>Ga0315274_10006584_pt1 | contig 16897 bp, 8 predicted proteins | sample YL17G02_20_MG_FD_203700 | JGI IMG/M metagenome (GOLD analysis project Ga0315274, IMG submission 203700) | Sediment microbial communities from Yellowstone Lake, YNP, Wyoming, USA - YL17G02_20 | ecosystem: Environmental > Aquatic > Freshwater > Lake > Sediment | place: USA: Wyoming | collected...
GATTGGTCGCATAGTCTTGCTCCTGGCCAGCTAACCCTTTGTTTCACAGACAGTTGGCATCTGCCATGAGCATCGACCAATCCTAACCGAAAACTCCAGTCATCTGGGGATACCACCCAAAATGGAAGTCAGGCTTATATTATTCAAGGAAATCGGTTCTGGGATTTCCTTGAATAATCCACGTGATCGAGTATGCAACAGGCGCTTACCATCTTAGGAAGGAAAAATCAAGAAAACGATTTTTCCTTCCTAAAGTAAGCCTAACTTCCATTTTGCAGAACTCCACTTCCCGTGAAGGAATGTGAGCCTACGCATGAGCAAGCCAACCGAAACGGAGCCCGTATCGCCCGCCTCATCGCCGGGAAGCGACCACGACTGGATGACGCGGATTGTCGAGACGTTTCTCGGGGGCAACCTGTCGGTTCTTCTGATCCTCCTGAGCCTGGCTGCCGGGGCAGTATCGCTGCTGGTTACGCCGCGGGAGGAGGATCCGCAGATCATCGTGCCGATGGCGGACGTGATGATCTCGATGCCGGGGGCCGACGCCGCCGAGGTGGAGCGGCAGGTTTCGACCCGGCTGGAGAAGCTGCTCTACCAGATCCCGGGCGTGGAATACGTCTACTCGACGAGCATGCCGGGCCAGGCCATCGTGACCGTGCGGTTCTACGTCGGCCAGGACCTGGAGCGAAGCTGGGTCAAGCTGCACAACAAGATTCAGGCGAACATCGACCAGGTGCCGCCGGGGGTCACGGGATGGGTCGTCAAGCCCAGCGAGATCGACGACGTGCCCATCGTCAGCCTGACCCTGTATAGCCCGAGCTACAGCGACTACGAGCTTCGCCGGATGGCGGAGGAGCTGGAGATTCGCCTGCAGGCGGTCAAGAACGCGGGGCGCACGTACGTGGTGGCGGGCCGGCCAAGGGAAATCACAGTGCACCTGTCGCCCGGCAGGATGGCCGGATACAACGTCACGCTCTCGGATATTCAGCGAACCCTGCAGGGCGCGAACATGTCGCTTCTGAGCGGCGAGCTCGTGCAGGCCGATCAGGCGGTGCGGCTCCAGGCCGGGCAATTCCTGACCACGGCCGACACGGTCGAGAACCTGGTCGTGAGCGTCAACGAGCAGAGGCCGGTGTTCCTCAAGCAGGTCGCCGACGTGCAGGACGGCCCCGCGGAGCCCACGACATACTCGCGGATCGCATTCGGCCCTCAGGCGTACACGCCATATGACCCCCTGGCCGAGGGGACGATGATGCCCGCCGGAATCACCCGTTACCAGGATTACGCCGCCGTGACGGTGGCGGTGGCCAAGCGCAAGGGGACCAATGCCGTCGTCGTGGCGGAGGATGTCAAGAAGGCCGCCCATGCCTTTGCGATGGAGGCCCTGCCGGAAGAGGTCCATGTGCGGGTGACTCGCGACTACGGGCACACCGCCGACGAGAAGGTCAACGAGCTGATCGAGGCGTTACTGGTGGCCATCGCCATCGTGGTGGCGCTGCTGGCGTACAGTCTGGGCTGGCGCGAAGGGCTGATCATCGCCCTGGCCGTGCCGATCACATTCAGCATCACGCTGCTGATCAATATGCTGCTGGGATACTCAATCAACCGCGTGACGCTCTTTGCGCTGATCCTGTCCCTGGGATTGGTCGTGGACGATCCCATCGTGGACGTGGAGAACATTCACCGGCACTTTGCGATGCGTCTCCTGGACCCGTACCGGGCGATCCTGCGGGCCGTGAACGAGGTCCGGCCGCCGATCATCCTGGCCACGCTGGCGGTCATCATCTCGTTTGTCCCGATGTTCTTCATCACGGGCATGATGGGTCCCTACATGGCCCCGATGGCCCTGAACGTGCCCATCGCGATGCTCATGAGCCTCGTGGTGGCGTTCACGATCACCCCCTGGCTGAGCTACCGCTGTCTGCGGGCGGCCGCAAAGCACGCACATGCCAAAACGTTCGTCCTGGAGGAAGGTTGGCTGTATCGTTTCTACAAGGCCGTGATGATGCCGATCTTCTGCCGGCGGTCGCTGCGGTGGGGGATTCTTGGGGCAATTGCTCTGCTGCTGGTGTTCGCCGGCTCGTTGGTCTTGCTGCAGGCCGTGCCGCTCAAAATGCTTCCGTTCGACAACAAAAGCGAGCTGCAGGTGGTGATCGACATGCCGGAAGGCACGACCGTGGAAACGACGGAGGCGGTTGCCCGCGACCTCGCCGAGTATCTGCTGGGCGTGCCGGAAGTGACGGACGTGACGACGACCGCCGGTATGAGCAGCCCAATCGACTTCAACGGACTGGTCCGACATTACTACCTGCGGCAGGGCGGCAACGTGGCGGACGTGCGACTGAATCTCGTGTCCAAGAAGCGAAGGTCGCAGCAGAGCCACGCCATCGCGCTTCGCGTGCGAGAGGACCTTCAGGCCATCGCCTCCCGGCACGGGGCGAACATCAAGATCGTCGAGTCGCCGCCGGGGCCGCCGGTGATCAGCACCCTGGTCGCTGAGGTGTACGGTTCCGCCGGCCAGTCCTACGACGAGATGGCAGCCGGCGCCCGCACGGTCCGGCGGCTGATGCAGGAGACGCCCAACATCGTGGATGTGGACGATACGCTGGTGGCCCCGCAGGTCCGGCAGTGGTTCGTGGTGGACCGCACCAAGGCGGCCGTGAACGGCATCACCAATGCTCAGGTCGCCGAACTGCTTGGCGGCGCGGTGCAGGGCGTCAGGTCGGCGTCACTGCGTCTGGACGACCAGGTTGACCCGGTGTGGATCAACCTGCAATTGCCGCGGGACCAGCGAAGTCATCCGAGTCAGCTCGGGCAGCTCACGGTGCGCGGCGCCGCCGGCGAGGCGGTGCCGCTGGTGGAGTTGGGCCGGTTCGAGGAGACGACCATTGATCAGCCCATCTATCACAAGAACCTGCGGCGGGTGGTGTATGTCTTCGGTGACACGGCGGGTCTGCCGCCGCCGGTCGCGGTGTTTCAGCTCAGCCGCAAGGTCCGTAATGAGCCGGCGCTGAGCAATTTCGCGGTCCAATGGGCCGGCGAGGGCGAATGGGAGATCACCATTCGCGTCTTCCGTGACCTGGGCATCGCCTTCAGCGTGGCCGTGCTGGGGATCTACGTCCTGTTGCTGTATCAGACGGGCAGCTACCTGCTGCCGGCGATTCAATTGGTGGCCCTGCCGTTGACGATCATCGGCATCATGCCCGGCTTCTGGCTGCTCAACGTGCTGACCGCGAAGGACGTGGGCGGGTGGCAGGACCCCGTCTACTTCACGGCGACCGCCATGATCGGGATCATCGCCCTTTCCGGCATCGCCACACGCAACGCGATTCTGCTCATTGAGTTTGTCGAGGAGCGCAAGAAAGAGGGCAAGCCGTTGGTGCACTCGCTGCTCGAAGCGGGCGCCTTGCGCACCCGGCCGATTCTGCTGACCTCTTTCGCCGCCATGCTGGCTGCTTGGCCGATCACACTGGACCCGATCTTCTCCGGCCTGGCCTGGTCGCTGATCTTCGGCCTGTTTGTCTCCACGCTCTTCACGCTGATTGTCGTGCCGATGATCTACTTCATGGCCTATGCGGGTCGTTCCCCGCGGCCTTCCTCGACCGAGTGACAATGGAATTCCAGGACACAAGAGCGTGTCGGAGAGAATGTCCAAGTGGCGTCACTATCCTTGCGGGGCTCCGGCTTGTGTCTGACCTGTGATAAGGGACAAACGATGGTACCGTCCGCTCGATTCCGGTGGTCATGCATCTGCGTGCTCATCTTCATCGCGCCCGTTGGGACGCAGGCCGCGAGAGCCCTGGACCTTGATCTGCGGGAGGCGGTGATACTGACCGCAGAGAAGCCGCGTTTCAGGACGGAGGGCGTTGCCGCCGAGATGCTGCAGCGGGAAGTGCAGAAACGTACGGGACTGAAGTGGAATATATCAAGCGAGTACTCCGGCCGCAAGCCGGTGATTGCCCTGGCGGCTGCGACGGAGAACGAACTCTGCGGCTTGGCAGTCCCGCACCGCGACGGCCAGGACCTCCCCGAAAACAAGAGGGAGGGATACCGGATTTGCGTGAAACAGGATGGGCGAGGCGCACCGGTGGTTTGGATTATCGGCGCCGATGCCCGAGGCGTACTCTTCGGGACAGGGCGCCTGTTGAGGCTGCTGGACTGGGGACCTCGTCGCGTGTCTCTGGCAGAGGCGACGGATATCTCGACATCGCCGGTCTATCCCATTCGCGGCCATCAGTTGGGCTACCGTGCCAGAGCCAACTCCTACGATGCCTGGAATGCGGCCACTTACGAGCAGTACATCCGCGATTTGATCCTGTTCGGCTGCAACTGCATTGAGAACATCCCCTTTCAGGATGACCAGCCGAGTCCGCACATGACTGTCCCGCGGGATGAGATGAATGTGCTTCTCAGCAGGATGTGCGACCGCTATGACCTTGGTTACTGGGTCTGGACGCCGGTGGTATTCGACCTCCACGATCGAGTACAGCGCGCCGCCGAGATCGAGAGACATGCGTCACTCTACAGTGCGTGTCCTCGATTGGATGCCGTGTTCGTACCCGGCGGAGACCCCGGCGCGAACCCGCCGGAACTGCTGCTCCCCTTTCTCCAGGAGATTGCTGGGCGGCTGATGGCCGGGCATCCGGATGCGAGGGTGTGGCTCTCACTCCAATGGTTCAACGACACGCAGATTGACTACGTGTACCGGTACATCGACGAGCACAAGCCGAACTGGCTGGGCGGACTGGTGGCCGGGCCGTCGAGCCCGCCCGTTCCGGAGACGAGGCGCCGTCTTCCAAGGGACTACCGATTGCGGGACTACCCGGACATCACGCATACGGTCCGCTGTCAGTATCCCGTTCCGTGGTGGGACCCGGCCTTCAGTTTGACTCTGGGCCGGGAGTGCCCGAATCCCCGGCCCGTGTATTATGCTTATGTCCATAACTGGCTGGCGCCCTATACCGAGGGCTTCATCACCTACTCCGATGGGATTCACGATGATGTAGACAAGGTGATCTGGAGCGCACGCGGCTGGGACCCCCAGGTGGACGTACGCGAAGTGCTGAAGGACTATGCGAGGGTCTTCTTTCGCCCCGATCTGGCGGAACCAGTGGCGGACGGCATCCTGGCGCTCGAGCGAAATTGGGAGGGAGCTTTGTCGGAAAACGGCACCGTGGAAAGCACGCTCTCTCACTGGCGGACTCTGGAGGCCCAGACGCCGGAACTGAAGAACAATTGGCGCTGGCAGCTCTGCCTGCTTCGCAGCTTCTACGATGCCTGTGTGCGACGGCGGCTTCTGTATGAGACGCAGCTCGAACAGGAGGCAAATGCCTCACTGGCCAGGGCCCGCGAGATTGGCATCGAGAAGGCGATGAATGACGCGCAGCGAGTTCTCGATCGCGCCACGACGGAGCCGGCCGCTCCCGAATTGCGTCGGCGCGTTGTGGAACTGTGCGATGCCCTGTTCCAGACAATCGGTTTGCAGACGAGCGTGAAGAAATACCACGCCAGCGGCCCTGAGCGCGGGGCGGTCCTGGACTACATTGACTATCCCTTGAATAACCGCTGGTGGCTGGAGGACGAATTCGTGAGAGTCCGCGCCACGGGCTCGGAGGAAGAGAAACTGAGGCGGCTGGAGGAAATCTGCACGTGGGAGAATCCGGGGGCGGGTAGTTTCTACGATGACGTGGGAAATGTCGCGAAGTCTCCACACGTGGTGCGAGGCGAGGGATGGAACACCGACCCCCTGATGGACCGCAATCCCAATCCGACCCATTGGTGGTGGGATGACGGTTTCAGCCGAAAAAGGCTGTCCTGGCAGGTGAGCATGGACTGGCCGATTGCCGTGAGATATGAGCGGGTGGACCCGAATGCCGACTATGTGATCCGCATTACCGGGTACGGCGAGGCTCTCACCCGTATCAATCAGCATCGCGTGAAGCCGACGCTCTATGGCCGGGGAATTGGCGAGATCAAGGAGTTCCCCATTCCCCGGGACGCCGTGCGAAGCGGACAAATCGTGGTGACCTGGGACCGGCCGGAGGAACCCGGGTTGAATTGGCGGGAGCAGTCCCGGATCACCGAAATCTGGCTCTTGAAGAAGCAAGGCGAGGCAGGCAGATGACTGGCAGCGAATTCTTGCAGCATATGAGAAGTGGAAAAAGGCTCTACGGCACGGCGGTTGCCTCTTCTTCTCCTCTATGGCCTCCGGCCGTCAAGAGGGCGGGCGCCGATTTTGTCTTCATCGATACGGAGCATACTCCTCTCGATCGAGGGACTGTCGCTCAGATGTGCCTGACTTACACGGCTCTCGGGTTGCCGCCGCTCGTTCGGACCCCTTCACCCGATCCCTATGAGGCCTGCCAGGTCCTCGACGGGGGGGCGGCGGGAGTGCTTGCCCCTTACATCGAGCACCCGGAACAGGTGAGCGGGCTCGTCGGGGCGACGAAGATGCGTCCCCTGAAAGGGGAGCGATTGGAGGAGGCGTTGAAGGACCGTGACTGCCTTGGGCCGGCACTGGACAATTATCTGAGCAGTCGAAACCGCGACAACTTCCTGCTAATCAACGTGGAGAGTGTGCCGGCGCTGGAGCGGCTGGAGCAGATTTTGGCTGTGCCCGGACTGGACGGCGTCATCATTGGCCCGCATGATCTCTCCGTGAGCCTTGGATTGCCCGAACAATACAGCGATCCGCGGTTCGAGAAGGTACTGGAGAGAATCATCTCGAAAGTGCGAGAAGAGGGGCTGGGAATAGGAATTCACTTCCCATTCCATCACGAGCTGCAGATCAAGTGGGCAAAGCGGGGCCTCAACATCATTCTGCATAGCTCCGATCTCTTCCTCTTTCAGCGGAGTCTGGAGAGAGACATTGCCGCGATCCGCGGAGCGCTCGGCGATTAGCGTGGTGCATCGGGCCGGTGGCCGAGCACGTCGGCTTCCTCGAAGACGGCGTGGTAAATGGTCGTTCGTTCGTCCGAGGTGAAGACGAGATGGATCTTGCCGTCTTCGGCCTGGATAGCATAGGGATAGGCGTAGTCAGCGGGGCCTTCAATGAGATTGCGGCGATATGGATAGGTCTTATCGCCATCGGTGGAGAGGGCCGCCGTCAACGGCGTGCGGTCGCTGGTCGAGTCATTGAAGATCAGCAGGAGGCTGCCACTCCTGAGACGCAGAAACTCGACGGCGGCATTGGGGTTGCGGAACTGTGTGTCCTCTCCGGCGCTCCAGGTGCGCCCGCCGTCGCGTGACTCGGCGCGAACGATGCGCCCATCGGGCCGGCCGGAATAGTCGCCGCCGCGCCGGCAATAGCAGACGAGGTAGTCATCCGCAATCGGCGCCACGGCGGGTTGGATGTTCCCGATGCGCGAGCGGATGCGGTTCGTTTCGGTCCAGGTCTGAAGCCTGGCGTCGAAGCGAAAGAAGAGCGAGCAACTCTCGGGACCGACCATTTCGGTATCCTGGCCCGTCTCAAGGTATGCCGGCAGCAGAATGTGGCCGTTGGGCAGCGCGAGCGGACGGCTGCGAACCATCATCCCTTCCGTCATGGTCACCAGCATCGGATCGGACCAGGTCGCGGCCCCGTCGCGGGAGATCTTCGCCTGAATCCGCGACGTGGACCAGGTTTCGCCGTAGCGAACGACGTAGAACAGCCACACCAGGCCGTCGGGGGCCCGCCACACCACGGGATTGCCCTCGGAGCGAAAGGGCGTGTCGGCGATGGGCACGGGGGTCGTCCACTTCGCCTGTCCCCGGGGAAGACGGGCGCCGTACACGGCGGTGTCCGTGGCGTATTCGCCCGAGCCGGTGTAGTACGCTAAGTACAGGTCGCCGTTGGCTAATTGCGTGATGGACGCCGGGTGCTTGTATCGCCCGCCCGGATGCTCGGGGCCGAAGACTCGCCGGATGGGCACAGCCGCCTTCATCGTTCCCGCAGACTTGGCCGGCTCGACGGTCGGAGTCGCGCCCTGCGCCGACAAGAGAGGAAGGCAAATCAGCATGAACGAGAGTGCGTGCATGGCAGTTGTCCCTTTCGACACGATGCGCGGCAATTCGGCTCGATGGCGACGGATCACTCTGCTCTCAGTCTAATCCGCCCGCCGACCTGGCACAAGAGACTGCATTTACCCCTCAGATTCTCTCACGGCGGCTTGGTGGATCTACGTACTCGCCACATACCTGAGCCTGCCCAGGTGGTTGTTGCATGGGCGGGAGATCGTGCTATGATGTGGTGTACTGGAGGTCAATAATGAGAACAATATTGAAACACCTATTGATGCTCAGCTTGGCGGCGGCTGTAGCGGCAACGCCCGCTGCCGGCGGGCAAGCTGTGAGGTCCACCTTTGACAGCAAAGAGGCACTGGCCGGTTGGACAACCACCGGCGATGTGGCCATCGACGTGGCGAAAGGCCGCGAGGGTAGCGGAGGCTCACTCAAGGTGGGCCCCGGCGGCAAGGCCCTTTTGAAACTCCGCGACCAGGACGAGTCGGGCAAGGTCGAGTTCTGGGTCTATGACGATGGCGCCAAGCCGGCAGATCCCAAGGCCAATCGTCTCGCCCCGCGCTGGGGCCTCGTCCAGGGAGATGGGAAGCTGCTGGCCGTCGGCGTCCTCTACGCCAGCTACTTGGGCGGGGCCGAGGGGTACACCGCCACAGCCAGTGACGGGCGGGACTGGCTCAACCAGTTGTTCTGGCTTGGCGTGAATCGCGCGCCGGCCGGCTGGCACAAATGGACGTTCGACTTCGACGCAGCCGATGGCCTCCAGGTTCTCCACAATGACCGGGAGGTCAACGCGGTGGACTCGGGCAAGACCGGCCTGCAGGGCTTCAGTGCCGTCGCCATTTGGGGTGACGCCGGCCCACGCGACGGGCAGTCCGTCTGGATCGATGACCTGTCCATCACGCTGGGCGGCCCGGTGGAGATTGTCCCGGAGCCCGGCGAGGCCAATCCGTACGACGAGAAGACGGTCGATGCGGACCAGAGCATCCACCGGCCGGTGGTCATCTACTCCCGGGACAACGCGCCTTCGGCGCCGAAGCTCGAAGATCTGCCGCTGCGTGAGAGCGTTTCGCAATACGGGATCACCTGGACATTCGAGCAACCGGCTCATGTTGGGCAGTTCGTCAACGGCGACTGGTACATCGTCGGCCCCGTGACGATCAAAACGATCGATCCCCGTTCGCTCTACGGCAGCGAGATCCCGAAGCGCCAGTTGGACGGCATCGACAAGGATCGCCCGGAGGTCCAACGTGTCCGCAACGGCTTCCTGCTCAATCCGCCAGCCGACATGAAGGTGGCCTACGACAGCGGCGTGCGGAACTGGTTCGACCCGTCGCTGATCCAGAGACTGCCGGTGACGATGAAGCCCGGCGATTCGCTCGTCTCCACCATCAGCATGCTCAAGGGCCTGGTCCTCCAGGCGCAGTTGCGAAACAAGATCGAGCGGGGGGAGGGGGACGGCAGCCCGATCCGCACCGCCGCGGTGCTGACGTGTGTGGGCGAGCCGCAACCGCCGGACGCCTTCCGACCCGCGTTCTGCGACCGCCGGCAGAGGATTTACCTGGCCCGTAACCTCAAGCGTGATCTACTGCCCACGGCGGCGGCCACAAAGAGCATCCCCCGAATTGAGCAGTACGTCCGGTTCACGCAGCGGCCCTGGGTGGGGACCGGCTTCTTCGGCTTCGAGGAGCCCGTGGAGAACATGCCGCAATATGGGTTGGAGTACGGCCGGGTCGCAGGCATCTCTGCCTTGCTCCTTTGCACGGACCGGAAACCTGAGCAGAAAGAGTTGCTGCTCGTGAATTACGTTCAAATCGGTATCGACCTGGGCGGCATGATTTGCGCGGGTCATCCCGGCTGGACGGGCTGGGGCGGACACGGCAGTGGACGCAAACTGCCCATCGTCTTTGCCGGGCTTCTCCTCGGTGATGATGAGCTGGCCGGCATCAGCCAGTCGTATCCGAAGGTCAGCTTCGGCGAGGACGAGCAGACCGCGTACGGCGACTGCTGGACCGGCGCCAAAGTCGTCTTCGCTGGACATTCCGGGATCGACGCGGCGACTGGCGAGGGCCGGTCGCGAGGCAATGGCTGGGGACCCTACGAGCATACGCCGCCCTCGCAGTGGAAGGATGGCCAGAACACCAGCGAGAGCTATCGCCGGTGCTGCACGAGCGTCGGCTGGGTGGCGCAGGCCCTGGCCCTGCGGCTTCTGCACGCCGAGCAGGCCTGGGGCCACGACGCTTTCTTCGATTATGTGGATCGCTGGATGTACGAGGACGATGCCGCGTTCGTGAAGACCATCAAAGAGGCGACCGGCCACGACCACGACAAGGAATGGGCACGACAGGGCCAGGCCTGGGACGCGTTCGTCAACGAGATGTGGGCGAAGCACCGACCGACGGGTGGAAGCGGCGGCACGACGATGCCCGTTATCGTGCGGCCATCGCGTCTCACTGACCGGGCGGCGGACTCAGCTCTGGACTTCTGCAAAATGGAGGTTAGGCTTATATTCTTCAAGGAAATCAGCTTTGAGATTTCCTTGAAGAATCCGCAGGGGCCGGACCTGCGATTGCTTGGACGTGCCGTTTCAGAAGGAAAAACCGAAAGAATGATTTTTCCTTCTTCAAGTAAGCCTAACCTCCATTTTGCAGAAGTCCAGTCAGGTCTCTGATGAAGATGCGGCGGAACTGGAGGAAGGAGGCTCCCCATTCTCCGTCCTTGCGGTCACCATGATGCTGCAGGGCAATCGGTCCCCAGGCCGGGATGCCGGGCAACTGAGCCCCGTCAAGGACCCGCTGCCCATTGAGCGTGACCGTCAGGCGGTCGCCCGTCATGACGATATGGAAGGTGTTCCACTGGCCAATCGGCCGGTCCGCCCTGGCCTTCGGCGTCACGCCGACGTGGACCTCGGGCGAAAGGGCCGGATCGGTACGGTAGCCCCACACTTCCCCTGAGCCGACCGGCCAGCACCAGATGTTCACTTGGGACTTGTGCTGGCCGCGGAGAAAGACTCCTGAATCCGTGTTCGGGACTTCGATCAAGACGTCTGTGCCGGAAGCATCCTTCTTGTACGTCCCATCGGGGAGAATGATCTTCGCCGCCCGGTTGATGTAGGGGCTCTCCTTGATCCGCCAATCGACCCGCAGCTCGAAGTCGACGTAGCTCTTGGTGGTCCACAAGTTCCTGTCACCCGGTCCCTCGTGGGGATCGCAGTCGATGACTCCCTCGACGACTCGCCAATCCTGGTTCTCGGGCTTCTGCACCATCCAGCCATCCAAATCAGTTCCGTTGAACAGCGGCACGAAACCCTCGTTCACCGCTCTTGTTTCGGAGACAGGCATCTGGACCGTCCGGCACGATGACTCGACCACGAGAAGAAGACCGGCGAGCAACAAAAAGCATGACACGAGACGCATGAGGATGTCCCTTTCCTAAGCTGCCTGGCAGAAGAACCCGATCTTGACCGACACAAACGATTATGACACGCTGGAGCACACGGTTCAAAAGAAATCACAGTGCCATCCGAGCATGGTTGCACGACAGGATTGTGGCGGAGCACATCGCGCTCTATGATGGACCGCAGTCTGGGGAACCGCCGTGGTTCTCTCGAATGCGTGAGATCTTTTGCGGTCGTTGATAGAAGCAGGAATGAACCGATGAAACACACACGATTCACTATGCCCATACTGGTCGCCTTGATCGCCGGCTGGGTCGCAGCGGGCGCCGTCGGGCATCCGGCGGTGGAAGGACAGGATCGAGTCTCGCCTCGCACGCGCGTGTCCATCCGGGACGGGCGGTGGTTCCTCAATGAGGAGGTGACGTACCGGGGCACGAAGGCCGAAGGGTTGCTGATGAACGTGCGGATGATCAACGCCGTCTTTGAGGATCGGAACCGTCCTGAGTTCGACCCCGAAGCCAACACCGAGGAATTCGTGGCCCACGTCCCTGATTACGTGGCGCACGGCATTCGCGCGTTCACCGTCTGCCTGCAGGGCGGCTCGTGCGGCTATGAAGGCGCCCTGAATTCCGCGTTCAACCCGGACGGCTCGCTGCGTGCTCCCTACCTGCAGCGTGTCCGGCGGGTCATCGAAGCGTGTGACCGCCACGGCGCGGTCGTGATCCTCGGCTGTTACTACCAGCGCCAGGACCAGGTGCTCAAGGATGAGGCCGCCGTCCGGGCCGGCGTGGTCAACGTCGTAAAGTGGATCGAGGGTAGCGGGTTCACGAACGTCGTCCTGGAGATTGCCAACGAGTTTGGGCACGGAGGCTTCGACCGCCGCCTCTTGAAGACTCCGGACGGCGTCGCGGAGTTGATTGGCCTGGCCAAACAAACCTGGCCGTCGCTGTTGGTGTCCGCCAGCGGCGTCGGCAATGGACGGCTGCCCGATAACGTTGCCAAGGCGAGCGATTTCCTCTTGATTCACTTCAACGGCACTGCCGTCGAGGACATCCCTGCATGTATCGCCGCACTGAAGGCGTTCGGCAAGCCCATCGTGTGCAACGAGGACCAGAAGACGGGCCGGCAGGGTGCGAAGGCCGCCGAGATGTGCGTGGCGAACGGGGCATCGTGGGGCCTCATGCTGGTGGACCTGAACCAGCATCAACCATTCACGTTTCAGGGGGCCGCCGATGATCCCGAGGTATATGCCGCGATCCAGCGACTGACCTCTGGCGGTCCGGCGTCCACGGCGGCAGACACCCGAGGCCGGCTGATTATCGAGACTGACGCGGGCGGCGACCCGGATGACGAGCAGTCGCTCGTGCGCTTTCTCCTCTACGCAAACGAGTGGGACATCGAGGGGATCATCGCCAATCGCCCGGCGACACGCCGGCCGGAGAACAAAAATCCAGAGGACACCGGCCTGGGCATCGTGCGCCGGCTGCTCGACGCGTATGGCCGGTGCCGGCCGAGCCTCGTGCAGCACGATGCGCGGTATCCCACGCGGGAGTATCTCTGGCAACCCACGGTCGCCGGCTACAATGACACCAATGATGCCGTGAACCTGATCGTTGCCGCCGTGGACAAGGACGACCCGCGTCCGCTCTGGTACTCGGACTGGGGCACCGACAATGGTGCGGCGACGAACAATCTCAAGCGGGCACTTGACCTTGTACAGCGACAGCGCGGGCCGCAGGGGTACGCCCAATTCAAATCCAGGTTGCGGCTGGCGTCGTACAACAAGTTCGGCGATCACACGACTACTATTGTGCCGCCGTTCCCGATCTGGGTGAACACGTTTGAACCGCCAGTTGAGGGCAAACGCTGGTATCACCGTTTCTCCGCCCTCACCTCGCAGGCCGGCGGGTTCGATCTCACGCGTGACGTGCTCACCGACCACGGCCCGCTCGGGGCGTTGTACCCGACAAACACGACGCATCCGCAGAAGGAGGGCGACACGATGTCGTTCCTCTATCTGGTGCCGACGGGGATGAACGATCCGAACGAACCGCTCTGGGGCAGTTGGGCCGGCCGCTACGGCCCCAACGAGAACTTTCCCGGCAAGCCATACTACTGGGCCAACCAGACTGACACATGGAACGGCACAACCAGCCGTGACAACATGCTTGCTCGCTGGGCGGCGGATTTGCAGAACGATTTCCGCGCGAGGCTCGACTGGTGCGTAAAACCGCCGCGCGAGGCGAACCACGCCCCGCTGGCCGTCGTGAACGGCGTCAAGGGAAAGGAAATTCTGCATATCACCGCCCGGCCCGGCCAAGCCGTGTCTCTTGATGCCGGTCTCTCGCGAGATCCCGACGGCGACAAGCTCACCTTCGAGTGGTTCGTCTATCGCGAGGCCGGCACGCACGAGGGTGAGGTGGCGATGAGCAACGCATCGTCGTCCCTTGCTCTCCTGCACATTCCGAGTGACGCCGCCGGCAAATCCCTTCATGTCGTTCTCGCCGTGCACGACAACGGGACTCCGTCGCTTGCCGCTTACCGCCGCGTCGTGGTACAGGTTTCGAGTGGTTCCACGGGCACGGCCGGCTACTTTCCTCCGCCGGAATCGCAGGGCGGCTGGCGAAAACTCGATGATCCGAAGGATATCCGGCGAATCACCGGAATGGATGCGGCGAGGTTGAGCGAATTGAAGGAGTGGTTGCTGCAAAGCGACGATCGGAGCTTGGCCGCCGTCGTGATTCGCCGCGGCTACATCGTGCTCGAGGTCGAACGCGACAACAGCGCCAAGACGGACTCTCGCCGCGTCGCTTCGGTCTCGAAAGCCGTCTGTGCGACGGTGCTGGCCATTGCATCCGAGCAGAGCCGGCAGGGACTGACGCCGAAGAAGATGAGATTCGACGATCCGGCGTTTCAGTTCATCCCCTGGGCCCAGCCGCTGAGCGACCCGCGCAAGGCGCAAATCGCGGTCAAGCAATTGCTCAACCACACCTCCGGCCTGTGCCCGGAAGCCACCGGCGCGCCCAATGACGGCTCCTGGGAATACATCCTTGGGCACAGCGGCGACCCTCGCACGGCGGCGCTGGCGTTCGACCCCGGCACCGGCTGCGGCTACTCGACGCACGCACTCGATCATGCCGCATTGGTGTGCGAGACGGTCACCGGCAAGCCCTACGACCAGTTCGCCATCGAGGCGCTCTTCAAGCCGCTCGGCATCGAGCATTGGTGGTTCCAGTACTTCGACGGCGGCGAGAAGATCGGGCGGCATCCGACACACGGATTGGGCATGCCCGCCCGCGACCTCGCTCGCATCGCCTACTGCATGTTGCACGGCGGGCGGTGGGGCGACCGGCAGGTCATTCCCATGTGGTTCGTCGAAGAGACGGCCGCTCCCACGCACAACGTGCGGAGCCCGGAGATGCGCTGGAAACTCAATCCACAAATCTTCTCGCACGGCTGGGAGTTGCCCGCTCGCCTGACCGGTGAGGGCGGCCGCAGCGGGCAGGGCATCCCGCTCGACGCGCGCGACAAGCCCGGTTCCGGTGGCCAGCTCATCGCGTTTGTCCCCAGCCTCGATCTGGTCATCACGCGCCAGACCGGCAGCAGCGGCGATTGGGCCTATGAAGAGTATCTCCGTCGGGCCTGTGCGGCCGTAGCCGGAGAGTAGCCACGCTTCCCGACATCACGGAGATCGCCCGGGTACAGAAACCTGTCTGAGTGTGCCTCAGCGTTCTTGCACTACCCGATATGTGATGTTCTCAGCCGGATTATGCCGAAAAAAAGGGGCTGAGATTCGGACAACGAATCGACGCTCGCGTGGTAATTTGGGTGATTTGGCTTGGCGGCGGGGCATCGGTCGATTAGCCTGTACGAACATAAGTGTTGGAGAAGAATCGGCTTACTGCATGCAGGCACGTTACGGCCCTGTAGCCGGTTCTGCGCGACAGGTCCCAGAAATCGAGGGGTTGGAAACATGGGAATTCGTTCTCGTTCTCTGTTGGTCAGAAGTATGCTTGTACTGATTTTGTCATGCATGTCTGCGGTCGTCCACGCGGCTCAGGAACTGCCGGGTCCTCTGACGATTCAAGTGGTCTCCACCGTGGACGCCAGGCCCGTCGCCGGTGTCACGGTCCATGTGGGGGGGCGAATGGCGGTTTCCGACCAGGCCGGCAAGATCGTTTTTGACGGTGTCCCCGCCGGCATGTACGACCTGTTGTGTCGCCAGCCCGGCCACCAGGAGTCCCGCCAACGTCTCGAATTGAAGAATGGCGTGCGGGTCCCGCAGACGGTGTTGCCCGTTCCTGAAGTGCTTTCGCCGCTGAAGTTTCAGTTCGTCGAGGAGATCGGCGGAGAACCGGTCGGCTGCGCCAGGATCCACATGGTCCCCAAAGCGATTCCCGCCGCGTTGCAGGGCCCGATGGTGTTCTCCACGGACGGCACCGGAAAGGTCGCCTCGATTCCTGTCCCCGAGGGTGTTTATCATTTGACCGTCGAAGCGCCGGGATTTGCGACGCTGGCACAGGACATAGAGCACAAAGCAGCCGAGAAAGCCGTCGAGTTCAAGCTGAAAGCCATCGCCAGGCCCATTTCGTGCACGTTCGCCGTGACGGGCGACGGCGGCAAACCATTGCCCAATGCCGAAGTGGAGCTCTGGGAGGTCTATCCCCTGGCGAAAATTGCCTCGGGGAAAACCGATGCGGCCGGCGTCGTCACTTTCTCCGATCTTCGCCTGGGCACGGTCAACCCGACCACCCAGGACAAATCCCTTCCAGTCACCCACGGAGCCGAAGCGGTGGTACGCGTTCAGGCGGAAGGCTATGTGACCGCACTTCAGTCCGTCCGGGTGTTCTGTAAGTCCTTGTGGCAAAACGATTAACGATTGTCAAATAACGACTTATGAGATCAGGCGAAGGTCAGCCGAAGGTGAAACGAAGCCCAGACGTACATGTCTGGCGCGCACTTTGGCGCGCGCCTGATCGCCAAAGCTGGTAAGACCGGTCCCACGTTCACGCCGCCAGGAATGTCATCCTTCATCCCGCTGGCCTATCATCCGCACGCTCTCAGCTTGACACCCTCACTTGCCCACCGAAGAAAGATAGGCAGAAACTCCTTGATGGCTGGGATAACCCCAGTTATTCTCGTTGTTTGTGTTTTATGTTAGGGCAGTCTCGCCTAGCGTAGAGGGATGCCTGTGACCCTGTCGGCGGAGCCCCTCGCTGAGGCCGCCCGATGCCAAACTATCGTGCGTTATGAGGCTTCGAACCGAGCAAGGCAGCCCATAGCTTCCTTGTGTTGGCAGTAAGCATCACAGGCTCTTGCATCGTACGACGCCGCGCCAATCCGACAGTGGCAAGTTGATGGTCCGTACCGAGAGAGAATGAATCGTAGCCATGGGACGCGTGTTTAGGGACGCACAAGAGTGAACATGCCTGCAACTCAAGGGATCGCCGCAATCGAGTTTGATCATTTCTCCCTTGTGTACTGTGGGGCGAAGCGAGCACAACT
>Ga0315274_10006586_pt1 | contig 16896 bp, 13 predicted proteins | sample YL17G02_20_MG_FD_203700 | JGI IMG/M metagenome (GOLD analysis project Ga0315274, IMG submission 203700) | Sediment microbial communities from Yellowstone Lake, YNP, Wyoming, USA - YL17G02_20 | ecosystem: Environmental > Aquatic > Freshwater > Lake > Sediment | place: USA: Wyoming | collected...
CAGCTCGGCCAGCACCACCGTGACCATGGATGCGGACAAGACCGTCACCGCTAACTTTGTTCAGGACCAGTACACCCTGACCGTCAACATCGTGGGCCAGGGCAACGTAACCAGGGTGCCCAACCAGGCCACCTATACCTACGGCACCCCCGTCCAGCTCACCGCTGTCCCTCAAGGAGGCTGGTCGTTCTCCTCATGGAGCGGAGACCTGGAGGGCAGCACTAACCCCGGCAATATCGTCATGAACGGCAACAGGACCGTTACCGCTACCTTCACCCAGATCATGCATACCCTCACTATGGCAGTTAATGGAAGCGGCAATACCACTCCAGCAGTGGGGGCTCATATCTACGCCGAGGGCAGTGTGGTCAATATCTCAGCTACAGCCTCCACCGGATGGCATTTCACCACCTGGTCGGCCAATGTGGCCAATCCCAGCTCGGCCAGCACCACCGTGACCATGGATGCGGACAAGACCGTCACCGCTAACTTTGTTCAGGACCAGTACACCCTGACCGTCAACATCGTGGGCCAGGGCAACGTAACCAGGGTGCCCAACCAGGCCACCTATACCTACGGCACCCCCGTCCAGCTCACCGCTGTCCCTCAAGGAGGCTGGTCGTTCTCCTCATGGAGCGGAGACCTCCCGGGCAGCACCAACCCCGATACCATCGTGATGAACGGCAACAGGACCGTTACCGCTACCTTCACCCAGATCATGCATACCCTGACCATGGCGGTGAGCGGCTCAGGCTCTACTACCCCGGCAGTGGGCTCCTACAGCTACGCCGAGGGCACTGTGGTCAATATCTCAGCTACAGCCTCTACCGGATGGCATTTCACCACCTGGTCAGCTAATGTGGCCAATCCCAGCTTGCCCAGCACCACCGTGACCATGGATGCGGACAAGACCGTCACCGCTACCTTCGCCCAGGACCAGTACACCCTGACCATCAATATCACGGGCCAGGGCAACGTAACAAGGGTGCCCAACCAGCCAACCTATACCTACGGCAACAGCGTCCAGCTCACCGCGGTACCTCAAGGAGGCTGGTCGTTCTCTTCATGGAGCGGAGACCTGGAGGGCAGCACTAACCCCGGCAATATCACCATGAACGGCAACAGGACCGTCACCGCTACCTTCACCCAGATCATGCATACCCTGACCATGGCGGTGAGCGGCTCAGGCTCTACTACCCCGACAGTGGGCTCCTACAGCTACGCCGAGGGCAGTGTGGTCAGTATCTCAGCTACACCGGCTATTGGGTGGCATTTCTCTACCTGGTCGGCTAATGTGGCCAATCCCAGCTCGGCCAGCACCACCGTGACCATGGATGCGGACAAGACCGTCACCGCTAACTTTGTTCAGGACCAGTACACCCTGACCGTCAACATCGTGGGCCAGGGCAACGTAACCAGGGTGCCCAACCAGGCCACCTATACCTACGGCACCCCCGTCCAGCTCACCGCTGTCCCTCAAGGAGGCTGGTCGTTCTCCTCATGGAGCGGAGACCTGGAGGGCAGCACTAACCCCGGCAATATCGTCATGAACGGCAACAGGACCGTTACCGCTACCTTCACCCAGATCATGCATACCCTCACTATGGCAGTTAATGGAAGCGGCAATACCACTCCAGCAGTGGGGGCTCATATCTACGCCGAGGGCAGTGTGGTCAATATCTCAGCTACAGCCTCCACCGGATGGCATTTCACCACCTGGTCGGCCAATGTGGCCAATCCCAGCTCGGCCAGCACCACCGTGACCATGGATGCGGACAAGACCGTCACCGCTAACTTTGTTCAGGACCAGTACACCCTGACCATCAATATCACGGGCCAGGGCAACGTAACAAGGGTGCCCAACCAGCCAACCTATACCTACGGCAACAGCGTCCAGCTCACCGCGGTACCTCAAGGAGGCTGGTCGTTCTCTTCATGGAGCGGAGACCTGGAGGGCAGCACTAACCCCGGCAATATCACCATGAACGGCAACAGGACCGTCACCGCTACCTTCACCCAGATCATGCATACCCTGACCATGGCGGTGAGCGGCTCAGGCTCTACTACCCCGGCAGTGGGCTCCTACAGCTACGCCGAGGGCAGTGTGGTCAGTATCTCAGCTACACCGGCTATTGGGTGGCATTTCTCTACCTGGTCGGCTAATGTGGCCAATCCCAGCTCGGCCAGCACCACCGTGACCATGGATGCGGACAAGACCGTCACCGCTAACTTTGTTCAGGACCAGTACACCCTGACCGTCAACATCGTGGGCCAGGGCAACGTAACCAGGGTGCCCAACCAGGCCACCTATACCTACGGCACCCCCGTCCAGCTCACCGCTGTCCCTCAAGGAGGCTGGTCGTTCTCCTCATGGAGCGGAGACCTCCCGGGCAGCAGTAACCCCGATACCATCGTCATGAACGGCAACAGGACCGTTACCGCTACCTTCACCCAGATCATGCATACCCTCACTATGGCAGTTAATGGAAGCGGCAATACCACTCCAGCAGTGGGCTCCTACAGCTACGCCGAGGGCAGTGTGGTCAGTATCTCAGCTACACCGGCTATTGGGTGGCATTTCTCTACCTGGTCGGCTAATGTGGCCAATCCCAGCTCGGCCAGCACCACCGTGACCATGGATGCGGACAAGACCGTCACCGCTAACTTTGTTCAGGACCAGTACACCCTGACCGTCAACATCGTGGGCCAGGGCAACGTAACCAGGGTGCCCAACCAGCCAACCTATACCTACGGCACCCCCGTCCAGCTCACCGCTGTCCCTCAAGGGGGCTGGTCGTTCTCCTCCTGGGGCGGCGACCTGGAGGGCAGCACCAACCCCGATACCATCGTGATGAACGGCAACAGGACCGTCACCGCTAATTTCTCCCAGATCATGCATACCCTGACCATGGCGGTTAGCGGCTCAGGCTCTACTACCCCGGCAGTGGGGGCTCATATCTACGCCGAGGGCAGTGTGGTCAATATCTCAGCTACAGCCTCCACCGGATGGCATTTCACCACCTGGTCGGCCAATGTGGCCAATCCCAGCTCAGCCAGCACCACCGTAATCGTGGATGCGGATAAGACCGTCACCGCTAACTTCGCCCAGGACCAGTACACCCTGACCGTCAACATCGTGGGCCAGGGCAACGTAACAAAGGTGCCCGACCAGGCAACATATACCTACGGCACTGTGGTAACCCTAACCGCTGTCCCTCAAGGGGGCTGGTCGTTCTCCTCCTGGGGCGGCGACCTGGAGGGCAGCACCAACCCCGATACCATCGTGATGAACGGCAACAGGACGGTCACCGCTACCTTCACCCAGATCATGCATACCCTCACTATGGCAGTTAATGGAAGCGGCAATACCACTCCAGCAATGGGCTCCTACAGCTACGCCGAGGGCACCGTGGTCAATATCTCAGCTACAGCATCTACCGGATGGCATTTCTCTAACTGGTCGGCTAACGTGGCCAATCCCAGCTTGCCCAGCACCACCGTAATCGTGGATGCAGATAAGACGGTCACGGCTACCTTCGCCCAGGACCAGTACACCCTCACCATCAATATCACGGGCCAGGGCAACGTAACCAGGTACCAGGACCAGCCCACCTATACCTACGGCACCAGCGTCCAGCTCACCGCTGTCCCTCAATCAGGGTGGTCGTTCTCCTCATGGGGCGGCGACCTGGAGGGCAGCAGTAACCCCGATACCATTACCATGGATTCCAACAAGACCATCACCGCTAATTTCTCCTACCCGCCAGCGGTTGCCACCAATTCAGCCCAAAATGTGACTAGCGGCTCAGCCACTCTACGCGGTATCCTCAACGATAAAGGCACCGCAACAACCGTATCAGTGTCTTTCGAGTGGGCGACTGACAACTATTACACAAATAACGGAAATAGCTATAACAATGAAACCACCCCACCTTGGCCGATGCTCTCAACAGGTGCTTTCAGTTTCGCCTTAGGAGGCCTATCACCTGAAACAACCTACCACTTCCGGGCCAAGGCCACAGGCTACGGCACAGCCTATGGCGTCGATATGACATTCACTACCATACCTCTCCAACCACCTAACCAACCACCAAACGTCCACCCTATCCAGGGAGCACTCTGCGTCGGTCTGCCTACGACGCTTCAATCAGCTCCATTCTCCGACCCGGACCCTGGAGATACCCATGTAGCCTCGCAATGGCAGATTAGAACCAGCGCAGGGGACTACGCCAGCCCGGTTTACGACAGCGGAAGCGATACCATCCATTTGACAAGCATAACCCTAACAGAAAACGAACTAGACTATGGCACTACATACTATTGGCGTGTTAAGCATGAGGACAATCACGGAGCCTGGTCTAACTGGTCAGAGGAGACATACTTTATGACCGCCGATACGCGAACAGGTTCGGATATTACGGTCATTCGAGGGGGCACAAGTATAAGATTCGGCGAAGTGAGTGCAGGCGGCTGCACCTGGGTGACAACCTCAGACACAAACCCGGTTGGCTCTACACCTCCCGGCATTAATGCCGTCGGTTCCTTTATGGATATTGGAACTACTGCAACTCACACAGGGCCAATAGAGGTAGACGTAGCGTACGATCCAGCAGCTACACGAAATCTACAGAACCTAAGGCTCTTCCACTGGAACGGAAGCAGTTGGGAAGACGTAACTACTTCAGTAGACACCACCAATAATATCGTTCACGGTCGAGTGAATTCCTTATCATGGTTCTTAATTGGGGGGCAATGGGTATGGGTGGAAGGAGGTGGCATGGTGGGTGTGCCGGTCTTCCCCGACATCTACATCGGTATCGCAGCAGTGCTGGGAGCAGGCGTTCTGGCATACTTCGTGCGCAGGAGGCTGGTCCAGCAGGGATAGCAGAATATGCTTAATAACATTGCTCTCAGCAACCTTGCTTACGCCATCGTGTTCCTGGTGGGAACCTTGGCCCTATTCGTTGTATTCGCCGCGGTTTGCCACTTCGTTGCCGCCCGCAGGGCCAGACAGTCCCTGGAATTGTTCCTGACCCGCTTCGCTGTTGCCTTCGCTTTTCTCTACATTTTGGAGCTTGCAGTCTTGTTTGTCTGGCCCTCTGTTCCCCGTGCGTTAGCTGGTGGCATGGCATCACTTGTCGGTGGGATATTGGGCTTTGCCGGAGTGAGCCACTCTGTCTCAGGCTGGACCATCGCCCTGCAAAGCTCCTCGCTTTCCTTCGACATAGGCTGGGGCTGCCTGGGCGGCGAGCTCTTCTGGAGTTACATAGCCCTGGTCTTCGCTGAGACCACGGCAACCAGGAAGCAGCGCCTGACAGGTATCCTGGTCGGCCTTGCTATACTTCTGGCATTCAACTTCTTCAGGATAACACTGAGCATATATGTCGAGGGTTTGACAGGGTTCAATGTGCACTATATCTTCTATTACATCAATATATTCTTTGTCCTGCTGGTCTGGCTGGGATGGCTGCGGACTATAAGGCGAAGGCCAGCGAGAGTTGCCGAGGCAATGCCGTAGCAGACATGTGCTACGAGTGATAAGAGTTTACACCTTCAGCCTCATGCCCTCGTGACCCACGGTGATTTTGGTGCCCAGCTCCTTCGCCAACTGCGCTGTCTCCTCCCTGATCTGGTTTTCGAACAGGGAGGCTAGATGAATAACCACCACCGGCGGCAGATAATTCTTGCTCTTCTTGAATTGAGCTAGCTCTTCACCGAGCAGCCGCGGGGTGAGATGCCCGGCGGGGATGGCATGTTCCTCCATCCCATTGGCCATGGTCAAATCTATGATAAGCAACTGCGGCGAGATATGCTCCCAGCATGACGATAGACCCGGCCCGGTATCCCCGCTGTAGAAGAAGCTCTTTCCATCTTTAGAGGTAACCTGGTAGCCCACTGCAGGGACCGCGTGCTTTTCCGGAAGGGCAATGACTTTATAGCCATCCACATCCGTCGCTTTGTATAGCTCCATAGGGAGGAATTTGAGCGGCGGCCTTTCGCTGGGCCTCTCAGTGAAATTGGGATAGATGATGTTATTCAGCATATGGTTCAATAGCGCTTCCAGCGTGCTGGCCTGCGCATAGACTTTGATGGTCTTACGAACGTAAGTGCTGTTTAGAGCAATGGCGGCCACATCCTTGACGTGGTCATAGTGACAGTGCGTCAGCAGGATCGAGCTTACCTTTTCCTGCTCGGGGAAAGTAAGGCTAGAGGTGAGCGCACCGGCATCCATTGCCAGGACGCCGTCCACCAGCAGAGAGGTCAGCCTGGTGTTTGCCGATTCCACGTTGTGCGCTCCTAAAATCCTGATCTCCATTTTTCTGCCTCCTAAAGCTCCTTCCCGTTCGTGGTGAGCTTGTCGAACCATGAACGGGGTTGATATGATCGTTCACCCATCGACAGGCTCAGGGCGAACGGTAAACTACCATAAACTCAACGGGTAACCAAAAACGGATTGAAATCCGTATCATAATCGTAGGTATCGATGCCCTCTTTTTTCTTCAGGAAGTTGACCACCATGTAGGTGAAGGGAGTAGCCACTACCTCGTAGCCGGTCTTCGCCAGCCAGTGTGTGAGGATTATGCCGCCAATTAGAGCCCACGATAGCGTGCCCCCGAAGGCTAGGATCCAAAACACCGAGGTATCCAAACCCTCCCCTACGAGAGTTGAGCCGATGGTCCTGACCCAGAGGAAACGACCCTTGGTCTTAATCTTCATTCTTGCCAGGACAAAGGAGTTAGCGAACTCCCCCATCAAATACGCCAGAAAGGAAGCAGCTAGAATTCTGGGCGTACTACCGAAAATTCGGTCATAGGCTGTTTGGATATCCGGCTGATAAGCCGGTAGCCGCCCAGCCACCCAAAATGCAAACACTGCGATAAGGTTGCACAAGAAGCCCAGCCAGATAACCTTGCGCGCCTGGCGGTATCCATAGACCTCGGTGAGTATATCTCCGAAGATATAGCTCAATGGGAAGATTACTATAGCAGCAGGAAGCGGTGCTGGAAACTCCAAGCCGCCAAGCCGTAAAGGCTCAAATCCCCAGCTCACCAATTTAATAACAATGATATTCGCCGTAATCAGGCAGGTGATGAAGAGAGCCGCAATAATCAAAAAACGCTGAGAAACAACCATCCTTGTATCTCGTTGATACTAAATCCAGCGCCAGCGGCGGAAGAGCCAAAACATTATCGCTGCAAACGCAAATGATATAAGAATAACAATAATAAAAGTGGTATAAGGCCCCAAGGGCGTCCAGCCACCTGTTTCCCCTCCACCTGGTATCTTAATATGCATCCCAAAGAAGGTCCCGAATACCGTAGCGGGGATAGTGACAGTGAAAATGATAGTAAGCACAGAGAGTATTCTGTTGGTCCTTTCCTGGCTGAGGAGATAATCGGTGTCCTTATAAATTTCAATGCTCTCCTGGCACTCTTCCAAGCTGTTCCAGAGACGGGCAATGTGGTCATTGACATCGCCAAAGTACACCTTCAGGTCCTCCTGGGTATAACGTTGAGCTTTCCGCTCGAGGTCCGCTATGACCATCTTGAGTGGCGCGATGATACGGCGTTGGGCAGCCACATCGCGGCGCAGCATAGTAATCTCCTTGGAAGCGCTTGCCTTATCATTAAAGACCCTATCCTCTATCTCCTCCAGGTTGGCTAAAGTCTTGTTCACCATAGGGAAACAGTAATCCACCAGAGTATCAACGATGCGGTACAGAAGGTGTCCTGACCCATTACCTAAATACTCCTCGCACAACCTATCATCCTGACGACAGCGGCTAGGCATGCTAGCGAATGGTTTAAGGTCACCGTTATGTACAGTTACCAAAAAGTCCTTGCCCAGGAAGATAGATACCTGGCTGGGCCTAGTAGTACGTGTACGGTGGTCGAAGACGGGAAAATGGAGGATGATGAACAGATAGTCCTTATATTCGTCTATCTTGGGGAGGTGAACCTTGCTCAAGCAGTCATCGAGGTCGAGGGGATGGAACGGATAGTTCTGAGCGAGATAGTCCATCTCTTGACGCGTTGGCTTCTCTATATTCACCCAGGTAAGATTTCGCAAAGTAATCTTATTGATACTGGGTTCTTTTTTGATGATGCCGGACGTAGCCTCATCACCCTTGCTGCTATCATTCGCTGACAACCTCCCCTTTATTACAGGAAGCAGATTGCTCAGGTAGTCTGAATCAACCTTCTCAACATTCCAGTCCTTGGGGATCTCAAAGACAGAAAGACTACCCTTCCTCTTCGACGCAAGGTATCCTGCGCCTTTTTTCAGCACCCCTGAGAAACGACTTATAATGCCCATGTATTACACCAAAGAAAGGAATCTCTCAGCGGCGATCGCAGCCGTAGCCCCATCGCCTGCGGCAGATACAACCTGCCGTATCGAACCCGCTCGAATATCGCCGGCAGCGAACACCCCCGGCACCCCTGTTTCCATCTGTGCGTTGACCGAGATAAAGCCACCTGCATCCAGCGTAAGCAGCTTTTTGAGATAACCTGTGTTTGGACGCAGCCCCACGGCTACGAAAACGCCAGAAACCTCCAGGCTCGAACCCTTCCCGGTTTTCACGTTTCGCAATCTGATTTCCTTGACAAGCTTATCCCCTGTGATAGATTCGACTACCGTATCCCAGAGAAACTTTATCTTGGGATTAGCAAATGCTCTGTCGTGAAGTATCTTGATTGCCCGAAGCTGGTCGCGGCGATGAATAACAATCACCTTTGACGCGAATCCGGTCAAAAAGAGGGCATCGTTCAAAGCGACATTGCCCCCACCCACCACCGCAACTACCTGCTCTCGGAAAAATGCGCCATCGCACATAGCGCAGTAAGACACCCCTTTACCGGTGAACTCCTCTTCGCCAGGCACACCTAATTTGCTATATCCAGAACCTCCGGCGATTATCACAGCTTTGGCTTTAAATTGGCCTTCGCTGGTGCTCACTATCTTTTCGCCTCCGCGAATCTCAATTCCCTGCACCTCGGCGAACGCGGTTTGCAGCCCATATTTTGTTGCCTGTTGAGCTATCAGAGCGCCAAGTTCAGAGCCCGAGATTCCCTGGGGGAACCCGGGGTAGTTCTCCACCATCTCCGCATTCAATATCTGGCCTCCAAGAACAGCCTTTTCAATCAGCAAGGTGTCCAACTTTGACCTGGAGGCATACAGACCGGCGCTGAGCCCGGCAGGGCCACCGCCTACAATAATCAACTGGTGAGTCTTATCCACTCTTATCTCCTGTCGGGGTTCGATAATTGCGAGAGGTGTGAGATGCCCTGCTTAACCTTTGCCTATAACAGCGTCGAGCTGCTTTTTCAGCTCGGCCTTGGGCCTGAGTCCCACTATCTGCGTCAGAGGCTTTCCATCCTTAAATATCAACAATGTAGGGATACTGCGAACGCCATAATCCGTGGCCAGCTTGGGATTCTCGTCCACATTCACTTTAGCGAAACTCACCCGCCCTGCATACTCCCCAGCCAATTCATCCACTACAGGGGCGATGCTACGGCATGGCGCGCACCAAGGAGCCCAAAAATCAACCAGAACGGGCATCTTAGCCTCAATGACAACATCCTTGAAGCTTTTGTCATCCACCTTAAGCGACTCAGCCATAGGTGCCTCCAAATCATCTCATCTGGGAAGATTCGCAAGTCCTATATAATTTTATCAACATTCAGCCATCAGCACTCAGAGTTCTCGGGCGTAGTCCTTCACAGAAGGATGCCCCTCCAATTTTCATTTTCTAATTTGCATTTTGAATTTTTTAGGACCTAGCCTTTCATGGCCTCTGCCACCCCCTGCACCACCTCCCGCTTTGCTGTGGTGATGGCATTCTTTATCGCAAGGGCGTTACTGCGACCATGACCCACAATGACATTGCCTTCCACACCGAGCAGGAGAGCCCCACCATACTCAGTGTAATCAAGCATGCCGATAACAGATGCCACAACAGGGGTCAGGATATCAACAGCTTCGTTGAGGCGGGGATTTCCCTTCATAGTATCTCTCAATGCATGAACAAGCATCTCTCCGATACCCTCGCCTGTCTTCAGCAGTATATTCCCCGTAAAGCCATCCGTTACCAGCACATCAGCCACTCCCCTGGGAAGGTCTCTACCCTCCACATTGCCGATGAAATTGACCTTGGCTTTCTTCAGCATCTTGTGCGCCTTCTGCACCGTCTTGCAACCCTTGGTCTCCTCCTCACCATTTGAGAGGAGACCAATTCGGGGCTGTGGTATGCCAAACACCTTCTCCATATAGATACTGCCCATATGGGCAAACTGGACCAGCATCTCAGGTTTACATTCGGCGTTCGCCCCTATGTCGAGGCAGAGTATTGGGCCTGTGGGGAAGCCAAAGATAGCCCCTAGGGCGGGGCGACTAACGCCCTTCTTCTTGCCCAAGGTCAGCGTGGCTGCAGTGACTATCGCCCCGGTATTACCAGCAGAGACGAACGCTGACGCCTCTCCTCTTTTAAGCAAGTCTATGCCTACTACGATTGAGGAGTCTTTCTTTGTCTTGATTGCCAACACAGGGGCCTCACCCATCCCGATTACTTCGCTGGCATTGATGATACTGACACCAGAACCGGTATAGCCGCACCTTTCCAGCCCCTCTTTTACCGTCTTCTCTGGCCCTACCAATAGCACTTCCAACTCGCTATCCTGGGAAGCCAGAAGACCTCCTTTTATTATCTCTTGAGGAGCATAATCGCCACCCATCACGTCCAAGGCGATTCTTATCTTTTTATTATCTGGTTTCTTAATCTCTTTTTTCTTAGTCACTGCTTATCCTTTCCCCAGATCACAGCGCTACCCTGGCAGGCAATAACCCTGCCTCCAGGGAAAACCTGTGCAACATCGCAGAGAGTCGGACACGCTTTGCATTTAATTGTCCAGGTAATTGATAACCAAAGCCTGGCACAATCCCTGGACTATGTCCCTTGTTTGTTATCCCATCTGCCACTTATGCACCATATCAGTCCCAGTAAACACTTAACACCGTCCTGCGATATGCACCGGGTTCCTACTCTGAAGCGCTTGCTCCCAGAAATCTTCAATCCTCATATTAAGCCGCAATCCTTGCTGATTAAGAAAGCTGCCTGTGCCTATAGCACAGACTCTATTCATGGCGAAATCGACGACCATACCGTCAAGGATGATGATGAGTTTCAAATCCCGACCACCGATCTCGATGACAGTAAGTACGCCTGGGACATAATAAAGGGCAGCCGTAGCCTAAGCAGCGATCTCGTTCTTGTCCACCTCAGCCTAAATATAGCCCGCCAGAAAGCGGGCTATATTTCTCCGCATCAACCACAGATCCTGACATTAGCGGGGAGTTGTCCCTCAACTTCCCTGAGCCCCTGCTCTCCAGCAAGGACCGGCTTGCCCTGAGTACATAGGTAATTGTAGGCGATAAGCTCACCCCCCTCGGTGATAACAGCGCACTTGGTAGTCACCGAGCCGATATCAACACCGGGGTAACTGTCCATCTTTCCTCTTCACCGCCTTGAGCTATCGCAAGGTCATTTGGGCTGTGTCGCCTCTATTTTTTCTCTCTCTTTTCTAGCGTAATACGCTTTCTTTCTCGCCTGAATCTTCTCCGGAGGAATGTTGCGCTCAAGCGCCGATAATTATTCTCTGAGGAGTGGCCGAGGAGCATTAAGGACTGACTGAGGACATTTTCTGCAATCTCACGCTTCAGCCTCCCATAAAGCTCTCTTCCCTGAACCAAGACAGTACTCATTGCCCCTCCCTTGGGAAACCCTCCTCAGTGATATCGGAGCAACTAACTACATCTTAATTTCTGGGATTTTATCCACCCTTCATGCGAGTGCAGTACACTCGTCCAAGGAGTCCCCGGCCTTTACTTTTGCCACACAGTATAGATAGAAAGAGCGAGCAGGTCAAGCCTTCTAGACCGCCAAATCAAAAACGACGGCCTTACATAGTCGTTATATCGAGGTTCAATGCGAGGAATATCTCAGCTAACGGCGTTCTCGATATGTTCCAGTCGTGAGACTTTGTTGTTGGGCCCGAGCTCCACAGCCACCACATCGATACGCCATGATTGTGGCGGCTTATCATAGGCTTGCAGATAAGCGTTCGCCAGAGAGATTAGCTTCTCCCTTTTGGATAATGTAACAGACTCCTCGGGGGTGCCGAACGCAGTATTCTTTTTGGTGCGCACCTCAACAAATACAAGACAATCGCCTTTTTGGACAATTATGTCAATCTCGCCCTCACGGCAGCGAAAATTCCTCTGAATTATTCTATAGCCGCGCTTCTTCAGATAATCTGCTGCCAGCTTCTCACCTCTGGCCCCGACTTCTTTGCGCTTCGACGCCATACCTTTGTCCATCTGTCCCTCGAACAGTAATTTGGAAGTGAGCTTAGCACAATGCAGGGATGCTTTCAATTCCAGCTTCCCTAGGACTTAGAGATTTTCCCGGGAGGTATTTAGCGAAAGCCTTTCAAAGCCTCCGGAATAGCCATTGCGCCTCATGAGAGCTTCTCCAACGGTGCCAGGCTGAGCAGGAATCTCTTTATCCCTGCCTCACCCTTGAAGGCGATGGTGACTTCATGGTCATCTCCCGATGCCAGGCAATTGACCACGATGCCTTCTCCAAACATGGCATGGCTCACGTGTTCACCCGCCTTCAGAGCAGGTTTGGAGGGCAAGGTGGTGACAGAGGACACCTTTTGGCCGTGAGCCGCCTGGGTGCCCTGCAGACCGGGAGAAACAATCAAAAGGGGAGGAATATCCTTGAGAAAGCGTGACGGGGGGTTATGGGCGCTGCTCCCCATGAGGCTGCGGCGCAGGGTATAGACAAGGTATACCTTCTCCTTGGCCCTGGTTATACCCACATAGCACAGGCGGCGCTCCTCTTCCATCTGCTCCGGGTCAGGCAATGACTTGAAATGAGGGAGCACGCCTTCCTCCATCCCCACAATGAATACCACAGGGAATTCCAGACCTTTCGCCTGGTGCAGGGTGATGAGGGTGGCAGCATCGACCTTCTCGTCGAGCTCGTCTACATCGGATACCAGCGCTACCTCTTCCAGAAAAGCAGCCAGGGCTTCTCGGGGCTCGAGGTCCTTGTAACCGGCCGCCACAGTGCGCAGTTCCAGGATATTATCCCACCTCTCCTCACCGTCTGCGCCCTCGAGAGTGTATTTCTTATATCCCGTCCTCTCCAGCACCAGGTCGAGGAGGTCAGCCAAGCTCAACTCCCCGCTTTTAGCAATGAGTTCATCGAGCATGTTCACGAAATGGCTCAGCGCCTGAGCGCTTCGCGCGGCAAACGGCGTTTGTTCTTCACCCTGCGCAATAAGCTTGAGGGCATCGTAGTAAGGCAATCCTTTTTCATTTGCCCACGTGGTGAGTTCAGCGATAGTGCGCTGCCCGATGCCCCTGCCAGGGACATTGATGATACGGGTGAGGCTGACAGTATCGTGAGGGTTATGCATCAACCTGAGGTAGGCCACGACATCCTTGACTTCGCGCCGTTCATAGAACCGCGTGCCCCCCACCAGCCTGTAGGGGAAGCCGTAGCGGACAAACTCCTCCTCAAGAGCACGCGACTGGGCATTGGTGCGATACATGATAGCGATATCGCCAGCCTTGCGGCTCCCCTTCGCCACCAGTCTCTCCACCTCGTTGACCACGAAATGGGCCTCCTCCTGCTCATTGTAGGTCTGGACAACGGAGATGGGTACACCCACCTCGTTCTCTGTCCAGAGCTTCTTCTGCTTCCGCTGCTGGTTGGCAGCGATCACATGGTCGGCGGCTTTAAGAATGGTCTGTGTGGAGCGGTAGTTCTGCTCCAGGAATACAATCTTGACATCGGGGTAATCCTTCTCGAAATCCAGGATGTGCCGCAGATTTGCCTGCCTCCACGAATAGATAGACTGGTCGGGGTCGCCCACGACGCAGATGTTTTTATACTTCCCCGCCAACTGCCTGGACAGGATGTACTGGGCCAGATTGGTGTCCTGGAACTCGTCTATCATCACATGTAAGTAACGAGACTGATATTTAACCAGCACATCAGGCTGGTTACGGAAGAGCTGCACAGCCTTCATAATCAGGTCATCGAAGTCGAGGGCGCTGTTCTCGGCAAGAAGCTCCTGATAACGCTCGTAGACCCGCGCCACGACCTCCTCGTAGTAGCTGCCTACCTGATGTCGATACTCCTGAGGGGCAAGCAGCCTGGCCTTGGCAGCCGATATAGCCGTCCCAATGGCTTTGGGTGGATATTGTTTGGGGTCAAGCCCGATTTGCTCAATACTCCGCTTCAACAGGCTGTTCTGATCTCCCTCGTCATAAATGAGGAAGTCTTTGCTCAGCCCGATGTGCTGAGCTTCCATGCGCAGGATACGGGCGCAGGTAGCATGGAAGGTGCCCAGGGTTAGCCCCTCAACCGTCTTCCCTAAGAGATGATAAATCCTCTCCTTCATCTCACGGGCTGCCTTGTTGGTGAAGGTGACCGCCATGACGCGACGGGGGCTGATGCCGCACACGGTTATCAGGTAAGCTACCCGGTGTGCAATGACACGAGTCTTGCCCGAACCTGGCCCTGCCACAATGAGCACCGGGCCTTCGATAGTCTGAACAGCTTCCTTTTGGGCTGGATTGAGGCCAGCTAGAATATCCATAAGTTGATTCTACCACGAATGTAGGGGCAATTCATGAATTGCCCCTACTTAATCCCACTGGGAAAACTGAATGATTAATACGTAAAGACAGGCTTGTCTTTGGTCATCACTCGCTTCTCCTGCGCAATTTGCTGTCGGAGGTACTTAGGGAGAGAGAATATCCCGGGATGGGCGAGTCCGTCGTAAAATCTGAGCTTCCCCCTCACCCGGCTCGCTAGCCTGCGGTCAATCTCCTCTGGAGAAAGCTCGCGGGGATCCAGAGTCTGCGAGACCGCAGCGAACCCCCAGGGGCCGCCGAAGGAAGGAATCTCCGCCTGATAAGGGGCAACCACAGAGAACACCGCCTTCAGAGTGTTTACCACCGCCAGGAATGTGTACGGTAACATCACACTGGTCGCGCCGGCCTGAAGGGACATTATGCCGCCCCTTTTCAGCTTCTTGCTGAGGTCACGATAGAATTCTTTGCTGAAGAGCAAGTAAGCAGGCCCTTCCTCAAGCGGCTCGGTGAGGTCGAGTATCATCACATCGAATTTGTCCTTAGTCTCGGCAACATATTTCAAGGCATCCACGTAAATAAGCTCCAGGCGGCTATCAGCGAAGGCTCCCCGGCTCAGCGAGGGCAGGTATTTCTGGCATATCTGCGGCACCTTCCTGTCTATATCCACCATCACCACCCTCTTCACCGTTTTGTGCACCAGCACTTCTCTTAAAGTAGCTCCCTCGCCCCCACCGGCAATGAAAACGGTCTCTGGCTTGGGGTGGGCGATCATCGGAGGGTGAACCAGGGCCTCATGATAGATAAACTCGTCCGACTCGCTGCACTGAATCTTGCCGTCCAGAATAAGGCATCTGCCGAAGGCAGGGCTATCGAGTATTTGAATGGATTGGTATCTGGATTTCCCCGTATAAGGCATGGCGCTGACGCTGAATGTCTGAATTAAATCCGGGCTGACGCAGTCCCAGAACCAATTTATTGCCGTTTCCGCCATGTGCTAGAACCCCCTTTTCAGCTCAACAATGGAGGGATTTTTGCTCTCCAGCTTCTCCATAATCAACCTGGCAGCCTCCTCCGGCTGAAACAGGTCGCCGTAGGTGAAAACATCGATCGCCGAATAGCCATATTCCGGCCAGGTATGAATGCAGAGATGAGCCCCGGTAATCAAAACCACGCCGCTTACCCCCTGGGGCAGGAAGCGATAGAAGGACTCCCCAATCACCGCATTGCCGGCATCCTTGGCTACGGTATGGAGGACATCCTTGATGAATTCCAAATCGTCGAGGCGGTCTTTGTTGCACTCCTTCAAATCCAGAAGGAAATGCTTCCCCATCGTCCGCATATTGCCCCACCCTCAATACAAACTTGCTCAATTATATAAGATGTGGTGGCTTTTCTCAAACAGGCTCTTTTCAACAGCGCCAGAGAGAGGTATAATACCTCTGGTCTGTCTCTTATGAGCGGGGTTGTGGAGAGATAGCCAAGGAGCTATCACCTGGAACTTGTCAGGAGTTTGGTTATCTTCGTGGGGAAAGGGGGATGAACCGATGGCTGCCAAAGCTTATGTGCTGATTGAGACCTCGGTGGGAAAGACAAAGGATGTGGTGCGCGCCCTCGGCAAGCTCAAGGGGATGAAAGAGGTACATGCAGTGACGGGCCCCTATGATGTTATCGCAGTGGTAGAGGGGGCAGACTTGACTGCCGTGGGCAACCTGGTCACCAACCACATCCATCCCGTAGGCGGCATAGCGAGAACTGTAACCTGCCTGGCGATAGACGTGGGATAGAGAATTACCAGCCACCTCTATTTCAGGCGATTCGAGCGGTGAAGAGGAGGTCAAGGGCAACCTAAGTAAACTGAAAGGAAGTGATGCATGGATTTCCGATTCACTGAAGAGCAGGAAATCTTTCGCCAGAAGGTGAAAGATTTCCTGGCCCGGGAACTCCCCCGTGATTGGCTGAGCGGCGGGGCTCCTGAAGACGAAACCGATGAATGGTGGAAGTTCACCCAGAAGTTTCTGAAGAAGCTGGGCGATAATGGGTGGATATCCGCCACCTGGCCCAAGGAGTACGGCGGCCAGGAAAGCCCCACGTGGGAAGACGCCATACTCGGCGAGGAGCTGGCCTACTGGAGAGCGCCGGCTCAGGACTACTGGTTCCGCTGGAAAATGATCAGCGCCCTCCTGCTGAATTTCGGCAACGACGAGCAGAAGAGGCAGCACCTGC
>Ga0315274_10006589_pt1 | contig 16896 bp, 13 predicted proteins | sample YL17G02_20_MG_FD_203700 | JGI IMG/M metagenome (GOLD analysis project Ga0315274, IMG submission 203700) | Sediment microbial communities from Yellowstone Lake, YNP, Wyoming, USA - YL17G02_20 | ecosystem: Environmental > Aquatic > Freshwater > Lake > Sediment | place: USA: Wyoming | collected...
CCTTAAGATTACAGCCCCTGACTCCCTGGACGTGGATTTCGCGCAGGTAGTCGAGGCCGAACAGCTGTTTCATGGCCGTCGTGTAGGGGATAATTACCTGATCGTCGGGATTATAGAAACCCTGGTCGCCTTTGGCCTTTAGGACGCCTGTCACCTGGAAGTTGATGCCGTTGAGTTTGACCACCGACCCGACCGGCTCATCGGATTCAAACAGGTTTTGAACCGTCACTGGTCCAAGAACCGCCACGCGCGCCATTCGGTCCACTTCGCCCTCGGTGAACATTCGGCCTTTCTCGATGTCGAAATTGCGAATGGAGAAATAGGTGACACCGGTGCCGACCACGTTCGCCCGAGCGTTCTTGTTGAAGTATTTCAGCTGGCCGCTGCCGCTGACCGCTGGGGCAACGGCCAGAACGTTCGGCACCTCTTTGAGAATCGCTTCGGCGTCCTCGAGCGTGAGGTTCTCTTGAGTGCTCGATCGGACGCCGTGCGAGTCATGCTGGCCGGGTCGGACAGTCAACAAATCGGTCCCCATGGCGTAAATGCGGTCCATGATCGTTTTCTTCGCCCCCGCGCCCATGGCCAACATGGCGATCACGGCGCCGACGCCGATAATAATCCCCAGCATGGCCAGGAACGAGCGCAGCTTGTTGGCGAACAGGCTCTTTAGAGCGACCTTGATAATGGTCCAGAATAGCATGGTTGCGCCTCACTTCTCCTCGACAATCCGGCCGTCCCTCATGTGGATTTGTCTTGTGCAATGCCGTGCGATGTCAAGCTCGTGGGTGACAATGAGAAACGTGCGGCCCTGCGCGTTGAGATCTCTGAACAGCGCCATGATCTCTTCGCCCGTCTTGCTGTCGAGATTGCCCGTCGGTTCGTCGGCCAGAATGATCGTCGGATCGGTCACGATGGCGCGGGCGATCGCCACGCGCTGGCGCTGACCGCCCGACAGCTGATTGGGCTCGTGATGCATTCGGTCGGTGAGCTTCACGGTGCGCAGAGCCGCCTCGGCGCGGTCTTTGGCCTCGTGGGCTCCGGCATACAGGAGCGGCAGTTCCACGTTCTCCAGGGCGCTCATGCGCGGCAGAAGATTGAACGTCTGAAACACAAAGCCGATCCGGCGGTTGCGAATTTGCGCCAGACGGTCCGTTTTCAACTTCGACACGTCTTCGCCGGCCAACACGTAGCGTCCCGAATCCACTCGGTCGAGGCAGCCGATGATGTTCATCAGGGTGGACTTGCCGCTGCCCGAAGCGCCGGTGACGGCCACCATCTCGCCCGGCCGAATGGACAGAGTCACGCCGTCCAGCGCCCGAATAACGCTGCCGCCCAGCGTATAAGTCTTGATGAGCGATTCGGCCTGAATGATCAGGCCGTTGTCCTGTTTTTCTTCCGACTTCATCCTTCCGCCTTCATCCGTCAACGGCCACGCCCGCCGCCGCCACGCCCGCCGCCGCCCATCATCATCATCCGTCCGGCGCCTCCCATGGGTCCCCCGGGTCCTCCGGGGCCTCCCGGCCCCCCGCGGCGCCACCGGCTTTCGGTCTCGCCGCGGCGCGCCAACACAGTCTCGCCGTCGGTCAGGCCGGCAAGGATCTCGGCCCGGAACCCGTCGTTGATCCCAACCTCGACGGGGCGCGTCTCCGTCGAGCCATCGTCCTTCTGAACCAACACGGTCGGCTGGCCCCGTCGGCGCGAGACCGCCTCGGCGGGAATCAACAGGGCGTCTTTCTTGTCGGCCGCTATGACCTGCACGTTGGCCGTCATTTCGGGCTTGAGCATTTTCTTGTTCTCGCTGGTGACCTCGATCTTCACCTCGAACGTCACGACGTTTGAGACGGCCGCCCCCCGGGTGGCGATGCGAATGACCTTGCCCGCAAAGGTCACGCTGGGAAACGCATCGGCGGTAACCATGGCCGGTTGGCCGACGGCCACCTTGCCGATGTCGCTCTCGTCCACCGACGCCAGAATGTAGATGTGGGCCAGATCGGACAAGGTCATGAGCGACGTGCCGCCGCCGACGTTGCTGACGCCGGAGGCGATGATCTGGCCGATTTGGACATTGCGGGCGGCCACCACGCCTTCCAGCGGGGCATAGACTCTCGTATCGCGCAACCGTTGCAGTGTGTTGGAAAGCGCAATCTGGTCGGTTTCGACCTCGGTGTCGGCCAAACGCACGTCCTGGCGCTTGAGTTCCAGAGCCATCTCTTGGGTCTCCAGCTCCTCGAGTTTCACGCGAGTGCCTTCCAGATCGGTCGTCGCCTGGACAGCGGCGGTCGCGGCCGTTTCATACTCTTCCGGGCTGGCCAGCTTCTTTTCGAGCAGCATTTTCATGCGGTCGGCCTTGGCGCGCGCGTCGGCGGCCCGGGCTTCGGCCGACTTCAACGTGGCCTCGTTGCGTTTCTTGTCGGTCTCGACGACCCGCTCCGCAAGCACCAGATTCTGCTTGGACTGAGCCAGTCGGGCCTGCGAGGCCTGCAGCCCGACCTCGGCCTGCCGCACGGCCCGGTTCTCGTCCACCGGATCGAGCTCCATCAGAAGCGTTCCCGACGCGACCGCGTCGCTGACGTCATAAGGAAGCGTCACGACCCGGCCGCTGGCTTTGCACTTGATGTCCACGTCCAAATTGGCGATGACCCGCCCGGTGCTGGCCACGTCGAGCATGATGGGGCCCCGCTCGGCCTTGGCCTTGGTCACCTGAGCAATCTTCTCGTTCGGCGCGTCCTGGTTCTTCCGCCAATAATAGACTCCGCCGGCGATGCTGCCGGCAAGGATAAGAAGTACGATAATCGCTTTCACAGAAACCTCCTGCTTATAGTTCCCCACCGCGAAGAACTGCAAATTCTAGTCCTGAAACCTTCTTTACGAGCTCGAAAAGGTTAGTTATCACCTTCGGGTCCGATATAGCACGACGCCGGCAAAACCGACGTGTGAAGCTTGCTGCAACCGATAATCGCAGCGCTCTATACCGAACGGTAGGTATAGGCTCCGTGCAACCCACAGTCAAGCATTTTCTTGCTAATCCCGGCCTTCTCGACCACCTCACGCCTTTCGAGCTTCCTGAATAATGCGGATGTACTGGGCAGCGCGATCACGCAGGGCATCGAGATTCCCCGCCGCCAAGTCGCTCTTGGTCACCAGCTCGCCGCCGACGCCCAGGAACTCGGCGCCGGCGCGAATAAACTCGGTGACTGTGTCGAGGTTGACGCCGCCTGTCGGCGAAAGTTTAATGTGCGGCAACGGACCTTTTATTGCACGAAAATAGGACGGCCCCCCGACTGACGCCGGGAACACTTTGACCACGTCGGCCCCCGCTTCCCACGCACGAACAATCTCGGTCGGCGTGAAGGCCCCCGGAACCACCGGCTTGCTGTAGCGGCGGGCCATCCGGATGACCTCTTCGTTCAACGCCGGCCCGACGACAAACTCGGCTCCGGCAAGGATGGCCGCCCGCGCCGTTTCGGGATCGAGCACCGTCCCCACGCCGACGCAGGCGCGCTCTCCCGCCTCGCGCGCGGCGGCCCGGATCACGTCGAGCGCGTTGGGCGTGGTCATGGTGATCTCGATGCACGTCACGCCGCCCTCGCAAAGCGCCTGAGCGACCTGTACCAGCCGGCTCGATTCGGGCGCGCGAATCACCGCCACGATCCCCGTTCGGGTCATTTCTTCCAACACCGAATCTCTTGTCCACTTTGCCATAAATCAATCGCCTCCGCGTGGGCTGAAAGATCATTTCAACGAACAAGACCAACGTGCAAATAACGGCCAGCAAGGGGTTTCTTGCAAGGAAATTCGGAAAGCGCGATGAACCACCTCAATCCTTCACTTGGAAAACCAGGGAACCGCCGATGGACGCCGATGAACGCCGATTCGTTTGAAAAAGAGCCGGCGTCCGCGCGCTCTGACACGGAACCGACGGTCACCAACGAGGCACAGGCGCCCAAAGTCCAAAGTGGCTTGTTGCTGTTGGCACTTATCGGCGTCCATCGGCGTCCATCGGCGGTTCCTGAAAGTTCGCGGCGATACCGGGGTTCAGATTGGCTTGAAACCTGCAACCTGGAACTTGAAACGTCGCGAGGCGCTGTGGCAGAGTTCGCCCTGCCAAAACGTCGGATCGAAATGAAAGGGAAGACAATGCTCGCTCGGAAAAGGTTCACCGTCCTGCTTGTCGTTGCGCTACTGAAGTCGGCTGCGGTTTGGGCCGCCGATACGACCGAACCGATCACGGCGATCCTCGGCGCGCAGACGCGCGAGATCGCCGCGCTTCGCGAGGAGTCGAGCGGCCTCAAGGAACGCAAAATCATGGGCATTTCGTTTTGGGAAGGACGCCTCGCCGGCCGCCGCGCCGTCATCGCCCGCATGAGCGGCGGCAAGGTCAACGCGGCGTTGGCGGCCACGTTGACCGTCGAGCATTTCCGGCCCAGCGAGGTCATCGTGACCGGCATCGCCGGCGGCCTCAATCCCGAGCTCAAAGTGGGCGACCTGGTCATCGCCCGCCAGACCGTTCAGCACGACATGGTGCGGCTTCAGGCGTCGGGGATCGAGCATCGGGGCGCGCGCCACCCGGTCAGCGGCCGGCGCAATCCGGTCTTTTTCGAGCCGCCGGCGCGGCTGTTGGAGATCGCCCGTCGCGCGGCCACGCAGATTCCCTTTTTGCCGATCGGGCTGGAGGATGGCGGACCGACGTCGCATTCGGTGCGCGTGGTGTCGGGGATTGTGGCCACGGGCGATGCGTTTGTCGCCTCGGACGGCAAGCGCAAGGAGCTGCGCGACCTCCTCAAGGCCGACGCCGTCGAGATGGAAGGCGCGGCGGTCGCCCAGATTTGCTTTCAGTTTGGCGTGCCGTGCATCGTCATTCGCTGCCTGAGCGACACGGCCGACCAGACGGCGGTCGAGGACCTCGAGCAGTTCGCCGACATCGCGGCGATCAACTCGGCGCGCCTGGTCTATGGAATCTGCAAACTGCTGGCCGAAGGCGAGAAGACCCCCAACCCGAAGGAGTAAGGGAAGCCGTCAGACCGGATCGTGGCGAGTAGTCATAGGTTATTGGAATTCGGGAACACAATACTAATCTCCGGGTTCCTTGGGCTTCCGCCCGCGCCTTGGTTAATTCGTATCTCGTCCCCGAATTCCCTGATCCAGCCGTCCCCCAAACGCCGCCCACAACAAAACGGCGGACCAAATGAGACAATTCCCTTGACGTCTTGTGGAACCCTGACGAATCTGCTACTGACAAGAACGGAACGCACAAGGCTGTTACTACTCCAAGGCCCCAGCAGATGCCGCTACGCGACCCCGTTTTGGAAAAGACAGTTGCGAATTATGTCAAGCGGATGCTCAATAGCATCAGTAGAAGCGCCGTGCTCAAGGCGTTTCCGACGCGAGCGGTCAAGCGAGTTGACTTGGATCGCTTTCGCATTGCAGACGCGGAAGCCCCTGAAAGCCTCGTCAGAACATTAGTGCAGCCAGAAGGCCGCTATCGTCTTGCGTTTCAAGACTACCGGCGACCCGATGAACGTGGCGAGGAAAGCCGTGCGCTTTTTACAACGCTTCGCACAAAACTCGCCCGCGCGGCTCAAGCCGCGCATCGCGAGACCGGCTTGTGGATGTTGTGGCTGGCATATCCGCTCCTCTACGTGCCACATCCAAGCTCCGACCGCGAGGAGTACCTACTGTCACCCCTCTTTCTGTGGCCGATACGCATTGAGAGTGACGGTCTGCCGGAAGGCGAACTATTTATCGCACGAGAGCGAGGGGCTCCGCGATTCAACCGAATCGCATGGCAGTGGATACGTCGCAACTTGGAGTTTGATCCGCCTGAACCCGATGGTGTTGATTTACTCGAGATGGCGAACTTCGATGCACTTCGTCAGTTGGTGATCCGCTGCTGCGGATGCTTCAGGCCTGCGCTTGATGTAACTCTCGGGCCCCACATTCAACCTATACCCGAGCGAACGACATTGGCTTCGTTCGAGAGGCATCGACTACTTGATGCCGGTATCGTAGGTCTCATCCAATGGGAGAACATGGAGCTTATCGCGGATTTGGAGAAGCTCAGTAACCTTGATGACTTTACAGGACCAGCGGGAGACTTCATCCGGGAGCGTATGGAAAGCGCGGCAATATCCCTTGAGATTCCGCCGGAGAAGGATCGCTTTCTTGTAACAGACACTGATGATTCCCAAGAACGTGCTGTTTGGATGGCACGCTGCCAGCCGGGGGTTGTTGTCCATGGTCCACCTGGTACCGGGAAATCACAAGTCATCGTGAATATTGTCGCCGACGCGCTCGCGCGAGGAGAAAAAGTACTTGTGGTCTGCCAAAAGAAGGCCGCTCTCGATGTCGTCTCTTCGCGGCTGCGTGCTGTGGGTCTAGAAGACTTCGCAATTCAGGTTGATGACGCGGAGAGCGATCGAAGGCGCATTGTCGAAATGCTCCGCGACCAGGAAATGCTAGCCGTTGCCGCCAACGAACAGGAGCGTACCGCTATCGCCGAAGAGATCGAAACGATTGAGAAGCAGGTCCAGGAGTACGCCGAATCTCTCTTTCGCGCGCGGCGGGGAATCAGCTATAGGTCCATGGTAGCTCGCATTGCACGGATCGAACGACAGTACGATAGTGCATGCCCTCTGGAAGCACTTCGCGAAATCCTAAAAGACACGGATGAAACTGAGTTGGCTCGTTTGAGCAGCACGGTTGCACAGCTGGAGAAAATCTTCTGGGACGGCAGTGTCGCAGAAAACCCGTGGGTGAACGGTCGTGCAGATCTTGATGGAGATCCCTTCCAGATCAAGGACATGGGCGCTGACTTGGAGTGCGCCTTGCGTGATGCAGTAGCTGTTGACCTCTGGGCAGGGATGAAGGGGCCTCACAATGGAAAACTGATCGGCAACCTAAAGACAATAAGCGACGCCGCGAAGCGTCTCGCAACCGCATGGCCAAAGCTGGATGTTCGCATTGTGGCAGGGGTGAAGCCCGCACAAGAGACGTTCTCCAACATTGACGAAACGGCGTATGTCACAGCGGCTCGCGCCGTTGAGGGAGTGATCGAGAAACAGCGGTCGCTATTCCGATACCTTTCGCCCTTTTTCTATCGACGCAGGAAGATAATTCGGGGCTTTGCCGCATCTCACGACTGGTCGGTCGGACCTGCTGCGAAGTCAGTCTTTGATGCTATGGCGCGCCGCTCAGAGGAAATGGCCAGGTGTGAACCGCTCATAAAGGCGGTTGCGAAATGGCTGAACGAAAACGAGGCGAATTCGCTGATTGAAGCCATACGTATCATTAGACCGATTAGGGGCCGCCTCCGCCGCTTAAAGGATTACCTCCCGAAGCTGCCGATACTACTCCGGTACGTCGCTACGGTTAAGGGGCTTAATCAGCGAGGGCAGAAGGTCATAGAGGCTCTGGAGAGAACTCCGGGGGGACCTCCGCAAAACTGGTCAAAGATCGTCGAGATATCCGCTCTGTTGTCCTGGGTCGGAGAGGCTGAGAGAGATTCACCCATCCTGCGTCGCCTTACGCCGGAGATATACGAATCGGCTGGCAAAAGGTTACGTGAACTCTCTCAGCGAAAGCGCCAATTAGAACGCCAGGCAATCAGGACGACCTGGGGAAGGAAATGGCCGTTAGTCGACCACACTTGGCGCAAAGCTCTCCGCTTCAGGGGACCCAAGTCCCGAAGGCTTCGGGAAATAGTAGAAATGGGCTGCTCACGTGGGCTCCTTGACCTCAAACCCTGTTGGTTGGCAAACCCGGGTACTGTAAGCCAAATCTTTCCACTGCAACCAGGTCTATTTGACTTGGTGATATTCGATGAGGCGTCGCAATGCCCGCCAGAGTACGCCCTTCCAGCGTTATTCCGCGGAAAACGTGTCGTCGTGGCTGGGGACGGAAAGCAATTGCCCCCAACTATGTTCTTCAAGGCCGCCTTCGATTTTGACCCCGACGAGATGGAAGAGTCGGAAGAAGGGGTGCAAGAGAATCTTCAATTGGGAATCTCAATCGGAGCAGAAGATCTGCTGTCTCTGGCACAAGTGCGTCTTCCCGAAGCGTACCTGAACGTCCACTATCGATCGCGTGACCCTATGCTCATAGCATTCTCAAATGCGGCCTTCTACAGGAATCGTCTTCAGGTACCGCAGCCAGCATGCCCGGTTACTCAGGACGGGACGCCAGCCCTTTTTCTCGAACGAGTAGATGGGGTTTACCAGAAAAACCGAACCAACCCGGAAGAGGCGAAATGTATCGTGGGCTACCTCCGTCGGGTCTGGTTGGGGTCCGGAAATCGCCCCACGATGGGTGTCGTTACTTTCAATGAGGCTCAACGGGAAGCCATTGAGGAGTTGCTCGACGCAGAGGTATCTCGAGATCCAGAGTTCCGAGCAGCATACGAGCAGGAAGTCTCACGAACGGACGCAGGCCAGGACGTCGGATTCTTCGTGAAAAGCCTTGAAGCGGTCCAGGGTGACGAACGTGACGTCGTCCTTTTCTCAACCACATATGGGCGTCGTGATGACGGCAAGTTTACTTGCGCCTTTCTGGGGCCGGTCAATCAGCAGGGCGGGGAACGTCGTCTCAACGTGGCGATTACGCGCGCCAAACTGTGGGTACGCATTTTCACTTCACTCCCCATCCACGAACTGGCTAGCGCGCTCTCTCCGGGCACTATCCAGACACAGCCTTCTGCGGGTCGGGCGATGCTGCAACTTTACCTTCATTACGCGGAATGCGTTTCGAGCGGCAGGAATGCCGAAGCGGAAGCCACACTCGCCCGTGCGTTAGCACTCGGGGGAGGACTGGGAGAACATCAAGGCTCTGTTGGCGGTGAAGAATCGGAATTCGAGATCGAGGTGCGTGAAGCCCTATCTGACTTCCTACATCTCCAGATCGATACCCAGGTCAGCTCTGGTTCCTTCCGCATAGACTTGGCAGTGCGCGCCTCCGACAACAGCGGCTATGTCCTCGGCATCGAGTGCGACGGTAAGGCATATCACAGCGGACTGTCGGCCCGTGCTTATGATTACTGGCGGCAGAGAATTCTTGAAGACCGCGGATGGAAGATTCACAGAGTTTGGTCGTCCGCATGGCGCACAGAACGTGTAAGGGAGATTAGCAAGATACAGGCGCGACTCGAAGATATTCTCAAGACCACACGAGATGATCGAGCCCAAGGCGCGTAGATCGGCGTAACGGACGCAGTTGCTTGAGACAGACTCATCGAGTTGAATACATCATGAATGAGGGGACAGCAACCTTATTTCCATACTTCCCGCCGCAGATTGATGAAGTAACTGTCCCTTTGTTTCCCGCCGCCGTCCCTGTCGTGTAGAGAAGTTCGTCGGTCAGACGGCCCTCGGCGTCATAGCCGAACAGCCAGCCGGCCACGTAGTCGTTGCCGCTGACGGTCGTGCCGTACGTCTCGTCAAACCCCCACACCATCCGGCTGTTCACGTCGTAGCCGTACATCCCGAACTCGTTGCCCGGCCCCGACATCTTCGTCACGCGCTGCATCTTGTCATACTCGAACGCCGGCAATAGCGAGACCAGACCCCGATTTTTCAGGAACCGCCGATGGATTTGCTCTCGCCACGCCGGTCTGCCGTGGACCACGGTGGTATGGAGAAAGACATTGAACCACGGACGAACACGGACGGACACAGACGAACACGGACAAACACGGACGAACACCGACGAACACGGACGGACACAGACGAACACGGACGGACACGGACACACCTGGCGCAGCGAAGCCGCAGCCAAGAAAAACAGAACCACAGATGAACACGGATTCACACTGATAGCCAAGAGCACCCGGAAAAATCTGCGAAGCCTTCGCAGCTCTTGGATGATGGTAGTACGGATGGCCCTTTCAAAATAAAATCGGTGTGAATCTGTGCGCATCCGCGGTTTCAGGGGTTTAGGGCCAACGCATCGGACGGCGGAACGGGGGCGTTGGGATGCAGACATGCACCCACACCAGAGCGCGGCGCAGGAAAATCCTTGAGCCAGCCATCGGGCGCGGGCAAATTGCGGGACGAGAAGGCCGGCCAGCCGATTCCGGCGGGGGGGCGTGCTTCGAGGGTTGCGATGACAGAGGCAAGACGATACCTGGCTTTCGATCTGGGCGCCGAGAGCGGGCGGGCGGTGGCGGGCTTGCTCCGGGGCGGCCGCATGGAGTTGGAGGAGATTCATCGCTTCCCCACGGGCGGGACGGAGATGCTGGGGACTCTGTACTGGGACATTCTGGGCTTTTACCGAGGCGTTCTCGAAGGGTTGGCGCTCTATGCCAAACGCTATGGCCGCGAACTCGACGGAATCGGAATTGACACCTGGGGAGTGGACTTTGGCCTGCTCGACGGTCAGGGCGCGCTCGTGGCCAACCCGGTTCACTACCGCGACGGGCGAACCGAAGGGATGATGGACGAGGCGTTTCGGCGAATGCCGCGCGAAGAAATTTTTCGCCACACGGGAATCCAGTTTCTCCCGTTCAACACGCTCTATCAGCTTCTCGCGCTCGTTGTGCGGCGCTCGCCGTGGCTCGACGCGGCGCGGAAGATGCTGCTCATGCCGAGCCTCTTCAACTACTTCCTCACGGGCAACCAGACGGTCGAGTTCACTCACGCGACGACGACGCAATTCTACGATCCGAGCCGAGGCGCGTGGTCCGAGGCCGTTTTGTCGGCGATGGAAATTCCGCTTCAGCTCATGCCCGAGATTGTTGCGCCGGGCACGGTGCTTGGCCCGCTGCGCCGCAAGGTGGCCCAGGAAGCCGGTCTGGGCGCGGTCAACGTCATCGCCCCCGCGACGCACGATACGGGTTCGGCGGTGGCGGCGGTGCCCGCCGGCGCGGGAGACGACTGGGCCTATCTCAGTTCGGGAACGTGGTCGCTGATGGGCGTCGAGGTGCGCGAGCCGATCCTCGCCGACGAGGCGCTGCGGTTCAACATGACCAACGAGGGCGGCGTCGAGGGGACGTTTCGCTTTCTGAAGAACATTTCCGGCCTGTGGATGGTCCAGGAGTGCCGGCGCAGTTGGGCGCGCGAAGGGACGGCGCTGTCGTATGACGAGATGACCCGGCTGGCGGCCGAGGCGCGGCCTTTTGCGGCGCTGATAGATCCCGACGATCCTTCGTTTCTCAAGCCCGACGACATGCCGGCCGCGATGGTTCGATACTGCGAGCGCAGCGGACAAAGCGCGCCGGCCACGCGCGGCGAGTTCATTCGCTGTGCGCTCGAAAGCCTGGCCCTGCGCTATCGCGACGTGCTCGACAGGATTCGCGCGGTCTGCGGGCGGGACATTCGGGTTCTCCACGTTGTCGGCGGGGGCAGCCGCAACCGCCTGCTCAACCAATTCACGGCCGACGCGACGGGCGTGGCGGTCGTGGCGGGGCCTTCCGAGGCGACGGCGCTGGGCAATCTCCTGATGCAGGCCCGCGCCTGCGGCGACATCAGCTCGCTGGCCGAACTGCGCGCGGTCGTCCGCGCGTCAAGCCAACTGGAGACCTTCGAACCGCGCGCCCGCGCCCGGTGGGACGAGGCGTACGCGCGCTTCATCCGACTGGGGCAGTAGGGCCTCAGTCTGTTCTTGCGTTCGGGCGGGGTTGGGGAGAACACTAAGGTTGTGAAGCTGGAATTCGATCAGAAGGTCTCATCTCCAAGTTTGCACGTGAAGACCCATGAAAGCAGAGCGAATCATACTGGAAACGGATGACGGTGGCAAGCCAGTGAGCCTTCCGCCGCTTCCGCCTCGCGCGCGAATAGAGGCGATTCTCCTGATGCCGGACGAGCCGGCGGTCAAGTCCGTTCGCACCCCGCCGGCCGAACTGGCGGCGATGACCGAAATCTACGGCGATATCACACAACCCGCCATTGACGAGGAGGAATGGGAGGCATTGCGATGATCCTGCTGGACACTCACACCTGGGTTTGGTGGGTTCTCCGGCGGACGGACATGCTTCCCGGAACAATTGACCGGAGGATTGCAGAAAGCCCGGATATCATTGCCGTCGCCAGCATCTCCTGTCTCGAAGTCGCATTGCTGGCCAAGAAGGGACGGGTAAGAATCTCGGGCGATTTGCGAGTCTGGTTCGACATGGCTCTGGAAGGCTCAGGAATTCAGATCGTCCACCTCACACCCGCCATTGCTGCCCGGTCTGCGGATTTGCCCGACTTGCACCGTGACCCCATTGATCGCGTTTTGATCGCCACTGCCCTGGAATACAACGCCCTCTTGCTGACCAAAGATACGACGATTCGGACCTATCCCGAAGTGCAAACGATGTGGGAACCATGACAGGCGGCAGCCGCAACCGCCTGTTCAATCCGTTCACGGCCGACGCGACTGGCGTTGCGGTCGTGGCGGGGCCTTCCGAGGCGACGGCGCTCGGCAATCTCCTGATGCAGGCCCGCGCGTGCGGCGACATCGGCTCGCTGGCCGAATTGCGCGCCGTCGTCCGCACCTCAAGCCAGCTCGAGAGCTTCGAGCCGCGCGACCGCGCCCGGTGGGATGAGGCGTACGAGCGCTTCGTCCGACCGAAGCAATAGGGGCCACAATCCGTTCTTGCGTTCGACCGGCGTTTGAGAAAACATTGAGCGTGGGTGGGAAAACGATGGACTCATTCGACTCAATGCTCAGAATGGACAAGACGGCCTTCTCGGTCGGGTCGCTTTCCGATGAGCCCGACGAGAAGGCCTATTGGCTTTCGAAGACGCCCTACGAACGGCTTCAGGCCGTCGAACTCATGCGACGGGTCATTTATGGGTACGATTCATCTTCCGCCCGACTTCAAAGAGTTCTTGAAGTTGCTCCATTCAAAGCACGTTGAGTACCTGCTCATCGGCGGTTACGCCGTGGGATATTACGGGTACGCGCGCGCCACCGCCGACATGGACATCTGGATTGCCCCTCGCCTCGCCAATGCCGACAAACTGGTCGAAACCGTTCGTGAATTTGGATTCGGGGTTGAAGGGCTTTCGGCAGAGCTGTTCCTGAAAGAGGACAACATCGTCCGAATGGGCGTGCCACCGTTCAGAATTGAACTTCTCACAGCGATCTCTGGAGTGACGTTCCAGGAGTGCTACGAGGCGCGCACGACCGATGTGCTTGACGATGTCGAAGTGAACATTATCAGCCTCGAGCACTTAAAGGTGAACAAGAAGGCGAGCGGCCGGCTGAAGGACCTCACGGATTTGGAATACTTGCCGTAGCCGGCCAGATTCCTCGTCTCAGGCGTTGTCTTGGCCGACCAGGTGAGGAACCTGGACTGAAAGGTCAGAGGAGCATCTTTTTGCTGTAAGATTCCAGAAGGGACGCTCCTGGAAGTTGTAGGCAGACTCGCGGCTCTTCTGATGACCAGTCAATGAGGGGAGCAACGGAAATGGCGAAGCAGTTCCGAACGACTCTGGGCAGGACAGGCGTTGTGCGTTGGCTGCTGCTGTGGATTCTGATGGTCGGGAGCGCGATGAGCCCACATGCCGCGCCCGCCCAGCCGCCGACGCCCGCGACGCTGCAGTTGGTCCCCTTCACCGACGTGAAGGTGGACGACGTCTTCTGGGCGCCGCGAATCGAAACGAATCGCAAGGTGACCGTGCCTTACGATTTCAAGAAGTGCGAAGAGACGGGCCGCATTGATAACTTCGCCAAGGCCGGCGGCCTGATGAAGGGCGAGTTTCGCGGCATCCCCTTCGACGATTCCGATGTCTATAAGGTCATCGAGGGCGCGTCGTATTGCCTGGCCACGCAGCCCGATCCGCAGCTCGACAAATACCTCGACGATCTGATCGCCAAGATCGCCGCGGCCCAGGAAGGCGACGGCTATCTTTACACTGCGCGCCGGCTTTTCCCGCCCGACAAGATGCCCGCGATGTCGGGCAAGGAACGATGGGTGAATCTCCGATCGAGCCACGAGTTGTACAACGTCGGCCACCTTTACGAAGCGGCGGCGGGCCACTTTCAGGCCACAGGGAAGCGTTCGTTGCTCAACGTTGCGCTCAAAAATGCGGACTTCCTTTGCACTGTCTTTGCTCCAGACAAACTCCGCTATGTCCCCGGCCACCAGGAAATCGAAATCGGCTTGGTGAAACTCTACAAGGTCACTGGCGACGCGAAGTATCTCCGTCTGGCCAAGTTCTTTCTCGACGAACGCGGCAAGCCCGACGGCCACAATCTCTATGGCGACTATGCGCAGGATCATATCCCCGTCGTGGATCAGACCAAGCCCGTCGGCCACGCCGTCCGCGCGGGCTACATGTACTGCGGCATGGTGGACGTCGGCACGCTCACCGGCCAGCGCGCCTACCTCGACGCCGTGGACAGCATCTGGCAGAACATCGTGTCGAACCAAATCTTCATCACCGGCAGCGTCGGGCCGCGCGGCGGCGGCGAAGCCTTCGGCGACGCCTACGAACTGCCCAACGCGACCGCCTACAACGAGACCTGCGCGGCCATCGCCAACGCGCTGCTGAACTTCCGCCTGTTTCTCGTCCATGGCGACGGCAAGTATATGGACGTGCTCGAACGGGCGATCTACAATGGCTTTCTGTCCGGCATCGCGCTCAGCGGCGACCGGTTCTTCTATCCCAATCCGCTCGAATTCGACGGACAGCGCAAGTTCAACCACGGCTCGGCCGAACGCCAGCCGTGGTTCGGGTGTTCCTGTTGCCCGGTCAACATCGTGCGGTTCATTCCTCAAATTCCCGGCTGGCAGTACGCGGTCGGCGATGGAGCGATTTACGTGAACCTGTTCATCGGCGGCGCGGCGCGCGTCAAACTCGGCGACAACGCGATCAAGATCGTTCAGAAAACTCGCTATCCGTGGGACGGCCAGGTCCGCCTGAGCATCGAGCCGGAGAAGGCGGGCGAGTTCGATGTCCTGGTGCGCATTCCGGGTTGGGCCACGGGCTCGCCGCTTCCGAGCGATCTCTACCGATACCTCGACAAGAGCGACGAGAAGGCGACCCTCGCGGTGAACGGCCTGCCGGTTGCGATCAAGACCGACAAGGGGTTCGCGCGCATTCATCGGACCTGGAAAGCGGGCGACGTGATCGAGCTGCGGCTGCCCATGCCGGTTCGTCGCGTGGCGGCGCACGAAGCGGTGAAAGCCGACGAGGGCCGCGTCGCGCTGATGCGCGGGCCGGTCACCTATTGCGCCGAAGCGGTGGACAACGGCGGGCATGTCCTGAACCTTGTCCTTCCCGACGATGTGCAACTTGCCTCAGAGCACCATTCTGACCTGCTCGGCGGTGTGACCGTGATTCGGGGACAAGCCCTTGCGGCGGGACGCGGCGAGGACAAGTCGGTCCGCACCACTCCCGCCGCGCTTGCCGCCGTTCCCTACTATGCCTGGAGCCATCGCGGGATCGGCGAGATGGCGGTCTGGCTGCCCCGCACCGCTGACAAGGCGAAAGTCGCTCCCGCGCCGACCATTGCCGGCGCCAGCAAAGTCACGGCGTCCCATCTTTGGGAGCTCGATACTCTGGCGGCGCTGAACGACCAGATCGAGCCGAAAAGTTCCGGCGACCACGACGTTCCGCGTTTCACCTGGTGGGACCATCGCGGAACGACCGAATGGGTCCAATACGACTTTGCCAAGCCGCGCAAGGTCTCGGCGGTCGAGGTCTATTGGTTCGACGACACGGGCCGGGGCTCCTGCCGGACGCCGCGATCGTGGAAGATGTTCTACAAGGACGGCGAGACGTGGAAGCCCGTGGAAGCGCCTAACGAGTATGGTGTGGAGATCAACAAATACAACCGCGCGGCCTTCAAACCGGTCGAAACGAGCGCCCTGCGGATCGAAGCGCAGCTGAAGCCGAAGTTCTCGGGTGGAATCCTGGAGTGGCGGGTGTTGGAATAGGCGCTGAGTACAGCCCAACACAACAAAGGGACCGAAATGACGAAAAGGACGACAGAGACAAAAGAGAACCCAGAGCAGTCAATCAATTTGGCGCCCCAATTGCGTTTTGCTGTACTCAGGGCGTCAATGCCGCTCTATTGCCGCTGTGACAGTATCTTTCGCTCGTACGACTTGACCGCGTCCAGCCACGCCGCGCCGACGGGCACGTTCTGCGTCGCACAATAGTAGTCCCATACGGCGCCGAAGGGCAGCGTCTTGAGCTCTTCAAGAAGCGCAAGGCGCGAGGTGAGGTCGCCCGCCGCTTCGAGCTCGCGCAGCCGCGCGGTCGGTTCGAGCAGGGCGATCAGCAGCGCCTTGATCATGCAACGCGCCCCGACGACCCACGCGGCCACGCGGTTGATGCTGGCGTCGAAGTAGTCGAGGCCGACGTGGATGCGTCCGAGATAGCCGCCGCGAACGATCTCTTCGGCGATGGCGCGCAACTCGTCGGAGAGAATCACCACGTGGTCGCTGTCCCAGCGCACGCCGCGACTGACGTGCAGCAGGATTTCGTCCAGATAGAGCATGACGGCCGAAATTTTGTCGGCGACGCTTTCGGTCGGATGGAAGTGGCCCGAGTCGAGTGTCAGCAGCTTCTTGTTTGCGATGGCATAGCCCAGATAGAACTCGTGCGAGCCGACGACGTAGCTCTCCGAGCCGATGCCGAAGAGTTTTCCCTCGACGGCGTCGAGATTGTGTTGCGGGTCCAGTTTTTCGGCGAAAACCTCGTCCAGCGACTTTCTCAGAATCTCGCGCGGCGTCTTGCGGTCGGCGGGAACGTCCTTGTACCCGTCGGGAATCCAGACGTTGGTCACGCACGGCGACCCGAGCGCGCGACCGAACGCCTTGCCGATCTTGCGGCACGCAATCCCGTGGCGAACCCAGAACCGGCGCACGCCTTCGTCGCGGCTGGCGAGCGTGAAACCGCCGGCCGCCTTGGGATGGGAGAAGAACGTGCCGTTGAAATCCATGCCCATCGCGCGGCTCCTGGCCCAGTCCAT
>Ga0315274_10006590_pt1 | contig 16895 bp, 14 predicted proteins | sample YL17G02_20_MG_FD_203700 | JGI IMG/M metagenome (GOLD analysis project Ga0315274, IMG submission 203700) | Sediment microbial communities from Yellowstone Lake, YNP, Wyoming, USA - YL17G02_20 | ecosystem: Environmental > Aquatic > Freshwater > Lake > Sediment | place: USA: Wyoming | collected...
ATCTTGAACTCTGGAATGGGGCTCATGCTCGGCTTAACCCCTACCAATTGTGTCCGCCGAACTCATTATACACTATATGTTGAGGTTTCGACCACCTGGACAGTTACGCTAGATCATTGATGGCTGTAGCGGTCATGGGCGGCAAACCTGCTAAGAGAGGAAATAACACATACCAAGCATCCAAGTGCAGAAGCGACCAGCCCCATCGCTCCTGCGTTCTTGTCTTATCCAGCCTTCAGCCGCAGCCGGCGTTGAGCGACTTGCCCATGCCTTACACGCCATAGTACACTGCGCACAGCCACCCGTTTCGCGGAGATCACATGCGCCATGCCGATACCGCCGAAAGTCGTCGATCTTATCGCGCGCTTTGACGAGCACCGCGACGCATACACATCGCCCGAGTACAACGAAACACAGGTGCGATGCGAATTCATAGACCCCATGTTCGAGGCGCTTGGCTGGGACATCCACAACCGCACCATCCTTCAGCACCAAATCGGTGCCACGGACGTGGCAATCAACCACCTCGTCTACGAGCTTTACGACCTCACGGGCGAGGAAATAGGCATTGTGGAGGGAAAGTAGGAGCGGTTTCCCCCAAACCGGCCCTACTGGGAGATCGCAATGAGGGTGGCAACGGGCGCGAATGGAATCATCGGGAGGATGGTAATATGAGCACGACAGATGACATCAAGACTTTCAAGGAGAAGCGAGCGCGCTGGATTGAGTGCCTCTCAGGAGAAGACCCGAATAGTGTCCGCGTTCAACTCTATGAACTGACGTGGAACGCTGCGGCGTTCCGCGTGATCAACGAGGCACGGGGGCTGGCCCCTGCGGTGCTTGAGAGCGAGGTTGAGGGCGAGGTCGAGGTCAACGGCCTTCTCCATTGCTTGCTTGACCAGTGCTTTTTCCATAGCCAGTTGTTGGCCATACGGCGCTTATCGGACGAATATGGTCTGGAGGGCAAGAAGGGGGTGTTCTCTCTTGCATCGCTAATCGAAGACATGCGCGAGAACGCCTGTCTGTTCAATCGAGGCAACATGTTCGCCGCAGAGGGTCTAGAATATGACGTCGACTCTGCGGAGCGCCACATAGAGATTGACGAATTGTCGGGTGCGTCGGCGGAGAAGCGTTCGCCGGGCGATACGATACGTCCCCAAGTGTTTGAAGGGCTGAAAGGAAAGGTGACGGAGGTGACGGAGACAAGCATAAAGATCAGGACATACGTCCACACGTTTCTCGCTCATTCAGCCACCCCCAATAGCCGAGCTTACAAGAAGGCAGACGATATCCGAATCGAGCTTGGCGACCTGTGGCGGGCGCACGAAAGCTTATGCAGGACCGCCGAGTTTCTGAGCGGTCCTATTCTGAACGCGGGCGGTCACGCGTATCTCGCGAGGCCGCAGGGTGACCAGTTTGTATACATTGATAAGCCGCTGGTGACGCCGGAGAATGTTGCCCAGCTTCGCGAGTACTGGAAGGCATACGAGAAACAAACCCAGGCATGGCAAGCATGGAATGTCTCCGAACTCGTGTCTCCCGTGTCAGGTCCGTGACTTGAGGCACGGCGTCCTCGAATGGCACGCCGCCGTGACGGATGAGGAAATCGACCACCTCGTCTACGAGTCTTACGAGCTTACGGAGGAAGGGATCGCGATTATCGATCACCAGGAAATCTAGAAGCTATCCCAAAACCCTTCGCATGGCCGCGGAATTGGCGAAAACTTTAGGGCCAACGCCCGACACCGTCATTCCCGCGCAGGCGGGAATCCAGGGCATCGGAATGAAGTCCTGTCGAGTGTTTCTGGATTCCCGCCTTCGGGACCTTCCAAAAATGCAACGACTTTGCATTGCGTCCAAGAGGAACGAAAAATGGCTTTCAATTTTGCCCTACAAGGCACGATCTCATCTCGGGTGGACTTCGGAAGACACCCCAATAAAGCGACCAGTCGACCATGGGAACATTTTTGGAAGGTCCCCTTCGCGGGAATGACGGAAGCAGAAGTCGCTGTGCGCAAGGAACCGGCCTGGATTTCCGCCTGCGCGGAATGACGGAAGCAGAAGTCGCTGTGCGCGCGGAACCGGCCTGGATTCCCGCTCGCGCGGGAATGACAGTGTCGGGCGGGAATGACGGAGAAGGCGGGAATCCAGGGGAAAGCGATGGAAGAGAAAAGGCCCGTCGTATACATCATGGCCAGCAAGCGCAATGGGACCCTGTACACGGGCGTAACAAGCGATCTTCCGCTGCGCGTCTCGCAACACAGCACCGGCCTCGTCGAAGGTTTCACTAAGAAGTACGGTGTCCACATGCTGGTCTACTACGAACGGCATGATGACATGCGCTCAGCCATTATCAGAGAGAAACAGATCAAGAAGTGGAACCGGGCCTGGAAGCTGAAACTCATCGAACGCGAGAACCCCGAATGGCGCGATTTGTCGGAGGAACTGCAATGACACTGGATTCCCGCCTGCGCGGGAATGACGGAAGCAGAAGTCGCTGTGCGGGCGGAACCGGCCTGGACTCCCGCCTACGGGACCTTCCAAAAATGTTCCCATGGTCGACTGGTCGCTTTATTGGGGTGTCTTCCGAAGTCCACCCGAGATGAGATCGTGCCTTGTGGGGCAAAATTGAAAGCCATTTTTCGTTCCTCTTGGACGCAATGCAAAGTCGTTGCATTTTTGGAAGGTCCCCTACGCGGGAATGACGGAAGCAGGAGTCGCTGTTGGCGGAAACGATCTCGCGTGCGGTCATCCTAGAAAAAGCAGTCAGAAGCCAGGAGACAGGAGTCAGAATAGCGCCGTGGCTGCGGTCACAGGCGACTTGGGCTGGCGGCGCGGAAGCAGGCGTCCACGGGTACTTCGAAGGAATCGCTACGCAGGAGGCGTGTGGAGAAGAACAACACTTCGAGATTCTCGATTTCGCCGGTCCCCGGATTCATCCGCACGATCACGTCATCGCCAAGCTCTTCGGATTCCTGTTCCGGGTAGGGCGGACACTTGTCAATATACAAGATATCCCCTTCACGGTCATATCTGAAAGTCAGTTTCGTTTCCATAGGAGATCCTTTTCCGACCCATGCCGAGCGATGTAGGCCGTGATCACCCAATGGCGCCTTGGGGCGCCTGCGTCGCTCACCACCACGACCACTACATGCTTGCCGCCATGAACGGTCGCAAACCACCGCGAGAACAGTCGGGCGTTCGCCACCCGGGCGCTTCTCCGCACCAAGTCCGGGCTTGACAGCGCCTCGTCAATGCAGTCCCGATGGTCCGGGAACAGATCGGGATGGGCCTCCGCGATATGCCGCTCCCGCTCATCCGTCAGTTCTACAGTGTCTGACAAGAAAGGGCAGTAGATAAACGCCATCCTTCAGATTGTCCCTTATTCCGCGGGTGATTGCAAGAACACGGGATCCAAAGCACGGCAACTGCCGACTCAAAACCAATGCGAAACCCCATCCGAACTCGTCTTTGACTGCCCAATCCTTTTGACTTTCACTAATCCAAAGGGATTTCGGACCAAGAAAGCCTGGAGATCGTTCCCGCGGGAGGCTATTCTCGAAAGACGGAGAGCTTGTGCCGTTTGAGTATCTCGCGGCGATCGATGACGATGCGGGGGTCGGGATGAAGTCTCTGGAGGATGGCGGGATCGTCGCCTGATATCAGGGCTGTTCGGGCGGGGGCGAGGTAGTGATAGCGCTCGGTCCATTTCAGTGTGCCGTAGGCCGCGTTGCACACGATAAGGAAGGCGAGCAGCGCCAGCATCGAGATGGATAGGCGCCTAGGGGTCTTGCGGTCCTGGTCCACAGCGAGTGAAACCTCCAGTCCCATCAGAATGACAATGGCGATCCAAAGCGGGTTTGCGAGCGTGACGTAACGTGAGCTCATGGCTTGCTCGACGCCGAAGGCTATGCGTCCGAATCCGGTCATCAGGGCCGCGCCGAGGGAGAAGGCGGCCAGGCAGATCGGGAGCGCCACGTCGCGCAGCGCGGCCGCGCGCGAGCGTATGAGGTGGGCTGTCATGTCGGCGAAGAGCACCAACCCAAGCAGCCCCGCCAGCATCGAGCCCACGGGACTATAGGTGGCCAGGGGCGCTCCGAGAAAGCTGAGCACATAGTGGGTGTATGAGGCCGTGAGTTCGGCGGGACGCCATGGCGCCGGGTGGTAGTCAACGGCGTGGAAGCGGTAAAGGTAGGCCGATAGAACGAGAAGGGACACGAGGGTCCACGAGAGGACCCAGCGGACACGACGCGCGCGCGAGGTCTGACTCTTGAGCAGGATGGCGAGGAGGCCAACCGGCCAGAAGACAAGGCCGCTGGCGAAGGAAAATGTGGCAATGATCCCCATGGCCACCGCTCCGGCAACGCGCCGCGCGTTCAACCCGTCGCCATCCAGGAAGATGAGTCCGAGCATGACCGCGAGGATCTGCATGAACTCCTGCACTTGCCATCCGAAGAACCAGTTCTGCCACTGACTCATAGAGAAGACGAGGAGGCTCAGGGGAAGCACGACTGGGTATTGGGCATGAGAAGCCTTCGCCGCGGCCACCCGCTGCCATGCGTAAACTGACACGGCGAATATGGCCACGCCGCAAAGAAGGTTGGCCCACAGCTCCCACAGGATGTTCCAATGACTCAGCCTGGCAAGCAGCAGCAGCAACAGCCGGGGGAAAAGCGGCCGGTGTTCGTTGTGCAGTCCCCAAAAATCCTGGAATGCTGCATGTCCTTCGAGGGCCTTCCCCAACAGAACCGCGAATTCCCACTGGTCGAGGTATGGCACGTCCAGAGAATAGCGGCAGAGCATGAAAATAAGGAAGAGCGTTGGGAGTATCGCGAGCCCCCACCACAGAAGGGGCGTCTTTCCGGCTAGTTCGGTCACGCTGCAATGCTTGCTCACGAGGAATCCTGGCGCGTTGGGGCCGGTTCGGCGGTTTTTCCAGGCCATGTGTTTGTAGGGTCAGAGTTTAGCACAACCGCTCGGCGCATCCCGATCTTTGGGTCAAAGGCGGAAGGCGGTTCATCCCCGGTGTGTCAACTCATGGGTTTTCAGTGCGTTGCGTGATTCTGAGAGCATTTCCGGTTCGCGATCCGGGGCTCCGGAGTGGGAACGAAGGGAAAACTTTTCCTGGGGGCGCCACCCATGCTATAATGTGACTGTTCGGAAGGGTGGCTCGTCTTTCGTGGGCACTGAGAGCGTTCAGAAACCGGATCGGCAAAGGATAGCCGGTCAGCATCCGGAGTGGATGCGTCGCAGGTGGGCGGAAGAAGGAATTGCCTCCTCGATGCTTGGCGTCGCGCGCGGGCTGGGCTTGAAAACGGTGTGTGAGAGCGCCCGTTGCCCGAACCGCGGCGAATGCTGGCAGCGCCGCACTGTGACGTTTATGGTGCTTGGTGATAGGTGCACGCGACACTGTAGCTTCTGCGCCGTTGGCAAAGGTGCCCCCGCCCCGGCCGACGACGCGGAACCTGGGAACGTGGCGCAGGCGGTGCGCCAGCTCGGGTTGGCGCACCTCGTGATTACATCCGTTACGCGCGACGATCTGCCGGACGGCGGAGCGGCGCATATTGCATCGACGATCAGGGCGGTGCGCGTGCAGAGTCCCTGCACGAAGATCGAGGCGCTGGTTCCGGATTTTCAAGGCGAGCGGGCGGCGGTTGAACTTGTGCTGGCGGCGGAACCGGAGGTGTTCGGCCACAATATCGAGATGATCGCGCGTCTGTACCCGTTGTTGCGAGATGCTCGTCACAGCTACAATCGCTCGCTGGAAGTGCTCCGGATCGCCGCTGAACAGGCCAAACGCCATGGAAGGCCTGTTGTGAAATCGGCGTTGATGGTGGGCCTCGGCGAAACGGATGACGAGGTCGCTGACACCTTAAAGGATCTGCGCGAGGCCGGGTGCGCCGCCGTGAGCATCGGACAGTACTTGCGGCCGAGCCGGCAGCAGCATGAGGTGGCCCGGTTCGTCGCGCCGGAGCGTTTTGCAGCGTATGAGCGGCTTGCGTATGAGTTAGGCTTCGCCCATGCAACGGCAGGACCATTCGTGCGAAGCTCGTATCATTCGGATGAGTTGTGGAACGGCGCGGCCTAGAAGAAACGCGCCTTCGAGAGTGTTGTGAGTACAGTGGCCGCACTTTGATCGCAAGCAGGAGGAAAGGTAAGCCGGTATGCGCTACGAGGTGACCCTGCCCAGCATGGGAGACGACGCCGAGACCGCAATCGTGTCATTGTGGTTGACCGATGAAGGGGATATCGTCAACGAGAATGACGATTTGGTGGAGATGACTACCGACAAGGCCTCGTTTACCGTGCCAAGTCCCAAGACAGGCACCCTTCTTGAGAAGGTAGTTGAGGAGGATGACGAGGTGCATGTGGGAGACGTGCTTTGCATTCTGGACCTCTGAGGATTTTGGATTTTAGATTTTGGATTGTGAGCATGGAAGCTGTGGTTGCATAGCTTTGCCTTGCGGAGCGGCGCCCGGGGAATCAAGGCGCGGGTTACGGTCAAGCTGCCCAATCCAAAATCCAAAATCTAAAATCCAAAATGGGAAGGGTTTGTTCATGTCCGTGGGAGTTGGGATCATAGGCGCGGGAACGGTGGGCGGCGGGGTTATAAAGACGCTGCTCAGCCACCGGGAGTTGATTGCGCAGAAGGCGGGCATTAACATTGTGCTGAGACGCGTGGCGGAACTGCGCCCGGAATGTTTCGCAGAGTTTGATCTCCCGGCGGCAACCTTCACGACCGACGCTGAGGCGCTCATCAACGACCCCTCGGTAGACATTGTCTGCGAGCTTATCGGCGGAGTCGGGACGGCCAAGCGGTTGATTCTGAAAGCCCTCAACGCGAAGAAGAACGTCGTGACCGCGAACAAGATGCTGTTGGCGCACGCGGGGCCGGAGCTTTGCCGGGCGGCGGCCGGCAATGGCGTCGAGCTCCGTTACGAGGCCTCGGTGGCGGGCGGCATTCCGATCATCAAAGCCCTCCGTGAAGGGCTCGCCGCCAACCGGATCGACTTCATTTACGGGATTCTGAATGGGACCTGCAACTACATTCTCAGCCGCATGACTTACGAGGGCCTCGAGTTCCAGGCGGCGCTGGCCCAGGCGCAGCGGCTCGGGTTCGCGGAGACGCCGCCGGACCTCGACGTTGAGGGCCTTGACACCGCACACAAATGCCAGATCCTGGCGACGCTGTGCTTCTCAGCGGACGTGAGCCTCGACGACATTTACGTCGAGGGCATTACAAAGGTGACGCATAACGATGTGGCCTACGCTCTCGAGATGGGATACCTGATCAAGCTTCTCGCGATCATTCGGGGCGTGGACGGGGAGATCGAGGCCCGCGTGCACCCTACGCTCGTGCCGGAGGATCACTTGCTGGCGTCGGTCCGCAATGAGTTCAATGCCGTGTATGCGAAAGGCGACGTTGTTGGCGCGACTCTGTATTACGGCCGCGGCGCGGGGAGGATGCCCACAGCCAGCGCCGTGATCGCCGACATCATTGACATTGCGCGCCGTGACGGCGCACCCGCCCCGCCGCCGTTTCTGTATATAAACCAGGCCAAGGTCCGTGATATCGGCCGCGTCGTGGGCCGTTACTACCTCCGGTTGACAACGCGGGACATGCCGGGGGTGCTCGGCAAGGTGTGCACGATTCTGGGCGAGCACGGCGTCAGCATCGCGTCGTGCATTCAAAAGGAGCGCCACGAGACCGACCTGGTCCACGTGGTGCTGATGACGCACGAGACCGTTGAGTGCGCGTTGCGGGCCGCGCTGGACGAGATCGACATTCATGACTTTATCGGCGAGGAAACGCACGTCCTGCGCGTCTTGTAGGAGATGATGCCATGTTGAGCCAGGGTGTGATTGAGCGCTACCGGGCGTACCTGCCGGTGACCGACCGGACGCGCATTATCACGCTCAATGAAGGTTCAACACCGTTGATTCTGGCGCACAGCTTCAGCCGGCAGTTGCACCCCCGCGTTGAGGTGTGGCTCAAGTACGAAGGACTGAATCCCACGGGGTCGTTCAAGGACCGCGGGATGACCATGGCGATTACGAAAGCCGTCGAAGACGGTTTCAAAGGGGTGATGTGCGCGTCCACGGGAAACACATCGGCAAGCGCCGCCGCTTACGCCGCACGCGCGGAGATCAAGTGCGTCGTTCTAATCCCCGAGGGCAAGATCGCTCTGGGCAAGCTGTCGCAAGCCATGATACACGGCGCCCGCGTGGTGCAGGTCAAGGGGAACTTTGACGATGCACTCAACCTGGTGCGGCAGATCACAACGAAGCATCCCATTGCGCTTGTGAACTCGATCAACCCGTTCCGGATCGAGGGACAGAAGACGGGGGCATTCGAGATCGTTGACGCGTTTGACGGCTGGGCGCCCGATTTCCACGTGCTTCCCGTCGGCAATGCGGGAAATATAACCGCTTACTGGAAGGGCTACAAGGAATACCACGCAAAAGGCGTGGCGAAGAACTTGCCTCGCATGCTGGGGTTCCAGGCGGCCGGCGCGGCGCCGATCGTGTTGGGGCATCCGGTCGAAGACCCGCAGACGTTCGCGACGGCCATCCGCATCGGCAATCCGGCCAGTTGGAAAAGCGCCATCGAGGCGCGCGACGAGTCGGGCGGCGCCATTGGGATGGTCACGGACCACCAGATCAAGGAGGCCTACCGGCTGCTCGCCTCGATCGAGGGCGTGTTCGCGGAACCCGCGAGCGCGGCGGGCATCGCGGGACTCATCAAGCTCGCCAAGAACGGCTACTTCGACCGCGTGGAGCCGTTGCATGGCGACCGCATCCGCATCGCATGCGTCTTGACGGGCCACGGGCTGAAGGACCCCGACAGCGCCATCAAAGCCGCCGCCGAGGCCGTTACGGTTGAAGCAACGGAGGAGGCTGTGCTCGATGCCATCGGCATTGGCGAGCCGGCGTTGGTGTAGCCGCGGCTTCTCCGAAGCCGGGGGCCGGTTTGGGAGAAACCTGCCTCACGGAGAGATCAGCGCTTTTCCGGGATCCGAAGCTCGGCGATCAGTTGTTCGGCGGACACACCCGCCAACTCCGGCTTCGGGTTGTGAACCAGTCTTTCGATTCGATAGCGAACCGTCATAGGCGCACCGGCATGGATCTGGACCGCAACCTGCCCGGACCGCTCGCCCTCTTCACTTAGATCCAGGTAGGCGACGCCGAGCGTACCGTTGATGGCCGTCCAGATGGCCGGCCCAATAGCGAGGATCTCATAATGGTTCCAGTCTCCGGGCTTGACTGCCTTCTCGGCCCGATCCGTCCAGTCCAGTTGGCCTCGCCCGTGTTCGTGATAGAGCCGCCCCCAAACGTCCTGTCCGACGTCTGCCTGGTATCCTAGCGCCTGCCCATTCTCGTCGACCTTCTTCGACCGGAACTGCACGCCCGCGTTGGCCGTGTTGGACTCCAGCTTGATGTCGACGGCGAGATAGAAATCGCCGACCTCAACACCGGACCAGAGGAATTCGTTGCGCGGGATGTCTTTGTCGCTACTGCCGACGATGGCGCCGTCCTCACACCGCCAGTAGGTCATGTTGCCCTGCCATCCGGTCAGGTCTTTTCCGTTGAAAACGCTGCCGTCCTCACGGGCGGACTTGCCGAGGTCCTTGGCTATGGAGACGGCGGCCTGGACGGCTTCGGCCTTCACCGACGCGTCGTTGAGTTGACGCAAAGCCAGCTCGAGTGCGCCCACATCAGCCACTTGGGCCAGCGCGCCGAGCACCGACTTCTTCTCATCGGCACTGGTGGCGCAGTTCATCAGAGCCGTGTAATGATCCAGAAGCTCCGCCGTCCCGACACTGCCTTGAGCGAGCAACCGCACCGCGCCGCGCAGGGCCAGCACCTTTAGGGTCTGGTCGGGGGAGGTCTTGGCCAGTTCCATGAGCGAGGGCAGCGCGTCGGCCGCTGGCCATTCGCACAGCGTACGCTGGGCCGTTTCCTTGACCGGCCCTTGAGCCCCAGCGGAGGCGGCTCGGACAATTTCGAAGGCTTTACCACTGCCGGTGGAGCCCAGAAGGCGGAGCGCTGCGAGTTTCGGCTCCCCTTGCGCCTTGTCGAACGCCGAGCAGAATGCGTCCACAATGACCGGGGGCGCCGATGCAACCGCCAGTTTCAGGGTTTCGCCTTCGCTGACCGTTTCGCTGCGCGGTGTCCCGTGTTCCGTGTATTCGACCCGCAGTTTCTTTGCGACGCCGGGGGCCGGGTCACCGAAGTTGCCGTTTGATGCGTCGATCTCGCCGGATTCCGCAATGCTCTTGGCCTTTTCAGTCACGTCGGCCGCCGGACCGTCCGGCAGGCTGCCGTACAGTGCCTTCTGAATGACGATGGCGCCGGGCATCCGCTTCTGCCGCGCGCAAAGCGATTCCAGCGTGCCCTCAGCGGCCTGCATCTCCGACTGAGAGCGTGCCTTGAGCAGGTTGTCCAGAAGCGCGGGCATTTCGTCGATACCGGCGGAATCCTGCAAGGCCCTGAGTGCTGCGACGCGGACTTTTTCGTCGGAGTCGGTTTCCGCCACCTTCATCAGGATGCCCACCGGTTTGTCGATCGCTCCCCAGCCGATCAACTCAACGGCGATTCTGCGGGCCTTAGGCTGCTCATTTCCCAGCATGGCCTTGATGTTGGCTTCCCGGTCCTTGCCCGGAAAGTAGCTCAAGGAAAACTGAGCTGCCTTGGCCAGGTATTCCTCTTCACTCAGGGCCAGTTGCGTAATGAACTCGAGCGCGGGAGCGTAGCCCATTCGCGTCAAGGCGCGCACGGCGGCCACGCGGACTTCAACCGGCTCCTGTTTGGCTTCGGCGAGCACCGCCGGTCCCGTCGCAGCCCCGCCGAGTTCACCGAGGACTCCAAGAAGCCGCACCTTCTTTTCCGGGGCCAACGCGGGCAAAACTTCCGCCAGCGCGGTCGCAACATTCTGTCCGCCGCCCAATTCTCTCGAGATGCGCAGGGCCGCGGCAAACTTGTTCTCATCATTCCCCCGAAATGCGTCCACCAGCAACGGCAGGCTTTGCTCGATACCGCGAGTGAGCACGGCCCCGCGCAGCGCCCCGGTTTGGACCTGCGCTGGGGCGTTCAGGACCTTGAGCAACTGGTCGTATATCGCGATAGCTTGATCCCGTTGTCCTTTCTCCGCCAATTTCTCAGCACAGCCGAACAGGCCGTCGCAGAAGGCTCGCAGATTGGCGGGCGGGACATTGGCCTGGGAGATCGCGTCTTGCAGCGCCTTCGCGCCATCGGGCGCGCCAATCGCGCCGAGGGATATGGCAGCCGTCTGCGCCACCTCCGCGTCGGCGCCGGACAGCAGCTTGATCAGTTCCGGGACAGCCTGCTCGTCCTTGCGGATTGCGAGCGAGTTGATGATGCCTACCTTGATATGGCCGCTCGTTTTCCCCAATGCCTCGCGCAACGCCGCACCCGCTTCGGGACACGGCATCGGCTCGAGGGCCCAGCGCGCCATGTGCGATAGTTTCTCATCGCCAAGCAATGCCGCCAGCGCTGGCACGGCATCCCGATCTCCCTTCAGCACGAGGGCGCGGCACACCTCCGCCTTTTCCTGGAAGGATGCATCTGATTTCAGAACACTAACGGGATCGGCGTCTTGTGCCGAAGCAATCGTAATGGCTGCTAGAGTGAAGGCGACAGCAACAAAGAGTGTCAGTATGGACTTCCGCATGGTCTTACGTACTCCTTTCCAGTGGGATCTCATATTACCCAAGGTTCCCGCTGGGCGCGCGACCGCAGGCGGTTGGCTTCATCGTCGTTGATAAACTCCTCGGCTGCGGGGTCGTATCTCATGTCGCGCCCGAGCCACATACAGATGTTCGCCGCGTGCACGGTGCTCATCGAACGGTGCATCACGGTGGGGTTGGCGACCGTCTGTTCACGCGACTTGACGCAGTCGAGGAAGTTCCGCATGTGGTCGAGCGACCGCCCGGTACGCTCGACGTATTCGCCGACCACTTTCAGGCCATCGGCCAGCAGTTCCGGTGAAGAGGCCTCAGGCGCGGAATAACCGTCCGCGGCGGTCACCCAGCCCCGTTCTCCGTCGAACCGTTCCCCGCACGAGCCGTGCCAGTATTTGTCTCCGCGCGAGAGGACCATTTTCTGCCCGTTGGCAAAGGTGCAGACCATGCCGTCGCCGGAGTCGTTGTCGACGTACTCGTATTTGACCGGCGACGTGTCGCCCGCGTCGAGACCCGCTTGGGCCTGTGCGAATGTGTGCGCGCCCCATTCACCGATGCAGCTCGTGTGGAAATCATAGTAGCCGCGCCAGCCGCCTTTGACGTAATCGATGTTAAACGGGCGCCAAGGGCACGGCCCCAGCCAGATGTCCCAGTCCACCTCATCCGCGGGCGGCTGCTCCTGGGCCGGCTTCCAGTCGTTCGGCATCTTGGCCGCGTCCCATGGGGCGATATGCGCGTAGGCCGTGTGAACCTTGCCGAGTCGTCCCGTGCGCGCCATCTCGATGCAAAACACATGGTTGGCCTCGCTGAGGCGTTGCGTGCCCGTCTGATAGACCCGCCCGTATCTCCGCGCCGCCTCCACCACGGCAACGCCTTCGGCAATAGTCATCGAGGAGGGTTTCTCGGTGTACACATCCTTGCCCGCCTGCATCGCGCGGACGGACGCCTGGGCGTGCCAGTGATCGCCCGTGGCAATCAGGACCGCATCGATGTCCGTGCGCTCGGCCAGAAACTCGCGAATGTCCCGGTACATCGCGCAGTCCTTGTTGCCGTAGTGGTTATCCACAAAGTCCTTGACCGCAAGGCGCTGTTGTTTCCAGATGTCGCAAATCGCGAGCACCTGCACGTCGTCGTGGCCGATAATCCAGCGCAAGTCGTCGAAGCCGCGCCCATGAATACCGATGCCTCCCACCGTTATGCGCTCCGAAGGCGGCGTCGTGCCGTCCTTGCCGAGAACAGAACCGGGAATCACATACGGCGCCGCAACCACTGCCGTCGCCTTGGACAAAAAGCTCCTGCGGGAAATTCTGCTGCTCACGTGTCTTTCCTCCTCGTGCATAGTGCCGTCAAATACTTCAACATCTTTTCGAAGCGGACAGGGCCGTCCCCTCGGACTGCCGCGACCTTATAACCTGGTGTATGGTTCCGCCTGGTCGCAGGTTGGGCATGGGGCCACAAGATAGGGCCTACGCGCCGCTGAGTCAAGTACTTTCCAGTCCGAAATCCGGAACCGTGAGATATCCAGGCCTAGCAGGCCGTTGCAGAACGCGCAACGGGCGGCTAGCGTCAGGCATCACCGGGCGGACGCCAAGGGATTCCGGATTCATATTGCTGCCGAATCGGCCGCTCCGGTGCATGCGGTTGTTCGTCGATACGCGGGCGTATTCGCGGCTTCATGGGCCCAATTTGATCGTGTACGCTGCAGTGCGCGGCGCAAGTTCGAATCGCAACATTATCTGGCCGCTGGCTTGCACCGTTCGGACTGCGATGGCGTTGCCCTGCACGTCGGTGACCACGATCCGATCCCGCGGCCAGGACTTCGGTGTTGTGACTTCGATGGTCAGCGGCTGATCGTAGAGTTCCGGATCGGTGAGGCATGACAGTTTGAAAGAAAGATGACGGGGGTCTGACTTCACCAGCGACAGCGCCGATCCGCTGCGCTCGGTCTGGTGTTTGTAGATGTCCGCCATGCCGGCAATCCAAAGAGCTGCTTCGTGCTCCTTCGCGATATCCAGTACGGCGCGAAAGTTCGCCTCGCTACTGCTGAGGCCTTCGCCGATGTAATGGTAGTGGATCCGACACCACAGCCCCCGCTGAATGTGCTGTTCCAGCATTCGGCGAAAGGTGGCTACGCGGTTGCCGTACGAATCATCCATACACGTCGAGTTTTGCGACGCGTCGAACAGGTGGTGCTTGTCGAGGAAGTAGCGGAGCGTATGCGTTGTTTCCCAGAGTGTGCCTCCGCCGAGGTTCAAGGCCATGAGTTTGCTCTTGCCGGGAAATAGCTTCCAAATCACCTGGCAGGCGTCGCCGATTTCCGCCTCCATGTCTGCATCGCCGATCGCCCCGCGATGGTGTGCTGAATGATTGGCGAACTCCTGGTCCCCGCGTTGTGCACAGGCTTCCCATTCGGCCCGGTGATCCTCAAAGTCGGACTGCCGCCGACTGTTCGGGTCCCGCCCGCCCGGATTGATCATGAAGGCGCCACGGAAGCCGTACTCGCGCAGAATCGGGATCGCCTTCGACAAATGGCTCGGATGGGAATCATCGAAGCGGATGCTGAGGGCGGCCTGCCGGCAGTCGTACCAGCGGGCAATGGTCAGGCTCAGACCAGTCGCCTGGTCCGTGAGCTGCCGTTCCTTCTCGGCCGGCAGTAGCGGCCCACCTCCGGGCGGATCGACAGCCTCAACGAAATAGGTGGCTCGCACTGCCGGCGCCGGAATTAGCAGCTTGTGCCACTCAATGCCGTTGCGCCGAACGGCGAGAGCCGAGCCCCGCGCGTCGCGGACTTCGACATCCGCGGCCGGCCACGCATTGCGTCCACTCGCCGGCAGTTCGACACGGATCGCGAGTGGCTCACGCTCGCCCTTCGGGTCCACGTCAATCTTGAGGCGGTATTGACCAACGGACTGCGCCGCGATCGTTGCAGGGCCGTCGTACTGTTCGAACCCCACGACCACACCGCCCAACTCTGCTGCGGAACTCTTCCCAACAAGCAGAAAGACGGACGAAACAAGCCACAGTGGCGTTCGGAGATGAAACTGGCACATCATAATAGGGGACGCTTCCTATATTTCACGCTCCTTTGTTGTTCTTTGGTGGACGGCCTGCCTTTCGTGGGCGGACAGTTCGGCCCAGCAGATTCTCGACAATACGCGCTATTCGTGGCATGCACCCATCCTATCATAGATAATATGGGAAGCGGCCCCATATTCCCGGCTACGGGCTCAGGTCTTGCATCACGACATTTCGAGTCCGGGACTGAAGGGTCACGGGACTGCGGGGTGAGTTTTGCAGTAGGACATTTCTGTTGTCGCCCGGCGGGATCTATACACCGCTGCATGTCGTAATGCAAGACCCGCCCCCTTTTGCTTTCGCCGACCCCTTTCGCCCCTAAATCTCAACGTCTGAATCTCCGAACCGGCAACAAAAGAATCCCGAGAACAGCACCGGCGCAACCAGCGACAAGCATACGAATCCAGATCGAAGCGAACTCTTCTCGTATCCCCATGAGAACTCCGAAAAGAATAATGCCGAAGACAAACTGGGCAATCTGTGCTCCGGTCATTCTCGGAGGTTCGTGCTTCTGGTCGTCACTCATAGCTTCGTGTTCTCCAACGCACGATGACGGCTAACAATAATTAGATTGATCCGCATAAAGCGCGGAAGTTGGGTTTGCTGTCAGTATAACGCGCCGTTGATCCACTGAACAAATCAGCGTTAATCCGTTGTCAGTCACTTGCGTCTCCTGGCGCTTGTTATCGTGGCATCTTATGCGGATCGGCATAAGGCTCTCGCCTCGGAGTCAGTCAACGGGACTACGAACCCCGGCTGGGCCCCGGTTGTATAAAATAGGCGGCTGTCCCCTATTTTCCCTATTTTGTCCTATTTTCCGGAACGCCCTGTTAGGTGCCTGATTGGCTATCACGTCGTGCATCGCGACGCTCCTTTGCCAATCGCAGGCGCTCTGGCTCTGTGTACATGCGCTCAAGAAGTGCGGCTGTGAAGTCGAGCAAGTCATCAGCATCCTCCTTCGAGAGAGTGCCTTCGTGCGCTCCATCGTTTCCATCTTCCTTCACGCAAGAGGAGAGGTCACGTAGGGCCTTCGGAAGGCGACCCGTGTCAAATAACCACGGCAGGCGGAGGCCAAGGTTTCGCCTGACCCTTGCGTTAGGTTCTGGCTCGTCCGCTGCAGGGAGCATTTGGCGCGTTGCGATGTCGACGCACAGACGAAACATTGTGGCGGCAGCGTTATGGCAGCCAATTGCTAAGCACTTTGCGCCTTCAGTGAATGCGGCTGCGATTTCGTCTGGAAGGTGCTCGGGTGGCTCGATTGCTGCGGCGTCTTTCAGGCTGACGAAGCTTTCGATGTTCATGTACCGGTTGATTGCGCCAGTGAGCTTCAGTAGCCCGTTCTTATGAACGGCGCTGGTATCGCTATTCGCGTTCTGGCTCAGCACGAACGTCGTTGAGTAGTTGCAGTGCCGACAAATGCAGAAAGCTTCGTACCAAGATTGCCAGTCGTAGTGACGGCCAATGAAGTGCTCTTGCGTTACATCGAACGTAATTCTCTTGGACCCGCATCGCGGGCAATCAGCTACTAACTCAGCCATTCGTGCTCCTTCGTTTTCATGCTTTGATTCCTGTGGCGCTGCAGCCGTAGGCGCCCAACAGTAATTGGGTTGATCCGCACAAAGCGCAGAAGTTGGGTTTTCTGTCGGCATAACACGCCGTTGATCCACCGGCCAGATCAGCGTTAATCCCTTCAGAATCGGTCACTCGCGTCTCCTGGCGCTTGTTATCGTGGCGTCTTATGTGGATCGGCACAAAACTCTCGCTTCAGAGCCGGTCGACGGGGCTGCGAACCCCGGCTGGGCCCCGGTTGAGGACGTGGGTGTAGATCATCGTAGTTCTGACATCGTCGTTGCCCAGGAGTTCCCGGACGTTCAGATATCGGTAACGGTCCACAAGGTCACGCGCTGGCCATTCCACCCGTGGCGTCATTCCCGCGAAGGCGGGAATCCAGGATGCCCGAGCGGGTTGGCAATGCCCTGCTCTGGATTCCCGCCTTCGCGGGAATGACGGTGGGCACGCCACGTTGGGGAATGACGGTGGGAACGCCGCGTTGGGGAATGACGGTGGGAACGCCACGCTGAGGAATGGCGGTGGGAACGCCACGTTGGCGAATGAGGG
>Ga0315274_10006592_pt1 | contig 16894 bp, 6 predicted proteins | sample YL17G02_20_MG_FD_203700 | JGI IMG/M metagenome (GOLD analysis project Ga0315274, IMG submission 203700) | Sediment microbial communities from Yellowstone Lake, YNP, Wyoming, USA - YL17G02_20 | ecosystem: Environmental > Aquatic > Freshwater > Lake > Sediment | place: USA: Wyoming | collected...
GCGCCTGCCGCGGAAAAAGTGATTTTGCAGGTCGCCGGTGCCTCCCCATCGTGTTTTTCCTATGATTCTTGACCAGATCCATTCTGGTTCACGCTTTTTTGAGGTTCAACCTTCTGACCCGAATCGCCATGTAGGGCTTACCGGGTAACTCGATGCTGCGCTCGTCCTTGTCCCCGAGGAGGTCTAGTTGGCGGTTGTAGCTGGCCGCATCAGGCGCACGTCGAAGACGCCGCCCGCGAGCGAGCCTGGATGAGCGGAGAGACGGATCGTGACGCGGCCATCTGAGGTCGCCGAAATGACGCCGTCCGGAAGCGGATAGCGTCGCTCGAAAAACTCACCGGGTTTCTCTCCTTTCAGGCGTTCGGTCGCCAGCAGGGTGTCGTTGCCAAAGACGTCGAAGTTGCGATCGCGATCCCAGCCGGAGTAGGTGACGGCAAGCTCGGCGGCACTCTCGCCATGCAGGTCGAGTGTGTATTGAAACCGGCGGCCGTGGCGCCAACGGCGGCCCTGAAACTCGCCTGATTCGGTGTCCTCTCCCACAAAGCCGTGGTCCACTTCCGGTTGCTGTTCTCCAACGGCGACCGAATCGAGGGTGTCGGCCTCCCAGGCAAGCCTAAGGCGCTCCGTGGCGGCGCGGCGTTCTTGCTTGGCCAGCAGTCCCTGCTTGGTGGTGAGTTCCCAGTACATTTGGTAGCGGCGGTCGTGCAGCCGAAAGAACGGGACGAGCGGGAGTCCTTCTGGCGAGGCCGGCTCGACGACGTCAACAAGCCGGAAGTGCAACGCCAGATGGCCGGGATCGGGATGGACGTGTTTAGGCAAATCAGCCGCGGTCGCCAGCAAAACCGGCATGCGATCCAGAGGCACCAATGGTCCGCGAGCCACGTGGCCCATGCGGGAGCCATCGGCTCGAAGCCCGATTAAGTCGTTCGTCCCGGCAGGAGAAGCAAGCACGATGGGGCCGTGCAAAACAGCGACCCAATCTGAACCATCCGGCAGGCGCTCAACGGTGGTGCGCATGGGAAGGTCAATTTCAACGCGGTCGCCGTCATGCCATTTGCGGTGAAGCGCGGCGTAGGAAGAGGGCGCCGAGGTGACGGAAATCGGCTTGCCGTTGACGCGCACCGCAAAGTCGCCGGCGGCGACCCAGCCCGGATGACGAACGCGGAGGGTAAAGGTGGATGGACGCTTGAGTTGCAGTTTTAGGCGTGTGCGCGGCTCGTCGGGGAAGATGGTTTCCTGCCGCAGCTTCAGGCCGAGTTCCGGAACCGAGAGTTCGGATGCGATGAAGAGATTCACGTAGAGACCATCGCTGGCACGGGCGTAGATGAACTCGCCGTACTTGCCAGGGTTTTCCATGCCGGTGCCGACGCAGCACCAGAAACAGAGCTCGGGCTGGGAATAAACGCGGTAATGGGCAGGCCGGATGGGGGTGAAGTAGACATAACCGGGCGTGGTCGGATTGATCGAGGCGAGGATATGATTGTAGAGCGCCCGTTCATAGTAGTCGGCGTAGGTCGCCTTGGGCTTGCTGAGGAAAAGCTGTTCCGTGAGTCGGAGCATATTGTGGGTGTTGCAGGTCTCCGGACCCTCGCGATGTTCCAGCATCACGTGGAAATTCGTGGGCGCGTTGAAATGCTCGGAAACACTGTTGCCACCAAAAACAACCGTTCGCCGACTGGTAACCGTTTCCCAGAAGAAGCGCGCGCCGGAATCGGCTTTTTCGTCGCCGGCAAGCGCTGCGATGCGCTCGAGACCGGTGACCTTGGGGATTTGCGTGTTGGCGTGCAGACGGGTGAGGCGGTCCTCGTGGCGCATGAGCGGACCAAGAACGGCCTCATGGCAAAACCGGCGGGCAAGCTTCAGATATTTCTGATCGCCGGAAATCGCGTACAGGTCCGCCAGGACTTCATTCATGCCGCCGTGCTCGGTATTGAGCATTCTCTGCATCTGCTGGCCCGAGAGACCAGCGACGATGCGGTCACACCAGTCTCCCAACTGGAGCATCACCTCGCGGGCCTGCTGATTGCCCGCGACCAGCCAGGCGTCGCGCAGTCCGGCAAAAGTCTTGTGGAGGTTATACCAGGGCACCCACTTACCTCTGAAGGCTTCGATGCGGCCGCCGGCGACCTCTTTCCAGAAGCCGCGGCTGCCAGGGACACCGCCGATGTAACCGTCCCCGGAAGTTTGTTGGCACCGCGCCAGTTCGGAAACCATGTAATCGAGCCGGCGACGAAACTCGCCCTCCGGCGCATCCGCCCCGGAGGCGCTCATGAAAGCCAGTGCGGAGAGATAGTGGCCGGCCGTGTGGCCGTCGAGGCCTCCGCTTTCCCAATTGCCGTAAGCGGGCTTGCGCGGCGGCAAGCTGGCTTCGCGGAGGAACGGCGCCAATAGGCGGTCCGGATCGAGGGCGAGCAGGTAAGCGCGGTTGGCGGCGACCCCCTGAGCAAACGGGCCATCCAACAGACGGATGGAGGTCAGCGGGAACAGCTTCGTTTCCGACGCGGAGTGAACTTGTAAGGGCGCTGTGTCCGCGGCGGGCTCAGCTAAGGCCGCCGCTGAGGCGAGTAGGACCAGTCTTAGCGCCTTTGAGATTATAGGGCCGGTCGAAATGCGGGTTGCCATGGAAGTTTCAATTCGTCGAACAGACGCACCGAATCCGCCGACGTGCGTAGGTTTTTATCAGTACTTCCGGCAAACCTCCAGCTTTGGACGTCCCAAGCGCGCGTGAGCATCCTAATCCCCTGTCCCGCGGCAAGAAGCACGACAACCGCAGGGAAGCGGGGCGCCACGCAAGTGCCACAATGGCACACCTGGACTCCTTTCCGTTAAGCGGCTCGATGTGCAATCACCGACAGTCTCGGTCGCGCCCAAAACACGGATTGGATGTCCAAAACTCGAGGTTTGCGGGAAGTATAGATAGCTATGAATGAGTCTCTTCGCAGTATAGGAATGAACCGGCGTCGTTTTCTCGCCGCAACGGGGCTGGCGCTTGCCGCACCCACCATTATCCCTGCCAGCGCGCTCGGGGGGGAAGGAAAGGCGGCCCCTTCCGAGCGCGTCACCATGGGCGTAGTTGGCTGGGGCATGCAGGGGCCGGGCAACACGGGAGTGTTCCTCCGGCTCAATGACTGCCAGGTCGTTGCCGCTTGCGACCTCGACAAGAACCATCTCCAGACCGCCGTCAACACGATCAATAAGCGTTATGAAAACCAGGACTGCAAGGCCTATCACGATTTCCGCGAGATGATGGCCCGCAAGGACATCGATGCCGTGATGCTGGCTGTGCCTGACACTTGGCACGCCTTGATCGCGGTCGAGGCCGCCAACAACAAGAAAGACATTTACGGCGAAAAGCCGCTCGCACGGACCATAGCCGAACAGCAGGCCATCGTCAGGGCCGTCCAGCAAAACGGCTGCATCTGGCAAACCGGTTCATGGCAGCGTTCGCAGGGTACCTTCCGGCGCGCCGCCGAAATCGTCCGCAACAACCTGATTGGCAAGGTTACCCGCGTCGAAGTTGGCCTGCCCGCCGGCCATACCGACTTTGCCGGCACAGGCAAACCTCTGGCGGCGAAACTCAAGCCCGATGCACGACCTGACTTCCTGGCCAAAGTCGTTCCCGGTATGCCCGAGTGGGATGCGGCGGTGACACAGCCTCCGGCCGAGTTGGACTACGAGACTTGGCTAGGCCCTTCGCGGCAGGAGCCTTACATTGGCGCCCGGGTTCACATGAACTGGCGCTGGAATTACAATGTCGGGGGCGGCCAGTTGCTCGACTGGATCGGCCACCATTGCGACATCGCCCACTGGGGCTTGGACATGGACCAGACCGGAGGCCCTCTGGGAATCGAGACCAGCGTTGGCGAATTCCCGCCGGCCAACGCCATCTGGAACACCTGCACCAAGTACCGCATCACCCTCAAGTACCCGAAGGATATCACCATGATCATCGCCGGCGGCCATAGCGACATCCAAGGCGGCACCAAGTGGATCGGAACCGAAGGCTTCGTCTGGGTTGACCGAGGCCGCTTCGACGCCACGAATCTGGATTGGCGAGCCAAGCTCCCCGACGACTGCAACGTGCGGCTGTACGCATCCGATAACCACCAGGCCAACTTCATCACGTGCGTCAAGTCCCGCAAACCGACCGTCACCCCTGCCGAAACCGGCCACCACTCCGCCATCCCCGGCCACCTCAGCCTCATCTCGTTGCTGACCGGCCACGATGAAAATGGCCAACGCATCGGCCGCAAACTTAGATGGGACGCCGAGAATGAAGTCATCCTCGATGACCCTGAGGCCAGCAAGCTCCTGGCCCGCCCCTTCCGCGGCCCCTGGAAGCTCGCCTGATCTGACAGCACAAGTGGGGGAACGCAGAAACGAAAAGCCGTTCCCCTCTCGCCCGCCAATGCCCTTTGCGTTTTCAAGCCGGAGTGAGTCGGACCCTAAGAATCCCGGGGGACACAATGCTCCGCATCCGGGGCTGAACAGCGTGTTGTGGGGTTACCACAGCTCCTGACGTTGTGGCCTCCTGATTCTGGAGAACCTGAGAGCTTCAGCTTCTCACCGGGACTGCAAACTTCTGATGAAATATCAGGAGCTCTGAAGTCCCCCACCCAACTGCGGTGTGCGTGGTAATCGGAACTTGATTTCGCGCCGGCACAGTGTCCTTTGCAGTTCGCGAATTCAACCTGACCGGCCCACCCAGACTGCTTCAGGGAGGGTGGGCCGGTCAGGAGGCCATAGGCAGGCAGCGGCCCGTCTGAGCACAATCCGGCACTATCCTGGCACTATCCCGCAGAATCTGGAGGCGGAGGTCGGAATCGGACAGAACCCCAATCCAGACCCATCCGCAATATGCTCAGTTCGAGGTACATAATACTCCGTGTTTTCAAGGGGTTCAAGAGGGTTCCTCCACTACTCGCCAGACTCCTGCGAAGGGTCAGGACGGCCCGTTCCAGGCGCTGTGGGCGGGCCTGAAGGGTTTCCTCATGCCCACGGGTGGCAAGGAAATGGTGCTGGGGCCGAGTTCGTTGCCTGAACCGGACAGCACCCCTGAGTGCATCCTCCGCTCCCACGCCTCAATCTACGCCCGCGAGAAATGCCACTGGTTGTGGCAACAGTCAAAGGCGGCGCTCAGGATGGTGGCGGCGTAGATTGCCGGACCGCACTCCTGCGGTCCTCCAGTTCTTCAGCCCGAAGTCGCGCTCTGCCATCATGAGCAAGTCAACGGGGGATTGGAATGCCAGAGCCCGTCGCTGCCCACGACTATACTCGAACGATCCCTTGCTTACGTCAGGTGAAGGCCGGCTTCGCCATCCAGCGGAACGATAGTGATCGACCACTCCAACCGACGGGATTACAGGCGAGTCCCCTGGCTGCTTCACCTGAGCGCCTGTTTTGCACTCGTCGCCCCCCATCCTGCGACTAATCCCCTTGCACAATCCTGTAGAACCTAGCTGAACCGTTGGTCGTGCTAAGCGTAACCGACGTCTCTGCACTTGGTTCACCCCAAGCGATCCAGGCTGGGTCGGAAAGACCATTCTTGTACTGCACCGTATAGGTCTTCCCAGAAACCGGAGGCCAAGACATCGTGAAGCTCCCGTTCGCCGACAGAGCAATGGAGACCTTCAGAGGTTCCTGCTCGGCGGTGACGCCCACCTTGAAGCTGTTAGTCGCACTCAGAACCGGACTCCCGTCGTCCGTCACCCGCACCGTGATCGTGTTCGTGCTCGGCCCTTGCGCCTCGGTCGGCGTCCAGGTCAACACACCCGTGACCGGTTCCAGATTGACCCCAGTAGGTGCCGAGACCAGTGCAAAGGTCAGCAGGTTCGGTGGGATGTCAGGATCCGTCGCCAGATTGGTGACCGTGAGGGTCTTCGTCGCCGCGATGGTCTGATCGAGCGGCACCGTCAGCACCGGAGCGCTGTTGGCCTCCAGCACCACCACCGTGAAGCTGTTGGTCACGCCCAGGCTCGGCTGGCCATCGTCGGTGACGCTTACGGCAATCGTGTTCGTGCTCGGCCCTTGCGCCTCGGTTGGCGTCCAGGTCAACACACCCGTGGTCGGATCAAGATTCACCCCGGTCGGTACGGACACCAAGGCAAACGCCAAGACGTTGGGCGGAAGGTCCGGATCCGTCGCCGTGTTGGTCACCACCAGTGAGGTCGATTCGTCAAGGCTCTGCGTGCCAGGCACAGTCATCACCGGCGGGCTGTTGCTCTCGATGACAATCACCGTGAAACTGTTGGTCGCACTCAGAGCGGGGGTCCCGTCGTCCGTCACTTTCACCACCACGACATTCGTACTCGGACCTTGCTCCTCCGCCGGCGTCCAGGCGACTGCTCCGGCAGGACTGACCGTCAACCCGCTCGGGCCACGCACCAAGCCAAAGGTCAACGTGGTGGTCGGGACATCCGGGTCAGTGGCCGCCAGCGTGAGGCCCAGTGCAGTGAGTTCATCGAGCGTTTGAGCCGGCACCGCCGATAGCTCCGGAGCGGTGTTCACTTCGCCGACGGTGACGGTGAAGGAATTGGAATCGCTGAGCGGCGGAGTGCCGTTGTCGGTGACGATGATGGTGATCGGGTAGATTCCCGGTCCTTGCGCTTCGCTGGGTGTCCAAACGAAGACGCCGGTGGCCGGGTCAATGCTGGCACCAGCAGGAGCATCGGTCCCGAGTTTGAACGCGAGCAATTCGAACGGCACGTCGAGGTCATACACCGGTGCGCTGAACGTCAACGTGTCGCCTTCATTAACACTCCAATCCTTGAACGGACTTGGTGGAGGCGGAGGGTACGGTCCGTAGTCGCCGTATTCTACGCGGGTTGTCTGGCCTGGGCTGTTGTTGTAGGAGTAAGTTGCGAGGCCGAGGAATAGCTCGGTCCGGAAGGGAGCCAAGACAGTGCGGCTCGCCAACGGAGTCCAATCAAGGCCGTTGGTGCCACGAAACGCCGAGAACGTATCTCCCTCGCGCTTGAAACGCAGCCACGCGTTGGGATAAGGAACGCCCGGACTTTCGGGGCCCCACCCCCCGCGGCCGCCTGCCAGGGTCTCTCGACAAATCGTGTTGTAGGTGTCCTTACCCTCCCCCCAGACGCCGTCCAGGGTCGGTCCCGCAGGCCAGGTTCCGATGGCGTAAAACTGGCTGTTGGCGTCCATGCTTTCCCGCGCCATCAGGCCGGCAAAAGACCACGCATCCCTGGGTTCCTGCGACACGATTCGCACTCGAACATCGAAGTCGCCAGTGACCTTCAGGTAAGTGAAATGGAAAGCATCATTCGCCCACAACCCGCTGCCACCGGCTTGCACGGTAATGGATCCGTCCGGATTCAAGACGCTCGAACCAGGCTCGAGCGGATCTCCGAGAGTTCCGATGTCGCCCGCCTGGAGAATGGTCGCGGGGTCGAGAACACCCAATTGCGGCGGCGTGTTAATCTCCCGGACGACGACGCTGAAACTGTTGGTGGCGCCCAGGGGCGGCGACCCGTCGTCCGTGACGACCACTTGAATGAAGTTCGTGCCTGGCCCTTGTTCCTCGCGCGGTGTCCAGGTGAAAACGGCGTTGGTTGGGTTGACACTCGCTCCGTAGGGCACGCCGGGCAGGAGGCTGAAGCTCAGAGTCTGATATGGCAAATCACCGTCAGTCACGATGTTCGTAAGACTCAGGGTGACGCCTTCGTCAACCACCTGGTCCGGGGTGGCAGCCAACTGCGGCGGGGCATTGGTGCCCGTAAGTTTGATCCCGATTCGGCCAGACCCTGCGATGATTCGGTACAGGCGCACGTCGGTCACGCCGGGCGGCAGGAGCGTGGGCCAGTGAGGCTTTTCCACCCGGGTTTGTTCGAGCATCTCCAGGATGAAAGCCGCGTCCGCGCGTCCCTGATCGGGAACGGCTTCCGCGCCACCACCCGCTGTAGCCTGGAGGCTGGCCAACAGACCGACGGCCGCATCGTTGGAATTGTTGATCAAATACGCATTGGTGTTGCCTGGGACGCCAAAGCCTGATCCCACCACACCAAGTAAAAGGACCTTCGTTTCCTGCCCGTCTCCAGCAACCTGGACGGGGGAATAGAAATACGTCGTTAAGAACGTGGCCCGCCCACGAAAGTCACGGATATCGACGGCGGGAGCGGGATCGGCAACGGTTCCTCCGTGAGTGGCGTCCGGAACCGCGATCATGGCGCCGTGGAGGGTAAAGACGCCCGAATTGGTCAAGCGCATGAACGTCGGCTGCCCGCTTTCGAACCAATTGTCTTCCACCAAAAGCCGGCCGCCATTCAGGACTTCATAGAACAAACAATTGCCGCCGCTCGAGCCAAAACAATTGACGCGACCTGTGGCTGGCTGGCCGGCGGCTAGCAATGGGCCGCCAACGACTTTATAACTAACCGCAGTGCTAAACCCGTGCATCGAGGCGTGGATTTCGACCAGTGTGTGGTCAAGGCGATCCACCACCAGGTTGTTCGCAAACCCACTGGTGTCCGCGTGTTCCATGAATACACGGGCTTGTGGCTGGTCGCAATTCTCCACCACGATTCCGTCGGCTCGACGTCCCCCGTTAACGCTCAACTCACGGAGCGTGGCGCGCGCTGGTCCCGCCAGACGAATGACCGGCCCGGTTCCCTCGCCGGTCCAATTCAACTTCGTGCTAAAGACGCCGTCGCCAACCAGTTGCACGTCGCTTCCCGGGGGAATCTCGATCGTGCGGTCGATATGGTATGCGCCGGCGGGCAGATGCACGACCGGACGCTGTCCGGCGAGTTGAGCGGCGGCGGTAATCGCCTGCTGGATCGAGAGCGCGTTGGTCCCGGACTGCAATTCGGTTACCGAACGATGACGATTGGGCAACGGCCCCGGCAGCTCGGGTTCGACAAGGTCAAGCGTGCCAGGTTCCACCATCCGGTCGTTCAGGGTGATGGCGTTTCCGATGGCTTGCAGGGGCGACTTCACCGTAAAGGTGTTGCCGATGGAAACCAGGTTCTCCCACACCGATACCACCGGGCCGTTGGTCACGCCGTCGCGGCTCTTGATGATATTGTCAAACAGGAGCACAGGCCCGCGATCCGAGACCTGAATCGGCGTGGGGTCCTGAGGATCGATGATGGTGTTGCCTTGGATCGTGACGTTGCCGCCGCACACGATGAACCCATTCGAGAAAAAGGCTCTTGAGCCGATGGAGGTGTTGTTACGGAAGGAGAAAAAACCGCTACCGTTCCCCATCGCGATATCAGCCTCAGTGGAGTGTTTGAAAACACTTCCGTAAACATGACACTGGCCAGCGTAACGGATGTTCGTGACACCGAGGCGACAATCTTCAAATTGGCAGTACCAGGCCCACCAATCCAACGCATTGTAGCTTTCCATGCTGATCCCGGCTTGCGAACACCGCAGAAAGTGGCAGCGCAAGACGGCTACTTCCGCGTCGTTGCTCGCGACGCCCGCCCGGATGCCATATTCGACATCCTGGATGATCAAGTCGGAATACTCACTGCCCGTTGTAGCCCCCGGCTGGGTCGTGCCGTCCCACTTATGGTCAATGGCCGACAGGGCCCGGCCGGCGCCGTCGAAAGTGAACCGTGTTACGCGATGCTCGGTGACGCCATTACTCCAGAGCATGATGCCCCCGTCGGCTCCATCCCATTTGATGATGGTCGTTGCGGGGTCCTCGCCCACCAGGCTGACACTGGCACGATACTTGAAAACCAGGCCACGGGTGATGCGGTAAGTGCCGGCGGGCACATAAACCGCGTGTGGGTGACCGACCTGAGATTCTTCCCCAAAATCCAACAGGTTGCCGACTTCATCCAGCGCTCGTTGCAGCGCCGCTGTATCATCTGCGACGCCGTCGCCCACGGCCCCGTAGTCGCGCTTGAGATCGGCCCAACTGGAAAACGGGCCGACGAATTCTTCGGACACGTAGGCAATAAACGAAACTTGGCTGTCGCGCGCAATCACATTGGCCGCGGAAGCGGTGTCACGAATGCCGTTGACGGTTACGCTGTAAGTCGTGCCGCCCGTCTGCGGACCGGTGTCAAGAAACACCGTCGTGCGGTCGGCCCGCAGGATGGCGTTGGTGACCGCCAGGCCACCGCTCAAGGCGTAGTTGGCAATGTTGGTGGCGTCCAGCGCGTTGATGGGCTCCGAAAACCTCAGCGTGACCCGGTTCAATCCGAGGTTGCCCTCGGCAGAAAGCAACGTCGGTGGCACGGCGTCCGCGACGACGACCAGTACGGCGTTGGATGAGGGAACCGCTCCAAACGAGTTGCTCACGACCACATTGAACACCCCCGCGTCCGCAGCCAAGGCGGAAGGGATAAGGTAGCGCGTCTGCTTTGCCCCGGTAATCGGGGCGCCGTTCTTGAACCACTGAAAGTCCAAGGGCGGCGTGCCCTCGGCGGTGACGGAAAGGGTCGCGGCCTGATGCTCGTCGACCGTTTGGTCTGCGGGCTGGCTGGTAATCTGGACCGGCCCGACGAATCGGCTCTCCGAAAGGAATTGGAAGGAGATCGGCGGATCGCCGTTGGCGGGAGCGGGGTCACCGGGCCTGCGCCACGCCACGGAAGCGTGGCCGGTGGGGGTGTAGCTGCCGCGCTTCAACAAGGCCTCGATGTAATAGTGCCTGCCGGCCTCAAGGTGAATCGGCGCGGATTGTTGGTTGATCTCCACGTTCCATTGGCGGAAGTCTGTCCGTCCAGTGACCCAGGCGATGAGTTGTTTGTTCGTCGAATGGTCGTCGGTGCTGAGGAACAAAGCGCTCTGCGTATCGGAAGCGATGTATAAGACATAATCGTCCGTCACGGGCGGCGTGAGGAATCCCGCGAGCTGCAGGCCAAAGCCCGGCCGCGCATCCGGCGGCCATTCCAAGCTGGTAACAAAGTCGGTCACGTCCGGATGGTTCGGAAAGTTGGGGCTGTTGGTAAGGGTCGAAAGGAACCAGCCGGGGAGGTTGTCGAATTCCTTCCGCGTGATGCATCCCTGGGTGCGGATGACGCGCATCTGCGTGTTCGGCAGGAGGGTGTTGGGTGTGGGCAAGACGCGGTCTTGGATCGCGTTCACGGTCAGAGTGTAATCCACGTCCTCGACCAGCGGGGTCGTGGTGAGCACGACCGACTTGGAATTGGAACCTATGGCGGCGGACTGAACCAGCGCGCCGTTGTCCAGGGTATAGTTGGCTGCATTGGTGGCGGTGGCCTCGGAAACCGGCTTGGAGAAGGTCAGTTCGATCCAGGTCGGCGCACCGGAATTTCGCGCGACGATTAGGTTGGGGGCGGTGGTGTCCGCGTCGGGCGGGAGCTTTGCGATAAACGCGTCAGCCGCACCGCCACCAAAGGAGGGTTGCATGGCATTCAGCGTTGGAAAGTTGGTTGAACTGGTGTAACCGGCTACGTAGGCATTGCCCCCCGGGTCAACCGCGACTGATATGGCCTGATCGTCCGCGCTGCCGCCCAAATAGCTCGAAAAGATTAGCGCATCGCCATCGGGGGCGATTCTTAGAATGGAAGCGTCACCGGAGCCGCCACCGAAGCTGGATTGAACCGGATTCACCAGCGGAAAGGATGCGGCGAAGGCATCACCGACGACGAACGCGCTGCCCGCGGTATCGACGGCAACGCCATAGCAATGGGCCCCTGGCAGCCGCGCCGAATAAACCAAGCTCGAACCGTCCCCTGACAGCATCGACAGATAAATCGCAAAGCCCTCCCTGGAAAAGACGTAGGCATTCCGGGTCGTGGGAAAGTTGCTTGATCCGGTGTCCCCCGCCACGTAAGCACAGCCGTGTGCATCCACCGCGATGCGAGCCTCACCTTCGTTAGCGCTCCCGCCGAGGTAAGTGGAGTAAACCAAAGCTGTTCCGCTCGGATCGAGCTTCGCGACGAAAGCGTCGTAATCGCCACCAGCGTAGGCCGACTGGAACACGCCGACTGTAACTGGAAAGTTCGTCGAGGCTGTGTAGCCGGTGACATAGGCATTCCCCGCCGCATCCACCGCAATGCCTTTAGCCGCATCGTCATCGTTGCCCCCAAGATACGTCGAATAGACCAACGAAGCCGATCCCGTGGCAGTCGTGTCAATCTTGGCCACGAAGGCATCGCCTTTGTAGTTGTAGGGATTGTTCGTGCCACCGCCATGAAAGTCGGGCTGGACGGCGTTTCGAGTGGGGAAGTTGGTGGAGGAGGTGCTGCCGGTCACGTAAGCGCCACCCACACCGTCCACCGCAATTCCTACCCCTCTGTCATCTCCCGTGCCGCCAAGGTAAGTGGAATAAAGGATGGCACTGCCGTTGGAATTCAGCTTCGTGACGAAGGCCTTCCACCCACCCGCGCTCGCCTGGAAGCCATTGACAACAGGGAAATTGAGCGAGCCGGCTACGCCGGTTACGTAGGCGTTGCCCGCAGCATCCGTTGCGATGCCGTTTCCCAGATCTCCATAAGAGCCTCCGAGGTACGTGGAATAAACAAATCCGGAACCATCGGGCTTGAGCTTGACGACGAAGGCGTCTGTATCGTTTAGCACCGAATCCAGCGCATTGGTCGTCGGGAAATCGGGCGACTGGGTGAAACCAACGACGTAGGCATATCCATTGGTATCAACGGCGATACCCATGCCGACGTCATAGCCGCTGCCCCCCAGGTAGGTCGAGTAGCTCAGCACGGGGTCAATGACGAGTTGCCGAGCCAAATCGTAAGCGGCGACCTGAAAGCCGACCTCCAGCGGGCAATATGGGCTTGACGCTTCACGCACCAGATAGCTCCCAACGACCTCTTCAAGCCGGCCCTCATTCATCTGATAAAGGCGCGGTTTGTGCAGCAGGATAATCTCGCCGGCCACCAGCAATCCGAGATTTCCGTCGGCGTCGGTCTCCACCTGGTCGGCGCCTTCAAACGCCAGCTTGATCGAATTTGGATTCGCCCCTGAGCCGACGACGAAGTCGAACTCCAGTTGTTGCTCGTTGCTGCCGTAGAAAACGAGGTCGATGCCAGGATAGACGTTCTCGTACTTGACCCGGGCGTAGGTGGCCACGTTGGTGCGCCAGTTGGACGGGTCATTTCCTTTGAAGTAGTTCACCCTGCCGGGCAGTTCTTCGAGGCCCGTCACCCGAGGGAATGAATTGGCCCCAACCAAGCGCAGCCGGAGGGTCGTGGAAGAGCGATCGCCATAGGCTAATCCCACCGCGGCCAGTTGCCCGGTTTCGGATGGCCCAGCACCGTGGTTTTGCTGGCGCACTGAACGCAAGTTCAACACCACCTCATCGGGTGCGAGGAACAGCGTGCATCCCCGCCCACGCGCCAGGAATTTCACCGACGCGTCCGTCTGGCCGTAGTTCGCCTCAAAGTGCAGCGGCAGCCTGGCCAGAGCGACGGGTCCGCTCAGGCCGGTTGTTTGGGAAGGTGAGGACGCCGAGGCCGGGTTTCGCCCAGCGGCGAGCACTGCCAGGGTCAGCAGAAAGGTGCCTAACCAGTGCCGCCAGTGACGGCGGCAGCGGATTCCATAAGCATCCACAGTTGGTTTGGATCGAACGGCCGTCTGAAGAACGATCGTAGAGGATCAGGAATACGATCCGTGGTCAAGGGTCAAAGTCGGCCGGAGCAGTCCCTTGCTCCGACGACTGCGCAAAGCCGAGGGCCGCGCAGTGGCGCCGACGGCAGCCATCGTCGATCGCCAGTCGGTGAAAACGACCGACCAAGCCGCTGCGCGCAGCTACGAGGCGGGCAGGAAGTTCAAGGGTCGCACGCGTCCCTTGACGGTGAGACTGCTTGCGACCAGGAGCAGGTCGGCACACAGCCAGCGCAGGCAGCGACGGCTCCGGAGAGTCCCCCATTGTTTGTGCCGACACCCCCGCTCATGAGACTCAGCTCCCCCCTGGACTTCCCTGCGTGATGGAGTTTTTGCCAACGACAGGGCTCTTCGGCAGAGGAACCAGCGTGCGAAAGCAGGTTCAAAACTTCACGGACGGCAGCTTGTCCACTTGCCCGGCGTAAGTGCTGGCCGTGATGCCGATGCCGGCATGACCGAGCAGCTTCGAGCCGATGAAAATCCCGTGATCTGCTACTGCCAAGGAGCCAAAGCACTTCCGCAAGTAGTGAACCGGCTTCGAATCCTTGACTCCGTGCTCCCGCAGCCAGGTGCACAGATCCTCGTGGACCTCTGTTGGGCCCGACACAATCAGGGTTCCTTGCCCTCGGGCTCCCTCCAGAACCCCCTGCACCCGCTTCCCGATGGGGATCACCCGAGCTCTTCGGCCTTTGGCTTTCTCTGCGGAAATTCGCACACTGCCCGGCTGCACGTCTTCCCAAGGCAGCGAGATGATCTCCCCCCACCGCAGGCCAGCGCCCAACGCCAAGACAAATGCCAACCGAGGTTCAGCGCTCAGCTCGTCGATGCCCTGCCGCATGAGTTCCTGGATCCATTTCCGAGGAGGTGCGGTGAAGGGCTCCCGATCTACTTTCGGTCTCACCAGCTGAGCAAAGGGATTCGGCACATCGACCATCCCCAGGGACTGGAGCGAAGGCCTGGAGAACACGGCCGCCGCGTTCTTGAGGACCGCGCCAAGCGTGATGGGCTTGAGCCGGCTGTCCCGGATCCAAGACTGCAAGGCTTCTGGAGTCAGTTCACTCAGACGCCGGACCCCGAGCTCGCGGGTGACCCGGCGAAGGTCTTTTCGAGCGCTGGCGATCGACCGAGGGCGGAGGCCTCGGGCGACGGCACAACGGTGATACTGCTCCAGCAACTGCTCAATGCTCAGGCTGCCCTGGCTGCTCGGCATGACAGCCGCCCGGCTCCAGCCCTCCTGACGAACCGAGGCGACAAACAGCTTGGCTCGCTGAGTGGCAAGCCGGAAATCCGCAGTGCCCAGGCTGCGGCAGGTGCGTTTGCCCTGGTGCTGGAAGCGGACGCACCAGTTGAGACTTTGGACGCGGCGGCCGTCGGACTTGACGCTGACGGGTCTGAAGAGGTCAAAGCGTTTTCGGCGGGTGGTCGGCTTGCCGTTGTCTATGCCATTCTCAGCTTCCATGTGATGCCACGGTATGCCACGGGATACTTGGCGTCAACGTCGAAATAGCCAATAAACACAGAGCATTATGGCAACTCATGCCAATCTGTGCCAAGCTATGCTAAGAGCGTGTAAAGCCGACTGGCAGTCGGCTGTGTCGCGGATTGGCAATCCGCTTTCGTCACCCTTGGCAAGATACGCACTGCCCCAGCGCCACTCTTCTGGCGACTCGCAAAGCCCCGCGGTCACGGGGTTGTTGCGGATGTAAGGGCGGATCCTGGACTTCTCCTCATCGTTCCGAATCCAGTGGTCGTACGACTCGGGCTGCCAGAAGGTTTCCCCGGTGCGGCCGAGCAGTATGTTGGCCTGCCTTGCCGTGTGACGCTTTCGGCTTCGGAGAATCTCGCTGACCGTGTACTTGGGCATGGGCCACAGAATCAGATGAACGTGGTTGGGCATGATGACCCAGTCATCGAGCACATATTGCTTCTCGTGAAAGAAGAGCAACGCCTCGGCGACCCTCTGCGCCACGTCCGGACGTTTCAGATGACATCCACCTGCGCCGCGATCGAGATAGCGCTCGATCTGTCGCTGGAGTTCCAGGTCAATGGCTTCGTGCGCGGCAGGTTTGCTGTCTCCCAGCGCACGGAGCTTTTCAGCGTGCTGGCGCTTGAATGTGAGCAACACTTCCTGCGGCAAGGAGTCCGCCAGTCGGAAGGTGACAAAGTAAGAAGCACCTTCGTGTTTGACGTGGGGCAGATAGCCGCGCGAATGAATGCCGCTGCGGAGAGGATTGGGAGCATCCGCCGGCACGCCGCTGGCGCGTAAGGCGTGACGCACACGTTCAAGCCCGGGATTGGATTCTGGCTCTTCCATGGAGGCAGCCTATGCCGAAGGTGGTTCGCCGGTTGCCAACCGGCGATACAGCCGACTGCCAGTCGGCGCTACGTCGTCGCGACACGCTGGATGGCAGAAGCCCCAGAGTTTCTGGACGATGTCGGACATCACTTTTCTGTCAAGTCGCGAGGGCTGGTTTCCAGCCAGGAAGCTGTTGGACACGGCGTGAATCAGCGATCAATTGCCAACGCCGTCCCGCGCGCAACTCCCCCCGTAAAAGACGACTATCTAATCCTCATGATGGTTGATTTTGTGCATGGCCACTAAGAAAACCACCGCCTGGACTGGAGCCGTGGCGATGTCCGCGAGCACCGCAAACGGGATTAGCACGTATCGTTCTGGACGCGACGAACCCTTCTTGTTGATAGGCAATTCAATGAGACCGTGCTTCATTCCATCCTTCGCCTGCCACTGGAGTTGGGCCACTGCCGAGTGCTGATCGGCAACGATTAAGGCGCCGGGGGGGTGATTGGTCAGGTCGAGTTCACTGCTAACGATTGGGATCTCGACCGCGCTGCCAGCCAGGCGTTCCCAGTCGGCATACGAATGGGAAGCGGCCTTGGTTCCGCGAACTGCTTTCCCCGCGGGCGCATTCAGGATTCTGCTCAGGTTCCATGTCGCGTGGCTTTGCTGGATCTCGCCCCCACCGCTCTCATATTGCACGAGCACCGCATCATACTGGACGACCACGTCGCGAGCGCCAATCGCCGCTTGGCCATACCGATTGCATTCCTCCCTTAAGTACGGCTTCACGGAATCCATCAACGCGCTCGTGATGCATCCGGGAAGCAAGGTGAGCAGGAGCACAGAAGAAACCAGCTTACAGAGGACTCTGATCGTGGCGTTTGGCATACTGGATCTACATTGGTTAATGGATTTCAGGCAGCGACCGCCTCGTTGAGCTCCGCGACAAGGTTCGACAGGCTCTCAAACACCTTCCGCGCCTTTGCCTTGCCCCCGCGCATCTCCAGCAGCGGCGTCAGATCAAAATCCTCTTCGTCCATC
>Ga0315274_10006593_pt1 | contig 16892 bp, 13 predicted proteins | sample YL17G02_20_MG_FD_203700 | JGI IMG/M metagenome (GOLD analysis project Ga0315274, IMG submission 203700) | Sediment microbial communities from Yellowstone Lake, YNP, Wyoming, USA - YL17G02_20 | ecosystem: Environmental > Aquatic > Freshwater > Lake > Sediment | place: USA: Wyoming | collected...
AGGTTCTAACAATAGGAACGGCCCCCAGGGGCTAACCGGGGGCCAAGCTACAGACGCGCCAGGGGAGGTGCGCCGCTACGCTCATCATAGCACGGCGGCCCCGCCTGGCAGGAGCGAGCGATGGCAAAAGCCAGGGGCCGAATAAAGCTGCCGGAAGAGCGCCAGGACAGCCTGCGTGCCAGGCTCATGTGGCACTACGACCTCAACTTTGAGTTCGTGCGAGACCTAGCAAGGCTTCTGTACGTCTATGAACGCTTGGTCACCGCGCTCTCTAGAGCGCGGCACCGGCACCCTGATGTGGGGACGCATGAGCATGAGCACTTGGCCTGGAAGGCCCTGGACGCCGCCATCAGGTGGAAGGGCCGCAATGCCCATCTACGCTCTTACCAGAAGGAACTGAAGGCTTTGTGTGATAGGTGGGGCCTGCGCTGCGATTGGGCTGCACCTTTCGTCCATGCTTCCCTCTTGCAGTATGTGACACAGATCATGTCTGCGGAAGAAATAGCAAAGCTGTTCGGCCTGGGGCTGCCGGGGGTACAGGCGGCTCTCCTCGAGAGTGGCTTTGAGCCTGGCCGGACCCCCGCGAGGCAGATCCGCAACAGGTGGCGGCGCTGGGTGCAGGCCGGTGACGCTGGGGAAGAACCGCCAAGCCTTCCCTCACTCGTCCCCACGCGCTACACCTCCCACGACCCGGTCTAGCAGTGGCTGTGGGACAAATGGCGGGAAGAACGGTGGAGCCTGCGCTCTGCCCAGTCCGTCCATCCCCCCGTCCTCAATCGCTGGATTCGTATCGAGATCGAGTATGAGCCTTTCCTACCTGGCTGCCAGGAGGACGCGGAGAAGGCCGTTGTTAAGGGATTCCGTCGCCAATGGGAGGAAAGCAAGGCTCAATATCTGCAAGCGGGTTTCATCCTACGAGACACGGAGCCCTCCCTGGCCCTACATATCCATTGGCTCTACTTGGCTATCTGCCCTCAACCGGACACCGGCAAGCCCCTGGGCTGGAGCGAAATTGGGCGGTTCAGGGACTGGGGCAAAGGCCCATACCTGACCCCTTCTGCTGTGCAGAAGGGAGTGGAGCCCCTGGCCGCCGAACTGGGCCTTGAACTCTCAGACGATCTCAAAGCTGGCCGTCCCCCGAAATACTGAGTTTTAGCCCGAACCTTTCGCCTCTAAATACAGGGCCACTGCGCTCGCCGACAATGATGGTGGTATGGCTAACTACCACCGGACGGCAGGGCGCATAGGCGGGTACGTTCTCCGAGCGAGGCATAACCCCCTTGAATACACGGCCAACGCCCGCTCAGCTTTCTTGTCCCGCTTCCTTCCCGACGATCCCGATCTGACGGAAGAGGAGCGCCTGGCTCGCGCCAAGGCCGCTCTCAAGGCGCACATGCTGAGGCTGGCCTACAAGTCGGCCAAGAAGCGGCGTCGGAAGGCCGCCCGCCAGGAGGCCGCTCCGTGAGCCCCCGCAACCGCAAGCCTGTCCCCTGCCCGAAATGCGGCCTGCCCGTGACCTATTACGGCGCGTTGGGCGAATGGTGGTGCGGGAGCGCGGGCTGCCAGACAAGGGCATCTGCCCCACCTGGGGCGGAGCGAGCCTTGGCCGGAGACGGCGGGCGGGAGGAGCACCACCAGCTTGGCCCTCTGGCCACCTCTGAACGCCACCAGGAGCGCTCCGAGGGGCCGTCGGCACCTGCTGAACCCGTCCTAGTGACCGTATCCGACGTGGAGCGGCAGGAGGTTTCATGGCTATGGCCGGGGTACATCCCGCGTGGGCGACTGACGATCATCGATGGTGATCCAGGTGTAGGAAAATCTTGGCTCGCGCTGGCCATAGGAACCGCAATCACGCTGGGGCGAGTTCTCCCTGGTCAGGAGAGCACCGGCGAGCCTGAGAAAATACTACTCCTGACCGCCGAGGACGCGATCGCCGATACCATAAGGCCAAGGCTAGAGGATATGGGGGCCGATCTCCAGGGGGTGACAGTTCTAACCGCCGTGCGCGACAAGGAAGGCAGCGAACACCACGTATCCCTCGTGACCGACCTGGCGGCCGTCGATACAGCCCTGTCCAGCGGGGGTTACGGCCTCGTGATCATCGACCCCATTAACGCCTATCTGGGGATTGCCCTAGACACCCATCGTGACGCCGCGCTCCGGAGCGTTCTTACGCCTCTGGCACAACTGGCCGAGCGCTGGGGCGTGGCCATTGTGTGCATCCGCCACTTGACGAAGAGCGGCAGAGATAAGGCGATCTATCGGGGCCAGGGCAACATCGCGTACACCGCCGCCGCCCGCGTGGTTCACCTCGTCGGTGTCAATCCCGACGATCCCCAGGAAAGAGTGCTGATCTGTATCAAGAACAACCTGGTCCTAGAGCCCCCTGCACTAGCTTTTGAGCTGACGGAGGGACGGTTCCTCTGGCGGGGCGAAACCAGCGTGACAGCAGCGGCTCTGCTACGGCCCGAGAGCGACGATGGTGAAGGCAGCGCCCTGGCCGAGGCCGAGGAGTTCCTGCGGGTGCTGCTGGCCGATGGGTCAGTGGACGCCGAGGATGGCTGGCGGCAGGCTCGTAAGCTGAACATCGCCGAGCGTACCCTGAAGCGGGCACGGGCAGTCCTGGGGGTCAAGGCGCGGCGGGAAGGCTTTGGCCCGAACGGGCGTTGGTTATGGGAGGCTTCCCCAGTAGAGGCCCATAGGGGGCCAAAGCCCCACACTATAGAAACTTGGCCCCCTATGGAGGCCCCAGGTACGGAAGGGGGCTGCGAGGGGAAGGACTTGGCCCCCTATGGTGTCGCCATCCCTGCCCCTGTTGAGGCCCTAACGGACTACGGGGATCGGCCCCCTGGCGCCGCCCCTGCCCCCATTGCCTCCACGCCCGCCCCAGTCGACGATGGCCGCCGCAAGCTGGCCTTCGATCTCTGGGAGGGCGTCGGTTGCTGCCCGATTCGCTGGAAGCCAGGCCAAGTTATCTTCGACTTGCGCCGCTGGCTACCGAAGGCGACTGACGAGGAGGTGGCCCAGGTGGTGGAGCTGTTGGAGGCGATGCCTGTAGCGAAGGGGGAGGGCGAATGAGCACGAGAGAGGTTTGGCTGTGGGGAGATCGCGGTTACTACTTCTGTATGGAAGTCTCTGACGATGGCTCCTCGTGTGTCCCTGGCGGGGAACGTGGGCGACTCTTCTTTGAACATGCGCCCATGCCGATGATCGACGCGGCCTATAGCAAGTTGTTGGAGATGCACGACGCTCAGAGAAAGGCCCACAGTGAGAGTGCGCCGTGAGCGGACACTGGCGCTTCCCCACTGTTACCCGCTGTTAATCAGGCTGCCCAGGCTTCTGGCAACTGACTATTGCCTGTTTTGGCGAGGGCTAGGGCGACCCTGGGAGGGCTGAGATGGGTCAGGACAAGCAAAATCCTGCTGTTTTGCAGTTGTTCACCGTGTCTGAGGCCGCCGATGCCCTGCACCTTCACCCGTCCACGTTGCGCCGCCTTATTCGGGCGGGGGACCTCCCGGTTGTGCGCATTGGTGCGGCCATCCGCCTCGAAGCGGAGGAACTCCGACGCTTCATTGACGCGCACCGCTTCCGGCGCGTCCTGACCGCATTGCGAAGCGGTTCCTGGGCCAAGGTTGAGGAGGCCTGGGAGAAGTGCGAAACCCATTAACAACCGCCTCAGCCTCCGCCCTTTTTACCGCCTCTAGAAACTCTCTTTTGCTTCCCGTTTGGCTCTCTTCGCCATCCTTGCGGCGGCCCTGGGCGGGGGTGTCACAGCCCGGCCCTGTCGAACCTCCTGGCAGAATTGGGTAGTGGGTCAGTTTGAGGTTGACAGGGGTGTATAATATGGCTGCACGGCAGGAGACTAGGCAACGGGGGGCAGGCCGATGGTTGATGTCAGAGACGTAGCTCAGTACATTCTTGAGCGACGCGGCCGTACGACAACTTGGAAACTCCAGAAGTTGGTCTACTACTGCCAAGCGTGGTCGCTCGTATGGGATGACGAAGCCCTGTTCCCTGATAACATTGAGGCGTGGGCGGATGGGCCTGTCGTTCGCCGTCTCTATGACATCCACGCAGGGAACTTCACGATTTCAAGGGTAACCGGCGGCGATTCTTCCCGCCTGAACAAGACGCAGCGGGAGACGATTGACGCCGTACTTGACGCCTACGGTAGCAAGACATCGGCCTGGTTGCGGAGCCTCACTCACTCAGAGGCACCCTGGAAAGAGACGCGGCGGCGAGCCGGTCTCAGTGAGGGTGAACGGGGAAACGCAGTAATACCGCTCGACGTGATGGCTGAGTTCTACGGCAGCCTAAGTGGCTAAGCGCAAGAGAGATAAGAGACCCACCTACATCTCTCCCCCTCCCCCAACGAAACAACCGCGTTGGCTTCCGCCGACGACGTTCGAGGGGCACCACTTATCTTGGCGTTTCAGCCTTGCCGACGCTGGAGGACGGTGGGCATGGTCTCAAGTGTCGGGCGATTCCCTGAAGCGCATCATGGACAAACTCCCGGAGTTTGAGAGGGCCTGTCGTCATTCTGACCTCAAGAACGTTCGGAGCACGGTTCCAACTGCTAGGCTAGCTCCACACGCGAAACAGAGGCTAAAGGAATTGCAGCGTGATGATATCGAGTTCCTTCACGCCTGGCACATAAGCGGCAACGAGCGCCTTTGGTGTGCTGAGTACGAGGGTATGATGTGCGTCTTGTGGTGGGACGCCAAACACGAGGTATATCCCGTACCGAAGAAACACACCTAATACGTGAAATCACGGCCCATTGACAAGGCGTGCTCAGCACGTTATCCTTGCGCACCTCAATCTCAGCACCTGTTCTAGCGTCAGCCCTAGCCTGACGAACCTCCACGCAAAACTCGTGGTAGCGGCCGTTGCCATTCTCGCCTGTCACCTTTTTTAGGTGTCCCCTTTGGCGTATCAGCCAAAAGGCACCAAGCGGGAGGGCCTTCCAGAGTGCGGCTGTAGCGCCCTTCTGGGCGAGGCACTACGAGGAGACGAAAAAAGCCTAACCTGCCTGACGGCAGGCCGTCAGAAACGCATCCTGGGTCGTCTGGTGGGGTGTGCCGTCGTGACGCGGGACGATCGCCTTGGCCCACACAGGCCGACGGGGCGAGGACGCTTTCTGATGGGGCAGGCGCAACAGGAGACGGACTCGCGACGAGTTCGTCCTACTTGTGCCAATTGAGCACGAGCACCGCTTCAGAGAACGGAGGCCGATGGCGTCCGTGCGTCGGCGAATGGTCTGGCGGTAGTCCGGACAACTTCTTGGTGGCAGCAACAACCGCCTCCTCCAACCTGGGCAGGTATGGCGCGACGGCGTGCTCTTCGTCGGCTGAGACATCTGCTTCACCGTGCAATAGTCTGCAGCGCCATTTCCAAACAGTCGTCCACCCCTTACCGGGCCACCCGAGAGTCCCCACTACGAACTCACGCATGGCATCCACGCCGCTCATCCTGGATTCAGTACTCGCTCCACACTCTGGGCACTGGGTGATGTCTCGGTGACATTTCGAACAGTGCCAGTACCGGCCGCCTCCCTCCTTTAGGAGCTGGGACAAGGATTCGAACGCGACCATCAGGCAAGTGAACTCGTCGAGCGCGTTATCAGTCAAATGGCTCTTCTCAATCCATCTGAGGGCACGGGTCACCCGCTCTGGCTTGGGTAGAATGAGGAATACCATGTCCTTGGCCGGCACGGTCGTTGGGGGAACCTCAGACCTACCGTCGACGGGGTAGCAGAGAGTGGTGTAGTCCGTGCCGGGGACGGGTTCGTCGGGGGCGCTAGTGACGCCGCTAACTTGGACCTCGGCAGAAGCACTCGCTAGGAAGGCCAGTGCCGCGGAGACTTCCTGCGCACAGCGAGTCCCTCGATCGTGCGCCTGTTTCGGGGCTGACGCCTCGAATCGCAGCTTGAGGTCAAACTCGGACGCGACAGTGGAGTGCCTTCCCTCAACGGTGCGCGGCTTTTCCAGGAGAACAGCCTGGATGCACTCGTGCTGCTGTCCCTTGGGCGCAGAGATGTGGAATTCCCCCATGCCAAGGAGTGCATCGCATCTCGCTGTTCCTGTCAGTGTCCATCGCATGACTCACCTCCAACAAGTTCCGAAGTCTGATCCGCGCCATCACCCGCGCAGCCGCGAGGGTTGGCAAGGGAAGGAGCTACGGCCAGCCCTGGGCGATGACGAACCACACGATGGCGTTGGCTAGCGACAGTAGGCGTTCAAATAGTCCTCTACGACACCAACAAGGGCTTGGCGATTCCCTACTACAACGCCGCCCGCATCTCTATCCGCACCCGCTACCGCCCGAACACATCCCGCCGTGACTTCGCGGAGTGCATCGGGCAGACGCAGGCTGTGGAGGAGGGTTAGTGGCAGTTCGACATGGCCCAACTGTGTAGGTCTTGCACCTCCTCCGTCACAGGAAGCAAGGGGAAGGAATACTGGTCGTTGAGGAGTTCATATGCATAACCCAAACTGCGGATATCTCCGCAGACTTCATCAATGTCTGGGCAATCAGAACAGGGGTACAACAACCCGCATACAGCAAGTGATGGCATAGGGCAAGCAGGACATGGCGTACTCCCTGGACATACCACCGGCGATGGACACGTGACGGGTTCCGCGCAAGTTGGGCAGTGGGGGCAGACGATGGCCCCCGGGCAAGTCGGGCACGTGATCGGTTCGGGGCAGGTTGGACACGTGACTGGTTCGGGGCAAGTGGGTGCTCGCGGGCAGCCCGTAGGCCCCGGACATGCTGTTGGCTTTGGGCATTCGGCCTGCACTACAGGCGACGGCGTTGCAGTTGTGGCCGTCCCCGATCCTATCTGGGTGGCTGTCGGGCTCGGCGTCTCTTGCCCAGCCTGGCCCCCATTGCAGGCGGCTAGCACCAGGACGGCCCCGATCAGGATCGGGGCTACACAAACGACCCGTTTCATGGCTTCGCTCCTCTCCCCAAGGCGGCGGCCCCATCATGCCAGAAAGTCTCGAAAGCGTCAAGGCTCCGGTTGGCGGTTCCCTTTGCAGCATTCAATTACCCCTCCAAAATTATGCAGGCTAATAGATACGCGTGTACATGGGCGTGCGGGCGGGCGTTCGGTGTCCCCCTGGTTCCCTGGGCGCCAGGTTGTCCCCATCGTGAAGCCGCTGCCCTTTGGCCGCGTCCCGCATCTGGGGGAGCACCCGTTCCCGCTGTTGACAGTCTGCAATAGAGTTGCTGTTGAGCATGGCGCCCACATGTGAGGCGGCCACGTTCGCCCTTGACTAGTACCACGGTTAGGGAATAAAAGGAGGTTACCAGGTTTGCATGATGGCCGTGGGCGGGGAGCCATGCCTGTAGACGAACGCACCTTTGTGTCCAAAGTCGCCTCCTGGGTCGACCAGATTCTCGCACGTCGGCCTGACCTACCCTACGCTGAGGCCAAGGTCGAGGAGCACGGCTTCGGCACCCACAAGCGCCACGACTTCAAGCTGCTGAGGCGGGTGACCAATGATGTGGCACTCACTGGCGAGGTCAAGATGCCCGACAATCCCGAGGGCCGCACACCCCTCGCTGATCCCCTTGTCGACGATGCCTTTGAGAAAGCCTCGCGTCTAGGCACAGACTACTACTTCACCTGGAACGTCCGAGAACTGGCCCTCTTTCGCACCCACGAAAGCGGTGTGCCGTACAACGAGCGCGTGGTCGAAGTGGTGACAGTTGTTGACGACGTCACCACCAGCGACCAGACTGAGCGGCCAGACGTCCAAGATCGCATCAAAGGGTTCTGGGAGAGGCTGCTGGAGCGTCTCCACAGGATCGAGCGTGGCGAAGAGGACATCCGAAACCTTCCCCTTGACCAGCGCTTCATCCGCAGGCTTGAGGCGGCGCTAGAGGAGCCTGTTGCTCTCATCTTTGACGAACTGGCCCGGCGGTACAAGGCGGACGCCCGCTTCCGCAAAGACCCGGACGCCTGGATGCGCGACGAGCAGGGCTGGGAACTTTCGGCCCAGCCAGAGGTCGAGCGGCGGAACCTGGAAAGGGCTAGCCGTCTCAGTTGCTACGCTCTCACTAACCGTCTAGTGTTCTATGAGGTAGTCCGCCGTCGGTTTCCTACTCTACGCCCGCTGTGCCGACCAGTCGATGGTAGCACTGGGCTTCAACTCCGTGACGCGCTGGAAGCTCAGTTCAGAGAGGCCATAGCCGTCTCACGCGACTACGAGACCATTTTCGAGAGTGCGGGGTTCGGCTCCCAGCTTCCATACTTAAGTGACGCTGCCGTCCCTCACTGGGGCAGGCTCATCGGCAGCATCGGCGAGTTCGATTTCACCCAGCTCGACTACGACATCATCGGGCGAATGTACGAAGACCTGATCGGACCTGCCGAGCGCACCAAATACGGACAATTCTTCACCATGCCAGAGGTAGTCGACCTCATCAATGCGTTCTGCGTGCGCGATGCTGCTGCCAAGGTCATGGACCCTGCTTGTGGGGGCGGCACCTTCCTGGTAAGGGCCTATGCTCGCAAGAAGGCCCTTGCCCAGCGGCAAGGCCGGGAGTTCACCCACCTGGAAGTCCTAGCTGACCTATTTGGCGTGGACATCGCCGCCTTTCCCGCTCAGCTTTCCACCATCAACCTAGCCGTACGACACCTGGCCGACGAACCCAACTACCCGCAGGTGGTTCGCAAGGACTTCTTTGACATCCGGCCTGGTCTTCCCGCCATCACGCTCCCTGTGGGTGGAGGCGATGGCGCGACTGGCGAGTGTGACGTGACCATCGCCAGCCTCGATGCGGTGGTCGGCAATCCGCCCTACGTCCGTCAAGAGGAGATGGGCAAGGATTACAAGTCCAGGCTACGCCGCCTGGCGCGGGAAGAGTGGCCCGGTTCTGACGTCCCAGACCTCTCCGGTCGTTCCGACATCTATGTCTTCTTTTTCGCCCACGGGGGTGCCTTCCTCAAAGATGGGGGCCGTCTGGGCCTCGTGACGAGTGTGGGCTGGCTGGACACGGAGTACGGTTTTCGCCTTCAGGAGTTCTTCCTGAAACACTTCCGCATCATCGCCGTCATGGAGTCCCAGGTGGAGAAGTGGTTTGAGGATGCCCGCGTAACGACGGCAGTGACCATCCTCCAGAAGGAGCCGAACGAGTCCCGCCGCCGCGACAACTTCGTCCGCTTCATCCAGCTCAGGCGTCCCCTGGCAGAAATCTACACGGAAGCCCTCAAAGGCCCGGTGAGCGAGGCCAGCGAGGCCGCTCGTCAGAGGGACATGGATGCCATCCGCGACCTCATAGAGGAGATCACGAACAACCAGACAACTGACTACTGGCGGGTCAGGGTCGTCCGCCAGGGCGATCTATGGGACATTGGCTGCCGCGCCCGCCTCGGTGACGAAAGCGTGAGCGCAGCCAAGGCAGTGAATGGCTACAAGGCTGGCAAGTGGGGCCAGTACCTGCGTGCGCCCGACATCTACTTCGAGCTTCTAGGCCGCTGTCCTGGCCGCTTTGTGCCCGTGGGGGAGCTGGCCGAAGTCAGGCGCGGATTCACGAGCGGCGTGGACAAGTTCTTCTGCGTCCGCGATGTGACCGACGAGGAACTGCGGCGAACCCCTGACCCTGCCGCGTTTCGCCGCAAGTGGGCCATCCGCCCCGCTGACACTACGGATGTTCGCGTCGTTCGGGATGGCGAAGGAAGAGCGCACCTGGTGGAGGCCCGCTTCCTGGAGCTGGAGTTTCATAGGCTCACGGAAGCCAATCGCATCGTCGTGAAAGCCCAGGATGTCCGCAAGAAGGTCATCAATGCCCCTATTTCACGAGCGGCCCTGCGCGACACGTGGCTCGAGCGCTACGTCGACTACGCTGAGCGGCGCGGCTGGAACAGCGGCAGCACGGTAGCGTCCCGGGCGAGGACTCGGCCCTGGTACGACCTGGGGCTTCTGCCCAAGAGCAAACGGGCTCAGATGTTCTGGCCGATGGCCCAACAGTACCGCCATCTTGTTCCTCTCAACCAGAACAAGATGGCAGCCAATCATAATCTCTTCGATCTGTGGCCGCGGAACGGCCTAGATTGTCGTCTGCTGTGGGCAGTCCTGAACTCTACGGTTGTCGCCTTGTCCAAGCACCAGTTCGGTCGACCCGCTGGGATCGAGGGGAGCCTGAAGACAGAGGTCGTAGACGTCAACATGATGCTGGTGCCCGACCCCCGAAATGCGGACCCTTCCGTCGCCAAGCGAGTCGTGGCCGCTGCCACCCGCCTTTCCCGCCGCCTCTTGCGCCGGATGCTCCCCGAAGAGTTTGAACTGGCCGACCGTCGCGAGCTCGACGACGCCGTCTTGGAACTGCTGGGCATCGCTAACGGAGAGGAGAGAGCAACCCTCCGAGCGAGAATCTACGCCGCCCTGGAGGAACAATACGCAGCGACACGGGCGCGGGAGCTAGTAGCCCAGAAGGACCGCCTTCGCAGCAAGCGTAAGGGTGTCGTGACTCCCGCTGACATGGCTGACGAGATTTGGCAATCTGAAGAGAGCACACTTAACCTCATGGAGTTCCCTAGCGACTTTCTCCGAAGACGAACAGGCTTGACTGCGATCGACCTGCCGCCTGGCAAGGTCGAGGTCGGGCGCGCCATGATGGAGACCGGACGGGACCTGCGGGCTGGCACGATCCGCGTGGGCGGCCCGTCGGGGACGGTCATAGACGTGGGGAGCCGAGCTAGGGCGGAGTTTGTTAGCATTTGCGCCGACTGCGGTCTATATGGGGAACTGGCCGTTCCCGCTGAGGATGAGGAGTGCGAACAGGCCATCCAGCACTTCCATAATTACAGCACCCAGTTGCGCACCCGCTTTGAAGCCCTGGCCGCCGAGCACACTCGCGACACCAAGAAGCAAAAGGCCATCGTCAATGCCCTCATGCGGCACGCCCTGAGCTGGCGGCGAAGCCCTTCCGAACGCCAGGAAGGCGAGTGAGCGCTTGCTTTAGCGGCAAGGAGACGAGGGGAATGGCAGTATCCCAACGGCAACGAACCTAAAGTCCCTTGGTCGCGAAAACGGCAAAAGGCCGCCCGCAGGCGACCTCTTCCTACCGAATAGACTCAGTCTCGGGCGCTGGTGGCAGCGGAGGGATTCGAACCCCCGACCAAGGGCTTATGAGGCTTGTGGGGCAAGACCGCGTGCGAACTTGTCCGACCGAACCTGCCCAGGCACCTCAGAGACCCCGCGTCGTGCACGAATCCCCTGGTCGCCTTGCCCAACTGGCTGACGAGGGGATTGTACCCGGTTGCCCCTGGGGCATCAAGCCCTATGGCGGAGCCACCGCCTCCTGGCGTACCAGCCGCCAGCAGCTGCGATGGCGAGCGCTGCCGCCGCCAGGCCGCCGGCCAGGGTGGCGTAGGACGGAGGCGAGGAGGCGGACACCTCCGGAAGCTCCGCTAGCCCGCCCACGGACACGAGCGGCTGCCAGTCGGGCACGTCATCCTGCTCGATGTTGATGGTCAGCCGCGTCACGCCGGTGCCGTCAGCGTTCATCACGTAGATCTCGCCCTTGGCGTGATCGCGGTCGCTCCGGAACACGATCTTCGTTCCGTCGGGCGACCACCTGGCACTGTCATCGCTCGCTGCGTTGTTGGTCAGCTGCGTCTGGTTGCCGCCGTTGGCGTCCATCTTGTAGATCTCGTAGTCGCCGACCTCGGGGTCGACATGCCGGTCGCTCTGGAAGGCGATCTTTGTTCCGTCGGGGGACCAGTCCGGGGACACGTCAGCCGCCTCGTTGGTGGTGAGGCGCGTCGGCGTCCCGCTGCCGTCGGCGTTCATCACGTAGATCTCGCCCGCCGCATGATCGAGGGCGCTCGAGAACGCGATCTTGGTTCCGTTGGGCGACCAGGCGGGGCTGAAATCGCTCACCTCGTTGGTGGTGAGGCGCGTCGGCGTCCCGGTGCCGTCGGCGTTCATCACGTAGATCTCGAAGTTGCCGTCCCGGAGGCTGACGAACACGATCTTCGTTCCGTCAGGCGACCAGGAGGGCATCCAGTCCCACGCTGCGTTGTTGGTCAGCCGCGTCTGGTTGCCGCCGTTGGCGTCCATCTTGTAGATCTCGTAGTTGCCATCGCGTTCGCTGAGGAACGCGATCTTCCGCCCGTCGGCCGACCAGTCAGGGTACCCGTCAGTCAGCGCGTTGTTGGTGACGTTGGTCGGGCTGGCGCCGTTGGCCTGCATCGTGTAGACTTCGAAGTTGCCATCCCGGTACGTAGAGAACGCGATCCTCCCGTTGCCGCCGGGGAAGGCGGCGCCAGCGTGCTCAGCGAGAGACACCAGCCCAAAGACGGCCCCCGCAAAGACCAGCGCTAAGAAGAACACCAGAAGGACTCTCGCCATCGTCGCACCCCTTTCGTTCCCCAGAACGAACAGCGGCCGCCCCCGTCTCAGGCGGGCAGCGACCGCTACCTACTTCTCGTTGCCGCGGGCCTGAAAACTGCCGCGCCTGCACGGCCTCATGCTCCTCCGAGACATTGAAGCCGCCGAGCGCTTGGCATACCCGCTCAGGCCCGCTAGAATATATATGCACGGGGTGACCCACCTTGTGCACCGGCCCCGGCGGTGTGCCCCACCGTTCGGGGCCTTTTACTTGCCTTTCCCCTCCAAGCGTGACCCTACGGTCCCGTAGCTTGCTCCCAAAACACAGACCGAGCCGTCGGGGTCGGTCTTGCTACCAGTTCCCGCATGCCAGACGGACTTCTGGCTGCCTTACCTCTTGCACTCCCCCCAACAGCGCTTAGAGCGCCACCATTATAGGCTCTTCTGAGTTCTTGTCAAGCGTTTATGTCTCGTTTTGACACTCGCACGAGCGGGATTCCCCACGCGACATGAGGCGGCTGCAGAAGTAGGGTGGCCAGGGCCAACTGTCCGCCGCTGCCAAGGCAGCGCAGCTGGGGCACCCTCAGGTGGATCACCTCCTCCAGCACCACAGCAGACTGACTCTGCTGAGGATCTGCCCGGTGAGCGGGAGACAGGCAATGCGGGCTGAAGGAGACGCGCGTACGCCTGGGCGCGCATACGATGTTCGGAGTTCCCGGTACTTTCTGGCGCTGCTGGGGGCGAGGGCGCGAGAAGAATTCGCGTATTGCATAGGAGCTAGGGATTCCCTTGCCTCTCTCTGTAAGCTGCCTGAGAGAGCGCTTGCTTAAGGATTGAGGTGTGACATATCCTTGTCCTGGCCCCACCACCAGGTTCAGAACCGCGCCCCAGCGCCGGTCAAAAGTGTCCAGTTATCATCTCACTAGCGACCCCATAACTAGCCCGTTTTCGCTGGCCTCCCCCAGATTGACGTCACACCGCACACAGGCGTATACTTCACACGCAAGAGGTCGCAGGTTCAATCCCTGCACCGCCCACCACTTGAACCTTCGCGCGGGGCCAAGCGGCCCGACCCTCCTCATCACGGCTCGAACGTCCACGTCGTCCCGCCCTCTCGCGTGACCAGCATGAGGAGAAAGTGTACAGCAGGTAGCGAACGAGTACACTTCCTTGCGACCCCTCGCGTCTGCGAGTAGAATGGGGGAACAGTGACCGATCGCTACGCCGAAGAATAGGGCCCTTAGCTGACCGGAGGGGAAGATGAATGGGAGAATCGCTATCCGGAGGCTTTGGCCGGCCCTGGGGGGTCTTCTCTTAGCCCTTGTGCCGCTCGGTGGCTGCGAGGAAACAGAGGAGAGCTCGTCCCCTGTGCCTACGCCGACAATTACAGTCACCGCGACCGCTCAGGCCAGCCCCGCTTCGACGCCCGTGTCTGAGGCAACCCCGACAGGGCCCGATCTGGGGGCTCTACAGCAGATGGCTGACCCTGCTGCCAAGAACCTGAGCATGGGCGAGTTGGAGCTGAACAACGAGACGTTTGCCACGCTCGCCTACGACCTGCAAGAGCGTGTCGCCTCGCCGGGCTTCGGCTTTCACGGCGAGGTAATGGATGCGGACCGACAGTACTTGGAGGTGTATCGCTGGGCAGGTGGCTCGTGGGAGAGGGCATTCAACCTCTACGAGTTCTTGCCGGCGATCTACCCGCTGGAGCAGCTCGGCCCCGTAGTCGACAACAAGCCTCAGACGGCGACTGCCATTGTTGGCGCTGGGCTGACGCCCGTGCAGTTTGAGGCGGAAATCGGTGATGTGCTGTTCCTGGAGACGAGCCTGTGGGGTGGCCCAGAGGGGGTGCAGCACCCTGCGCCGACCATCACGGCGTTGGTATGGACCGATGGCGGGTTTCACGTAGCGTATTCAGAGGAGTTCGCCGTCAGAGGCGGGATGGTCTCGGTTCGAGCCGCGGGCGAGTACATAGAGCTGGTGATGGACGCATACCTGTCAACAGACCCCATGTGTTGCCCATCGGGCTGGGAGATGCTACGCCTTGCTCCCACGGAGCTGGGCGACCTATCGGCTAAGGAACGGTGTACAGGGCCTGAAAATTCCTACTGCTTTGTCCAGTAGGGCTGGCACCCGCTGCAGCGACACCAAGCCCATCCCCCACCACGCTCGCTGAGCCGAGCGCATGGCCGGGCCTAGCGCCTCGGCTTCTTCGTGCGGTCTCGCGCCTTCTTGCCCCCTGGCGGACCTGTCGACATGGCGGGCGCCTTGCCGCTCGGCCCCCTGGCCTCTCGAAAGACGATTGGCAGGGTGTGCCTGTCCTGAAAGAAGAGGAAAGCGGCCAACGCCAGGTAGACTCCGCCGTACGCGTAGCGCACAGCGGGATCGGTGAAGAAGAGCTGCGTGCCGAACAGCCCCAGGAGAAGGAGCGCCTCTCGGGTGGAGATGCTGAGGCTGGCGAAGATGGCCACAGCGAACGCCGACTGGGCGGCGGTCAGGAACACCTCCTCCACCTGGCGGGAGTCCATGGGCAGCGGCGAAACGTGGCCGCCCGAAATGCTGTAGGCCACCGGCAGGCTGCCGATGAGGAGCGTCCACTGGTTGACCTTGGAGGAGATGAGCATGACCATGGCGGCAAGCGCCCGACCGCGGGAGGCGAGGATGGCGGCCACGGTGAGCTCGGGCGCCTCCGAGGCCAGCGGGGCGAACCACTGGATGAGGACGAACTTGCTGATGCCTAGCTCCTCCCCTATGCCCTTCAGCCCCTCGACGAATGGCTCGGCGGCGGCGACGATGGCCAGGGCGGAATACAGGAAAAGGAGGAGGACCATGCCCCGGCGCCGCCGCTTGGGCAAGGCGCCGAGGGTGGAAGCAGGCCCCACCAGCTCCGGCTCGGTCGCTGGCGCCCGCGAGACCAGGTAAACGTAGCCTCCGAAAAGGCTGAAGAGCACGCCCGTGTCGATGAGGGATAGGTGGCCCTTGATGGGGATGACGAAGTTGTAGAGGGTAGCTGCTCCCAGGAAGATGAGGGCCAGAGAGGTTTCGTGGCCGCTGACGCGGAGGGTGCTCTTCTTGGTCCGCAGCCAGTAGAGGAAGAACACCATCGGCCAGCCCACGCCCACCAGAAGGCGATTGGCTCCGGTCATGTTGGCCGTAGCAAGCGCGGCGTTTTCCGCGCTGCCGGGCGCCGTCCAGGCCAGGTAGAGGTCCACTGCGTACTCAGGCAGGACGGCGATGAGGGCGATGGCCACCAGAGCCAGGCCCTGGGAGATGTCCTTCTCAGCGGTCTCCGACGCCCAGGTGAGGATGAAGGCGGCGGCCACAATGGCGGAGCCGAAGATCAGCACCGCCGGCACGTTTCCTAGCTCTGCGATGACCCCCGTGATGAGGAGGAGGCGGAGGATGGGGGAGGGGGCGCAAATGGCGGCGCAGGCCCCTAGCAGCAGCCAGTTCCTGAGGGAGGCGGCCTCTTTCGCTGGAGGGTCTTCTCGTCCGAATGGAGAAGGCATGGACAGAGGCGGCCCCTACCGGAAAGCCATTGCGGGCACACCGAGGGCAGCAACGAGGGACAAGCGCCCTGAGGGCGATCCCATGCAACCACCTAGCGGCCGACTCTTGAGCATGAGGCCATTCGAGCGCCAGTATAGCATGCCCACGCTCTATCGTTGAATAGGGCCCTCAAATTGACACTCCCTATTGCCTGCGCTACACTTCTGCCGAGGTCTTCCCTCTCGTCTGAACTGAACCGGCAGCACGAATCCTAGCAGGAGCGTAGGGTGCCCAGCAGAAGCAAGAAAGAATGGAAGGATAGCACCCTAGCCCACATCCTCGAGCGCCTGCCGGAGCGGGATGACCCCTTCGAGACCAGCTCCGGCCAGCAGGTGGACACTCTCTATACCGCGGAAGACCTCGACCGCTGGGACTACCAGGAGAAGCTGAGCTACCCCGGCGAGTTCCCCTTCACTCGCGGCGTCCAGCCCAACATGTACCGCGGTCGCCTGTGGACGATGCGCCAGTATGCTGGCTTCGGCGACGCCGAGGACACAAACCGTCGCTACCTCTATCTCCTCTCCCAGGGCCAGACTGGCCTGTCGGTGGCCTTCGACCTGCCCACGCAGATCGGCTACGACTCCGACGACCCGCGGGCGAGCGCCGAGGTGGGCAAGGTGGGGGTGGCCATCTCCAGCCTGGCCGACATGGAGATCCTCTTCCGGGAGATCCCGTTGGACAAGGTGACCACCTCCATGACCATCAACGCCACCGCCGCCATCCTTCTGGCGATGTACGTGGCGATGGCCAAGAGGCAGGGGGCCGACCTGAGCAAGCTCGGCGGCACCATCCAGAACGATATCCTCAAGGAGTACATCGCCCGCGGCACCTACATCTTCCCGCCTCGTCCTTCGATGCGCCTCATCACCGATACGTTCGCCTGGTGCAAGGACAATCTGCCCTCCTGGAACACGATCAGCGTCAGCGGCTACCACATGCGGGAGGCAGGATCCACCGCCGTGCAGGAGGTGGCCTTCACCCTGGCCGATGCCATCGCCT
>Ga0315274_10006594_pt1 | contig 16891 bp, 16 predicted proteins | sample YL17G02_20_MG_FD_203700 | JGI IMG/M metagenome (GOLD analysis project Ga0315274, IMG submission 203700) | Sediment microbial communities from Yellowstone Lake, YNP, Wyoming, USA - YL17G02_20 | ecosystem: Environmental > Aquatic > Freshwater > Lake > Sediment | place: USA: Wyoming | collected...
TTTTCTCGGAGGCAAATATAACGGCGCAGGCGCCATCGCTTCTGGGACATATATCGAGCAGCTTGATGGGATAAGATATGTAGGCAGATTTCATCACATCTTCCGCAGTAATGGTTTGGCGAAGATGGGCGTAGCCATTGTACAGAGCCGCGTTGTTGTGATCCCGCACTGACACAAGTGCTGCGTCTTCCTCCGTCGCGCCGTATTTGCTCATATAAGCTGTGTAATGAGCTGCCAGAGGGCCTATCGCTCCGGCGGAGTACTCCCTCTCGGTGATAGGGTCGAAACAGGTCGATATCGCTGCTGTAGTGTCCGATTCGGAATTTTGCTCCCAGCCGATGACTAGCACTGTGTCGAACAATCCTGAAGCCGCATGGTAAAAACCGGCATGTCCTATGGCGCTACCAGTTGTTCCCCCTGTAGTTACCTTCATGATCGGCTTCATGTATCCGCCGGAGCCATCTACACTCCACATGTCCACATAGTTGATCGATTCGAAATGGTCCATATTACCAACCACTATCGCATCTATATCGGCCATGGTCAGTTCTGCGCTCTCCAGAGCCCTCTTAACAGCAATGCTAATCAATTCCTGTCCATTGCAGTCAGTGTTCTTGGACCTGTGATGGGTTTGCCCTACCCCTACTATTCCCACGAGCCTTTTCACTGATTAAAGCCCCCTTCAATCCAATCGGTAGCGATGTCCTATTTGCCTAGAATGAACACGCAGTGCCCCTGTCCGCATGCACCCTCGATGCCATGCGCCAGAGCTGTGCTGGCTCCATCTACTTGTCTACCACCAGCTTCACCCCTGAGCTGGAGCACTGCTTCGGCAATCCGGGCCAGCCCTGCTACTTGAACCGCGTGTGCCGATAGAACTCCCCCCGATGGATTTACAGGCAAAGCGCCGTTCATCTCAGTCAGGCCAGAATCGACCATAGCACCGGCTTTGCCTTGATCGCAGAATCCCAACCCTTCCATCCACATAAGTTCCATATAGGAGAAAGCATCATAGACCTCAGCCACCTGGATTTGCTTCAATGGTCTCCGAATACCAGCCATGTCATACGCGCGCTTGGCTGCTGACTCTAGCGCATCCACCTCAGCAAGATCGCGATCGCCCAGGTGGTATGCATCGGCACAGTGCCCGACCCCCTTTATCCAAATGGGCTTTCCATGTTTCCTCTTCGCTGTTCTTTCCCGCGCCATGATGATGGCGCAAGCTCCGTCTGAGATAGGGGAGGCGTCGAGTAACTTTATGGGGTCGGCTAGCACCCTTGATTTCAGCACATCCTTTACTGTGATATCCAGTGGCAGATGTGCGTAGGGATTAGCCTTGGCGTTTTTGTGATTCTTAACCGAGACCTTCGCGCATTGCTCCTCAGTAACCCCGTATTTGGACATGTAGCTCCTCATCTGTAGAGCTGCTGAATTTATCGCATCGAGGCCTAACATGCGCTCGTAGATAGGATCAAACATAGCATTGGTAATTACCGATGGTATTCCCTCCGAGATTTTGCTTTGTGCCACAACCAGGGTTATTTCGTGCAGGCCGGAAAGGAGACGCATGAGTCCCATCAATGCGCCATACGTGCCGTCTCCCTCTACATTCGTGGTGGGAGATTTATGAGAACCGGTTGCTTCCGTAATTGTCATAGAGGAAATGGTTCGGCCATCCCAGAAATCGTTACAGACTGTGATAGTATTGTCTATATCATTGATAGTTAATCCTGCATCTTCTAGGGCTTTGCTAGTAACTTCGTAAGCCAACTCAGCATGAGACGCAGGATTGTATCTCTGGTACTTGGTTTGAGCTACTCCTATGATGCCGACCTTCTCCAAACTCTTGCTCCAATTTCAATCTTACACTGCCTAGGCTCTGAACGGCTTGAAATACTTGATGTCCAGGTAATTACCTTCTCTCATTTCACGAAACACTGCCTTCACCCTCATGCCCATGGAGATATCGTTTAGATTGACTTCTCCGAGCAAATGCACGAGCCCACTGGTCGCACCGTCCAGCTTAATAATACCTAGAGCAAAGGGTGGTTCTAGAGGCTGGATACCCGGAATGGCGTACCTCGTTACGGTATAGGTCAACAATGTCCCTGTATCACTGACTTGGACCCATTCCTGCATGTCACGGTAACATCGTGGGCAGGTTTCTCTAGGAGGAACAAACACTGATTCACATTTGGGACATTTAGTGCCCCAGATCTTACAATTGTCCCTTATCTCATGATAAAATCTGCTTCCTGCCTTCCCTACGTGCCACGTATAGGGAAGCCTTATCCGACTCGGATAAATCAAAGTCCCCGTGTTGCCAAGTTCTTCACTTCTTACTGCCATTACTTACAACTCCTGGTATCAGGCTGCTGGCCGTTTGGCAATCAATACTTTCATGGTCGAGATCGCCACATTTTCATTTCTTTGATTTTTTACCGCTTGCTTTAGACTTATTACGCCACCTATGTCGCCTTTGTCTTGTTTTTCCATTACTTGTAGCTCAACATGGATGGTATCGCCGATCTTTGTGGGCGCTGTAAACCTCAACTTGTCCATGCCGTAGAAGGCAACTATTGCCATCTCGTACAGAGGCATAAGCCCGATAGCAAAGGATATCACTAACATACCATGTGCTATCCTCTCGCCAAATGGGCCCTTCTTGGCATATTCAATGTCAGTGTGAAGTGGATACCAATCACCAGTCATAGAAGCGAAGTTTACTATGTCCGCCTCGGTGATTGTCCTAGCCCTGGTTACTGCCACATCGTTCACATTAAAATCCTCGTAGTATTTCATGACAATCTCCTTTTACCAGTTTAACTTATCCTGGCCCTTAAGCCTAGAATCGGTCTGCCTTCGTCGGGAGTTGCGGGTTCGATGCTCAACTGACGCGCGATTGCGACAATCATCTCCACTTGTTCGGCATTGCTTTTCGCTAGCTTCATAGGCTTATACGGCCTCATCAGCAATCTGGCGTGGGCTTATCGGCAAATAAGGGTAAATAATTCGCTGCCATTGGTCAGTGACCACATAATAATACTAAGAAAACTGTTGATTGTAAACAGTTTAATTGGCTTAGCCCAAGTCGTTTCCGTTTGTTCAAATCCTGACCACCATGTAGCCGATGAAAGCGGCCAGGTTTCTCTTTGCCAGTCGCGAGTTTCTGTAAAGGGCGAACACATTCATCAGATACTGAGGATGAGAAAGAAAAGTGAGCACTGCCTTTTTCCAGAGCAAACTGCCATCAGAGGCCAGAATCCGGTCGAAAGGCTGTACGCTATGCTGAATTGTGTCCGAAATAGAGCGAATGGCTATGAAGGGAATCTGCTGCGCCGAGGCTATTCTGGCGATCCAGTAGCTTTCCATATCTATAATGTGCGCATGGAAGGTTTCGCTCAACTCCTCCATCTTTTGGGGATTGGCATCCAGTTGCAACACTGTGACACCGCTGCCAAGACGAAACGGGGTTGCCCTATCCCCGGGTCCCTGGGATGCCAGAGAAAGCAGATTGGCATCTGGAGCAAGCGGTTCTAGCCTCTGTTCTTTTTGTTCCAATCCCGGTGCACAATACAAGGTTGAGCATATAACGACATCGCCAATCTTTAGCTCTGGAGCCAGTGCGCCGGCAAAGCCCAAAGAGATTATTGAAGTAATAGGATACCGCTCCAAAATGAACCGCGTTGCGTTCTCAGCTCGCTCCTTGCCCATCCCGGTTTGTACCAGTACCGTCTCTCTGTTTTTAAATTTGCCTCGGTACAGCTTGCAAACCGGTCTGACAACTACTTCCTCAATGACCATCTGCCTTCGGTAGTCAACTATCTCCTGCCCAAATGCACCAAATATAGCTAGCATCAACACCCCTTGATATGAATATAATTCTCAATCCTGTTCAAACCTTCACCTATATTGTCCATCGAGTTTGCGTATGAAAACCTGAGATAGCCTTCTCCATTTTCCCCAAAATCAATTCCGGGCGCTACCCCCACATGAGCCTTCTCGAGTATATCGAAGGCCAGTTTGTATGAGTCCTGTGACAGATGTTTTGCATTTACGAATACGTAAAAGGCACCCGTAGGCTCAATGGTGATCCCGAAGCCTATCTCTCTAAGGCGCTTGATCATATACTTTCTTCGTTTATTATAGATTTTCCTCATGCGTGCTACGTCTTCTCCTGCCTGTTCCAAGGCAGCGATTCCAGCAATTTGCATAAGGGAATTGGCAGAAATCAGGAGGTTCTGTTGAAGTATCTGCATAGGTCTAATAAACGGCTTGGGCGCAATTATGTAGCCCAGCCTTAAGCCCGTCATTGCATACGCCTTGGAGAAACCGTTTAGAACAAAGGCATTGTCCGTAAACTCCAGTATCGAATGCTCTTTGCCTTCATATACGAGGCCATGATAGATCTCATCGGAGATTATATATGGTGACAGCCCGGCCATGGATTTCATTACCTGTTCAGAAAGAAGATTTCCCGTTGGGTTCGATGGCGAGTTTATGACTATAGCCTTTGTCTTTTTTGTGATTCTGCTCTTGATTGATTCGAGCCTGTATTGAAAGCCATCGCTTTCATTAACTGGGACAGTCACTGGAACCCCGTCTACAAATTTGATGAAATTTGGATAGCATGAATAGTGGGGGTCGGAAATGATTACTTCATCATTCCGGTCAAGCAGCGCCCCAAATGTAAGAAGCATGGCGGGTGAAGTTCCGGAGGTCACCACAATCCGCTCCGGAGAGATCGTTACCTTGTATTTCTCGAAATAGTGCCTGCAAATAGCTTCCCTGAGTTCCAATTTGCCGAGGCTATGAGTGTAATGAGTTTCGCCTTTATCAAGGGCTTTGCGCACAGCTTCTTTGACACATTCGGGCGTGTCAAAATCCGGCTCGCCAACCTCCAGGTGGATAACATTAGTGCCCTCACGTTCCATAACGTGAGCACGTTCGAGCACATCCATAACCAGAAACGGAGTGAGCCCACTCACTTTCTTGGCGATCATGTTCTAGGCTCCTTCCCAAATATCAATATTATAATCCAGTTTAGGAATTATCAGAAGAAGTCCGCTCAAGAAGGGGCTTGGCTCCAAAGTAATGAGCGGTACGCCCATGTTTAATTCCAATTCTATCGCCTTGGCAAATTGGCAAATAGATGTATGGTATGATATGCTACCTCACGGACAGAAATATAAAGGCATCATTCAGGAGACTTAGGCCATGCCTAGAAGCCTAGTTATTTATTTCTCTCAGGGCGGCACCACGGGTCAAGTGGCAGAAGCCATCGCGTCGGGCCTGCGCTTCGCAGGATACGAGGTAGATATGTGCAATATTAAAGATGGGCTGCCTCCTGACATCGGAGGTTACAGCTTGCTCGGCATAGGATTGCCCACATACTGGTATCGCCCCCCATTCAATGTTTTAGACTATTTGAATGAATTGCCCGAACTCAAGGGACTGCCGGCATTCGTCTTCGTCTTGTACGGCACCTACCGAAGTGACACCAGCACCACCGTGCGGCGTCTCCTGGCTCGTAAGGGTGCAAAAGAGGTGGGATATTTCCACTGCCGCGGTGCTGATTACTTCCTGGGTTATCTGAAGATGGGATATCTCTTCTCTCCGGAGCATCCTTCTGTGAGAGAATTGGCTCAGGCTAAGCAGTTCGGGCAAGAGATTGCTGCTCATGTTGCGGGCAAGGAGTACGCTAGACCGGAAGAAGACCGAACACCAGCACCAATCTATCGACTGGAGCGGTTTCTGGCCAACCGCTGGATGTGCAACCACATCTTCAGTAGATTCTTCAAGGTGGATGCCAAGAAATGCACGCGTTGCGGCGTGTGTACTAAGTTGTGCCCTGTAAGGAACATAAACGAAGACCGGGATAGATACCCCGCTTGGAGTCACAATTGTATAGCGTGTTTCACCTGCGAATTAAATTGCCCCGAAGATGCTGTTAGATCACCGATTGACTGGCCTATATTTCGTCCTTTGTTGCTTTACAATGTACGTCATGCATCGCGTGATCCTTCGTTGGATCATGTGCGCGTTATCCACAGTAAAGGCCAGACGAAAGTGATTTAGAGCAAAGATTGTGAGATATTGAAAGCGAAATTTACCAAGCTTTTGGTTCGCTAGATTCTAGCAAAATATTCTATAGCTTCGATTAAGCTGTCTCCGCAGTCACTGGTACTTATAGAGCACTTTGCCTCCGTTAATTGTGAAACCCATGTTATGAAAGAATCCGCCCAACACCTCCACCGGCTTAAGGGCAGCTATCTCTTCCACGGCTGATTCGAAGAATTTTATTTCAGCATCGCCAGCCCAAATGTCAGACACTTTCACGTCTGAGATATTACTGATTGCGAGCTCGTGCACCAGTGGTTTGGAAGGGTCTTCGATATTTGGGAAATGCCGCATCAGGTAAAATCGCACGGGCGGCAACTCTGCGGGTAAAGCTTGACGAGCAAAAACCAGGGAAGCTTCTGCTATTCTTTCGCCGTGTGCCTCACAAATGCCCTTCATCTTCGCCCCAACACGCTTGCCACCTATTTTGGGATTCAATTCAGCGAGCTTGGTACGATAGATTCGACAAAGCTTCTTGGGAAATCCCTGCACAAAGCCGCGCATCATAGTGAAATCGTTATCTACCCAGATGTAAGGCACTATGTAGCCTGGTACTCCCTGGTAACTGCACTGAATCATTACTAGGCACTCCCGGTAGACAGCCCGCTCCGGGTTGATAAAGGCCAGATCGGGATTCGATTCGCTTACTGAAACCCATTCTACAAACCACAAGATTCCCTTTCCTGGCTCCGGGCCCATTTCCAGAGGTGGCGGGATCAACTCCCTGGCTCGCTTCTTATTGGTAATAAAGACCACCTGCATAACCTCACCGCCGTAATGCCACGGCGGTGGTTCGACTATAGACGATCGGCCTTCCGGTGTTAATGGCAGGGTATATCCCTTCAGCGGAAACTGCTTCGGTGCCATGGAAGCCTCCTGTAAACTAGATGTCTCTATATTCGATTATTTTGCATGACCCAACGGCAGCATATCTTTCCCGAAAAGTGTATTGATAAGTACCGCTGCTGCAGTGTACCAGGCTATTAACGCGCAAAGAATGCCTTCATAGCCTCCTATTTTGAGCACTGTGGCATTCCATTGGCCTGCTGCAAGCAGGAAGAAAAGTATTACGAGTGTTACAAAAATGGACGTTACAGCCTTGTTTACTTTCAACGAAGCTATTGTGGCATATGCAGTGAAGATGCCCCACGCGATAAAGAGTACTGCCATTCCCTCGCGTGGCACGTGAGATATCACCCCAGTGTTTTCTAGAATTATCATGACCGCTATACTCAGCCAGAAGGCTCCAAATGACGAAAAACAGGTAGCTCCAAAAGTATCCCCTCGCCTGAATTCCCACATGCCGGCACAGAACTGAGCTAAACCTCCATAAAAGAGACCAATCGGTAGAACCATACCCAGATTATCTCCTGAAATCAGCCCTGCATTCACAATGTTGAGCAGGAAGGTTGTAAGTGCAAAGCCGCCCAGCCCCAATGCTGCCGGATTAGCTTGTTTTACATCTGACATAATACCCTCCGACTTTCTAATCTGTTTCATGCAGTTGAAATGTAATATCACATTCTGTCTACATATGCTGCCTCCCTTCTTTCAAATAAATGTGGATCGCTGTCTGTTATATTTCTCAAGATATTCTATTGTGATAAGTCGCTGAAGGCAAGGAGAATATGTCCAATGAACTGGGAACTAAGTCAGCATGAAGCACTGCGAGGAGATGTCGGGTGAGTGCTCATAACTTGCGACGTTCTATAGTGATAGATATACTATGAACCAAACCCAGGTTAAGCGTCTACAAGGGCATGCTTTCGGAAAAGGCGAAGCACCGGGTGATATCTACCTACTCGTCCCGATTAGCACCAGATATATGAAAATTCGTTCATGGAGGATGAGATGAGGACGAATACAAAGCTTACCAAGGAGATAGAGACCCTCATAATGAGTCAGGGTGCCGACCTGGTGGGGGTTGCACCCGTAGAGCGGTTCAGAGATGCTCCTAAAGGGTACGGACCTGATGCCTACATGCCAGATGCTACTTGTGTCATATCTATCGGCATTCACCTTGCCAATGGGGTGTGTGATGCCTGGGGAGAATATACCGAGCCTGGTAAGTCAATAGGGCCCTACCTGTTTTATGGTTATGGGCTGGTAAATTTGGAGCTCGGCCGTATCGCCAATATGGCAGCTAAACGGTTAGAGTACGCTGGTTACAAAAGCCTGACCTTCCCTCCTACATGGACTATCAGCATGTATCGTTCCATAGGACTGCTGGAACCGCATTATATCGGTGCTGATTTTTCACACAGGCATGCCGCTGTGGCTGCGGGACTGGGAGAGATTGGGTGGAATGGTCTGGCGATGACGCCAGTATTTGGCGCCAGGGTGAGGTTTAACTCGGTTATCACCAATGCCCCTCTGGTGTCTACGCCGATGTATGATGGAAAAGCAATTTGCCAACCTGACCGGTGCAGATTCCTTTGCGTCAGGGTATGCCCAACCGGAGCGCTCTCCACCGCTGGGAGTCAAGAGGCTAACATAGGAGGACGGCGCTTCAAATACTCTTGGCTGGATATGGTGCGCTGTATGTACGGTATATATGCTTTAGTGAAGGGCTCCGGAAGCTATGGAGGGGTGGAAATTCCGCAGGGGCCTGGCGATATAGCTCATTACTGGCAGGCCAGGGAGCAACAGGACGGACGCGATGAATCAATGGTAGGAAACTGTTTCGGAATCATCTGTGGAGACTATTGTGGCAAATGCCTTCACCAATGTCCTGCCCATATATACTGGCGGACAGGGTCAAAAACGAGACGCAGCTCAGGATAGGACACTTTTAAACCTAATCATTATCGGCAAGCGGAGATGTATAAGATATCTGAATCCAGAGAGGTTAAAGGGGACGGGCAAATAGCAGATATATTGTTGAACAGGTCAAAGAGGACAGTATTCAGGAATTAACGCGTGACTTAATCTCATCTAGAAACCTGTAATAGTTAGCGAAGCGGTTGAGATCGCGGCAGGCAGCGCGCAAGGAACTATACGCAGGTATTCCGAATTCTCTCAGTTGCCGCGCATAATTTTCAGTATCGCGAACCTGTCCCTCGTTCGACAAAGCGACCACTACGGGTTTGAACTTTGTTTGCAGCTCAGTTGAACTTGAGATATGCTTCTGAACCTCAGCCATCGCATTGAGTGTCGGGCCCAGAAAGAACTCAGCACCCAGATGCAAAATGACCATATCTATTATGGGGTCAGCCGCCAGCAATTCATAGGCCCGAATTATGCTGGAGTAATCGACCACCACACTGGGTACATCAATCGGATTTGCCACCCCCTGATTCACCAAGGAGATGAACTCAAGTAGCCCGGCCTTCGTCTGCTCGGAGAGCGCCGGCAGCTCAATGCCCTCCTGAGCACAGATGTCGCCAGTGGCTACGCTGCTGCCCCCGCCGGCAGCTAAAACCGCCGCTCGCTTACCTAGCAATGGCTTCAGGCGGAGAAGCGTCATGGTGACTTCAGCCATCTCATCAATAGAGCCAACCTCTATGGCTCCTGTTTGCTTGAAAAAGGCATTCCAGATTTTCCTATCCCCTGCCAGAGAAGCAGTGTGGGAGATGGCTGCTCTTGCCCCTGCGTTCGTGAGCCCTCCCTTCCAGATAACAACGGGCTTCACTCGGTTTAATCTTTGCACCAGCTCCAAGAACCTCCTGCCGTCCTTGACCCCTTCTAGATACAGGCAGATAATACGTGTTTCCGGGTCGTTACCGAGGTGTTCCAGAAAATCCGTAGCATCCATCAGCAGGGCATTCCCATAGCTTATCACCTTGCTGAAACCGAAGCCGAGCTCCGGACCCCGAATCAAGAATATGCGCGCATGTCCTCCACTCTGAGAGACAAAAGCCACAGGGCCCGGGAGAGGCGGCGTGTCCATATGCATCTGCATATGCGCCGACGGTATCTGAAAGCCCATGCAATTCGGTCCTATGACCCGGATATTTCCCTCCAGAGCTATCCTCTTTATCTCCTCTTCCAGCCTCTTCCCCTCCTCTTGCCCGGTCTCGCCGAATCCGGAGGTGCATATCTGCACATTCAGCGCTTTAGCTTCCACACAGTCTCTAACTACCTGTGGCACCGCTGCAGGCGGCACCGTAATAATGACCAGGTCTAATCGGTCTGGGATGGCAGTCACCTTCGGGTAGACCTGGAGGCCTTCTATAACGCTGGCGTAGGGGTTGACAGGATATAACTTGCCCGGGAAGCCAGCCTTGAGGAGAATACGCAGGAGCCCCAGCCCTGAGTAGCCAGGGGCCGAGACGCCCTCGCTTCGGGAAACGCCTACTATAGCAACATTATGGGGAGGGAAACCCTCCCCAAAATTCCAATCTCGCTCCAATATCCATCCTTCTCAAACATAAGAACATTCCAATTTCATAATTCTAACAGTCAAACCGTTTCTTGTCATCCTTCCCCAGTTATCACGCCTTGGCATGTCGCGCGACTTCGTTTCTATAGAAAAACATAGATATAATGCACTGTGCCCTTCACAGACTAGGTTGGGAGCGCCTGCCCCAAACCTGACGAACCAAGAGCTTAAGCCATCGTTGTTCACCAGTATGTTAATTTTGCCGAATTTCGAGACTACTTACTTCACGGCAGCCTCTACCTCTGCTGACCTATTCATTACTGAGAGCATGTTTAGGAGAAGCTGACGGAAGAAGAGGATGAGCTAGCATTTGTTCCAAAGGCAAGGCTTTCTCTGAACGCTTTGTACCAGGCTCTGAAAAAGGTAGCAAAGCGGTGACCTCTGTGCCTTCGCCTGGGGCGCTCTGTATAGTACACCTGCCGCCAACTACCTCAGCATAGTCCTGCATCATCATAAGGCCTCGTCCACCGAACGCACTTGCGAGGTCGAATCCCTGACCATTATCCCGCAATACCATACAGAGCCATCCTTCGGGTAACAACTTCAGCTTTATATTTACTTTGCTGGCCTTGGTATGCTTGACAACATTGGTCAAAGCCTCCTCGGCGATCCGATATGCTGCAAGTCCCACATGTTCCTGAATCAAATGCGGCTCACCTTTCTCACGTCGCGTGAGTTCCTCATCAAATTCCCGCTCAATGTCCAGAGACATTTCAAACTGGTCTCCAAGAGATTGCAGTGCGGCAATTAGCCCCCGTCGCAATATGGAGGGATAGAGACGATGGCTGATAGGGCGTACCTGGTTATTTAATAGGTCCTCTAATTTCTGGTGCAGGTCTCCCAACTCCCGGGCGAACTCACCTGGTGGGGCTTTGCGCTCTAGCTCTGCCAGCCTATGTAGTAAAATAATGAGCCTGTTCTGTACAGAACCATGGAGTTGCTGCGCTATGTCCCTTCGCACTGACTCTTGCGCTGTTACAATGCGTTGCAGAGACAGTTGCAGTTCCTCTGCCCTGGCCAGGGTAGTTGCGTGTTGAAGACGTTCGTCTTCAGCTATTTTACGCTCGGTTATATCACGGAAATTGACCAGAATGCCACCTACGAGAGGATCATCAAGGAAATTTCTGGCTATCACCTCGAGAGTTCGCCATGAGCCATCTATGTGAGGTGCACGAACCTCCCCTTTAGATACCGACCCAGGATTTTTAACCACCTTTTTGAATGCTCGGGTTACACGAGCCACATCATCAGGGTGAACAGATTCAAAAGTAGTTTTGCCCTTGAAATCTTCCCTTTTACGCCCTAATACACGCTCGATAGATGGACTTTCGTACAGAATAGCCCCTTCCCTATCCAGGATGACTACATTATCCAGTGAATTATCTATCATCACCCTGAAATGTTCTTCCCTCTGCTTGAGCGCCTCCTGAGCCCGTTGTCGCTCGGTCACATCACGATAGTTAACAACGACCCCTTTAACTGCAGGATTATCTAGAAGATTATTTGCGCTGCCTTCCATTACATGCCATGTACCGTCTTTGTGCAAGAATCTAATTGACGCAGGTACAGCCTGCGCTGGATGTCTGGCTAACCTTTTAAATGTTTTGATAACGTTTTCCTTGTCGTCTGGGTGAACAAAATCAAGTATGCTTCTTCCAATTAGTTCTTCGAGTTTATACCCAACTATTTTTTCCGCCGAGGGGCTTTCATACTGGATTGTCAGGTCGCTATCGACAATGGCGATGCCATCCAGTGAGTTTTCAATGAGCGCCCGAAAGTGCTCCTCTCTTTCCTTTAATGCCTCCTCCGCCCGCTTGCGCTCTGTGATATCACGGGCATTAACCACAAAACCCATAACTGTCGGGTCGTTGAGAAGATTATTTGTGACACTGTCAATTACACGCCGCACTCCATCTTTGTGCATAAAATGCACTTCCAGTGCTACAGGTTGACCCGGAGTTTGGGCGAAAATATCGAAGTTACGGGTGATGCCCTGTATGTCTTCAGAGGAAAGGAACTCAAAGGCGTTTCTGCCGATTATCTCTTCCGGCTTATAGCCGAGGACTCGTTCCACAGAGGGGCTCACATAGCGGACAGTCAAGTCGGCATTCATAACCACGCTAATGTCCATGGAGTTATCGACTAGGACCCTGAAATTCTCCTCCCTCTTCTTCAGTGCCTCCTCCGCCCGCTTGCGCTTGGTGATGTCCCTCATAACGGCAACCAAGGTTTTTGGGGCTCCCTGAGCATCTCTTATGACTGAAGCAGCAAAATTGATGGCAATTTCCTCACCGGATTTGGTGATAGCGCCGATGTCTATATGTTCTGCGTTGCCCTTCTCCAGCAATTCTTTCAAAACTTCTTTTGCCTTCTCCCTATCTTTATCTCCGCGATAAGTCGGTAGCTCAAATGCAGATATTCCAATCAGTTCATTTGCTTTATATCCAAGCAGCCTTTCCAGGGATTTGTTGACGTGGACTACTTTGCCGCTGGTGTCTACCAGCATAACCCCATCCGGCATTTCTTCGATTGCTGCTGACCTTACCAGTTTGCGCTCTAGCAGTGCCTCATCTATCCACTCTCCCCCACCAACTGTGTTCTCGAGTTCCCCGACATGCTTATAAAGCGCCTCAAGCTCCTTTATGAGCCGCTTCTTGGCCTTCCCAACATATTTTTTATCTGATTCTTTAGTCATGATCTTGCTCGACCACCCAAAACGTACCGTTGCGCAGTTCTTACGCGAAGTCCACGTGGGGGCAAATTTCATATTATCAAAAATGTCAAATCGACGCAAACTGATAAAGGTCTTCTTTGAGAACTTCATCCACACATATTATTAAAGGATTCATTACAGACTCGTTTCATTTCTGTTGCAATTTGATTTGTACCGCATAGGAATATAGAATTGCTATGCTGAGCATCAATTTCCCTGAGTTAAGGAAAGGCATTGAACTATGAGAGTAGAAGAACTTAGAAATTATGGGAAAGGATTAATGGACAGCGTTCCCGATCCCAAAGGTTTAGAACGCTGGAAAGTTGTAGCAAAATCTATACAAAAAGAATTACACAAAGAATTGGGCGTCGAAGGGACAGAGAGACTAGACAAAGAGACAGCGAGGCTGACCAAGGGCATGAAGAGCGACGATTGGGCCATTCTCAGAGAGCATGGCCTTGTCAACGAAAAATATCAGGAGAGCGTCATTCAACGTATTGCGTTTATGAAAATATTAGCAGACATGGTTGGAATGAAAAAAGCCACAGAAATTCAATGCAGGCTGTTAGATATGTCCATGTACGATCTTATGACCCCTCTATTCCCCTCAACAGAAGAATACAAATCATGTGGCAATTACTTCGCAGCATTCAAAAAATACAGTAAATCCACCTATGCAGCAAATATCCGGGCCGGGCTGCATGAGATGACGATAACTGAAGACAGCCCCAGCGTGTTTGCCTTTAAGGTGACCTATTGCGCCTGGCATGAAGTAGCCAAAGCGTTTGGTGACCCCTATCTCTGTTATCCCTCTACCTGTTACGGAGACGATGCCTACATCTCCAGGTCATTGGCGAAATCAGGATGTCAGTGGAAGCGGAGTGGTACTATGGCTACCGGCGCACCTTTCTGTGAGTTCAGATTCGAGTATGCTCCGAGCGGAGACCCACAAACAATGCGCTAATGATGCAAGACTACGCTGATGTGGTAGGCAGTAGGGTTATTACCCAAAGTACCTCAGGCGAGAGTACAGATTTTGCGGCTATACGTTCCCTTTCAGGGCCTGTCGCAGAGCATCCAGAGAAAGCTTCGTCTTTGGAATGAACGCTAGGGCGCCCTCATCCCTTGCCAATCTTTCGTAGACATGCTCCTCATAAGCGCTAACAAGTATTGCTTTAACGCCAGAGAAGTTATGCTGAACGTATCGCACCACTTCCAGCCCGTCGGGCTCTGGCATATACATATCGGCAATCACCAGATCTGGCAATAGTGTCGGAATAAGATTGACAACTTCTGTCCCATTGCTGGCTTCGCCTATCAAACGGAAATCTTCGCTATCATCAAGCAAAGATTTAAGCCAACTGCGAAACTCAGGCTCGTCATCTGCCACGACAACCCGGTAAATCTTGCCTCTAACCATTTGGCAAACGCACACTCTCTAGTTGTGGCTAAATCATTATTAGGGTATCCGCTTTGAGGACGAATAACATAGTGCCAGCCTGACAATTTTCCTTGACTATCCTTGACGGCTCTTAGAGCTTTCCAGATAGAGGAGAGTGGCTTTGACACGAGCATGGATGTCTTGCTCATGGGAAAGTTGCAGTTCTTGGTAGATAGCATTAATGTATGTTTCGACAGACTTACGAGATAGCTTCAGCGACTGGGCTATAGCAGCGTTACTATAGCCTTGAGCCAAGTGTTCCAAGACCTCTTGATGTCTGGGGTTCAATCTGGCCACAGGTGAGCCTTGCTTGGGACGAAGGTTTGATACCACGGCAGGGTCCAGAACAACCATGCCAGCCTTACTACCTTGAATCGCCCGTACAACCGTTGCCAAGTCCGGTGCCGTCTGTTTCAGAAGATATGCCCATCCCTTTATATCCTCCAGAGGTAGACTTGTCACGTAGCGCCGTTCACTGTGGGCAGAGAGGATAACGATGCCAGTTTGAGGCCTCTCTTTCTTTATTTGCAGCGCCGCCTCAATTCCATCGAGCTTCCCGGGAAGCTCGATGTCCATAATCACCACATCCGGCTTCTCCTTCCTGGCAATTTGAACCGCGGTCTCCCCATCCCCTGCCTCCCCTACCACCTCCAAACCCTGTTCCGCAGCAAGAGTGCGACACAGTAGTTCCCTAAAAAGGGTCTCATCGTCCACTACGACCAGTCTTGTCGTCTTCATATGTGCCTCCTCTTCTGACCACAGTTCCTGTCATCTACAGCAAATTATCGCACATCTTCAGGCTCCATTATGTCAGGGGCCAACACTGTTGTCCATACCGTGTTACCACTATAATGTATGGTGCTGCCCCCTAGGAGTCGTCAAGAAAGAGCAGTGGGATAAAACAAGTATCAACACTATACTCAGGAGCAGTCCCAAGTCTTATCCTTCAGAATGGGAGATTGGGAGACAAACATAACAAAGGAGCAGTAGATGATTGGCATAACCTCATATGGTGCCTATATCCCGTGGCATCGCATAGAGAGACAGAACTTCGCCAAAGCCTGGGGTGGTTTCGCCATACCCGGTGAAAGAGCAGTGGCCTACTACGATGAAGATAGTATGACCATGGCTGTAGAAGCAGCCCTGGATTGCATAAGAGATGTAGATTCATCTGCGGTTGATGGTCTTCTCTTTGCTACAACTACCTCCCCTTACAAAGAAAAACTGTGCTCAGCTACGATGGCTCTGGCACTGCATTTGCGCCGGGATATCCAGACGGCGGATATAGCGGGTTCACTCCGCTGCGGGACAACAGCTTTGGCATTTGCGCTGGACGCTATTAAAGCCGGGAGGGCCAACAACGTTCTGGTAGCAGCATCAGACACCAGAATGGCGCCTCCGGCAGGGTTTAACGAGCAGGCTCTGGGCGATGGCGCTGGGGCAATTCTTCTGGGTAAGAAGAATGTAATCGCTGAAATTTTGGATAGTTACTCTATCTCAGACGAGTTGGCCGCAACATGGAGAAATGAAAACGACCTCTTCATTCGTGCTTGGGAAGACCGCATGGTCATGGACGAAAGCTACTCTAAAGTAATGCCCGAGGTTTTATCAGGGATAATGAAGAAGTGCGGGCTTTCACCCAAGGACTTCGCTAAAGTCGTTTTCGACCCTCCTGGCGATGTAAGAAGGCACGGACGCGTGGCGGCAGAGCTTGGCTTCGAGCCAACTCAATTGCTGGACCCAGCGGGTATCTTTATGAACCTGGGCCTTCTGGGATCAGCTATGTCCTTGATGATGCTGGTAAGCGCACTCGAACAGAGTGAACCTGGTGAAAAAATCCTCTTCGCTGGCTATGGCAATGGTGCCGATGCTTTTGTTTTACAGGTGACCAATGCCATCAAGAAATTGGGGGCGCGTCGCGGATTCTCCAAGCATTTAGAGTCAAAACATATGATGGAGAACTACAATGATTATCTCCGCTGGCGCGAGCTCGTACCTCTGGACCAGGCCAGACGACCTGATAGAGGGCCCATCTCCGTATCAGCAAACTGGAGACAGAGAAAAGACCTTTTAGGGCTTTGGGGAATCAAGTGCAGGCGATGCAAGACGCCTCAGTATGACAATGGTGGCATCACCACCACGCCTATCCGCGTATGTGCGGTATGCGGAGCAGTGGATGACTTCGATGACTACGACTTTTCCAGGAAGCAAGCTACCGTTTTCAGCTACACACATG
>Ga0315274_10006595_pt1 | contig 16891 bp, 5 predicted proteins | sample YL17G02_20_MG_FD_203700 | JGI IMG/M metagenome (GOLD analysis project Ga0315274, IMG submission 203700) | Sediment microbial communities from Yellowstone Lake, YNP, Wyoming, USA - YL17G02_20 | ecosystem: Environmental > Aquatic > Freshwater > Lake > Sediment | place: USA: Wyoming | collected...
TGGCGCCGAACGTCGAGGAGAAGCCCGAAGAGGCGCAGCCGAAGAGCATCCTCTTCGTCCTCGACACTTCAGGCTCGATGGCGGGGGAGAAGATCGACCAGGCGAAGGGCGCCCTGCGCTACTGCGTGAACAGCCTGAAGCCAGCCGACAGCTTCGGGCTCATCACCTTCGCCACCGAGGCCGTGAGCTTCAAGGATACGCTCATCCCCGCCTCGAAGGAGAACGTGGCGGCGGCAAGGGATTTCATAGACAAGATCGAGGCCCGGGGCGGCACGGCCATCAATGAGGCGCTGCTCCTCGCGCTCAAGACGATCAAGGGCGCGAAGGGGCTGCCGATGATCGTCTTCCTCACCGACGGGCTGCCCACCATCGGCGAGACAAACACGGAGACGATCCTCAAGAGCATCGCCGGGGCCAATGCCGAGAAGGCGCGGCTGTTCGTCTTCGGCGTGGGTTACGACGTGAACACGCAGCTCCTCGACAAGCTCGCCGAGGACAACCACGGCGCGCCCGACTACGTCAGCCCCAAGGAGAACATCGAGATCAAGGTCTCCAGCTTCTACCAGAAGGTGGCGAATCCCGTGCTGTCGGACTTGAAGCTGGAGATCGTGGGGCTGAAGACGGTGGACGTCTATCCGAAGGCGTTGCCCGACCTCTTCCGCGGGAGCCAGTTGATGGTGCTCGGCCGGTTCCAGGGGGGCGGCGGGCAGAAGGCGATCAAGCTCTCGGGCATGGTCTCGGGGAAGCCCCGCGAGTTCGTCTACGAGACGAACTTCGCGGAGGCAGCGGACAACGGCTTCCTTCCCCGCTTCTGGGCGGTCCGCAAGGTGGCCTACCTGCTCGACGAGATCCGCCTGCGTGGGAGGAACCAGGAGCTGGTGGACGAGGTGGTGAAGCTCGGCAAGCAGTACGGCATCATGACGCCGTACACCTCGTTCCTGGTGCTCGAGGACGGAGCGCGGCCTGAACTGGCGGCACGCCTCAAGGGGGGCGGCGAGCGGTGGGCCGAAGGCCAGAGCGGCCGCGGCGCCGTCGAAAGGGCCCAGCAACTCGCCCACGCGAAGCGGGCGCCCGCAGGACCCGCCGCGTCGAAACCCCAGTCCTTCGGCTACGCCAACGCCGACAAGGAGGATCTCGACCGGGCCGCCGCCGAGACCATCATCCAGATCGCCGACAAGACCTTCTACCGCAAGGCCGACGGCCTCCTCTGCGACAGCCTCTACGACGAGGCCCGCGACAAGGAGAAGCTCGTCGAGATCAAGGCGTTCAGCGACGAGTACTTCGACCTGCTCAAGAAGCACCCTGGCATCGGCCGCTACCTCGCCGAAGGCAAGCCCATGATCCTCGTCTTCGACGGCAAGGTCTACAAGATTGTTGCGGTCGAGCCGCAGGCCAAGTGATCTGGCATGGCCTCACGCGGCTGTTCTTCCCTTCGGGGCACGGACCTCCGTGCCCCGTTCCTTTATGCCCCCAGGGAACCGGGGGCCTCGGAGGCGCGTCCAATACAGGGAGACCGGAAACAAGCCGTCCCGTGAACCCTTAGGAGGCTCGGAGATGAGGACTGCGAAGGTGGTCGGCTGCCTGGTTTTAGTGCTTGCCCTATTTGGACTTGTGGCTCAAGAGGCGGTCGCGTGCCGCATCATGCCAAGCCCCATGCCCATCGTGCGGCCAGGGCCGGATAGGCCCGCGTACCAGGCCCTCGAAACCCGCTCTCACACCGCCGAGGTCACCATCAGCGGGCCTGTGGCCAAGGTGGCCCTCAACGCCGTCTTCTATAACCCCAATCCCTATGTGCTGGAGGGGACGTATTTCTTCCCCCTCGCCGCGGATGCCTCCGTGGACAACTTCGAGATGAACATTGACGGCAAGATGGTCAAGGGGGAGCTGCTCGACGCCGACAAGGCGCGCGGCATCTACGAGGACATCGTCCGCAAGCGCAAGGACCCCGCCCTTCTGGAGTTCGTGGGCACGAAGATGCTCAAGTGCCGGGTGTTCCCGATGAACCCCAACTCCGAGACGAAGGTGAAGCTCGACTACTCGATGGCGCTGAAGTCGGATGGCGGCCTCTTCGAGTTCAGCTACCCCCTGCGCTCGGCGAAGCCGGAGGCCGGGAAGATCGGCTCCTGCGCCCTCAAGGTCCGCGTCGAGAACAAGGACGGGATCAAGACGATCTACTCGCCGACGCACCAGGTGGACGTGAGCCGCAAGGGGGACAATGAGGCGACGCTCGGCTTCGAGCAGGCCAACGTGGACCCCGAGCGCGACTTCAAGCTCTACTTCGGCGTCTCGAAGAAGGACGTCGGCGTGTCGGTCGTGACCCACAAGCCGGCCGCCGAGGACGGCTATTTCTTGCTCAGCGTCGCGCCCAACGTCGAGGAGAAGCCCGAGGAGGCGCAGCCGAAGAGCATCCTCTTCGTTCTCGACACCTCAGGCTCAATGGCCGGCGAGAAGATCGACCAGGCGAAGGGCGCCCTGCGCTACTGCGTCAACAGCCTGAAGCCAGCCGACAGCTTCGGCCTCGTCACCTTCGCCACCGAGGCGGCGAGCTTCCGCGAGGCGCTCATCCCCGCCTCGAAGGAGAACGTCGCTGCCGTTCGCGAGTTCATTGATAAGATCGAGGCTCGCGGCGGCACCGCAACCAATGAGGCGCTCTTGCTGGCCCTCAAGACGATCAAGGGCGCCAAGGGCCTCCCCATGATCGTCTTCCTCACCGATGGCCTCCCGACCATCGGTGAGACGAACACTGAGGCGATCCTCAAGAACATCGCCGGGGCCAATGCCGACAAGGCGCGGCTCTTCGTCTTCGGAGTCGGTTACGACGTGAATACCCAGCTCCTCGACAAGCTGGCGGACGATAACCACGGCGCGCCCGACTACGTCAGCCCGAAGGAGAACATCGAGATCAAGGTCTCCAGCTTCTATCAGAAGGTGGCGAATCCCGTGCTCTCCGACTTGAAGCTGGAGATCGTCGGGCTGAAGACGGTGGACGTCTATCCGAAGGCGTTGCCCGACCTCTTCCGCGGGAGCCAGTTGATGGTGCTGGGCCGGTTCCAGGGCGGCGGGCAGAAGGCGATCAAGCTCTCGGGCATGGTCGCGGGCAAGCCGCGGGAGTTCGTCTATGAGACGAACTTCGAGGAGAAAGCCGAAAGCGGGTTCCTCCCGCGCCTCTGGGCGACCCGCAAAGTGGCCTATCTCCTCGACGAGATCCGCCTCCGCGGGAAGAACCAGGAACTGGTGGATGAGGTCGTGAAGCTCGGGAAGCAGTACGGCATCATGACGCCGTACACCTCATTCCTGGTCCTCGAGGACGGCGCGCGGCCCCAGCTCGCCATGCAGCTCGGCGAGGCCCGCGAGCGGTTCGATAGAAGGGGTGGGGAGACGGGCGGCCGGGGCGAGGTCGAGGCGGCGAAGGACCTGATCGTCGCAAAGGAGGGGGCGGCCGGGCCAGCGCCGGGCAAGGCCAAGCCGCTCCTCCGCATGCACGCGGACGACAAGGTCCAGACCGAGATCGAAGAGGCCGTCGCCACGACCATCGTCTACATCGCCGACAAGACCTTCTACCGCAAGGCCGACGGCTTCCTCCGCGACAGCCTCTACGACGAGGCGCGCGACAAGGCGAAGACGGTCGAGGTCAAAGCCTTCAGCGATGAGTACTTCGCGCTGCTCAAGAAGCACCCGGGCATCGGCCGCTACCTCGCCGAAGGCAAGCCCATGATCCTCGTCTTCGACGGAAACGTCTACAAGATCGCGAAGGAGTGAATCTCTGGAGGGGGACTTTCCGCCAGAAAGTCCCCCTCCAGACCGCCCTCCAAAGACTCCTGCATCACCTCCTGTGGCACAGCCGCGCGGCTGTGCCACGCTCTTATGGCGGACGAAGCGCTGCCTCCAGCCAGGTGGTCTCCAGCGACGGACCCGACGATGCCCCCGAACGACACGAGGTCCCATTCGCCCTCGTGATGGAGACACGAGCTCGCGGGACCTTCGAGGGGGACCTTCGAGGGGCACCCGACCAGGGGGCCACAAGTCTTTCAAGACCTGCCCCCAACGTCACCCTGGCCAAGTAGGCCTCCCCCGATTCCACTCCGGCCGGGTGGGTGACGGCTTCGCCCCCTCCCCACCCCCGCCGTTGGGCGCTCAGTCCGTCTCGCTCCGCATCCGCCCGCTCCGCCCCTAGCCGACGAGGCGTCGCCCAGGGGTCCCACGCGAAACGCTGCTACGCGGGCTGGGAAGGAGTGACTTTCAGGTGACACGCCAGCCACATGGCGAACGCGGATCAGAATCGTGACAAGGGCGGGCGGTGCCGCTCGCCGGCGAGCGGCGCCCCGCAATCGCCGGGGATTCCAAAGGGCTGGCGGGCCTCGCGCCCCCTTTGCGACCTTCAGGACGGATCGGAAAGCGGAATGCCCCCGTCCTGCCGGACGGAGCGGGCTCTCCCCCTCACCTTTCCCATAGTCGCGACCGGCGATCGTCAACTTGCGGCCGATACGGGCAGGCGTCCCGGCCCCGTCCGCGAGACGCCCGGAGCCAGAACCACAGCGCGCGTCACCACATCCGAGCCGCGACCGTCAGGGAGCGGTTCACCCCGCGCACTGGCCGCTCCGTAACCGTCGCGGCGCGGATCGGAACCGCGCGCGTCACCACATCCGAGCCCCGACGCGGCGTAGTAGAGAACTCGCCTCACATTCCGTACTTCTGAGTTTAACGCCGGTACGGTAAGGATCATCTCACTGCGTGTTGACGCCCAGGCACCCGGGAAGTAGCATAGGCGACCGACACCCTGGGGGAGAGCCCCACGAAGAGGTGATGGGCATGAAGGCGCTCAGGTGGCTCACGCGGGTCGGGCCGGCGTTCGTCATCGCCGCCGTAATTCAGGGACAGACTACGAATTTCCTTCGCACGTCACCGGCGACGCTGGTGACACAGGGGACGCAGAAATTCGTAGTCTGTCCCTGAATTGGAACATCTCACTGCGTGTTGACGCCCAGGCACCCGGGAAGTAGCATAGGCGACCGATACCCTGGGGGAGAGCCCCACGAAGAGGTGATGGACATGAAGGCGCTCAGGTGGCTCACGCGGGTCGGGCCGGCGTTCGTCATCGCCGCCGTGGTGCTGGGGCCGGGCAGCGTGACGACCATGTCGAAGATGGGCGCGAGCCACGGCTACGCGATGCTGTGGCTGGCGCTCCTGGCCGGCGCGCTGATGGCGGGGTTCGTGACGCTCTTCATGCGCTTCGGCATCTCGGCGAACAAGAGCGTGCTCCAGCACTGCGCGGACTCCTGGGGGCGCTGGTTCGCGGCCCTCGCCGGCATCTCCATGTTCTACGTCTGCACCGCCTTCCAGTTCGGAAACAACGTCGGGGTGACCACGGCGATGAGCTCGCTGCTCACCCCCGCGCCCGAGCCCGGGCAGCCGGCCACCCCGCCGGTGCCGGACTGGGTGTGGCCGGTGGTCTTCAATGCTCTCTCCCTGGCCTTCCTCTTCGCCTTCCGCCGCGTCTACACCGTCCTCGAGAAAATGATGACCGGGTTCGTGGCCATCATGCTGGTGGCGTTCTTCGTCAACCTGTTCTACGCCCGGCCCAGCATCGTAGGGATCGCAGGGGGACTGGCTCCCTCGCTGCCGAAGGGCCTCGACTGGATGGTGGCCGCGGGATTGGTGGCGACGACCTTCTCGATCGTCGGCGCCATCTTCCAGGCCTATCTCGTGCGAGCGCGGGGCTGGACCGAGCGCGACCACCGCGCGGGGGTAGCGGACTCCCTCAGCGGGATCGGCATGCTCGCCCTCATCAGCATGGTCATCATGATCACGTCGGCCGCGGTGCTGCATCCGCAGCGGGTGCAGATCGCCGACGCGGGCGACATGGCGCGCCAGCTCGAGAGGTCCCTGGGCGGAGGGGCCAGGGTGGTCTTCTGCATCGGCCTGTGGGCGGCGGCCTACTCGAGCTTCATCGTGAACGCGATGATCGGGGGGACGCTGCTGAGCGACGGCCTGGGCTGGAGCGACGACATCAACTCGCGGCCCGCGAAGCTGTGCTCGACGGCGAGCCTGCTCATCGGCATGGCGGTGGCGATGCCCATCGTGGCTGGCCGAGCGATCAACGCGGCGGACGCGCTCGTCTTCGGCCAGGCGGGCACCCTCCTGGCCATCCCCGTGACCATCCTCGCCACGCTGCTTATCTTCTTCCGCCCCGCGGGCTCGGGCGCTCGGCCCTTCGGCCCCGTGGCCAAGGGCCTCGTGGCCCTCGGCACCGCCGTACTCATCCTCATGACCGCGTGCTCCTACAAAGGCTTCATCGCGAAGCTGCGCCCGGCAAGCCCGGCTCAAGCCGCGCCCGGCAGTCTTCGTTGACAAACCGCGCGGCGCTCGGTAGACTCTCGTCGTTGGGCCGGAGGGAAGCCCGATGCAAGGAAAGGCAGGAGCGATGCCCGCGAAAAAGCCAGCGAGCGAGAAGAAGCCCGCAGCAATCCCCAAGGCGAAGAAGATCTGGATGGATGGGGGGTTTGTGGACTGGGACGATGCGAAGATCCACGTCCTCTCCCACGTCATTCACTATGGCTCGTGCGTCTTCGAGGGGCTGCGGTGCTATAGCACGGCGCGCGGCTCGGCCTGCTTCCGCCTGCGCGACCACCTGAGGCGGCTCGAAAGCTCGGCCAAGATCTACCGGATGGACTTGCCCTACTCCGTGGATGAGCTTGCGGAAGTGACGAAGGAGCTGATCCGCGTCAACGGGCTGAAAGCCTGCTACGTTCGGCCCTGCGTCTTCCGCGGCTATGGCCAGATGGGCGTCAGCCCGCTCAATTGCCCGATCCAGACGATCGTCGCCGTGTGGGAATGGGGCGCCTATCTCGGCGACGAAGGAGTCGCCAACGGCATCGACGTCTGCGTGTCGTCGTGGCGGCGCCTGGCCCCGAACACCATGCCCTCGCTGGCCAAGGCGGGCGGCAACTACATGAATTCCCAGCTCATGAAGATGGAGGCGGTGCTCAACGGCTACGCCGAGGCGATCGCGCTCGATATTGACGGCTACGTGGCCGAGGGGAGCGGCGAGAACGTCTTCATCGTGAAGGACAGCGGGATCGTCACCCCGCCCTCGGGCGCTTCGATCCTCCCGGGGATCACCCGCCACAGCGTCATCGTGCTCGCCCGCGAGCTGGGCCACGAGGTCCGCAAGCAGATGATCCCGCGCGAGGGCCTCTACATTGCCGACGAGGTCTTCCTCACCGGGAGCGCGGCCGAGATCACGCCGGTGCGCTCCGTTGACCGCATCGTCGTCGGCGATGGCAAGCCCGGCCCCGTCACCCTGAAGGTCCGGAATGCCTTCATGGACATCGTGACGGGCGTCGCCGAGGACCACCACGGCTGGCTGGAATTCGTCTGAGGGGCGAGCGGCGAGCCATGTAGTTTCTGTTGCGGAAGGTCTCCGACAAGCGCTCTGACGTGGCTGCGAGCGGCTCGCTTGCAGCTTGAGCGACAAGCGAGCCGCTTGTCGCCACGACAAGAGGGCTTTCCGCAACAGGAACTATGTAGCCCGCCACGCCGTGGCGGAAGGATTCCCGCCGCGGAGCGGCGCGCTACTTCTTCCTGCGGCGAGCGAGGAGGCCGAGCCGCACCACCACCCCTTGTCGCGCCCTTCTCATGCCCATCTCTCCTCGGCGGGCAACAGCCGACACAGTAAGAGAGCGGTCTCGGAGCCACAAGAAGTACGCCGGCCCATTCACCCACACACTACGCTGAGCCGGTGCCGCAAATCTCATGCCATGCGTGCCGACCGTGGCACCCGTGTCGCTCTCCATCGCACGGGCCGAAGCCCCGGCCCGGGCCGCGCTCATGACTTGATCGCCCGCTGGCGCTCTGCTAGAATCGCAGCGGGCCGTGGCCGCCGTGCGGGCCTGCTACTGCGTCGTGCGCTCGGAGGTGGAATGTCAGGGCGATTACTCTCCCCCCTTGCGTGGCTCCTCACACTGGCCGCCGCCCCAGCCCAGGCAGAGGTCCCGCCCGCCGATACGACCCACGTCCTGGAGATCCCCAAAGGCTGGGAATACGGCCCCGCGGCAGAGCCGCCGGCCATTGACCGCCTGCCGGAGGCATGGCAGCCAGTCGAGCTGCCCCACGCGCGTGGGCCGGAGCCATGCGGCTTCTATCGCGCCAGCTTCGCCGTCCCCGCGGCTTGGGCAGGGTACAAGGTCACGCTGGTCATCCGCCCGCTGGGGGGCACCGCGTGGGCGTGGCTCAACGGCCAGGCGCTCGGTGCCCGCGCGCCGACGGCGCTCGACGTCCGCCTCGACGCGACGAAGGCCGCGCGGCCCGGCGCCCGCAACTCGCTCCTCATCGCCCTCTCGGCCCCGGCCGACCTCGACCGCGGTGGCCTCGCCGCCTGCTGGCTCGAGGCGACGGGCGCCGTGGGGGTTGACCGCCTCGCGGTCTCGACCTTGTGCCTCGCCCAGGGCGCGCTCGTTGATGTGAGCCTCGACGTGGCCAACCGCGGGCGCGAGCGGTTCGAGGGAAAGGTGGAGCTCGCCCTCGAGCCCGCCGTCGAGGTCAGAGGCCAGCATCCGGTCTGGCGCAAGGGCAACGACGTCCGGCTCGATCCCGGGCAGTCGGTCGCACTCGCCTACGCCTTCGAGCCGGAGCCGCCCCGCTTCTGGCGCTTCGACGCTCCCTTCCTCTACCGCCTCACCGCGACGGTCAGGACGAGAGAGGATCGGGTCGTGCACACGACGACGCGCCGCCTCGGGGTGAGGTCGGTCGAGGTAGCCAATGGCCGCTGGCTCGTGGGGGGCGAATGGGTGCGCCTGGCGGGGACGGCGCTCCGAGCACGCGGCGCGACGCTCCTGTGCACCCAGCCGGGGCAGGCGAGCGCCGCCGCGGCGAAGCTCGCCCAGGGGCCGCCGGCGGACGAGCTGCTCGATTTCTGCGACGAGGCGGGCGCCGTGGTTCTGCTCGACACGCCCGCCTGCGCCGACGACGCGCCGGGCTGGCGCGAGGCCCTTGGCGACCTGGCCGCCGAGGCCGCCCTGCACCCCTGCGTCTGGGGCTGGGTCGTCGAGGGCAAGGCGGAGGCGTATCCGGCGGCGCTGGCTCGGCTCCGGGACGCGACCCCGCGCCTGCCCATCGGGCGGCCGATGCCCGACCTGGCTGCCGACGCCAAGGGATTCGATTTCCTCGTGAGCCGCTTCTCGACCCGCGCGGTCTCCCAGGACGACGACGGCTACGGGCGCCGGCTCGACGACCTGGCCCGCGATGCTGCGGGGAAGGCCATCGTGGCCATCGATCGCCTGACTGCTGCGGAGCCGGGCGACCGTGCCGCCGTGGACCGCTCCATCGCTCGCCGGCGGGGCGAGGCCGAGCGTCGCGGGAGCCCATCGCCGGCGATGGGCGCCGTCGCCATCCTCGGCCTCGAGCTGGACCCCGACGAGGAGCTGCTCCGCATCGCGGCCGCCCGCCTCCTGTGCCCCTTCGTCCTCCAGCCACCCAATCACGAGGCGAGGCTGGATGGGGCGACGGTCGTCCTCAAGAGCCGCTTCGAGGTCGGGATGGCCACGCCCGTGGCTGGGCGGCTCCCCTGCTATTCGCTCGCGGGCTACCAGCTCGTCTGGCGGGCAGGCCGGGGCGATGCGCAGATCGCCTCGGGCAGCATCGCCCTGCCGACCATTCGGACCCGCACCATCGAGGGGTGGCCAGCCGGCCCGGGCCGCGGAGAGACCGAGTGGCGGCTCGACAAGCCGGGCGACCTCGACTTCGCCGCGGAGCTCCAGAACGCGGCGGGCCACGTCGTCGCCCGTCACGCCGCATCGCTGGCCGTCAAGGTCGCCGATGGCAAGGTCGAGTTGCGCATCGGGCCGCCGACGAAGGCCGAAGCCCCCCCGCAGGCCGCGCCGCAGGCTCTGATCCCACGCGAGGCCGTCGTGAGGCTCGACCTCGCCAAGCTCTTCAACAACGACGGCATCTCGTCCGACCCGGCGAAGAAGGATGGGAACTTCGACCTGCCGAATCTGGCGAGCGGCAGCGGGTATCCCGCCGACCAACTGCCCGCGAGCGGCGCGGAACTGGCGCTCAAGGCGCCCGCCGGCCTCGTCTTCCGCTTCCCCGACAAGGCCGATGGCAAGCCCAACAACCTCCGCTGCACAGGCCAGCGGATCGATGTCCCTGCCGGCATCTACGCGACCCTTTGGCTCCTGGCCGCGGCGGACACCAACAACCAGGAGGGAGCCGCCCGCCTCGTCTACGAGAAGGGCGAGGAGCCCGCGGCACTCCGCGTCACCGACTGGTGCCAGGAGCCGAAGCTCGGCGAGACCGAGGCCGTCCGTTGCACCGCACGCCACACCTGGGACGGCAAGCGTGAGGACAAAGCCTGCCGCATCTGGGCCGTTGCCGCGCCCCTCCGCCGCGAGCCACTGAAAGCCATCGAGCTCCCCAAGAACGAGCGCATCCACGTTTTCGCGGCCACGCTCGTCCGCGCCACCGAGACCGAGAGCACCCACGCCGACGCACTCGCTTACCATTTCAACAACGACGGCATCTCGTGGAAGGCGAACCCGACCGACGGGAACTTCGACCTGATGGGCCGCGGCACCGGCGCGAGCTTCATCGCCGACCTCCTGCCCAAGGGTGCCACGGTTGGCTCGCCAACCGTGGCCACGGCGGGCACCAGCCTTGCTGGTCCAGCCAGCCGTGGCACTTTCGTGGCCGTGCCGGGCAACGACGGCGTCACGTTCCGCTTCCCAAGCAAGGACGACCGTGCCCGCAACAACGTCCTGTGCGACGGCCAGCGGCTCGCCTTCGCCGAGCCGTTCCAGAGCTTCGACGCCGCCTGGTTCCTCGGCGCCTGCCACGACGGCGCCCGCGCCGCCCTCCTCTCCATCGAGTATGAGGACGGCTTCGCTCAGGGCGAGTTGCGGCTCGCCGACTGGTGCGCGAAGCCGGCCGCCGGCGAGCTCGACATCCTCCGCATGCCCGCTCGCCACAACGCCGAAGGCAAGGAAGAGGCCAAGGAGTGCGGGCTGGTTGCCTGGCGGGTTCCCCTCGACCCGCGCCGCAAGCTCGTCGCCATCACGCTCCCCCGGGAGCGGAACATGCACGTCTTCGCGCTCACGTTCGCGCGAACGCGGATCGCCGAAACCAAGAATCCGTAATGCGTAGTCCGCAATGCGTAAAAGGTTCCGGGTGTCAGGTGCCGGGTTCCGGGGGCCCACGGGGAGCGAAGCCATGAACCGCTACATGCCCTGGAACCTGAAACCCGGCACCTGGAACCGTTCGCACGGATTACGGATTACGGATTACGGATTCCAGATTCTCGCCCTATTGCTGCTCGGCGCCTCCCTTGCGATCGGGGGCCAGCCCGGCCAGCCGGGGAAGGTCGTCGAGTGCTTCTATCGCTGCGAGCTCGACGACACCGACCAGCCGTATTCGCTGTGGCTCCCACGCGACTACTCGCCCGACAAGAAGTGGCCCCTCGTCGTCTCGCTCCACGGCCTTGGGGGGAGCTACCGGATCGGCGGGGTGCCGCGCGAGATCGAGGACTGCGTGGTCGTCGCCCCCGACGGGCGGGGGAACACCGACTACAAGCTCTGGGGCGAGACCGACGTCGTCCGCGTCGTCGAGGAGGCCAGGAAACGCCTGAGCATAGACCCCGACCGCGTGTATCTCTACGGCATCTCGATGGGCGGCTCGGGGAGCTGGCAGGTCGGCGTCCACTACCCCGACCTCTTCGCCGCGCTCGGCCCCGTCTGCGGCAATGCCGACCACCGCGTGTGGGAGAAAGAGTGGAACTGGGGCGAGCGGAATCCCACCTGGATGAGCCCGAAGAAGGCGTGGGTCGAGGCGACCGAAAGCCCCGCCTTCTTCGCCGAGAACCTCACCAACCTCCCCTCCTGGCCGATCCACGGCGACAAGGATAACGTGGTGCCCTGCGGCCACAGCCGCTCGATGGCTGAGGAGCTCAAGAAGGCGGGCGCCGAGTGCCACTACGTCGAGGTCCCAGGCGCCGGCCACGGCGTGCCCGGCGACAAGGTCGCCGAGATGCTCAAGTGGCTCAAGGAGCAGCGGCGGAACCCGTGGCCGAAGCGGGTGGTCTTCAAGACCGCCTGGCGGCATCATCCGGGCGCCTACTGGGTGCGGGTCCATCGCTTCGAGCGCGGCTTCGCCTTCGCACGCATCGAGGCCGAAGCCGTCGAGAAGACCACGATCCAGGTCAAGACCGACAACCTCGAAGAGTTCTCTCTGAATCTCGTCGCGCCGCTCGTGGAGCAGGGCAAGCCCGTCCGCGTCACGGTCAACGGCAGGCAGGAGTTCCAGGGGCAAGTCCCTGCCGATGGCTGGCTGCGGCTGCGCAAGCAGGGCGGCAAGTGGCAGCCCTCGAAAGAGCCGGAGCGCCCATTGCCGGCAATCGGGAGCCCATCGCCGGCGATGGGCGCCCGCCATAAGACCCCCGAGCTCGAAGGCCCCGTCCAGCACGCCTTCATGTCGAGCTTCGTCATCGTCCACGGCACCCAGGGGGACGACGAGCGGGCGAAGCGCGTTGCGGCCGACGAGGCCCACGTGCTGGCCAACCGCTGGAACATGTGGTCGCGCGGCCGCTGCCGCGTGAAGGCTGACCGCGACATCAAGGATGAGGACATTCGCAATAGCAGCCTCATCCTCGTCGGCGACCCGGCCACCAACAGCCTCGTGCCCCGCGTGATGCCCGGCCTGCCCATCCGCATCGAGGGGCGGAGCATTCTGTTCGGGGACCGCCGCTTCGAGGGCGAGGACCTGGGCCTGAAGATCGTCTATCCGAACCCGCTCAACCCGAAGCGCTACGTGGCCCTCTTCACGGGCACGACCTGGCGCGGCGTCTACCAGATCGTCGGGCGATTCGGCAACTGGTTCGATTGGGGCATTCTCGACGGCTGGCACTGGGCCGACTTCGAGGTCTTCGACGACCACACCTACAGCCCCGAGACCTGTCTCGCGGTCGGCTTCTTCGATAACGACTGGAAGCTAAGCCCCGACTGGATGGTGGCGGGCGACGAGAAGATGCGGCTCGCGCGTCCGCCGCGGAAGGCGCCACCGCTTCGCCAGCCGCCCGAGGGCGTCGGCGAGGTCTACCTCAGCGACCTGGAGCCGGCTTCCGCGAACATCGAGAAGGGCGCGGTGGCCTACGACCGCAGCTTCAACGCCTTCCCGCTCACCCTCGGTGGGCGGAAGTTCACCCGCGGCCTCGGCGTCCATCCCAACTGCGAGCTGGCCTACGACCTCGGCGGGCGCTTCTCGATCTTCGAGGCGGTCGTCGGCACCGACCTCGAGGACGAGCCGACCGTCTCCCAGGCCCGCGACCAGGCCGAGTCCTTCGAGTTCATGGTCGTCGGCGACGGGCGGATGATCTTCCAGACCGGCCGCATGCGGTGGGACTCCGAGTCCCGCCACATCTATGTGCCGATCGCGGGCGTTCGCCGCCTGGAGCTCAAGATCCACCGCCGCAGCGGGCCGCGGTGGCTCTCCGGCCCAGTGGACTGGGCCATCGCCAAGGTCGGCGAGCCGCTCCACAACACCCTCGCCATCCGCTCCAAGTTCGAGAAGCCCGAGACGCTGGCCGAGGCCATCCCGCTCGATGGCGCCTGGAAGCTCGCCGGGTTCACGGTGGGCGAGGGCATCAACCGCGAGGCCCATCGCTCCTCGGCTGAGGCGCAGCGCGACGCCGTCGCCGCCCAGGTGCCCTCGTCCGTCTACGCCGCGCTCGATGCCGCGGGTAAGAGCGAGACCGCTCTCCGCAACGCCGTGAACCAGGAGTGGTGGTTCTGGCGCGAGTTCGACGTGCCGCGCGAATGGGCTGGCCGCTCGGTCTGGGTCGAGCTCGACGGCGCCGCCTACCAGGCCGACGCTTGGCTCAATGGCCGCTGGATCGGCCGCTCCATCGGCCCGTTCGCCCAGGGACGCTTCGACGCCACCCAGGCCGTCAAGCTCGGCGCGAGAAACGCCGTCGCCATCCGCGTCACCTCCTCGCCCGCCGACTGGGCGAAGGGCGGCGAGCCCTTCCGCCCCGAGCCGGCCTCGCGCCTCGTCACCTCCCACGAACTGGCGCAACTGGGCTACCCCATGCTCGGCCTCTGGCAGCCCGTCCGCCTCCGCTCCGCCGGCCCCCTCCTGCTGCACAGTCTCCACGTGGACACGGTGAAGCTCCTCGAGCCCGGGGCAGTGCTCAGGCTGGAGGCCGAGGTCGAGAACGTGACGGCAGAGAAGCTCAAGGGCCGGCTGGCCGGCACGTTCGAGCTCGAAGGCGGCCGACATCTCTCAGGGCCGGCTCCCCTGATCGAGTTCGAGGTCGAAGGCCGCAAGACGGCGCGTCTGCGACGCGAGTTCCCTGACGCGGCGGGCCAACTGAACTGGGGGGCGCGGCGGCCTGGCGCCCCCGATGTGAACAAGCGCTTTCTTTTCCGCCTCAATGCCGCCGTCGAGCTGGACAATGAGGTGGTGTCCGATGCGCGCAGCCTACGCTTCGGCATCCGCTGGGTCGCTCTCGACCCGGCGTCGGGGAGTGCCCGGCTCTGCGACGGCCATGCCACCCACGATCTCCGCGGCGCGGTGTGGATGCCGGCCGATGCGTTCCTGCGCCTCGACCGCGACCACTATCGGCGGCTGGTGGAGCGCGCCCGCGAGTGTGGCTTCAACGCGCTGCGGGTCTGGGGCGGCGGGCTGGCCGAGACCGACACCTTCTACGACCTGTGCGACGAGATGGGCTTCCTCGTCATCCAGGAGTTCCCCCTCACCAGCGACGGGCAGTCCGTCGCCCCGGAGGATTACCTGCGGAACTGCGGCGACATCATCCGGCGGCTGCGCCGCCACCCGTCCCTCGTCGCCTGGGGCATCGGCGCCGCCCCGCCCGATGCCGCGCCCGACCCGCGCCTGACCGCCGAGGTGGCCGCGCTCTGCCGCGAGAGCGACCCGGAGCGCCGCCTCATCGCCGACGGCCCGAAGACCGGCCCGTCGCAACTCTGGACCACCCGCACCGACCCCCGGACCCGCCGCACCTACTGGACGGGTGCCCGCATCGAGTACACCCCCGGCATCTCCTCCCCCTCGATGCCTGCAACGCTGTTCGCGCGGAGCGGCGGCGAGCCCGAGTGGCCGCCGAGCGATGAGGAGCTCCTGAGCCTGCTCAAGGCCCCTGCCGCCGCGGCCTTCGGCCCATCGCGGTCGGCCCGCGGGCACATCCTGAAAGCCCAGACGGCCCAGGCCGCTGCGCTCCAACGCATCCTCGAACGCCGCCCGCCGTACGGCGGGGAGCCGGCCAGCGAGATCCTCTGGCAGCTCAACGAGCCACTGGCCTCGGACTCGCCGGCGCTCGTTGACGCCGCGGGCATCCCCAAGCCCGCCTACTACGTCCTCCGCCGCGAGCCCCCGCTGGTCTTCGCCGACGTGGGCAAGGCGATGCCGGCAACGCTGTGCCCTGGCGAGCGCCTGCGCGGCGAGGCCTGCGTCCTCACGAAGCCGGTGCCCAACGCCACGGTCTCGGCCACCTTCTTCGATCGTGCCCTGCGCCGCCTCGCGTCCTGGGAGGCCAAGGGGAATGTGGACTCGGGCATCAGCCGTCCGCTCCTCTTCGACTGGAGCCCCGATGCCTCCCTGGCCGGCGATGTGGTCTTCCTCCACTTGCGCCTCGACGACGGGGCGGGGAAGACGCTTGCCTCGAACCTCTACTGGCTTGGCATCGTGGCGCCGAGGGACAAGGCGGCGAAGCCACGCCTGCGGGTTGCCTGGATGACGCGCCCGCCCAGCGGGCGCCCATCGCCGGCGATGGGCACCCGATTGCCGGCAATGGGCGCCCCGCCCAGCGGCCCGCTGGCCGATGCGGACTTCCTTGCCGCCACCGGCATCGAGGCCACGCGCCCTGAGAGAAAGGAACCCGCCGAGGAAGAGGAAGAAGACGCCCCCGCCGAAAAGCGGGAGCCCAGTGCCGGCACTGGGCGCCCCGCCATCCGGGAGCTCGACCTCGAAGGCTACGACGCCATCGTCGTGGACGCGGCGACCGTTTTCACCGACTTCACCGATGCCGATCTGAAGGCCGTGGCCGCCGCGGTGGCGAAGGGCTGCGGCCTGCTGGTCGAAGGGACCGACGAGACGCTGCTCGACTCCGGCCTTGGCCCGCTATTGCCCCTGGGGAACCCCGGCGCCGTGCCGACGGGGATTGGCCGCCGACCCGTCGCGAAAGACCCGACGCATCCCGCGATTCGTGGCCTCAGTTTCGACACGTGCCCGCGCCTGGCCCGTCGCGAGCCGGTCGAGGTCAGGGGCCGCGCCGAGGTCCTCGTCGAGCTCGACCCCGAGCATCCCCTGCTGGTCGAGACCCGCCACGGCCAGGGCCGCGTCCTGGCGCTCGCCACCCGCTCCGAGAAAGAGCTCGCCGGCTGGGGCGACCAGTTCCGCTTCTACGCGGGCATGCTGGGCTACCTGGGGCGACTGCCGCACCGGGAGCTCACGGAGCTGGTGGAGGCCGCGCAGCCGGCGCCGCTTCAGGCCCTCGACCGCCTCGGCCCCGCACGGGTCGAGGCGAAGGGGCGCCAGGAAGGGGACGCAGTGGTCGTCGGGCTGGCCAACGTCTCGCCCTCGCTGGCCTTCATGGTCCATCTGGAGGCGCCCGGCGCCCCCGTGGTGTTCTCGGATAACTACGTCTCGCTCCTCCCTGGCGAGAGCCGGGCGATCCGCATCGAGAAGGCCAGTGCCACGGTCGGCTTGTCCGAGCGTGCTGGCCGCCGCACGGCTGGGCAAGCCAGCCGTGGCACAGTCGCCGAGGCGTTCGACCTGATCGTGCGCGGCTGGAACGTCGCGCCATCTTCACTGCCCGGCCGCCTCGAGATCGGAGACGGCAAGCTGCGACTCCGGACGCCATGAGCCTGCATCCGAGCCGCGACGGTTA
>Ga0315274_10006596_pt1 | contig 16890 bp, 15 predicted proteins | sample YL17G02_20_MG_FD_203700 | JGI IMG/M metagenome (GOLD analysis project Ga0315274, IMG submission 203700) | Sediment microbial communities from Yellowstone Lake, YNP, Wyoming, USA - YL17G02_20 | ecosystem: Environmental > Aquatic > Freshwater > Lake > Sediment | place: USA: Wyoming | collected...
AGTGCCCGGAGCAAGATGTTCCGGGCAGCGTTGTGGTCCCTGTCAAGGGAGAGCCCGCAATGCGGGCACTCATGCCAGCGGACCGTCTCGTCCTTCGGGACGACCGTCCCGCAACGAGAGCAGTTACTCCAGGAGCTGGACCAAAAGCTCCGTTGAGACCAGGAACAGGATAGATACGCTCCAGTCCAGGAACAGGATTGATACGCCCCAGTCCAGGATACAGACCAGGAGGCGGACCTCCAGGCGGTAGTGGAACGGCTCCCAGAATATGCTATCGCCACGGACGTCATGGACCTACTTGCCCTTTAACCGGCTCTTGCTTCCACCTGAACTCCTTCTGGACGTAGCCCGGCCCCCGATGCTCGACCCATGTCCCATGGCCCCGCTGGACGGCCTGCTTCTCCCACTTGACGAACTTGCCGTTGACGGCGTAGAAGCAGATGATCCAGCCGATCAACAGGCCTGTCATCCCCGCCATCCAGTGGGTCCAGAAGCTCTTGCTGGGGATTGACCAGAACCTAGACCAAAACTCGCTCATCTTTTCTTGTCCTCCTTCTTAGTAGCGCGAACGCGGGCCTTGCTCGCGGGCTTTGTCTCCTCCAGCGTCGGGCCATCATACTGATGGCCATGAAGGGCCTGCATGACCTCGCAGTTGATCCACCAGCGCATGATGGCGTCGGCCGCCGGGCCCTTGGCTTGCTTGACCTTCCCGTCCTCGTACTCGATGGTTATCCTCACCACCCTGGGTTCATCCATGAGCCTGCTCCTATTCTGCGCCCTCGGCCATCGTGAGCGCTATCGATTTCAAGGAATCAAGCACGAAATAGAGGGAAAAGGGCCATCCAGGTTCCCAGGACCAAGACCAGGCATGGCCATCCCACAAGGACCGACGACTAGACCAGGACCAGGACGAGGAAGGATGAGAGCCGCCCTTTGAGGTTATCATGTCGGCCCGATGGCAAAGTGCCCCGGCTTGCAAGATAGCAATCATAATCGCACCTCCAAAGCGCCAGCAATCTTAACCAATTCATCTTGGAAGTCAAGGCTTAAAACAGAAGATGGCGCCCTGGCCGCGACTCGAACGCGGCCCAAAACATGGCATCCTCCTCGGGATTCGGACCCGAATCTGCGGCTCCGCGGGCCGCTGCTCTATCCATTTGAGCTAAGAGGACAAGTTTTCTCCGTTAATGGGACAAGAATGATCTGAGATTGGCGTCCCCGGAAGGAGTCCGACCTTCTCCTGCTTTTTAGGAAAAAGCGATGCTGTGCGTTACACCACGGGGACATGCTGTTTTTTATGGAGCCCAAGCCGGGAATTGCACCCGGATTTCCAACGTACCAGGTTGGCGCTCTGCCTATTGAGCTACAAGGGCCTGATTGGCTTGGTACCCTCGGCAGGACTTGAACCCGCATGACGAGCTTCGAAGGCTCGCATCCTATCCATTGGATGACGAGGGCGAATGGCGCGGGTAGAGAGACTTGCGCTCTCCCTTCCGGCTTGGAGGGCCGACGTGCTCGCTATTGACACCATACCCGCGATCTTGGAGCGCCAGGCGGGAATCGGACCCGCGTCTCAACCTTGGGAAAGTTGCGGTCTACCACTGACCTACAGGCGCTTGGCTTGATTTGGTAGCGGGCCCCGGAATCGAACCAGGGTTGCATGGTTATGAGCCACGCCAGAGCGCCAGCCCTAGCCGCCCGCATCCTTGGCGAAAAACCTTTGCTGCATGACCTTCAGGAACTTCTGCTCGGCGACCGGATACCCGGAGGCCGACCCCATGACCGAGCTCGTCCCGCAACAAGGACACTTGGCCGTCGGCTCGGCCTCGTCGGACCATTCTCTTACGTCGCCGGGGGGGAAGACGCCAAGGCAATGAAAGCAACCGCAGATGCCGCTCTCCTTGATGTCCGTCTTGTTGTTCTGGCTCTCCTTGTGAGCCTCTTGCAGGATGGTTTCCTTCATGTTGACACGCTCCTAGTGAGACCAAAAGCCGAACCCAAACCGTTCCTTGGGAAGGGGGACCCATGCCCTGACTTCCCTGGCCTCGTAGCGGGGCGGCCAATGGATGAACTGGAAGTAGCCTTGGCGAACCACGTCGTAGGGACGGCCATCAGGCCCGACGAGCGTCTCGATTCGGGTCGGGACCCACCTGTACTCGTCCCGGGCCGGCTCGACCATCACGAGGTCCGTCCGGATGACATAGTGACCGTCGGGCTGGCTACCGAGCGTCATCCTGATCGCCAGCCCTCCTCCCCAATGGAGACGAGAATCGGGCTGGTGCTGGATGTCCCGGGGCCTCAACTCCTCCGGCCGCTCGTAGGCCATGGCCGAGCCAAGGCACGAGGCCAGGAGAAAGAAGGCCAGCAAGGCTATGATTCTGAACATCTCGTGTTCCCTCTCTCTGGTTTCGGCGTCCGAGATGGACATCCTTTATCATACGGCATGGAGCGCCTGGAGGGAGTCGCACCCTCTAAGACTCGCTTTGCAGGCGAGCGGCTCGCTGTTTGCCATCAGGCGCGATTGGAGCAGGTATCCAGAATCGAACTGGAGTTTCTTCATCGGCAATGAAGCGTAATCCCACTATACGATACCTGCAAAATTGGCGCGACCAGAGATTTCACCTGGAGAGGCAACATAGGCGGCCTCAGGAACATCCTTCCGCGACCGGGACGACCCCCGAGGACCCTGCCAGGGCCCAGGGATGTTCCTCTGGCTTTTCGGCCTTTCGCGCCACGTACTTGGGGAAACGATTCCAGTTGCGGCAATCGATTCCGCAACTGGATTTTAATTTTGGCGGATCCAGAGGGAGTCGGACCCTCGTCTCAAGATCGACAATCTTGCATTCTGGCCGCTGAACTATGGATCCCGCTGATGCGGGCAACGTCGCTCCCAGTGATCGGATCATTGCGACGCAGCCCGCATGAAAACTGGTAGCGATGGTGGGAGTAAGAGCCATATGAAAGCTCCCCAGCCCCGCGGCCCCATCGCTGCGTCTTGGTTGGTGGACGGGGCCGGGATCGCACCGGCGACAACCTGCTCTTCAGGCAGGCGCTCTACTAGGTCTGAGCTACCCGTCCACCATTCTTGCGCCATCTTCGATTGTCAAAGAGCCCGTAAAACAAAGGGGGCGAACCTTTTCGGTTCGCCCCCAAGCCCGCCCCATTAAGTTTTAATGGTTCATGGGCTCGGGGGCGATTTATCGGTAAACCTACCGACTTCAATGCATCGAGGACAGCATCCCCGCATGGTCCGCGTGCGGGCCCCTGTCCTGCGCCGGGAGACCAAAGCGGTCGTTGTCGTTGAGGTAAGCATGACTCCTGATTCATCCCCGTACTGGGGGAAATGACATCTATGGGGGGCCATCCCCCCTTGTCGTCTTAACTCTACCATATCATACAAGGCTGTCAAGCGAATTCCTCCATAAACTTCAATGCATCTTCAAGGGAAGGAATGGGAAGGAGTATCGCGTACGAACATCGCCCTGCCACGGCTTCAATATCTCCTTCTGGAAGGGGTGGGGAGCAGTCACTTGAAAACCTGACTAACCTTTCAACTGTCGGCTGATTTCCTTTTCTCCCGGGCCTCCCTGTAGGCGAAGATGGCCTTGGACAATGCCTCCGTCTCCTTATCCAGCCGGGACGGGTTGACCTTGTCCTTGCTCTCCATCAGGGCTATGATGACCCCCATCTTGGCCTCCAATGCCTGCCAGGCCTTCCTCTCTTGCTCGATGGGGCTGTCCATATTTATTTCATACAGGGACTTGACTAGCGCCCAGTAATGTGTTAAGATTTGGTTGTCCTGGAGGAGCAATCGAGATGAGCCATGTAGCCTTTGACAATGTCCAGCTATCCAGCCAGCCCATGGCCCATGCGGGCGACATGATCCCTTGCCGACATTGCGGGAAGACCCATGAATTAAAGGCAGGCAAGGACGAGGATGGGAAGCCGAGCGAGATACTGCTCTTCTATCACTGCGGGACGCATGATTACTTGGCGGCCGTGAGCAATCGCCTCGTTGACCGCCTGTTCCAAAAGAAGACCCAAAAGGCCAAGACTCAAAGGACGAGACGGGCAAGAACCAACAAACATCCATCCAAAGGAGGCGGCCATGGAGCTGCAAGTCGAGAGCATCTCAGAGATTGACCAAGTCAAGGAGCTAATCCGAGTCGGCAGGCAACGAAAGGCGCAGGAATCCCTCGAAGGTCTAAACGCGATCTTCTCCGAAAGAACCGAGTCATTGAAAAAAGAAGGCGCCAAGCTCCATACCATCCAGGTGGTAATCGACCAGGCGGACAAGAAGAAGACGGAGGCCAACAAGCACGTCGGCGAGTTGCAGCAAGTCAAGGACCAACTCTCGATGGAGGAATACAGGAAGGCCATGGACGTCCTGACCAGGGCGTCCAACAAGGCCGACAAGGACAAGGCGGAGGCCCTCGAGCAATATGGCCTCCTGTGGGACTCGGTCAACGGCCTCACCGCCGAGCTCGCCAAGCTGGATGACAAGAAGAGAGCCCTCACCGACCCGTCCTATGCCCCCAGGTTCCAGGAGAACAGGGGGATGGAGCCGTTCCTCGAGGAATGCCGGGAGTCAATCAGGAAGTTCTACGAGGAATGCTCCCTGCTCAGGAACGTCCTGGCGGACCATGACCCGGACATCACGGCCATCCACCTGACCCTCTGCGTCGCCGCCGGAAACCTCAGGAGGCTATGGGAGGACCTCCAGACGCCAAGCCATGAGAAGCCAATCAACGCCGCCGAGGAGCGCATATTATGGAGGTCGAGGGGGACGCTGGTCGGCCTTTGCCAGGACTTCCAGGCCAACCGGCCGGCCCCGTTATGCATGAGCTACAAGTCCAGTTGGCCCGAGTTCATCCAGAGGCACAAGAAGTTGTTGAACGACCACCTGGCCGACAAGAAGAGAAACGCGTCGTCCGGCCCCCGCCACAAGCCGAGGACCAAGGAACCCCAGGAGCCCAAGGAGGACAAGGCGCTGATGGAGATGATCATCGGCTCCGGACTCCTCGACAAGACCCGGGACCTCCGGCTGGCCATCTATGGCGGCAAGAAGCGGCTGGAGATCATGGACTGGCTCCAGGACGCCATGAGCCTCAAGAAGGCGACCTGGTACGAGTATGAAAGCGACAGGGAGGTCAACTCTCTGGAGGCCAGCCTCCGGAACAAGGGGGTCGACGTCCTGTTGATCCTGACCAACTGGGTCAGCGGCTCCAACTACAACAAGCTCCATAAGCTGGCCAAGGACCAAGGGATAGCGACGGCGCTCTGCGGGAGCAGCAGCAAGAAGGAGGCCTGCGGTCAAATCGCCTTCGCGCTTGGCCTCAGGCTCCAGGCGGTCCCGGCCTAGGACAGGAGAAAAATGATTTCGATGTCGATTCTTGCAACTGGGGCAAGATTGTCCACGTCCTTCTCCTGGTCTGAGGGAGACCTTGGAGGAGCGGATCATGTCAAAGAACCCCGCCTTGGAGTTCGAGAAAAGAGGGCCTGGTTCCTTGTTTGCGTTGCTTTTTCAATTGGTTGCGCATTTCTGGCTGCTATATATGATACCAATACGAGAAGACCAGACGGAAGCCTGATGAGACCAAACAGGAAGCCTTTGGCTAAAAAATGCGGGATGAGATTTGACCAGGACGCGATTACCGCCCTAAAAATCCTCAAAAAAGGAATCGCCAAGTCAGCCACAGGGCCCATGCCGCCAGGAGCAGACAGGCCAGCAGGAAGACGGCGATAATCGCCTGCTTCAGGGGGCTGAGCCTTATCCACCCGGACCACTTCCTGCCCCAATGATAGCGATCCAGGTCGCGCGCTATCTCCTCCCGCTTCTCCTCGCCCATCGCCGTCAGCTCCAGCAGGGCGGAGAGGACCACCCCCTCGCCGAACCTCCGGCTTGCCCGCCGGGCCATGAGCGGGACGTCGACGTCGACCCGGAACCACTTGTTCTGGTTGGACATCCATAGCAGTACCAGGGCCTCGCTGGCGTCCTTCCCCTTGCCCTTATCGAGGATGGCCTCGAAGGCCGCGACCGCGGCCGGCGATCCCAGGACGGTCTTCCACAGGAACATCCGGTGGGTGGTCGGGGCGAACGAGGCCGACGCGGCCATCAGCTCCTCCAGGGCGACATGGTCGGTCAGCCCCATGTTGTGCTTGAACACGGCATGCAGCAGGAGCGAGTCAACCAGCCACTCCAGCTCCTCGGCGGGGTTGTCCACGATCCAGCGGCACGTCCTTCGCAGCGTCTCCTTGTCGGAGACTACTGCCTCGGGGGAGGAGACGAAGTCGGAGCAGACATGGGCCAGCAGGAAGACGCACGACGAAAGCATCGCCGTCCGCTCCTTGCCCTCATGGGGCAAGAGGAAGGAAAGGGCGTTATAGGGACCCCTTACCAGCATGGCTCGAAACTCATCCGATCGCATGGAAGGATGATACAAGGCTTGAAGGACTGCCCGGCATGTCCACCTAATTGAGACATTGGACGTGGGGGATCATCCGTGGGCGACAGCGGCTTCTCCGGGTTCTCTGGCCTTCAGGGTTCCGGGACCTCCGGCTTCTCCGGCTACGCGTCGGGGGAGAGCGGCGCCAGCGGCCTGGAGGGCATCAGCGGCTGGTCGGGGACCTCTGGCTGGTCCGGGGTCTCGGGCTTCTCCGGGACGTACAGCGGCTTCTCCGGGTTCTCGGGCTGGTCGGCCGAGTCCGGGGCCTCTGGCTGGTCGGGCAAGAGCGGCATGCAGGGCTGCTCTGGTCCAAGCGGCCAGTCGGGACGCAGCGGTTGGTCCGGGGTCTCGGGCTTCTCGAGCCAGTCCGGCTGGTCGGGGACGTCGGGTTTCTCGAGCGTCGGCGGCAGCTCCCCCATATTCTTCACGCCATTGACCTGCGATCCCACGATCAACGAGGGGACGTGGTCCCGGGTCGTCGATCCGGCCAACCTGCACGGGGGCAGGTACTACAACGCGTCCAACGCCGACGGGGACGAGTGGGAGTTCGACTTCTACGTCATGGCCGGGACGTATGCCTTATCGCTCAATATCGTCAAGGGCCCCGACCAGGGCAACCTGGACGTCTACCTGGACGGGTCGACGATCGGGACGACCGAGAACCTGTACGCCGGTGCCTATGACTATACCTACCTGATGACGAGGACGGGGATGGCCCTGGCGACCGGGCAACACACGATCGGCTTCAGAATCAACGGCCAGGACATGGCCAGCAGCGGGTATTACGCCACGTTCTCCGGGGTCATCCTGTACATGGCGGCTACAGCGGCCCCGGCGGCCCCGGCCGGTCTGGATGTCAACCAGACGGCCTCGGCCCTCCTGACGTGGGACCCTGTCCTGAAGGCGGATTATTACACGGTCAAGAGGGGGACCGCCCCGGGCGGGCCATACGGGACTACCTGGAACGTCTTCGGGGCCACGTCGTTCGTGGACGATACCGTCGTGGTCGGAACCACGTATTACTACATCGTCACCGCGAGCAACCTGGTCGGGGAGTCGGCCAATTCCAGCGAGACGTCCATTACTATCCTGTCCTTCCGCCCATGGGGATGGGGCGAAAATACCCATGGACAGGTCGGGGATGATACGACCACCAAGCGATCCAGCCCGACGTCCATCGTCGGCGGCTATTCCTTCGGCTTGCTAGCCGGGGGGTTTTATCATGGCCTTGGGGGGATGAGGAATGGCCCGGCATGGACGTGGGGCGGCAACAGCGATGGACAACTAGGCGACGGGACCCAAACCGACCGGAGTAGCCCCGTTTCCGTCATCGGAGGGCAGTCGTTCTCCTCGCTGGCAGCTGGGGCGCTCTTTTCCCTGTTCCTGAAGACTGATGGGTCGGTCCTGGCGTGCGGTCAGAATTCGATCGGACAACTGGGGGATGATACCAACGATCCCGCCAGCTCCCCCGTTTCCATAGTCGGCGGCATGTCCTTCAGCCAGATAAGCGCTTGTTACTCGCATTCATTGGCGCTTAGGGGAGGAGCATGCTGGGGCTGGGGAGGCAATAATTATGGAGAGCTGGGCGACAACACTAGAACCGCCAGGAGCAGCCCGGTATCCGTGGTCGGCGGCCATTCCTTCGTCAAGTGCCAATGCGGGGGCTTGCATTCCCTTGGCCTGAAGGCGGATGGGACCATCTGGGCGTGGGGATACAATGGTTACGGATGTCTGGGCGACGGGACGATGGACGACCAGTCCTCCCCCGTCTCGGTCTCTGGCGGGCATTCATTCATCGACGCATTCTCCAACAGCTTTTATTCCCTGGCCCTGAAGGCCGATGGCTCGGCCTGGGCCTGGGGACACAATAGTTTTGGGGAACTAGGCGACGGGACGGCAAGCCACAAGTCAACCCCGACAAGCGTTTTGGGCGGGGTATCCTTTGCGTCCCTCTCGACCGGGGATGAAACCTCGTTCGGCATAACTGCTAATGGCCAAATATATGGATGGGGAAACAACAACGACCAGATAGTCCCCGGCGGGGACTCCGCCTACAGCAGCCCGGTCCTGATAACGACCAGTCAGAGCTTCGCTAGGATTACCGGCGCCGACAACTTCGTCCTCGCCTCGGAAATTTAGCACCCAACCCTGATCCCCTGTATAATTCGACGGGGAGATGTTCTCTTGCGACATACCGCCTTCAGCGCCAAGACCGGAAAGATACTCATGACCAACGCGGGGTCGCTGGACGAGGCCTCCTTCAAGCAGACCGTCGCCAGCGCCTTCCCCTACATCCCCCCTGGGGACATCGTCACGATCTGCGACGAGGAGGTCAAGGGGGCGCTCGCCGCCCATGACAAGGCGGCGCCCAGGAGGTCCGTCGTCTGGAGGGGGAGCTTCTGCTTCCCGCCAGACGCCAAGATCCTGACTACAAAGGGCATGAAAGAGATCAAGGACATCGTTCTCGGCGACATGGTCTTTACTCATCTCGGCAGGCCAAGGAAGGTCTTGCGAACGTCAGTCAGGCATTGGCGGGGGGGAATGCTTGCGATTCTAACCGCCATCGACAAAGAAGAACTTAAGGTCAGCCCGGGGCACAACCTCATCGGCACAAAAGGCCGCCCATGCGTTTTGAGGGAGGGCCAAACATGCAACGAGATGACCGACATCAAGGCTGGCGACCTGACCCCCCAGGATTTCCTGTTGGACAACGGAAGCCTGGTCCAAGTAACATCCATAAGGAAATTCCCTTACGACGGCCCCGTATTCGACTTGGAGGTTGAAGAAGATCATAGCTACACGGTAAACGGAAAATCTATCCACAACTCTGATTTAGGCGGCTATGCGAACATGAACCGGGAGATAACCCTGAGGCTCGTCCAGCGTGGGTTCGCCGTCAAGCTGGAGATGCTCCAGACCGGAATGCAGGTAGACGGGACGACCTTCGCCCTCCTGAAGGCCCTGGAGTCCAACAAGCTCGCGGACGAGCGCTCCTGCCCGCTGGTCGTCGGGTTTACCCCCATGCCGGTCAACGGACGGGGTCGGCGGGTCATCTTCTACACGATGATGGAGAGCCAGCGGCTCCACAAGCAGTTCGTCGACAGGTGCAACCAGTTCGCCAGCGAGGTATGGGTCCCCTGCTCGTTCTATGAGGAGGCGTTCAAGGCGAGCGGGGTCGTCAGGCCCGTCCGGGTCATGCCCCTGGGGGTCAACCACCAGGCCTACGTCCCCGGAGCCCCGGTGCCTGACCTGCCCTACGAGGAGCTCCCCTCCGGCCGGAAGGTCGGCCTGCCGAAGGGGAAGTTCAAGTTCATGAGCCTGTTCGGATGGAGCTATCGCAAGGGAGCAGACATCCTTTGTCGCTCCTTCCTGCGCCAGTTCAGCTCCAGGGACGACGCCTGCCTGGTAATCTATAGCCGCTACATGGGCTCGTCCCATGAGCAGCACAAGGACTTCATCCGCAAGGAGATATTGTCCTATTACGAGCAGGAGAAGAAGGATGAGCCGGCGGCCATATATTACTGCGGGGAGTGCATCCCGATCGGCGACCTGCCCGGATGCTACTCGGGTTCCGACGCCTTCGTATTCTGCTCTCGCGGAGAGGGGTTCGGTCTTCCGCTAATTGAGGCTGGCGCCTGTGGCCTGCCAGTCATTTCATCCTATAATACAGCCATGACTGAATATTTAGACGATGATGTCGCCTACCTGGTCAGGCACAAGACGACTGCCCCGGCCAACGACAAGCTGACCTGGATCTCCGAGTTCTACCGGGACCAGGAGTTCGCCGTCCTGGGAGAAGAAGAGATAGAGGAATTCGGACGCCTGATGCGAAGAGTCTTACAGGAGCGAGATGAGGCCAGGGCGAAGGCTTCCAGGTTCAGGGATCGTATCCTGGAGAAATATACATGGGATGCATGCGCCGAGAGGGTCGCCTGTCGGCTCTCTGAAATCTGAGTTGATTTGAGGAACAAAAATGTCTACCCTATCGGTCCTTTACGTAGTCAGGAACGAGGAGGCCCTCCTCCCCGGCTCCATCCAGTCGGTATCCGACATCGCCGACGAGATCGTCGTAGTCGATACTGGGTCCAGCGACGGGACCCGGACCCTGGCCCAGCGAACCAGGAAATGCAGGGTCGCGACCTACAACTGGTGTCATGACTTCTCCAAGGTCCGCAACTTCGGCATCAAGCAATGCTCCAAGGACTGGATCCTGTACCTGGACGCCGACGAGAGGCTTGACAAGCAGTCCGCCGCCGCCATAAAGTCTGCCATCGACTCGGCCCCCGGCCACATCCAGGCCTTTGGCCTCCACATGGTCGACTACGAGAACGGATGGGACCACGCCCCCAACATGGATCCCTTCTTCCCAAGCCCCCAGGTCCGGCTGTTCTACCGGGCCCCAAGCATCCAGTTCGAGGGCAAGGTCATGGAGTCCATCGTCCCCTCCCTGGAGCGGGCCAAGGGAGGGATGGACGTCCTGGATGCCAGGATCCAGCACTGGCTCTGGAGGGGCAAGGGGCGGGAGTTCGCCCAGTTGAAGCTTAACTATTATAATAAGTTGAGGGACGGGAGGGAGATGATCTTGTCTGAATCCCATGGTGGTGCCACGCCCTTGATCATTGAGCAATCCCCACGGCCCAGGGTCCCCATTGCCGTGGTCGTGGCGGCCTTCAACGCCATCAATGCCACCAAGCAATGCGTCGGCTCGATAACCAGGAACACCACCATGCCCGTGGAGCTGATCCTGGTCGACAACGGCAGCCATGACGGGACGGCCTCTTACATGCGGGAGGTTTTGGGTCGCGAGCCGCTGACCCTCCGGAGGAACGAGGGCGTAGCCAAGGCCCGCAACCTGGGGGCCGCGGAGGCCATGAAGTTCCCCGATACCAAGTACATATGCTTCCTGGACAACGATACGCTCGTCGCCCCGGGGTGGATCGAGACGATGTCCCACCTGATGGACGAGGATCCCTCCTTGGGGGCCATCGGGCCGATAACCAACAATGCCGAGGGCATGCAGAACGCCTCCTCGCAATACCCGGGGATGGATACTGAGAGCATCATCGGCGCCCTGCCCAACAGGGAGCCACCACTGGTCAAGGTTGATTGGCTCTCCGGGTTCTGCCTGATGGCCAGGGTCGACGCCCTGAAGAGGACGGGCTTGTTCGACGAGACATTCGGGCTATACGGGTACGAGGATCAGGACCTGTGCCTGCGGCTCAAGGCGGCTGGCTATGAGCTGGCCATCGCCAACCGGGCCTATGTCGCCCATCGGCGAGGGGCGACCCTCCGCGCCAACCTCGGGATCGACTGGCATGCCACGACGCTGACCTCCAGGGCGAGGTTCAGGGCGAAGCACAACCGACAGGAAGTCATCCAAAGCAGGTCCGCTCCAGCTCCCATCTCGCCGGCCCCAGCCAACCTGATAGTAATAGGAGCCAAGGCGCAATCGGCACCCAAGACGAGCATCGTGATCATAACCCACAACCGGCTGGACATGACCAGGCCCTGCATCGAGTCCATCCTGAGGCATACTTCCAACTTCGAGCTGGTTTTGGTAGACAATGGTTCTACGGACGGGACGGTCGAGTACCTCAAGTCCAAGCCCGCCAGGCTGATACAGAACCCCAAGAACTTGGGGGTCCCCATCGCCCGGAACCAGGGAATAAGGGCGGCCAACTGCTCCTTGGTCGTCCTCATGGACAATGACATTGAGGTCAGGGAGGGTTGGCTGGAGGCCCTGGCCGCCGCCGAGGCCGATATCGCCGGGATAGAGGCCTGGCAGATAGACCCGAAGACCTTTGGGACGAGCCGCAGATGCGTCAACCCCAATGAGAGGTTCGATTACCTGGGGGGCGCCTGTTGCCTATTCAGGCGGCGAGTATTCGAGGAGGTCGGGCTCCTGGACGAAGGGTTCTCCCCCGCGTATGAAGAAGATGTTGATCTATGCATCAGGGCCAAAGCCGCGGGGATGACCCTCAAATGGGTTGATACGCCCAAGATAATCCACAAGCAGCATGCTACCCTCATTGGCGGCGGCCAGAAGGACTTCGCCTGGCAGGAAGTCATGTCCAGATCTTACGAGAGGTTCGCCAGGAAGATGCGAGGCGAGCTGAAGGTCGAGCACGAGAAGCTGCCCGTCAACAGCAGGAAGATAAGCATTCTCTACCTGGGGATGGAGTGGGATTATGGCCAGAGGGAGAGGGGGCATTCCTTCGAGCATCGCAATTTCCTGCCATCCTTGTTGCAATGGGGGCGAGCCGCCCAAGTCGTCCACTTCGATTACGTCGCCCTGGGTCAGCAACATGGCGTCCCCAAGATGTCCGAGATGCTCTGTGAGGCGGTCCAGAAGCATTGCCCGGACGCCCTGTTCTCCGTGTTCTTCGACGAACATCATGATCCTCGCAAGGAGGCGCTGAGAAGGATTAGCAGGACCACGCCCTGCAAGACGATCAATTGGTTCTGCGACTCCCATTACCGCTATGAGAATTTCGACAAGCCCTGGTCCGGCTTCCTGGACTATTGCATTACCACCTCGACCGTCGCGTACCAGAAGTATGTCCGAGATGGCTTGGCCAGCAAGGCCATAAAGTCGCAATGGGCCGCGTCCCCATCGTACAGGAGGATGCCGGAGGTCCCCCTGGACATGGACGTGTCCTTCATCGGCCAGCCCCACGGGGACCGAAGGCAAGTAATAGACGACCTGCGTCGCGCCGGGATCAACGTTCGCGTGTTTGGCCATGGCTGGCCAACCCGGCTGACGTTCGAGGAGATGATCAGGACGTTCAGCCGCTCCAGAGTCAATCTCAACTTGAACAACGCGGCCGACCGGAGCTTCAAGCAGATCAAGGGCAGGAACTTCGAGATTCCGGGCTGCGGGGGGTTCCTGCTCACGGAGATGGCCGAGAACCTCGGCGAGTACTATGTCCCCGACGCGGAAATCGGCGTTTATAACTCCCCGGGGACGTTGATCGAGAAGATCAGGTACCACCTCTCCCACGAGGAGGAACGGGCCAAGATCGCCAGAGCGGGGTACGAGAGGACGATGAGGGAGCACACGTACGCCAAGAGGTTCGACCAGGTATTCGCGAGGGCGGGTCTCCTATGAGCGATGCCATCCTCCATGATACGGATCATGTCCTGGTAGCCAGGATGGACAGGGTAAGGAAGACCTGGAAGGGAACTGCTCTTCCATATAGTTCCGCCATCGACGAGGCCGAGTTCTATCGGCTCGCGGCCGGCATCCCGGGCATCCCTCCATTGATCGAACATGGCAAGGACTTCATCGTATTGCCCTACATCCCAAAGAACTTCGGGAACATCAAGAACCTGTCCGCGGACAAGCGGCGCAAGATGGGCTTCAAGATTGTCGACATAATCTTCGAGATGTTTTGCAGGGGGGTAGCGCATTCCGATTTGTATATAAGCAACATCCTGCTCTCCGAGGACGAGCAGCAACCATGCCTCATAGACCCCATGATCAACTTCTATGGCTCCCATACCAAGTTCTGCGACTGTTTTGACCTATGCGGGATGGGACTGGAGCCCAAGTTGACGACCGAGAAGAAAATCCAATGTTGCTTTGACAACTTCGCCGGCCCAGAATTGGGCATAACCCACGAGGAGGCCGTAGGATACATAGCGGACAAGCTGTATAGCGCGATGATAAACTGCTCCGGGACCGAGACATACAACGACCTGGCGCCCAAGGGGATAACATATTCCTCCATCAACTTCCCGGGCCTCTTCAAATGCGACGGCTGGAGGGATACCGACAAGCGGTTCGCCGAGCTGGGGATAACAAGCCTCAAGGAAAAGACGGTTCTGGACCTTGGCTCCTGCCTGGGGGCCTTCTTGTTCAAGTCCGCCCAAATGGGGGCCTTACTGGCGGTCGGGCTGGAGAAGAACGCCGATCGGATCAGGATAGCGAACAGGCTTGCCGCCTTCCTGGGATTAAGGAACAGGGTCAAGTCATTGGGGGCCGAGGCGTCGACGCTGACCCGCGAATGGATCATGACCAATGCCAAGCAAGACTCGTTCGACGTATCGTTTTGCATGGCGCTTGAAGGAAGGGTATCGCCCGATGCCGGGATCCTTCCCCTGCTGGCCCAGGTTACCCGCGAAACCATGTATTACGAAACCAATCATGTACATGACAACCCGCCAGCCCGTTATATGGACATGATCAAGAAGGCCGGCTTCAAGGTCGTCCAGCACGTCGGGACCGAGGACGAGGGATTCCCCAAGAGGTACAAGTTCGTCTGCCATAAGGGGCCAGTACCATGAGATACGAGAACAAGGTCATGGACGCCCTTTGGAGCAGGCATCTCTGGCCAGAGACCAAACCGGACATTCCCTTCAAGGAGGATGGCTGGTTCCCAAAATGCAACCAGGAGGCGCTGAAGACATGCCTGTCCAACGCGACGATAATCATTGAGTTGGGCTCATGGCTTGGCCTCAGCACCCGCTGGCTCCTGGACAACTCCAAGGCCGACGTCATCGCTATTGACCATTGGAATGGCTCAACCCCAAGCGAGAAGATCCCCTTGCTATATGAGACGTTCCTTTCCAACTGCTGGGGATACAGGAACAGGTTGATCCCAATGAGAACCACTACGCTCGTCGGAATCGAGGAAGTCCGCAAGATGGGGATAAAACCCAACCTGATATACGTAGATGCCGGCCACGACTACGATTCGGCCCTGGCCGACATAAAAGCATGCCTCGAGTTTGAGCATTGCATCCTCGTCGGGGACGACTTCAACCCGAACTCCTGGCCAGGCGTGGTCAGGGCGGTATGGGAGGAGGCGAACAACGCCGGACTGGACCTTCGGGTACATGGCAGCGCGTGGACGATAGGAGCAAAATAATGTCCTATTATACCTATTCGGTAATAATCCCCGCTTATAACCGGGCCGCCTTTCTCTCTCGATGTCTGTCTAGCGTGATGGCGCAGGACTGCGTCGAGATTGGCTCTATAGAAGCGCTGGTTATCGACGATGGGTCGACGGACGGGACCAAGCAGATCGTAGAGACGCTCTCCGCCGCCGAGAAAAGACATACCATCAAATACGTCAAGATTATCCATGTCGGCGAGCCTGGGACGGTACGCAACGTCGGGCTCAAGATGGCCCAGGGAGAATACGTCGCCTATTGCGATTCGGACGATTATTGGTTGCCGCACCATTTGGCTACAGCGGCCCAGGCCTTCCGGAAGGATACGACGCTCGGCATGGTCAGCAACTATTGGGGCCTGGCCCAGTTCGTTCTGGAGGGAGGGACCGTCCATACCCATATCCAGGTCCCGCCTCACCCGATTTGGGCGGTCAATACGAATTGCCGAGTACACAAAACCGAATGCATCGGCAGGGTAGGATTTTTCAATACCCAGAAATGGGGCGAGGACCAGGACTTCTTCCTCCGAGTAGAGAAAGCGTATCCCTCCAAGAAGACTGGAATAGTTACCAGCATCAACGGCTACATAAAGGGCGGCAACAACCTGACCTTCGAATTCGACCAGGGCGTCAAGGCGAAATACTTCTAGGAGCGGATCATGTACCCCGACGTCAGCGTCCTCATGCCGGTCTGGAATGGCTGCAAGAACGGGAGCGACTACTTCCTGCGGGCAGCCATGGATTCCATCCTCAACCAGACGTTCCAGTCTTGGGAGATGGTCATAATAGACGACGGCTCTACCGACAGGACCTCCCAAGTACTGGCAAGCTACATGGAGATGGACAGCCGAGTCAGGATGTTCCGGGACGAGCACAACATGGGGATTGTCCATGCGCTCAACAGGGGGCTGGCGGAATGTAAGGCCCCCCTGGTTGCGCGCCAGGACGCGGACGACGCCAGTACGGTAACCCGCCTGGAGTTGCAGAAGAAATTCCTTGATGATCGGCCTGAGACCGTCATGTGCGGGACGGGGATGTATGTCATCAACGAGGAAGGCAAGCTGGTTATGGAAGTCAATAACCGGCCCTGCCGCTATGACCTCCTCAAGGCGGGTTTGAGGGACGGTTGCCTGGTCGTCCATGGGAGCGTCATGTTCCGCAAGGATGTCATACTGAAGGCAGGGGGGTATTCTCCCGATCCCAGGTTCCAACACGCCGAGGACTATGAGTTATGGGTCAGGCTGGCCAAGGACCATGTCATAGAAAACATGCCAGGAAAGACACTCTACTTCCATCGAAACCATGCCCAGAAGATCGGCGAGATTTATAAGCAACAACAAGAGACGGCCACCAGGCTCATCATGGAGATAGCGAGACAAACGCTGTCAAACGACCGCAACCCCTAAAGGGGCGCGGCTTGTCGCTCTAGCGTCAGGCGACGTTGGGCTGGTTGACAACAGCCGTCGTCATCAGGCATGCTGATGACGCAAACTTCCGGGCGATGTTCCTCGCCCCGTTGAGGTCGGCATTCAGGGGAAAGGGGGATGATT
>Ga0315274_10006597_pt1 | contig 16890 bp, 13 predicted proteins | sample YL17G02_20_MG_FD_203700 | JGI IMG/M metagenome (GOLD analysis project Ga0315274, IMG submission 203700) | Sediment microbial communities from Yellowstone Lake, YNP, Wyoming, USA - YL17G02_20 | ecosystem: Environmental > Aquatic > Freshwater > Lake > Sediment | place: USA: Wyoming | collected...
TCGAGATTGGCAACACTCACGCGAGGCGAATAGGCGAGTTCGTAGCGGCATGTCCCGATGACTACGCCCGCTTCCTACCGCGAAGCGGTTTAGTTCAACGGCTATTTCGCGACTCCCAAGGGTAGATTACAAGCCCAAACCATCGCGGTCCTGTTAATGCCATTTCAGTTCTTCCGTGATTACAGTGTATTTCTGACTAGTCTTTCAGACTAGACGGGAACGATCTAGTCCAATAATCTAGCGAACTACGCTAGCGAACGCAAACTAGACATGCTGGTAAACCAGAAAACATGCTGCGGTTCAACTGCATCAAAAACAACAGCCTTCCATTGAAGAATGCACTTGACAAGAGTGCTCTGATTTGGCGTAGACTTCACAGTTGTAGGCGTAACGAAGGCGTGGTTTTATATGAAACGATTTGGAGGTGGTGCCAATGCTCGAGCGTAGGACGATTGAACAGATCTTGGCTGTATTGAACGATTTCAAGACGTTTTTCGATCAAGGCAACTCTATCCCTCGGGCGTATCGCAGAGCCGTGAAAGCAACAGCACAGAAGTACAATGTACGATACCAGACCATCGGTGACGCGTGTCGGAGACGTCTTGGCTGCGAGATGGTTGAGGGCTTCTACAAATTGCTGCAAGAGTGGGTCCGCGGAGAGCCCTGGGGACTACGAGACCTGCTCTTGAAGCATGCTTCACCCGATGACCGCCCAGCCGTCTTCGATCTATTCAAACAGGACGATGCTCCCCAATTCTCCCACGAGGAGGGAAAGACAATGAGGGCTATCGAAATCGACGAGGAAATCTGGAAAGCACTGCAAGAGCGAGCAAGACCCTTCGAGGACACCCCAAATGACGTGTTGCGAAGAGTTCTCCTTGGATTCCCTGAATCGCCAAGTCTCGCACCGGTAGTCTATGCGACTACGTTGGGTCGACCAAGCCAGCAAGGCAATTCACCCAGAGATTCCAGCACGGTCGGACAGGAACCGCGGCTTGGAAATGCTGGGCATTTAACAACAAGTGGCAACTGCGGTCTCAAGATGAAGGGTGAAGAGATTCGCGGAAAGTACCTGGAAAATCTGAGACAGAAGGGCATAACACTCATTCATGAACGGGGCGTTCTGTATTCAGGGGCTAACGGGATGAAGGTCGCGATACCAACCGCGACCGAGCGCGGGCGGGGTCGGCGTTGGTTCTTAGGTGTCGCAGGATCCTACTTTCAAGACACCCAGGGAATAACCCTCATTCTCTTATGCACAGAAGAGGAGAAGATGTTTGATTTTGTCATACCCCCGACTGAGGTGATCACGTTCATGCCCCTTTTGACCCGCGCCGACGGCCAAGTTAAGATGAATGTGGTGGAGTATGGCGAAAACCGGTACATGCTTCAGGTTCCGCGGGGCCAACCCAAGAACATTTCCCAGTATCTTCATGCTTATGGTCCGTTGCGGGGAGACCTCCGGAGTGCCTGAATACCATGCGGGACCTGAGTTTCGCAGATCCGTCGGATGTGATTGATGGCAATTTCTACAATCACTATCCATAAGGAGAGTCAGCCCTGCCGTTCCTTCGTGGTTGACGCCGAGCCGCGCGCGAAATTCGCGAGGAGGCCCTCGTGCTCCGCTCCGGGCAATCTGTAGTCATACCACTCCTACAGACCTCGCCGAGTGCGTTCCGTTATGCGCGGCTTGACAAGCGGCCATGAGCACGTCTCTTTGAAGGCTGTGTCAAACATCCGTCCGCGACATCTGACCCGTCTTGGAGGGAATAGGCGGCAATGAGGAGGCGAACGATGAAAGGTCTGTCAATTCTCTATGGTATGACCGCATTGCTGGCCGCTGCGCTTGGGGTTGCCGGAGGCCCAGAAGCACAGAAGACGGCGCGGCCAAAAAAGCTCATCGCCACGGGGTGGGACAAGGCCGACCCGGAGTGGCTGGCGAAGAATCTGGCCGAGATGGAGAAGCGGCCGTTTGACGGCGTCGTGATCGAGGTCGCGGGCCGCGCGGACGACAAGCGGCGGTGCGCCATGCGGCAGACGTTCAGCCGCGATCCCTGGCAGCGCGAGTGGTTCGACTCGGAACTGAAAACGTTGCAGCAGTGCAAGTTCACTCGCTTCACCGACAACTTCGTCACCGTCGGGGCGAACCCCGGCAACGTGGACTGGTTTGACGACGCGGGCTGGGAGGCCATCGTCGCTCACTGGCGGATCGCCGCGCGGTTCGCCAAAGACGTCGGCTTCAAGGGCCTCTTGTTCGACCCTGAGCCTTACACCAAGCCCTGGTCGCAGTTCTCTCACAGCGCGCAGCCCGAACGCGACAAGCATTCGTTCGACGACTATTGCGCCAAGGCCCGCGAGCGGGGCCGCGAGGTCATGCGCGCCGTCGCCGCCGAGCATCCCGACATCACGCTCTTCAGCTATTTCATGAACAGCGTCGTCGCCTCGGCCGCCGGCCATCGCAACCCGCGCCAGGCGCTCGCCGCGCTCGGCTATGGCCTGCTTCCGGCGTTTGTGGACGGCTGGCTCGACGCCGCCCCGCCGACCGTCACGATGGTGGACGGCTGCGAGTCGGCTTATCGCTACAACAGCGACCAGGAGTTTCTCGAAGCGGCGGTCCGCATCAAGGGCGCGTGCCAGAGCCTCGTTTCGCCCGAAAACCGCGCGAAGTACCGCGCCCAGGTGCAGGCCGGCTTCGGCATCTATCTCGACGCCTATTGGAACCCGCCGGAATCGCCGTGGTACGTGGACGGAAAGGGCAGGTCGCGCGTCGAGCGGCTGGGCGTCAACGTGCGGACGGCGCTTCGCGTGGCCGACGAATACGTCTGGGTCTATGGCGAAAAGTTTCGCTGGTGGCCGACGCCGAACAAGAGCGTTCGCCCGCAGACGTGGGACGAAGCGATGCCCGGTTGCGACCGGGAGCTCGCCCTGGCGCGCGATCCGATCGCGTATGGGCGGAGCCGGGTCGCCGAGCTCGACAAGACGGGCAAGCTCGTCAACCTTGCGCGCAACGGCGACTTCGCCTCGGACAAAGCGGAGGGCGCCGAGGGAAGCGCCATCGTCTGGAAAGAAGGCCGTCCTCCCGCCGGATGGAGCGGCTGGCAGGAAGACTCGTCAAAGGGCGATTTCACCTGGGATCGCGAGGCAGGGGCTTCGACAACAGGCTCAGCCCAGGCTGCAAAAGGCTCGGCGCGCGCGGCCAACGTCGCGAGCGGCTGTTTTCTCCAGCGTATCAACGTCCAGCCCGGCGAGCGCTACGCCGTGTACGCCGTTCGCAAAATCGCCGGCAAGGGCGAAGCCTCGGTGCGCGTCCGGTGGCAGACGAGCGACAGCAAATGGACCGCCGAATCGCGCGACGTTTTGCTTTTCGCCGACGGCCCGCGCGACCAATGGCGCGAGATGTTCGGCGTGGTCGAGGCGCCCGAAGGCGTCGGCCAGTTGGTCATTTTGCTGGGCGTTCGCGGCCAGACCTCGCCCGACGACATCGCCTGGTTCGACGACGTCGCCGTGTACAATCTATAATAGGGGCTTCTTGACTTCGCTCGCCCGGGCGAACCCGCGCCGCGGGCAGATATCTGATGATGCGTGCCCACGTGTTGTCGGGCGGCGCCGCCGAGAACCGCGGCGGTGGCGGCGATGGCACCGCCAGTGAAGGCGCCAGCCCGGTGGGCAAGCGGGATGCAGCGCGAAGTGAAAAAGTCTGTCTGAAGCAATACGGCAGGAGACGAGGCGGGCACCAACTAACCCGACCTACCTCGCCGCTGATAATCCTTCTCCGACGGCTCGGCGACGGTTTCCAGCAGGCGCGTCACGACGTCTTCGACCGTGACCCCCTCGGCGTCGGCGTTGACGTTGGTGAAAATGCGGTGGCGGAGGACCGGCGCGACCATTGCGCGTGGGTGGTCAAGCCAATGTTGCAGCCGCCGGTTTCTTACTTGCAGGGTACCCCAGTCGCCAGCCGCCTCATCTCTCTTTTGCCAACAAAACCTTGAAACCCGCTTGTTCGAAATGCCAGTCCGTGGTTAAGGCGTCGGTCAGGCCTTGCTGCTGCATTACGACGAACGAGATGCAATCGGTAAACGACCAGTCTTTGTCCTGTCGCTCGGCATAAAGACCAAGCCCGAGCGCAAAGAGCTTCGTATCGGAGGGGACGATAGTCGTCTGCGAATCCGCCCGGAGACGCCCGAGCAACTTCAAGAACACAAACCGATCTCTGCACCGCGCCAGGAAGTTGGCCAACTCGATCAGGACGTACTCCGTGGTCACTATCCTTCCCGTGAAGCGCCGGCTGAATCTCTCTGCGGCCTTGTGAGCAGTATCGCTGGGATTGGTGATGGCCACGTAGTATGCGGTGTCGGCGAACAGGGCTTTCATTTCTTGGGCAGCCCATATAGATAGTGGTCATGATTTATTGATGCATCGGGCGGGAGATTTTGGGCTTTGCCAATGACCGGTTTCAGGCGTTCATAGAGTGAGCGTATTTTGCGCCGAGGCTTCCTCTTCCGAGTGGCGCCGGGCAAAATCACTTCCACTTCCTCGCCTTCAGGCAGAGAGACCGATTCGTCAAGCACCACAACGCCGTTCTTGATGTGTCCGCGGTAAGTCATTGTAAGTGCCTCCGCTACTCCCGCTCCACTCCACGTCAAAGCATCTCGCCACTGCCGTGCGTTTGCCAGTGTTTTCTTCGGCCTAACAAGAACGCCTGCTACAGCACTTCGATGGCTGCCTGATCGGGGACTTGCATGCCGATGTTGCCTGGAGCATTGTGCGATCCTCCGCCGCTTACCGATAGTCGGCTTCCGACGGCTCCGGCACGGTTTCCAGCAGGCGCGTGACGATGTCTTCGACCGTGACGCCTTCGGCGTCGGCATTGAAGTTGGTGCGGCCCCAATGATTCGCGCGTCGGGATGCGGTCCGTACGTTTCTGCTCTCAGAACCTTGAATCCGCCTGTGTCCTTGACCCCAACAGATTGCCCGTTTTAGACCGTTGCACGGCAACATAGCTGCGCAATCTTGCCAAGATTACGGCTTCGGAAATCTGATCTGCATCTTGAAAAGTGCTTCTCAACAGGTCATCCATTTGCACATTTGCGAGGACTCTCGATCTCACAGTATCCCAACCACGTAAGTGAATGAGTCCGAGCAGGATTTGAGCTAAACAGTAGGCTCGCCCCTCTAACCGCTCAGCGATCTTCCTGCAAGCGGCGCTTTCGTGCAAGGCAATCAAGCACCGCTTGTCATCGGTCAAGAAGATGACGTCCGGATACTCACCCGTCGCGCCGATAAGGATAGCCTCACCCGCTTCGATGTTGACGACATCTCGAAGCAGATCCACCTCATCCAGCGGCCCGCACCTGGTTGGGATCGCGGTCTGGAGGAACTCACGGAGTCGTCTGATGGCCTCTGATCCGTATCGCGTTTCCAGCCGGACCGCGCGCTTCCGTACATAGGGCTCAGCGGAGTCGAGAACCCTGACCGACTTTCGGTCGATTCCAAGCCAGGAGAGAGCTTCGTCCAGCAAATCCAGCGCGCACAGTTTGATGAGGATATCGTTGTCGGCAAGGACAATCACTTCGGATCGTCAGACGTGGTGAGGTAAAGGAACCAATGAAGGCGATCTTCGTCGACTCGCCCAGAGTCTATGTTACTGACCATTCTTTCGTGGAGGGATTTCTTGGCGCTCGGTGTCGGCTCCAAGATCTTGAGAGCATTCATGGCAGCACCCATCATATTGTTATAATAGCCGTAATTCAATGCTACCACCCCGGGATCGGTTCTCGAATTCGATCCAGCTTTGCGGGCTGCTTCTGCCAGTCGTTCGCCGTTCAGTCGGAATTCCGCCGTGTAATGCAACCTGGGATTACCCAAGAGTAGTTCTGCAGCGAAATCATCGGCCTGGCGTTCCTCCCTGTCGCTATCCTTAACGCGGATGTCCTTATCAACAAGAAAAGACCCTTCCTGCAAGTGCCCACACGCCACGTGCCCCAGCTCGTGCGCGAGGATAAACGCTTGCCACGCGCCAAAGGAATGATTGTTCGCAAGAACTATCACTGGTCGGCCATGAATGACGGTTGCCATCCCGTCGAATTTAGTCGTCCCCGCAGGAAACTGGCTTACGTGGATGATCGGAAGGCCATTGTCCCAGCAGTAGTCGAGGAGATTATCGAGATTCACACACGGAGCACGCCCTTTCCCGACCAAGTCGTCTCGCATGCTTTTTGGCGATTCGGGAAGTTGCTGGTAGGGCCTGGATGTCGCGGCTGCCGCAACAACCGCTGCGCGATACCCAACCGCTTGGGCAACGCCGACACCCTTGCTTTTGGTTCTTGCGGTTCTCTTGAATTTCGGTCTCCCGAAACCCTCAAACGTGATTTCCTCGGAAGAACTCCGGAGCGAAAGAAGATCAACGCCAAGGTTCCGCGAGAGGATCAGCGCCCCCTGAGCAAAACCGGTCGGTTTTGTCCAGAGAGCATCCTCCCACCACTCGGGTAAGGCCTTCCGGACATAGGTCCGCGTAAAACCGATCCGCGACAGTCGCCTCAGCAAGCTCTGCCAAGGACTATCTTTGACCGCAGTCATTCTGCCCTCTTCCACTCAGACCTACGCGCGACCCCCACATCATTTTCCCATGAATGCGGCGTCAGCAAAATGTTCTCCGCGCATCCTTCGTCAGAACCCCGCTCACGCCTTTACTTTCTGCTGAGGCATGAACGCAGGTCAAGATGATTCGCAGAATTTCATTTCCCTGGTGTCACAGCCGCTTGCCTTCTGCTACCCACGCGCCCCACCGCGGTGGATCACCGATAATCGGCTTCCGACGGCTCCGGCACCGCTTCCAGCAGGCGCGTGACGATGTCTTCGACCGTGACGCCTTCGGCGTCGGCATTGAAGTTGGTGAAAATGCGGTGGCGGAGAACCGGCGCGACCATCGCGCGCACGTCGTCACACGAGACGTTCAGCCGGCCGTCGAGGATCGCGCGGGCCTTGGCGCCGAGGATGAGATACTGTCCCGCGCGCGGCCCGGCCCCCCAGCTGACCCAGTCGCCGATGAACTTGGGCGCATTCGGACTGCGCGGGCGCGAGGCCCGCACCAGCCGCGTCGCATAGGTCACGACGTGCTCGGAGACCGGCATCTGGCGGACGATCGTCTGTAGCTGCAAAATCGCCCGCGCGCCCATGATCAGGCGCAGCTGCTGTTCCTGGTCGCGCGTGGTGGCGCGCACGATCTGCTTTTCGGCCTCTTCGTCGGGATAGCCGATGCGAATCTCGAACATGAAGCGGTCGAGCTGGGCTTCGGGCAGCGGATAGGTCCCCTCCTGCTCGATGGGATTCTGGGTGGCGAGAACGAAAAACGGCAGCGGCAGATCGTAGGTCGTCCCGCCGGTCGTAACGTGATATTCCTGCATGGCTTCGAGCAGCGCGGCCTGGGTTTTGGGCGGCGTGCGGTTGATCTCATCGGCCAGAACAATGTTGGCAAAGATCGGCCCTTTGATGAACTTGAAGGCGCGCTGGCGCGTGGCTTGATCTTCTTCGAGTATGTCCGTTCCCACGATGTCGGAGGGCATCAGGTCGGGTGTGAACTGGATGCGTTTGAAGTGGAGTTGGAGGACTTGGGCCATGGTGCGGACCATGAGGGTTTTGGCCAGACCCGGCACGCCGACCACGAGGCAATGGCCGCGACAGAGCATCGCGGTGAACATCTGCTCAACCACGTCGCGCTGGCCGATGATGACCTTGGCGACCTCGGCGTAAATCTGGTCGCGGGCGCGGCGCACCTGGGCGATTTTTTCCGGATCGAGCGCGGGAAGGGTCGCGCGCGGCGAAGGCGGGGCCTGAGACAGAACCTCAGCGGGTTCGGTTGGGTCCTGGGCCTCGTCCATGCCTGAAGTCCTCCTTTGGGGGTGGACGCTGACGGTGGGAAGGTTTGCGGACAGGCGGCGTGAACGCAACTGGAAAAGCGCGCACCCTCGCCACAATCGCACTCTCTCACCTCGTGATTGGCTTCGCCCCGGGGGAGAATTCGCTGGAAGTTGAAAACGATCTCGCGCATTAACGACATCGAAAGGGGCCTCATGTGTGCGCCTGTGGCGGGACGCCCATGCTGCTTTCCAGAATCCACCCGTCGAGACTCCCTCTGCAACGCGGCGCGCCACGGAAAACGAGCAAACCATGACCGACCGAGCCTATCGCAAGATCGTCAACTCGTGGGCGATGTACGACTGGGCCAATTCGGCGTTCATGGCCACGGTCGTCACCGTGATGTTCCCCTACTTTCATCGGCAAATGGCAACGAACGCGGGCCTGAGCAAGGAGACGGCCACCGCCTATCTGGCTTACACCAACGCTATCGCGCTGCTTGTGGCGGCGGTCCTGTCGCCCGTGCTGGGAGCGATTTCGGACCACACGGGCGGGCGAAAGCGCTACCTCGGTTTCTTCATGGGCCTGGGCGTTTTGGCGACGGCGCTGATGGTGTTCCTCGGCCCCACGGCTTACCTCTGGGGCGCGCTCCTGTTCATTCTGGCCGCTATTGGATTTGCCGGGGCCGAGGTGTTCTATGAATCGTTGCTTCCTCACATTGCGACGAAAGGCGACATAGACCAGGTTTCGGCGCGCGGCTATGCGCTGGGCTATCTCGGCGGCGGCACGCTGCTGGTCCTCAACGCGTTGTGGTTCGTAAAACCGAACTGGTTCGGGATGCCCGATTCGGATTCCGCCGTGCGCGCGGCGTTCGCGAGTGTGGCGGTGTGGTGGACCGTCTTCTCGATTCCGTTGTTCCGCCATGTGCCCGAGCCGCCGCGGGTTCGAATGACGCGCGAATCTCTCGGCGCAGTGCGGGCCGGATTTGGCCGGTTGGCTCAGACGATGCGCCACGTCACGCGCTACCGTCAGTTGCTCCTCTTCCTCGTCGCCTTCTGGATTTACAATGACGGCATCGGCACGATCATCAAGATGGCCTTTAGCTATGGCGAAGAGATGGGAATCCCCGACAAGCACATGGCTCTGGCGGTGATCATGACGCAATTCATCGGGTTTCCCTGCGCGTTCGGATTTGGGCGGCTGGCACGGCGGCTGGGAACAAAGCCCTCGATCCTTGTGGGAGTCGGCGTCTATGTTCCAATCTGCATTGTCGGCTACTTCATGACGTCGGCCCATTTCTATCTTTTCTACGTGCTGGCGTTCATGGTCGGGCTGGTGCAGGGCGGCACACAGGCGTTGAGCCGGTCGCTGTACGGCGCGATGGTTCCCCGGAGCCGGACCACCGAGTTCTTCGGCTTCTTCAGCACGAGTTCGAAGTTCGCGGGGCTGTTCGGGCTGCTGTTGTTCGGCGCGATCGGCCAGGCGAAAGGAAGCAGCCATGCGAGCATTCTGTCGGTGATTGCGTTTTTTGTCGTGGGAGGTCTGCTGCTCGCGCTGGTGAAGGAAAAAGAGGGGATTCGGGTGGCCAGAGAAGAAGACGCGGCGGCGGTGAGTTTGGAGGTCGGTCAGTAGTTGGCGTTCTTCATTTTCCACAGGCCGAGGTGATGCATGAACGATCGAAAAGAACCGCAAGTGAAACAGATCACGCGGCGCGAGATGCTGCTGGCGCTCGCGGTCGGGTCGGCAACCGCCGCGTGTGTGCGACTGAGAGACGAGGCTGGACCGAGCCGCCGCGAACTGATCCTCTGTGGCGCCGAGGAGGTCTTCATCCTCGCGCTGGGGCCGGGCAGCAACCCCGCGGCCGAGAAAGTCTGGTCGTGGCGCGCGACCGACAGCGCCGAGATTCCCGAATCGCTCCGGCGCGCTTTCCGGTCCACCGACGACTGTAAACCCCTCGAGGACGGACGGAAGATTCTGATCTCGTCGTCGTCGGGTGCCGTGGCGGCGGTCGAGCGCGAAACCAAGCGGGCGCTGTTCTGTGCGTCGGTCATCAATGCCCACTCCATCGAAGCGCTGCCGGGCGGCCGAGTGGCGGCGGCGGCTTCGGTCTCCGATTCTCCCGAAGGCAATCGCCTCATTCTCTTTGACATGGCCTCCAAGCGGGAAATCGCGAGCGACCGATTGGTGTCGGCGCACGGCGTCGTTTGGGATGAAAAGCGCGGTCTTCTCTGGGCGCTTGGAAACGACGAGTTACGCGCCTATCGCGTGGCCGAGTCGCAGGGCGGCAAAGAACCCCTGAAGGTCGAACTCCAAGTCAAGCTGCCGGAATCCGGCGGACATGATCTTTCACCCATTCCGGGAACGCCGCTGCTGTTCATCAGCACAAACACCCATTGCTGGCTATTCCACCGCGACACGCGGACGATCGCGCCGCACGACCTCTTGGCCGATACGCCGCGCGTGAAGAGCTATTCGGTCCATCCCGTGACCGGCCGAGTGGCCTACGTTCAGGCCGAGGGGAGCGACTGGTGGGCCGAGCGCGTCCACTTCCTTCGGCCCGAAGGCGTTCTCCATCTTCCGGGACAGCGCCTCTACAAGGCGCGCTGGAACGCGGGGGTATGATTTCCGGCAGTGCGGCGAGCGATCGCGCGAATTTCGTTGACTGGTCGTTGCGCCGACCTACCATCCGCCTTGGCCATTCCCGTCCGGGAAAGCCCCACAGAACCAGATGACACCCGTAGGATGCGCGGACGAACGGCCGGGAAAACGATGTAGGACAGGTTGTCAACCTGTCCCGCTGTTCTGCCGTCTGAACGCAGACAGGTTGCCAAGCTGTCCAACAAAAAGGATGGGGTTCGACTATGGGATCGCAAAGACGAACGCCGATTCACTCGCCCAAGTTGTCGCTTGCGCTCGCTGCGTGTTTGATCGGGGGCATGGGCGCTCCCTTCGGGAGCGGGGCCGCCGGCTATATGGACGCCGAGGCGCTGGGCAAGCAACTGAAGAAAATCGCCTCCTCGAATGCGAAGGTTGTGCGGGTGAAGAGCGCGGCGCAGTCATTGAGTAAGCGCGATGTTTGGCTCGTCGAATTGGGCAAGGGAAGCGACGAGGAACGCGCCGTCCAGCCCGCCATGCTGGTTGTAGCAGGGATTGAGGGAAACGATCTTGCCGGCGGCGCGGCGGCCGTGACGTGGATCGAGCAGCTCGCCTCGCGCTATGCGACCGACGACAAGACGCGCCGGTTGCTCGACGCGACGACGCTCTACGTTTTCCCGCGCGTCAATCCCGACGCCGCCGAGAGTTTCTTCGCCAAGCCCCAGGTCGAAACCAGCGTCAGCTCCAAGCCCGTGGACGACGATCACGACGGCATGACCGACGAAGACGGCCCCGACGACCTCGACGGCGATGGCCGGATTACCTGGATGCGCGTTCAGGACCCGGAGGGCGACTACATTCTCGATCCGGCCGAACCTCGGCTGCTTCGGCGGGCCGACCGGACCAAGGGCGAGGCCGGGGCGTGGCGATTCCTGACCGAAGGGCGCGACAACGACAACGACGAGAAGTGGAACGAGGACGGCCCCGGCGGCGTGAACTTCAATCGCAACTTCCCGTTCCAATACGAGTGGTTCGAGCCGTCCACGGGCGTTCACCAGGTCAGCGAGGTCGAAACGCGGGCGCTGGCCGATTTCGTCGTCGGGCATCGGAACATCGGGATCGCCTTCACGTTTGGGGTCGCCGACAATCTCGTCGCCGCGCCGCGCGCCGAAGCCACGACGGCCACGGCCATAACCGGCTCGCGTCGCCCCCTCACGGCGATCAACGACAACGATCTCCCTTACTATCGCCGGATGGGCGAGGTCTATCGGAAGACCGTTGGACTCACGAGCGAGCTGTCGGCCAATTCGCCGCCGGGGACGTTCTCCGATTGGGTCTATTTTCATCGAGGGCGATTGTCGGTGGCCGCTCAGGCCTGGTCGCCGGCGCTGCAACTGGAACTGGCCAAGCCGCCGTCGAAAGAGCCGAAGGAATCGAAAGACGAACCCGCTCCGGCAGCCGCGCCCGCTGCGGCCGCTCCGGCCGACCCGCCGGCCAAGTTCAGCGGCAGGAAGGGAGGCGGGAAGGCGGCTCCGGCCAAGAAAAGCGACTCGGGCGGACGCCCCGAACAGGAGCGCGCCTTCTTGAAGTGGCTGGACGAGAACGCCCCCGATCGCTTTGTCCGCTGGCATCCGTTCGATCATCCCGATTTTCCGAAGCAGAAAGTCGAGGTCGGCGGTTTCGCGCCTTTCGCGAAGACCGCGCCGCCCGAAGCAATTCTGAAGGACCTCACGGCGAAGCAAGCCGATTTTCTGACGACTCTGGCGTTGCAACTGCCGCGCGTCGGCATTCGCAAGATGACCGCCAAGCATCTTGGCGAATCGGTCTATGAAGTGGCGATCGAAGTCGAAAACACCGGCTACCTGCCGACGGCGCTGGCGCACGGCGAGATCACGCGCGAAGTCTTTCAGACCCGCGTGACGCTCGACCTCGACCCCAAGGCGTTTCTATCGGGGAGCAAGATGACGCAACTGCGAACGATCGCGGGCAGCGGCGGCATGCAGGAAGTCCGCTACGTTGTCCTTGTTCCCAAACGCAAGCCGATCAAGGTGAGCGTGGTTTCGATGCTGGGCGGAACGGTTGAAGCCTCACTGGAACTCGATGGAGAGAAGAAGCCATGAAACGAGTGCGAGTTGCTTTGATCCCCGCGTTGGTTCGGGTGTTGATTGCGATCCTTTTTCCGGCCGTGGCGTACTCGGCCGTCTTCGGCTCGAAACCCACGAGCGACGCCGGGTCCGACCACGCGTTTCCCGCGCTCGGCGCGTCGGTCGAACCCAAAGTGCGCGCCGAGTGGAACCGCTATCACGACCACGCCGGCCTGGCGTTGATTCTGACCCAGCTGAACAAGGCGTTTCCCGATCTGACCAAACTCTATTCGATCGGCAAATCGGTCGAGGGGCGCGACCTGTGGTGTCTCGAAGTCACCGCGCGCAAGGTCGGCAATCCCGACCGCAAACCCGGCATGTGGATTGACGGCAACATCCACGGCAACGAGGTGCAGGCCGGCGAAGTGGTCGCCTATACGGCCTGGTACTTGTGCCATCAGTATGGCCGCCTGCCCAAAGTCACCGACCTGCTCGACAACCGCGTCTTCTACCTGGTTCCGACGATCAATCCCGACGGGCGCGACCGCTTCTTTCACACGCAGAATCCCTCGACGCGCTCGGGATCGAAACCCTATGACAACGATCGCGACGGCCTGCTGGACGAAGACGACGCCGAAGACATCAACGGCGATGGCTTCATCACCCAAATGCGAATCAAGGACCCGAACGGCCGTTTCAAGCCGCACCCCGACTATCCCAAAACGCTCCTCGTGCGCGTGAAGGACGACGAGAAGGGCCAGTACACGCTGCTGGGCTCGGAGGGCATTGACAACGACGGCGACGGGCGAATCAACGAGGACGGCATCGGCGGCTATGACGGCAACCGCGACTGGCCGCGCGATTGGCAACCCGGCTACATCCAGAGCGGAAGCCGCGAGTATCCGGCATCGCTGCCGGAGACGCGCGCCATCGTGGACTTCGTCATTGCTCATCCCAATATCGCCGCGATGCAGTCCTATCATAACTCCGGCGGGATGATCCTGCGCCCTCCCGGACGCGCGGGCGGAACGATGCTCCCCGCCGACGAGCGCGTTCTTGCGTACATCGCGGGCCAGGGCGAGAAGATCATTCCCTTCTATCGAGCGCTCATTACGTACAAAGACCTCTATACGGTCTGGGGCGGAGAGAAAGACTGGTTCTATGCCTCTCGCGGGATCATGAGCTTCACCAACGAGCTGTGGACCCCGAAGAATCTCTATAGGTCCGCCGCCACGCCTCCCACCGACGGCGATGAGGCATTCTTCCTCGAAAATGTCCTTCTGAACGACGGCGTCGTCGAATGGAAGGAGTTCGATCATCCCACTTATGGCAAGATCGAAATCGGCGGCACGAAGAAGGAGTGGGGCCGGATGCCGCCCTCGTTCCTGCTCGAAGAAGAATGCCACCGCAACATGGCTTTCACGCTTTATCACGCCGACCAGACGCCGCTGCTCAAGATCGCCGACGTGAAGGCTGACAAGATGGCCGACGGACTCTACAAGGTCTGGGTCACGATCGAGAACGCCAAACTGATTCCCACGCGGGTCGCGCAGGACGTGGCCAACAACATCAGTCCGCCTGACGTGGTGACGCTGGCGGGTCCGAAGGTGAAGGTCCTCTCGGCGGGCCGCGTCACCGACCGCTACTTCAAGAAAGTCGAGGCAGTCAAACGGCGGCCCGAGCGCGTGGAATTAAGCACGATCGGCGGCATGGGCGCCGAGCGAGTGCAGTTCGTCGTCTCGGGCCGAGGCGCCTATACGGTGACGGTGGATTCGGCCAAAGGCGGGCTGCTTGTCTCGAAACAAGCGCTGCCGTAAAGGCAGAGGCGGTCAAAAGCCATCCGACGCCCACGCCCCCAACTTCTATCCCTTTCGCCCAAGTACTTTTTCGTAGAGGGCCGTCAGGCGCTCAAGATGGATTGGCGGGGCGTAGCGATTGAGGAAGGTTTGGCGCGCTGACTCGCCGATGCGGGAGGCTGTTTCGCGTTGCGCCAGGGCGGCGCGCACGACTCGCTCGAGGTCGTCGGCCGAACTTGGCTCAAACAACCAACCCGTTTGGCCTTCGCGGACCAGCTCGGCGATCCCGCCCAGCCGCGCGCCAATAGTCGGGCGTCTTGCCGACATCGCTTCGAGTACCGTCAGCGGGCAGTTCTCGAAGCAGCGCGAAGGAAGAACGACGGCGGACGCGCGGCGATATTCGTTGCGCCGCGCTTCGCCCTCGATGTGACCCAGCAACGTGATGTTGGCGAGGCCGCGCGTTTCGATGGCCCGGCGAAGTTCGTCCTCTATCGGACCGCTTCCCGCCAGCCGCCAGTGCGTCTGCGGCAGTCGGTGCGCGACTTCGAGAACAAGATCGAGCCCCTTCTCGTGCGAGAGGCGGCCGGCGTAGAAGAACGCGCCTTCGCTCGGCGCAGGACCGAGATCGCCGAAATCCTCGACCGTGTTGGGCAGCACCGAAATCTTCTCGGGCGGCACGGGATGTGGCGAGAGTTTCGACCGCAGAAACTCGCTCGGCGCGATGTAGTGGTGAACCAGCCGGCGATAGGTCCCCAGCGCCCCATAGATCACCGCCTCGAAATAGGCCACGAGGCTGCGCAGTCGGCCAACCTTCGTGCAACCGTTCAGCAGAACCCGATGGAATCCGTGCCGCGGGCAATCCTCGCAGACCGCATTGCGCCGATAGTCGTAGAAGCCGTGGTTGGGACAGGCGAGATGATAGTCGTGAAGCGTGTGGACAACCGGCACGCCGGCATCGCGCAGCGCATAGAGAATCGCCGGCGTGAGATGAAAGTAGTAGTTGTGAAGGTGCGCGAGGTCGGGTCGCTCGCGGCGGACCAGCTCCGTCAAGTTCCGATAGGCCTGGCGCGAGTAGATCGCCCGAACGGCCTCGCGCATCATCGGGCCGAAGCCGCGCAGCGTCGGGAAATCCACCGAGTCCACAAAGAGGTCCGCGTAGGGCGATGGTTCGTTTTCGGGGTGCTGCATCGAGAATTCGACGACCGAATGACCGGCGCGACGCAACAGGTCGGCGGTCTGGAAGAAGACGACCTCCGCCCCCCCGCGCCGATAGAAGAACTTGTTGATAAGGAGGATTTTCATCGAAGTAGGACAGGTTGGCAACCCGTCTGATTCCGTCTTTGATCGCGATGGGACAGGTCAACAACCTGTCCTACGGCGCGCGGCTTCATAGACTGCTTCTGTTTGTTCCGCAATCCGCGGCCAGCCGTATTGTTCGAGGACGAAGCGTGCGGCCCGCTCGCCCAGGGCGCGCGAGTCATCCGCCCGATGGATCGTCGCCTGGAGGACATCGCGCAGGTCGCCGACGTCCTCGGAGCGAAACGTACGGGCAATCGGTTCGGCGCCGGCCGGTTCGACCACTTCGCGGTTCTCAGGGATGTCGCTCACGACGGTCGGCAGCCCATAGCTCAGCGCTTCGAGCAGGGCGATGGACATCCCCTCGACCAGCGACGGATTCACGAACGCAAACGCATTCGAGTAGAACTCGGCGAGAATCCGTCCGCTCTGGTAGCCGGTCATGATCATGCGCTCCGGATCGAGCATGGCGCGCAATTCGCGCTCATAGTAGTTATCATAGCTCGCCCCGCCGACAATGACAAGCCGCAAGTCGCTTTTCACCTCTTTGAACGCCTCGATCATCAGATGGTAGCCGCGGTCGGGGATCAGCCGGCCCACGCACAAGACGTAGCCCTTCTTGCCCAGGCCGTAGCGCTCGGCGATCAGGCTCGGTTCGGCGAACAGCGGCGGGGCGACGCCGTTGGGGATGTGGCGCGTCGAGCGCCCGTGCCGGCGGGCCACGTAGTCGGCCAACCCGCGCGAAATGACGATGGTCTCGTGCGGCGCGCGGGCCGCCACCCACTCGCCGAATTTCAGATAGCGTTTGGCCAGCCAGTTCCATTTGCGCTGGCGCCAGTCGAGTGCGTGGACCGTGGCCACCGTGGGCCGGCGCGCCAGTCGCGTCATCCAGCTCAGGCTGGCCGGCCCGATCCCGTGATAATGGATCGCATCGTAGCCGCAGAAGAGCGCGTGGAGCGAACAGTGAAGCGTGTGCGTGATCGTATCGAAGTGCTTCGAATCCACCGACCACTTCTTGAGCAGACGCACGCGGCGATAGCTCGGCGCGCGATAGAGCGTATAATGAGGGCGGCAATAGACCGAGACGTCGTGACCGCGTTCGACCAGGGCGGCGGCGAGGTTCTCGACGTGGGTTTCAACCCCGCCATATACCGACGGAATCCCCTTCTGGCCGATCATTGCGATTCTCATCGCCAAAGTCACTTCGAGAAGCCTTGTGGCGCAGGCTGTCAGCCTGTGCGCAAACCCGAGAACGAGGCGTGCGG
>Ga0315274_10006598_pt1 | contig 16889 bp, 13 predicted proteins | sample YL17G02_20_MG_FD_203700 | JGI IMG/M metagenome (GOLD analysis project Ga0315274, IMG submission 203700) | Sediment microbial communities from Yellowstone Lake, YNP, Wyoming, USA - YL17G02_20 | ecosystem: Environmental > Aquatic > Freshwater > Lake > Sediment | place: USA: Wyoming | collected...
TGGTCGGCTCGCCCAACTTCATGCCGCCGGAGCAGGCGACGGCCAAGCACGGCAAGGTGGGCCGGTACAGCGACGTCTATGCCTTGGGCGGGATCCTCTACCACCTCCTGACGGCCCGCCCGCCGTTTCAGGCGGACTCATTGGAGGTCATCGTTAGCCAGGTGCTGACGGCTGAGCCGGTTTCGCCGCGGTTGCTCAACCCGGCGGTGCCGCGCGACCTGGAGACGATTTGTCTGAAGTGCCTGGAGAAGGAGCCTTCGCGCCGCTACGCCACGGCCCAGGCGCTGGCCGACGAACTGGGGCGGTTCCTGCGCGGGGAACCGATCCTGGCGCGGCCCGCCAGCCGACCAGAGAGAGCGTGGCGCTGGTGCCAGCGCCAACCCGTGCGAGCCGGTCTGATGGCGGCGCTGATCCTGGTGTTTGTCCTGGGGTTCAGCGGTGTGGTCTGGCAATGGCAGCGGGCGGAGAGGCAGCGGTTCCGGGCTGAAGACAACGAACTGTTCGCCCGCCAAAACGCCTACGCTGCGGACATGAACCTGGCGCAACGGGCGCTGGAGGCCAATGACGTGAGGCTCGCGGTCAGCCTCCTGAATAAGCATCGCCCCGACGGCAAATCCGCCACCGACTTGCGCCATTGGGAATGGCGCTACCTGTGGCAACTCTGCCAAGCCGACGAGTCCGTCAGACTGCAAACCAGCCCCGGTTCGATCGGTGCGGTGACCATCTCCCAAAACGGAAGCGTCATGGCGGCGCAAACCGGGGCTGACAAGATCGCTCTGTGGGATTTGACCACCAAACGGCTGATCACTCAGCTGCCGGCGTCCCCCTCCATCGAGAGACTGCGGCTATCGCCCACCGGAAACCTGTTGGCCGTGAGCACTCGCAATGCGCGGGGAGATCGGACGGTTGAGGTGTGGGACGTGCCGGCCCGAAAGATCCGCGCCACGCTCGCCCAGCCGGCGCCAGTCAGATCCCTGGCGTTTTCTTCTCCCGACGGAACGCTGCTGGCGAGCTTCGACATCAAGGGAAACATAGCGGTGGTGGAGTGGGCGTCCAACCACACCCTGACCAACCTTTCGGTGCCGCCCCCTCGACATGTGTACGCGGGAGTGGTGGACTTTTCTCCGGATGGAAGCCGAGTGGCGATTGGCGAAGATTACGGGCGGATGAGTCTCTTGAACTGGCGGACGGGCACCATCATGACGATGACAAACCTGACCCAAGGGGGTGAAGCCGTCACGGCGCTAGCCTTTTCCACAACCACTGGACTGCTGGCGGTCGGATTTGGATCCATCATCCGCTTTTGGGACGCTGACTCCGGCCAACCTCGGGGCCAAATCACCAACCAGACTGGTTCGGTCGGGGCACTGGCCTTTACAGCCGATGGCCAACTTCTGGCCTCGGCGAGCCGTGACCGTACGGTCCGGGTCTGGAGAGTCACGGACCAAGCCGAGTTGCGCTGTTGGCGGGGGCATGAAGGTGAGGGGTTGACCTTGGCTTTCCTGCCGGATGGTAAGACCCTCGTGAGCGGATGCAAAGTGCGCACCGCTTGCTTTTGGGACGTGACGGCAGCCAATCGGCCTTCCGGCCACACCAGTTTGGAGATTTCCTACGGGATTGGCGCCAAGGCCGAGGTTCAGCTCCAGGGTTTCGCGCACGGAGCGCTCGACCCGAAGGTCGTGCACCGGTTTGGCTTCACGTTTACGCCCGATGGCCACAGCTTCATCACCACCGACCCTGATGGCTTTCTTGGGGTCTGGGATACCCGTTCGGTGCAACCAACCGAAAAGCTGTCCGAATTGGGCAGTAACAACTGGGGCGTGGCACTCTCACCGGATGGCCATTGGCTGGCGACGGGTGACGCTTCGGAAAAAGTCCACATCTGGGATTGGACGGCGCGCCGTCGCGTCGCGAGTTTTAAGGTTCCCTTCGAGTGGCAGGGGCGACTGGAGTTTTCCCGCAGCGGACGGTTCTTTTGGGCCGGGGTGGCGTTCAATGATGGGACGACTCGCTTCAGATTCTGGCGGACGGAGGACTGGCAGGAGGTGCCGCTGCCGGGAGTCCAAGTTGCGGATATTTATTGGGCGGAATTCTCGCCGAACGATCGGTTCCTGGCAATTGGCTATCGCACCGGCGCGGTGAGGCTGTGGGACTTTCCCTCGGGACAGCACGAAACCACGTTCACCAACCAAGTAGACTCCGTGTCTGCTGTGGTATTCTCCCCGGACGGTCGGATGCTGGCCTCAACGAGCTATGACGGCACCGTCAGCCTCCGGGACCTGTTCGCCCACCGGGAAGTGGCGACTCTGCGCGGGCATGTGGGTGGAGTGTGGAGTGCTGCGTTTTCGCCGGATGGCCGGCGTTTGGCCACGGGCGGCTCCGACGCGCGCGACGCCCTCATACTGTGGGACCTCGCCACGCAAAGAGAACTTCTCTCCCTTCAGGGGGAGGGAAAGTTCTTCCAGCACGTCGCCTTTTCTCCGGACGGCAGCACGTTGATGGCCGCGTCTTTCGCCGGCATCGCCCACCTCTGGCGCGCGCCGTCGTGGGAGGAAATCGAGGCGGCGGAGAAAGGATCGGTGGCCCCATGAATCCTTACAAAAGAGAACCAAGGGAACGAAGAAGGCTCGGTCAACAGCCAAAGCTGGCCGCTCCCTCTCCTTCGTTATCTTCGTTTCCTTCTGTGAAATCTGACCCGGTCGCGTCATCCGCCTTCACCCTCATCGAGTTGCTGGTCGTCATCGCAATCATCGCGATCCTGGCCGCGTTGCTCTTGCCGGCGCTGGGCAAGGCCAAGCGCGCCGCGCATTCGACCCAATGCGTGAGCAACCTCAAGCAACTCCAACTTGCCTGGCAGATGTATGCCGACGAGCACAATGATCGGCTGGTGCCCAACTTTCACCTCGGCACAGACGGTGTGTGGGGGAGCATACGCAGTTCCAGCAATTCCTGGGTGTCAGGCTGTCCCCTCACTGACAGCACGTCCGTCGGAATCCGGCAAGGCGCGCTGGGGCCTTACACTCGCGGCGAGAGCATCTATCGCTGTCCCTCCGACCGCGCGGTTTGGCCCTATGCTGGTGGGCCTGCACCGCGCCCGTTCAACGTGGCCTTGAGCTTGGGCCTCAACGGCGGGTGGAATCAAGACACCGGCTATGACATGGATCCCGCCGTCGTTGTCAAATCCACAGAAATTCGGCGTCCCGATCACGTTTTCACCTTTATGGACGAGGACGAAGCGAGCATCCCCGGCGGTGCGTTCTTTGTGCAAAAAGAACAGACCGGCTTCTGGTGGATGATTCCCGGGTACCGTGACAAAGGCGCTGGGGCCAACGTTGCCTTTGCCGATGGTCATGCGCTTTTCAAAAAATGGGAAGATCCGGGCCGCCGATGGAAGGGCTTCGAAACCCCCGTTCGCAGTGCTCTTGATCGCGAAGATTTGGCTTGGGTGGTAGGCGGCCTGCCGGGTGCAAGAAACCCGTGAGACTCGCCGAGGCGACCGCCTTTCGGACCGCTCGACTCGCCCCGTGAGATATTTCCCCCATCTCTGGGGCGAGCGGTCCCAACCCCTCTGGAGGTCTCCACGTGTCCCCGGCAATTCGTATCGGCTACCCACGCCCGCACGATCTCCTTGGCTTCGGCGAGCAGTGTCATCGCCTCGTCAAACCGGCCGGTGCGATCGAGGATTTGGGCCAGTTCATACCGGCAGGCATACCGGACGTACGGGTGTTTCGGATCGGACTGGATCAACTGGCGCAGCCGGCTTTCCGCCGCTTCGAGCTGGTTCTCGCGCCGATCCAGCACGGCCGACAAATAGCGCGCCTGGTCATCGCGGGGATCGATCGCCAGGCATTCCTCCACCGCGGCCCGCGCCTCGTCGAGGCGGTGCTGCTGCTCCAACAGCACCGCCAGGCTGATGCGTGGATTGATCACCTTGGAATCCGCCGCCGCCGCCCTGGCGAACCAAACCCGGGCTTGCTCCGGCTTGCGCAACCCCTGGTACTGGTGGCCAATCTGGACGACCAACTCCGCATTCCGCGGCTCGAGCTGCATCGCCCTTTCCCAAGCGCGGCTGGCCCCTTCCAGTTGTCCCAAACGCGAGGCCGCATTTCCGTACTCAAACCAAACCACGGCCTGGCCGGGGAGCGTCCGAGTCAGCTTTGCATAGCACGACAGGGCCTGGGCGAAATCCCGGCCCAGCAAAAGCTGGCGAGCCTCATTGAGCTTCTTCTGGAAGCCGGCCGGTGTCACTGCTGTTTGAGCCGAAAGTAGCTGCTGCCCAAGGACGGCGTCAGCGTCACTCGATGGCGCAGACTCGTGAAATCGAGCGTTGGAGACGTCGGCACATCCACCCAGTTTGTGGAGCCCAAATCGGAATCTTGTTGCAGGACAAAGCGGGTTGACGGCACGAGCCAGGAAAGGTCAAGGGTCGCGCCCGACAAGCCGACGGCCAACTGAGGCGAAGGCGGCAGCGGAGGAGCGGGTGCGGGAGGTCGCAGGGTGCAGATAGCGTCACCAGCAACGGCCACGATGTTGCTTCCATCGGCCGAAGAGGCCACGGCGAGCCAGCTACCAACAGCCGGTGCGCCGGCCGGTGTCCAGGTAGCGCCCGAATTCGTCGAGATAATCGGATCGAAGCCATCATTAGACAGCGCCACCAATTTGGTACCATCAGATGAAGAGGCGACAGAGGACCAATTGTCAGTCCGCACGCTGGTCGGCGTCCAAGTCGCTCCCGAGTTGCCGGAAGTGTAAATCGCGCAATAGCGAGCCACCGCGACCAACTTGGTTCCGTCCCCCGAAGAGGCGACGCAAGACCAAGTGTTGCTTGGGGCGCTGGTCTGGGTCCAGGTCGCTCCCGAGTTACCGGAGGTGTAAATCAAGCCGTCACCACCAGCGGCCGAGTCAGCCCACGCCACCGCGACCAATTTGGTTCCGTCCGCAGAGGAGGCGACACCAGACCAATAACGTTTGCTCGGCGCGCTGGTCGGCGTCCAAGTCACCCCTGAGTTGCCGGAGGTGTAGATGAAGCCGTCACCACCAGCGGGCGCGTCCTCAATCCAAGCCACCGCGACCAATTTGGCACCATCGGCCGAAGAGGCGACGGAAGACCAACGGTTATTCGGCACGGCGGTCAGTGTCCAGGTCGCCCCCGAGTTGCTGGAGGTGCAAATCGTGCTGTCCCGCGCAGGTAGCGCGACCCATTTGGTGCCATCCGCCGAAGCGGCAACCGAAATCCAAGCGTTGGCGGGCGCGTCGGCAAATCTCCACGGCCCCAAATAGGGCAGGGTGCAAATCGGGCCATAATAGCTAGCCGCCACGACCCGGTAGCCATCCGCCGAAGAGGCGACGGCTGACCACTGCGAAACGGGCGCGGCGGTCGCCGTCCAGGTAGCACCCGAGTTTGTCGAGGCGTAAATCAAATGGGAACCGTCAACGGTGCTAGTCGCCACCAATTTGGTGCCGTCTGCCGAAGAGGCGACGGCGGACCAATAGTTTCTCGGCGCGCTGGTCGGCGTCCAAGTAGAGCCCGAATCCAGAGAACGATAAATCGCGCCGTCGCCGACGAGATTATTCCCGTCAATGTAAGGCGCAGCCACCGCCACCAGTTTGGCGCCGTCCGCCGAGGAGGCGACGGAAGTCCAGTAGTTTGTGGGGGCGCTGGTTTGCGTCCAGCTCGCGCCCGAATCCGGGGAGCTATAAATCGTGCCGTCGCCAACGGAATCCGAGTTAGTCCCATCCCAATACCAGTAAGGCGCAGCCACAGCCACCAGTCTGGTGCCGTCCGCCGAAGAGGCGACGGAAGTCCAGTAGTTTGTGGGGGCGCTGGTTTGCGTCCAGCTCGCGCCCGAATCCGGGGAGCTATAAATCGTGCCGTCGCCAACGGAATCCGAGTTAGTCCCATCCCAGACCCGCTGAGGCGCAGCCACCGCCACCAGTCTGGCACCGTCTGCCGAAGAGGCGACGGCAGACCAAGTGTTGCTCGGCGCGCTCGTTGGCGTCCAAGTCGTGCCCAAGTCCGGCGAGGTGTAGATCAAGCCATCGCCGGGACCAGCGGGCGGGCCAAAGGACGAAGCAACTGCCACCAACTTGATGCCGTCGGCCGAACAAGCGACGGAAGCCCAATTGTTGCTCGGCGCGCCGGTTTGTGTCCAGGTTGCGCCCGCATTGGTGGAGATGTAAATCGGAGCAGGAGGTAAGGAAAAGTACTCTGCTGTCTTTGCTGCTGCCACCAGTCTTGTGCCATCCGCTGAAGAGGCGAGGGCTTTCCACGGCAGATTAGGTGCGGTGGTCGCCGACCAAGGTTGGGCGCAGGCGACATCCACGACGGTGAAAAAGCCGCCCAGGCCGGCGACCAGCACCACTGGGAGTTTTTGCCGCATATACCAGGGTAGTTTCATATCTTTGCTCCTCTCTCGTTGGCGAGCACCCGCGGGGTGAGCAGAACATTGAACGTCGAACTGCGGTTTGGTTTCGTTGGTTTGGTGTTCATGGTGTTGTCTTTTCGGATTTCGGACTTCTGCGGCTCGACGCTCGCGCCGGAGCACCTTAACTCGCGACACCGGCCTAAAGTTCGAGCACCCGGAAGAACCTGTTCGTATCCGCCGTGGGTACGAGGCAGGTCGCTTCCACGAGAGCGTTGGTGGCGAGGACGCTGTTGGTCCCAATCACGAACATGTTCCGCGTCCAAGGACCATTGGCAACCTTCGCCGTGGACTGGACACCGTAGCGCAGCCCCGCTTCGCCTTGCCACGCCAGCCGGACTCGGTTGGTGCTCTCGCATGCCACACTCAGGATTTGTGGCGCAACCCCACCTTGAGGATCGAACACGTCCAGAACCGTGTAATAGACCTCATCGGGGTTGACCACAGGCTCCTTGCTTATGCCAGCGGCGAGATAGATTTTGCCGTCAATGACCCCGCAGCCTGCCACAAGACGTGCCCGGGGCATCTTTCGTCGGGCGCTGAACCGGTCCTGGGTGGGATCATATGCCAGCACGAAGTCAAACGAGCCGTACATGTCCTCGCTCATCCCGCCAAACAGGTAGATGATGCCGTCCACGGTGCCGGACATGAGACCATAACTCCACGGGGAGTATTGGGCCTTGGCCGTCCAACGATCGGTCTTGGGATCGTAGGCGAAAGTGTCGGTGCCCATGAAGGCGTAGATGACACCGTTCGCCGCGCTGGCCGTCAGGAAAACAAGACCTTTGGGCAGATTGCTTTTCTGGGTCCATTGGTTGCTCCTCGGGTCGTAGGCCTCGACCGATGAGAGCCGGCCAGGCCAAGCGGCGGTGCCGCCGATCGCGTAGATGATCCCGTCAACAGTGCAAGCAGCATGTGTCCCACGCCCTGTAGGCATATCAGCTTTGTTGGTCACCCAGGTATCCGTCTTAGGATCGTAGGCTTCCACTTTCTTCGGACCACCGCCACCGCCGATGGCGTAGATGATCCCGTCCACGGCAGTCGCGGTCAGGAAGTTGCGGGCGGTGGGCATATCGGCTTTGCGCGTCCAGGAGTCCGTTCGCGGATCGTAGGCCCAGACCGTCCGAAGTAGATCGGGGTACGGATAATTACCGCCGATCACGTAGAGGATTCCGTTCACCACGCACCCCGAAGTCGCGCTCGTTTGGCCAGGCATATCCGCCCGTTGGGTCCAAGACCCGGGCGCGGCGAGACCGGGCGGGAGCAAAGAGAAGCACGTGGCAGCGACCAGATACATGGTCGCGGTGATGCGGTGGTATGCGCCGACGTGAGTCGGCGGGTGATTTGACTCACCCGCGGTCTCACGAACGCACCGACAACGATTGCGATTGTCAGCCGGCGGAACCCCGGCGGTGCGGATGATGAGCGTTGTCTTCATGGGAGTTTTTTCCGGTCTGGGGGTATTTGCCTTTTCTTGTGCTTTAAGCCACTGCGTCTACCGCCCAACTCACGGCTGACCTGGGGCGAGTACAACCCGGAAGCCGATGCTGTAGGTCCTGAAGTCCGGTCTGATGCCGAAGCGGAACGCAGACCGGCAGCACCAGGCGACGGCGCCCGACATATTTTCGACGCCGCCTCGAACCATGCGGACCTCGCCCGAGGCGGGGCCTTGCGGGTCAACGGCAATCCCGCCGGCATAATTGCCATACCAGTCCTGGCACCATTCCAAGACATACCCATACATGTCATACAATCCCCAAGGGTTGGCCAACTTCTGCCCCACCGGATGCGTCGTTCCGTCGAAGTTGTCGGCATACCACGCGTAGTTCGTAAGGTTGGTGTACCCTGGGTCGTCCCCATAGCTGAACCGCGTCGAGGTCCACCCACGGCACGCATACTCCCACTCCGCCTCCCTCGGCAGCCGATACACACTGTTGGTCGCTATCCGCCCCGCCAACCGCTCCCGCTGCGTCAACCCAGCACAGTACGCCGTGGCATCGTCCCAACTGACCGTCTCCACCGGACGACTCAGATCCTCGGCAAATCCGTTGTTCGTACTGAAATGGCTCGGATTGCTCCCCAGCACCGCCAGATACTCCCCTTGGGTTATCTCGCACTTCCCCATCCAGAACCCCCGGCTGATCGTCACCGCCGTCTGCGGACCTTCCCAGTTGAAGCGGTCCACCTCGTTCGTCGGGCTGCCCATCCGGAACGTGCCCGGCGGGATGAACACCAGGTTCGTGGGTGCTGCAAACACCACCGCCCGGTAAAACCGCCGGCCCGTGGCCGGAGCGGACTTGTCAGCCCACAAATACGGGCTGGCAGGCAGTTGCAGGAATTCCAGACAGCGCCAGGCGCTCGCGTTGTTCGTTTGGGCGAGGTCGTTAACGTATTCAATCGAATACACTGTGCCGACCGCACCCGTGATGGTCAGCCCCGCATACAGTTGAATGTCCAGGCCTGCCGGTGTCTGGGCAACGGCTCGCGGCCCCACCGCCCAAACGGCCCAGCACAGCCCGGCCAGCCGGATGGCCTGGCCGAGTGGCCAGGATTTCGTTTCGGGGCAGTTCGCGTCGCGGCAGCCCGGCTTCTTCTTGCACAGTGTCTCCATGACGTTGGACCTGTCGATTGATCGTTTGCGGCCAGTCCGCGCCCGCCGTCGCCGGAGCCTCACCCCCGGGAAGCCGACGTTACTCGCGCCGGCTCTGTCCGGAGGCTCCCGTTCTCACGAGAGGCACACTGGGCGGTCACCTCTACCAACGGGAAATCCGTCAAAAAGTAACAGACATCCTGAAATTCCCCGGAGTGAAGCGCCCAAGGTGGGTGATCAGCGATGGCACGCGCCAAAGTGAGATCCGCGGATTTCTGCGTGACCATCAGGAAAACTACCCTGAAATTGATTGCCGGCTGCGGCCGGGCTCCGTACGGTCGCGGGTGTGGCTGTGCAACTGACGATTCTGGGCAGTGGGTCGAGCGGCAATTGCGCGTATCTCGAAGTCGAGGAGACGCGGGTGCTCATCGACGTCGGGTTTAGCGGCCGCCAGATCCGCCAGCGCTTGGCCCGTATCGGCCGCACGCCGGAGAGTCTCCAGGGCATCATCCTCACGCATGAACACCACGACCACATCCAGGGATTGGTTGGCCTGGGTGAGAAACTGCAGGTTCCGGTCTTCTGTAACCGCCTGACGAAAGACGCCGTCGAACGCCAAGTAGGCCTCAAACTCGATTGGCGCATTTTCACCACCGGCGCCTCCTTCGAGGTCGGCGACCTCACGGTGGACACCTTCACGGTGCCGCACGATGCCCAGGATCCGGTCGGGTTCCTCCTGCGCACAGCCGCCGGCAATATCGGTTTCCTGACGGACCTCGGCCATGCCACCAAACTCGTGGTGGAACGGATCCGTCCGGCGCACGTGTTGCTGTTGGAAACCAACCATGATGTGAAGCTGCTCCAGGACGATCCCCGGCGACCCTGGAGCGTCAAGCAACGCATCCTCAGCCGCCACGGGCATTTGTCTAACGAGGCCGCCGCCGCCGTGGCCGAGCAAATCGTCTCGGCCGAACTGCGCCGCCTTTACCTGGGCCACCTCAGCCGCGACTGCAACCGCCCGGAACTGGCCCGCCGGGTCATTAGCGAGCGGTTGGCGATGCTGGGTGCCAACCACGTCACCGTCGAAGTCACCTCCCAGGACACGCCGAATCCCACGTTCGCCCTGGAGGACGTCCCGGACCCGGGTCATGTTTCACCTCCAGACCGTTGACCACCTCGACGATCCCCGGTTGCTCCCGTATCGCACGATGAAACAGCAGCGGGACCATCATAACCAACGGATCTTCGTGGCCGAGGGTGAGAAGGTGGTGCGACGACTGCTGGAGAGCAATCTGTCCATGGTGTCGCTGGCACTGCCGGAGAAATGGCTGCCGGCCTTGGCGCCGTTCCTCGAACCCCGCTCGGAAGACGTCGCTGTGTTCCTGGTCGAGAAGGCCGAATTGGAGAAACTGACCGGCTTCTCGATGTACCAGGGATTGCTCGCCGTCGGCCGGATCCCTGACTCGGCCAGCCTGGCCACCGTCCTGGCCACCAGCGCCCAGCCTTACCTCCTGGCGGCCGTGGATGGCCTGAACAACTCGGAAAACCTCGGCGCCCTGGTGCGCAACTGCGCGGCCTTCGGCGTCCAGGCGTTGCTCGTCGGCGAAACCTGCAGCAGCCCCTACATGCGCCGGGCGGTGCGCAGCTCCATGGGCACCATTTTCAAGCTGCCCGTGGTCGAATGCACCAGCCTGGCGGGGTCACTCCGCGACTTGCGCCGGCAGCGCGTGTGGTCGGTCGCCGCGCACCCCCACGCCGGTGGGCAGACACTCTCGCAAGCCCGTCTTCAGGCGGACGCTTGCCTGGTGTTCGGCAGTGAAGGGTTTGGCATCTCCGCCGGCGTGCTGGATGCCTGTGACGAGCAGGTGGCCATCCCCATGCACGCCGACGTCGACTCGCTCAACGTAGGGAGCGCCAGCGCGGCTTTCCTTTACGAGGCCGCCCGCCAGCGCGGGCAGGCCTGAGCCACCGGCCGAGCCGTTCCAGGCGTAAAGGGCACGCCTGGACCACGGGGTGAAGGGGCCGGTAGGGATCCAGGCCGATTCCAGAATCCAGAGATGTGACCCCAGATCTGAAGAGGGATCGAGAGAGATCGGCTGGCGTGTCCCATTTGCGGGACGGCATGTTCCCAGCAGCGAACATCCAGAGGCACCGCAGAACCCCGGGTCGGCCGGTGGACATCGGCTTGAACTGGGCCCTCCTGCGCGCAACAGGCCGCCGCAAACCGCTAGCAACGGCTTGATAGCCACGTGGGTCAGCGACCTGAGCGGTCTTGCGACCGGTTTGCAGGCCGGCCCATCCGATTGGCGCGTTTCGTGCGGCACAATCCCTGCAAACCACCATTTGTCTGTGGTTCCGGCGAAACGACAGTGAGCCTATGAGAGCTCTGTTTGATGACTTCCGATTTGGCCTGCGGATGCTGGGAAAGCGCCCTGGCTTTACCGCCGTAGCGGTGCTCACCCTGGCGTTGGGCTTGAGCGCGAACACCACCATCTTCGGGATGATCAGCGCGTTCTTCTTCCGACCGCTGCCGGTCAAGGACCCGCAGCAACTCGTCATGGTGCTCCAGAAGAGCAGGGTCTGGAAGCTGCCGCACGGGCATTCGTGGCTCGATTACCAGGATTACCGGGGGCGCGTGAAGGAGTTCAGTGACGTGATTGCCCTGATGCCTCTGCGCATGGGCGCCATACTGGCGGGCGTGCAAGGTCTGTCGCGGCTCCTCTACGGGCTGAATCCGATGAGCCTTCCGGTTTTCAGCGGCGTTTTGGTCCTGCTGGCGGGCGTGGCGTTCCTGGCGTGCTATCTGCCGGCACGGCGCGGCACCAAGGTCGATCCGATGGTGGCCCTGCGCTATGAGTAACGTCATTCATCACTTGTCACTATGCTAAAAGACCTGCGCTACGCGCTCCGCATGCTCCTCAAAAACCCGGGATTCACCGCGGTGGCCGTGCTGTCCCTGGCCTTGGGCATCGGGGCAAACACCACCGTGTTTTGCTGGATCCAGAACGTGCTGTTGCGCCCCTTGCCGGGTGTGGCCAAAGTGGAGGAAATAGTGGCCCTGACGACGACCCACGGCGCGGCCATGTACGACACGGTGTCGCTGCCGGACCTGAGGGATTACGACAAGCTCACGAATGTGTTCGCCGGCATTATCGGCTCGCAGATTACGCCGGCTTGCCTGCGCGTCAACGACCAGCCGGAATGGATGTACGGCCAGATTGCGACGGCGAACTTTTTCGAGGTATTGGGCGTAAGGCCGGTACTGGGCCGGACCTTTTTGCCGGAGGAAGACCAGAAGCCAGGCGGCAACCCGGTTTTGGTGCTGAGCCACGGCTACTGGCTGCGACGCTTCGCCGGCGACACGAACGTCCTGGGCAGAACCGTCGAGCTGAACCGACACACTTTCACTATCGTCGGCGTGGCTGGGCCGGAATTTCGGGGGACGATGAGCGGGTTGAGCTTTGATTTCTGGGCGCCGCTCTCGATGCACCAGCAAGTCGCCAACTTCGGCTCGCTCCTCAATCGCGGCGACCACTGGCTCCACACGCAGGCGCGGCTGCGGTCCGGTGTGAGCCGCACACAGGCGCAAGCCGCCGTGAGCACGCTGGCACGTCAACTCGAACAAACCTTTCCCGACACCAACCAGGAAATCGGCCTCCGCGTCTTGCCGTTGTGGAAAGCGCCTTACGGCGGTCAGGCTCTGATGCTGCCGGTGCTGCGCCTCCTGCTGGCCGTGAGCGTGGGCGTGCTGCTGATCGTGACGGCGAATGTGGCGAACTTGCTGTTGGCGCGCGCCACGGCCCGACAGAAGGAGGTGGCCATCCGACTGGCCATCGGCGCCGGTCGCGCGCGGCTGATTCGGCAACTGCTCACGGAGAGCGTGCTGCTGGCGTTGGTGGGGGGCGTCGCCGGCGTGGTCCTGGCCTATTGGGCCACCGGGCTGTTCGCCCAGTTCCTGCCGCGCACGCATCTGCCGATCGGCTACAGCTTCAAGCTCGACGCCCAGACGCTAGCCTTCACGCTCGTGGTGACGGTGATCGCGGGGCTGCTCTTCGGTATGGCGCCGGCCCTGTTTGCCTCGCGTCCGGACCTGAACAGCACGCTCAAAGAGGGGGGCCGCACCTCCGGCGCTGGCTCACCGCATCACCGCTTGCGCAGCGCGTTCGTGGTCGCCGAAGTCGCCCTGGCCTTGTTGCTGCTGGTCGGCGCGGGGCTGTGCATCCGGGGTTTCGAGAAAGCGCGTCGGATTGACATCGGGTTTGACCCGAACGGGGTGTTGGTGGCCGGGTTGCGCATCGGCATGAATGGTTATACCCAACAGAGCGCCCTGGTCTTCTATCGGCAACTGCGCGAGCGTCTGGCGCAAATGCCGGGGGTGGAATCCGTCGGCCTCTCGACTTGGTTCCCCCTTGGATTCGAAGGCGGGCCGGGGTTGGGCGTGGACGTGGACGGTTACGCCCGCGGCCCCAACGAAGACACGAGTGTGTCCTACAGCATTGTGTCGCCGAAGTACTTCGAAACGCTGCGCATCCCCCTGCTGGACGGGCGCGATTTTCGGGACCAGGACGACGGGAAATCGCTGGGCGTGGCGATCGTGAACGAGACGATGGCCAAGCGGTTCTGGCCGGGCCAATCCCCGCTGGGCCGCAAGTTCAGGGTCTGGGGAGGTCGCAAGGAGTTGACGGTCGTGGGCATCGTTAAAGCCGGGAAGTACCGGTCGTTGAACGAACCCGCGAGGCCCTTTTTCTACCTGCCCTACCAGCAAGGGGTGTGGGACTTGAACCTGGGCATCGCCCTGCGCACCAACGGCAGTCCGTTGGCCTTGCTCGGAGCGCTGCGTCGGGAAATCCGTGCCGTGGATCCCGGGGTCGAGATCTGGGCCTCCCTGTCGATGTCCGACTACATCCAAGCCGCGTTTCTGGCCCTACGCATCGCGGCCACGTTTCTGGTGGCGTTAGGACTGGTGGCATTGGTGCTGGCAGCCATGGGCATCTATGGCGTCATGGCGTATGTCGTGAGCCAGCGCGTCCAGGAGATCGGCATCCGCATGGCGCTGGGGGCGCAGACGGGCGACGTCCTGCGGCTCGTCGTGCGCCAGGGGATGAATCTCGCGGTAATCGGCGTGGTCCTGGGTCTGGCGGGGGCGCTGGGGGTAACGCATTTGCTGGCGAATTTCCTCTACGGCGTGAGTCCGTTCGATCTGGGCACGTTCGCGGGCGTCTCCTTGCTGCTGGGACTGGTCACCCTGGTGGCCTGCCTGGTGCCGGCACGCCGGGCCACGCGAGTGGATCCAATGGTGGCGCTCAGGTACGAGTAATTGTTTATCTGTGCATCCTATGCAGATGAAAAGTGTGCTGGCCGCCGGCGTCGAAGTGCGGAGCGCCATGCGCGCCCTGGACTATCTGGAAACGCGGCCGGAGGTGGACAAACGCCGCATCGGCCTGACCGGCATCTCCGGCGGCGGGGCAATGACGTGGTACACGGCGGCGGTGCATGAGCGCGTCGCGGCGGCGGCACCGGTCTGTTCCACCTTCACGTTTGGGTTCCAAGCCGCCCATTGGATTGAGCCGCAAGAAGGACAAGGCAGCATCGCAACACGTCAGATAGTATTTACTTTATGTAAAAGTGAGTTGACAATATGTCCGAATGAGATTACTTTGCTTTCAACATGAAAGGAATCCTATGAACGCAGAACAAAAATCAGCGTGGTTCGTTATCGGGGTCTCCGTGGCTGTCGTAGTCGCCTTTCTCATCCTCGTCCCACTCCTTGGTCTCAAATTCGCCTCAGCTTCCTTTGCGCTCTTTGGGTTTGCCGGTCTGACGCCCCTATTCTTTAGGAAGCAACCGGGCAAGGTCGTCGCGGATGAGCGTGACCGGATTATCGTAAGGAAAGCAGCCGTGGCTGGGGGAATGTTCTCCTACCTGGTCTTTGTCATGGGCTGCATGGCGGCTTGGCTCATCAAGATGATTCAGGGCGAGGCTACCATTGACATCGCCGTTCTGCCCTTGCTTGTCTTTTGCGGAGGGATCGTTCTGTTTCTGGTTCGCTCCATCGCGCTGCTCGTGCTCTATCGCCGGGAGGTTGGCTATGGCCAAGGATAATATTCGGAATGTCATCCGCAGGTTGCGTTTTGACCACAACGAGATGACGCAACAAGAGTTGGCCGACCGGGTGAGTGTAACCCGCCAGACCATTATTGCCCTGGAGGCTGGCAAGTACGGCCCGTCGCTCTCGCTGGCCTTTCGTATCGCCAGGGTCTTCGGAGTGACGGTGGAAGGTGTTTTCCAGTATGACGGAGACGTAGATTCACCCAATCCTCATTGCCCTTCACTCTCGGGTGACTACTCAGCTCAATCTCCAGGATCTGTAATGGTTCCGGGCAACGAATGACGGAATGGTGTATGAACAAGACGACCCGTATCCTGGTGGTGGATGACAATCCGGATGTCCTCAAGACTCTTTCTGTAATCCTGCGCGCTGATGGCTATGAGGTGTGGGAGGCATCAACCGGCCAGCAGGCTCTCCAGTTGACACGCGAACGGCACCCCGATCTGGTGCTCCTGGATGTCGTGCTCCCTGACCTCAGCGGGATCGAGGTCTGCGGCCGAATCAAGGCTGACCCGGCTCTGCCGGACGTCTTTGTCGTTCTGATTTCTGGCGATGCCACCAGCGCCGACAGTCAGGTCGATGGTCTGGAGACAGGCGCGGCTGAGTACCTCATCAAGCCGATGGACGTGGATGCGTTCCGGGCGCGGATTCGGACGCTCGCGCGTCTCCGGCACACCACCGCGGCACTGCGGGAGAGTGAAGAGTCCTTGCGGGCACTCCTGAACGCGGTGCAGGAAACCCTGCTGCTGATGGACGGGAAAGGCAACGTGATCGTGGCCAACGAAGCGGCCGCGCGCAGGCTGGGCAAGCCCGCAAAGGATCTCATTGGGTCTCGCATTTATGACTTCATGCCGCCTGACCTGGCCGCCAGTCGAAAAGAGCGTCTCAAGGAAGCCACGCGCGCGGGCACTCCAGTCCGCTTTGAAGATGTTCGAGGGGACAGACACATCGAGAGCTGCATCTATCCTGTTTTCGACGCCGAAGGACGGGTGACGAAGTTGGGCGTCTTCGGCATGGATATCACCGAACGCAAGAAGGCCGAGGAGGCGCTTCGGGAGAGTGAGCAGCGATTTCGTCAAGTGACGGAGAACATCCGGGAAGTCTTCTGGCTGTCCAATCTGGACAAGACCCGGATTATCTACGTCAGCGCAGGCTACGAAAAAGTCTGGGGCCGCTCCCGTGATAGCCTCTACCAGTCACCGCTGGCCTGGGTGGAAGCGATTCATCCCGAGGATCGCGACCGCGTGTTGCAGGCCGCGCGGACCAAACAGCTTTCCGGCCAATACGACGAGGAGTATCGCATCCTGCGGCCGGACGGGTCGCTGCGCTGGATTCGGGACCGCGCGTTCCCGATTCAGGACGAGACCGGCGCGGTTTACCGGGTCGCCGGCATCGCCGAGGACATCACCCGGCGAAAACGGGCCGAAGAAGAGTTGCGGAACATGTCCCGGCGCATCCTGGAGGTGCAGGAAGGCGAGCGCCGGCGCGTGGCGCGCGAACTGCATGACGGGGTCAATCAGATCATTGCTTCCGCCAAGATGCGGCTCTGCCAGTTGGAAGCCAGCCTGGCCGGATCCGATCCCGCTGCCGCTCAATCACTCCGCCGCTGCTCTGATGTGCTGGTTCAGGCGCTGGAAGAAAACCGGCGCATTGCCCGCAACCTCCACCCCGCTGAACTGGATCAACTGGGTTTGGCCGTGGCGTGCCGCAACCTTTGCGAGGAAGTCCAGTCGCGGACCAAACTGAAGGTGCATTGCACAGCGGCGCG
>Ga0315274_10006599_pt1 | contig 16888 bp, 16 predicted proteins | sample YL17G02_20_MG_FD_203700 | JGI IMG/M metagenome (GOLD analysis project Ga0315274, IMG submission 203700) | Sediment microbial communities from Yellowstone Lake, YNP, Wyoming, USA - YL17G02_20 | ecosystem: Environmental > Aquatic > Freshwater > Lake > Sediment | place: USA: Wyoming | collected...
GGGACCTCGTCTGCGGGAGCTTCCTGGTCCGGCTGGTCGTCAAAGGGATTCTCGGATTCCTCCTCGTCCCCTTCGCCCTCATCCACAGCGGTGTCCTCGGAGGTATCCTCGGACTCGTCCAGATTGGAGGCGTCCTCACCCTCGGCCGCTGCACCCTCTTCGGGCAGGGCTTCTTCCTCTGTGGCCTCAGCGGGGACTTCATCCCCCTCGGCTACAGCCTCGTCCTCGGAGGTGTCCTCAGCCGATTCATTACCATCCCCTGTACTATCCGAGATGGCCTCCATATCGTCCTCAGCATCCTCCTCGGGGTTGTTGAGGATCTGCTTAGACTCATCCAAGAACTTCTTCACATCCACGGCCTCCTCAGGGGGAAGCTTTGCCATCTGAGGCTCCCAATGGGGAGCATTGATCTCATCATGGATCGTGTCCGAAATTGTTGAGAGGGACTCACAAGCATCGTGGAGCTTGGTCCGGATCTCCTTCACTTGCATGACGTAGCCTCGACCACCAAGCATCCCGTCAGGGGAGATGGTCGCACTCTTCAAACGAGTGAACTGGCGATAGGCAGCCAGCGCATGTCCAAGGGACACGCTCATGGCCCACAACATCCGGGAAAGCGGCTTCAGAGCCTTGGGGTCGTAGGGGTGGTTCTTGGGGATATTCCGCTTCCCTGGGCCACCTCCACTACCATCGGGAATGCCCGAAGCCCCAGTGACCGTGGCCCCGGACCCGTCATCGATGAACCCTGGGGGAGGCGGTGGGGGTGCCTTCGCTGCTGTCCTGTCCTGAGCGTAGTACCTCGCCATCAGCCGACGCTGGAGGCGTTCCTCAGGCGTTAGAGCCAGGTCTGTGATGGGTACCTCTGCGTCGAAGTCCATGATCAACCCTTCAGAGGACTTCCGGTATCGTTGAATAGACGCTCGATGTAGTAGTTCTGTCCCTCTTGCTTCAATGCCCAGAGGTCATTCGTGCTCTTGTGAACCAGGGTGTCCGAGCTAGCCCGAGCAAATCCGCTCAGGTCTGCAATGGATCCGACCTTCATACGAACCGGCTTTGCAGCAGCCGTCTTGGTCCCGTGGGGAGAGATGACGGCTGGCTCGCTTGCAAAGAACGCATCGAGGCCAGAGGCGGACTGTTCGAAGTCTAGCTTGAAGTCGGGCATGATTCCTCAGGTGATAGTCAGGACGACCGAAACGTCCACGAAGGAGTTGTTGCTGTACCCACTGACCCGTAGGGTATCTTGATAGACCCCAGTTCCGAGAGTGATGAGGGGGGCTACCTGGACGGTGATGTTCTGAGACTGCCCAGAAAGAAGCGTCCCAGACGTGGGTGTGAATCCTGTCAACCAGCTCTCAGACGCACAGTTGAGTCTTTGGACCAGGAATTCCAACACTGATCCAGCGGGACCTGTGTTCGTGATGGTGAATACCTGGTTTGGGAGAACCGGGAATGGCCCAGTCAAGGGCTTCACCACGTTGAAGGTCAACGTGACAGGGACGATGGAGATGGTGGCCTTCGGTCTCACGATGATGGTGACGGGGAAGGACTGGGGATTGTTCGTGGCCGTGTCATCCTGGGCCAGGATGGTGGCGTTGTACGTCCCAACCGTCAGGAGTGTTGAGTCCACAGACACCAGGAACGTCCCGGATTCCTGAAAGCCCAGATTCCCGATGACTGCCGGGGAGACGCTCAGGTAGGTCGCTGAGGGGGTCAGCGAGGCATCCAGAAGCGAACCGTAGACCCCCGTGTTGGTCAGCAGGCCGTCCTGCTGTGGGGAGAAACCCCTACCCTCGTCCACATTGAACGTGAGCAACGAAGGGGGGCCAAAGAGTATGGCGGGCCGGAATTGAGCCTGTAGCTCGGTAATACTCTCAGCCATCGCCGTGACCACTGGACCCGGGATGGGGATGGAATCACGGAGGATCCCGAAGGGGGACACGATATTGTAGACCACAAAGGCCGGAGAGGCCCCTGAAATGTCCATTCGGGTAGTCCACCGCCATATCCCCTGGCTCACCTGGTAGGTGAAGGAATAGTCGTGAGACTGAAGATTCGCGGCTAAGGGCACAGATCGGTCCTCATACAGAGAGCCCGATAAAAAGAAACCAGGCTTCCCCAAATCCCTGCCTGGGAGTCCCGCCGCTACTTCTTTGATGGCTTCTTTCTACCGTGAGAGCAGACCAGCTTGCCGAGGGCATAGAGACTCGATACCTTCGGGCAAATTCCGAAATCGAGCTTGTAGAGACTCACCAAGCCTCTGGTGTTGCACCGGAACCGCCAGGTCGAGGAGGTCCCCGGCCCTCGATGAGTCGGTCCCTCGCCCATCGTGTTGCTTATCGCTACAGCACCCAGCAAGACGAGAGGGATGAGCCGCACGACCCATCCAATGGAGTCCTGGACAAGGGGCAGCTAGACTCTCTCCAGGACAAACACGCTTGGAGGGGCTACCAGTTCAGCGTTGCCCAGCAAATTTGGAACGATGCAGCGAGCTTTGAGGAAGGCAACGAGCCTGATGACTGGGGGGACGGTGACACCGGCCGAGTCCAGTGGAAAGGTCCCCTCCTGACTCTCGATGAAGTGCTTGAAGAGATAGCCAAGACTCCGTTCAAGTGGTCCGCCTGGATTACTAAAGGGTACTCGTTCGACAGCAAACCCAAGAAGCTGAAGAAAACCGTGGTTCAGGGCCAGGGTCACATTGAACGCATTGACGGCAAATCGCTTTCGGATGAGGAGCGTGAGCACATCACCTATACGCTCAGACTCAAAACCTAGGTGCAGGCGTCCCCACCCCTGTTGGACCACTGGGGGAGCACCACGGCGCGGAGTACGTTGAAATTTTTGTTGGCAATGGAACTGAAAATCTTCTGGTAGGGCCGGTACTTCTCGTCCTTATCGGCCGCATCCTCGGTCAGCTTGACCGCCTTAAAGAACCGATGCCGTACCCTCCCCTGGGTCAACTTCAGTTTGGCGGCCACCTCAGATTGGCAGGTCGTCTGCCACATCAACACCAGGATATCCACGTCGATTTGCTGGGGGAGGACTCCAGGTAAGTCCCGTCGTAAGTCGTCCTCTGTGACCTCTGGGATACTGAGCAGGAACTTGATCCGCTGGAGTCCACGGTCAAGACGATAGCTGATCGCCGCCTGGGTCACCTCAAAGATGGCGGCTATATCAGCCTGTCGCTTCTTTAGGATGTAATACAGGTAGATGAGGTCGGCTTCACGTTCGGGGATACGGTCTAACAGGGCTTCCACCCTGGCCTCGTATCCCTCAGGTAAGCCACGGGACTCGGCTTCTGACTCCTCGTAGGCATCTACTGCCAGTTCATCGAGCCGGAATTCTAGATCCGACTCGTCATACGAGAAGCGGTTAGCTAATTCTGAGGGGTCAACTGGGATAACGTAGCCAACACTCATAGTGTCAATCCCGTTGCATGTTCTGAAGACCGCTCAAAGAACGTCTCCAGGATCGAGTTGGGGGTGATTTCGACCGCCCTCAAAAGAGCAGCTACTTCATCTGGATTTGGATTTGGATCTACCTTGGTGAAGGGTACATCCTTTAGAGCCATCAGTTCCACGTTGATGCGTACCTGTGGTTCTGCGGACCTCAAACGGTCATACTGTACTTTGGATACGCCAGCAAGTCCGGATCGGTAGACGTTGTCCACCGACCCGTGAGCTTGAATGAGCGACCTTAACACTTTCTTGGGTACCCTCGGGACTCCAGGCAAGTTGTCGGAGGAGTCTCCTAGTAGAGCCCGGAGCTGTACCATGACTTCCGGCATAACGCCATAGTGCTCTTTGACAGCATCAGGGTCAAAGAGCAACTCTTTCCTAGCACCCAGGGCGGGAACCAGCACCGAGATGTTGGCGTTTACGAGCTGTAAAAAGTCCCTGTCAGTGCTGAAAATCACGGTCTTTTGGCTGGAAAGTTTCTTCCGAGCCAGGGTAGCTATCACGTCATCCGCTTCCTCATTGGGGTTGAACACCTGATAGACCCCGAGGGCAGGAAGAATCTTTCGGAGGTAGCCGAGCTGGTCGAATGTAGGTGGGCCTACATGCGCCGGTCGATTAGCTTTATAATCCGGGTATTTGGCCTTCCTTCTTTGAGAGGATCCATCCCAGGATATGTAAAGAGCCGAGGGCCACCTCTTACGGAGGGCTCCAAGACTTCTGAGGAAGCCCAGGATGATGCCAGTGGGCCTACCCTGACTGTCGGACAGGTCCGATATCCCCGGGGCGTGAAGACAGCGGAAGGCGAGATTATGGCCGTCTACGATGATGTTTTGAGGCACTTTTCCGACTCCAGTTCTCCGACGACGGGTTGCTTGTTGCTTCAGCAACTCGTTCATCTCGTTGCGTATCCCTCTACCCCTGTCGAGGACATCCTCAAACCACGCCAGCTCCAAGACCTTCTGCTCCAGGCGGGGGAATGTCCGAGTGTCCCCGAGAACCCTTACCGCACCTGTTGCGTCCGGTAAGGGGCCATTGAAGCTGTCCACCCCGGAAACCCTCTGGTCAGCCGCCATGAACTTCGCGTGAAAAATCAACCCCCTCGTCCAATCAGCTAAGGTCTGGACCTCCATCACCCTGCTGGGAAAGTTGAGCGATTCTAAGGGGTGCCAGTCGAAGAATGACCTCCAACCATAGGGGCTCCTCTTCCTGTGGATCCAACCCTCCAGCCGGTCACAGACCTCGTAGGGCTGTAAAACCTTGTCCAACTGGTCTGTCCAGTTGAACAGGGGCTCAGAGGATGCAACCCACGATTTCAGGAGGTTCAGCCGACTGATCAGGGGTGAGAGGGGGCTCCGTGTGCCGATCTGGAGGCCGGACCGGGGAAGGGTGAGGATGGTCTGCTTCGACCGAAGCTGAACATAGACCTGGACAGCATCCTGCTCTGGGATCTCCTCGATGACCGTGGCCGTGATGTTCTTGAACGGGCCACTGGTGATGACCACTTGGTCACCAACACTGATCCCCTGATTCACTTCGACTTCGATCTGGTGCCTGATGCGCTCGATGTGGGCTTGGCCTACCGTCGCCAGAATTCGGGAATGCCGAGAACCGTTAGGTTTCGTGAGAACGGACTGGACCCACCTGGTCCCCTCCAGCTTGAGGTAGTCCCTGTCCGGAAGGCTCTTGAGGACAAACGCATAGCCCTCAATGAGATAGTGGACGACCCTCTCCCCTGCGATCTTGCTCACCGCAGCCGGGATGAACACCTCACCAGGATGCTTCAATGAGCGGAGGATACCCTCACGGACGGCTTCCGGATCTTCCCCCTCACTCTTGAGGCTGAGTTCCAGAACTACCCATTCGTTTACGTCCATATTCAGCCACGCCAGGAACGCTCAAAAGTTCTCTTCCAGTCTGCCGGGGTGAGAGCTTTGTCCTTCTCGACCGCTGACACAACCTTCTGAGGTGTTTCCGCATGCCCTCTGGGATGGACGCCTGGAACCCCATACTTGTCCAAGGACGTGAGGGCCAGGGAATCCTGCCCTAAGTTGCCCTTCCCTCCGATGGGGGCCAGGGCTAGAGCCTGAGGAGCCGAGGCTGTAACTGAATGTACTGGCAGGGGTGGGGGTAAAGCAACCGAAATCTTTGGCAGGTCCACTTGTGTAGTCAAAGAAACCACATCGAAGATCAGGCTTACCTTTGTCCGTGCCTGATCCTGGGACCCTAGGAACTTTTTGGCGTAACCCACGACTCCGTTACCGTACTTCGCATACAGCAGCTCGGCTTTGGCCCTATCCACGTAGGCGAACTCGGCAAACATCTTGTGGTGGAGCCTGTACGCATTCATCGCAGCCTCAGCCACCCCTGAGGCCACCTCCTCGGCCCCCACACGGTCACAGGCTTCCTCAAGCAAGGGAATGGCCACCCCAGGGTTGTCGAGCGACAGTAGGATGTCGTAATAGGTGGTCGTGAGGGAAAGCCCCAAGTAGTCCCTCACAGCTTCGAGACTGATCGTCCCGTTCTTCTGGGAAATCATCTCCAGCCGGTTGAGGGTATCCCTCACGTGGCCCCCCGAGCAGTCTATGACTGTGAGGATCGCATCCTCCTCGAACTCGACCTGTTCCGCCGCAAGGATCTTGCGGAGACGACTAGCAATGTCCTCCCGAGTGATCTTGCGGATGCGGTGCTCCTCACACCTCGACCGGATAGCTCCTCGTATTTTCTCTGGCTCGGTGGTGCAGAAAATACCAACCATGAGCTTCTCCTCAATGGGTTTGAGGAGAACATCCTGACCTGGTGCGGTCATCCGGTGAGCCTCGTCAAAGAGGTGAATCTGCTTGGCCGCACCCTCTACGGCAAAAGGAAGATCGTCTACGATGGCCCGAACGTCGTCCACTTTACCGTTACTGGCCGCGTCCCGCTCATGAAAAGCTTGTGAGGAGTCTCCCAGGATGGCAACGCAGTTATCACACTCGTTGCAAGGTTCCTGGTCGGAGGTGAGGTTGTCGCACAGCATCGCTCGGGCCAAGATGCGTGCGAGAGTCGTCTTTCCAGAGCCATGGGCTCCAGAGAAGATGTAGCTCGAATCGAGGGCGTTGCCTTTTCTCAGTCTTGCCTTCAAGACCTCGACAGCGCCCTCTTGCCCGAGGACGTCGCTGAACTTCAACGGTCTGTACTTCAGGTCCCACACAGGATCACAGCTCGCTCAGAAGGTCTTCGACTGTCTCCTCGGAGGATTCCTCCGTTGTAGTGTCCACCCCGGCTTCCTCCCGAGCGATGGTGTCCACTTGAATCTCATGAGCCACAGAGACAAACCCGGTGAGTTGGTCATTCCAGGCACCATGGCGGCGAAGGATGCTGGAGAATTCCTGGACGTCAGGCTCCCTGATCTTCCACTGCATCTCTCCGGATTTCTCGTTCTCCTCGCCAGTGCAACGCTCCAGGAGGTGATCCACCAGGGCCAGACGTTGCTCGTTGGTTAGCTCCACCCATCTGTCCCCGGCGATCTCGATGAGGAAGTCCAACTCTAAGAGGTACTCCAGGGGTCCAGAGACCTTCCGTGTCTTGCCCAGCACGTCGATGCCACCCTTGGCCGACGCCTTGTCCACGAAGATGTACTCAACCCGGGCCGTAGCTAACTCCGGGTGGTAGTTGGCAACCAGTCCGCCAGCAATGGCTTTGACGGACTCCGCATCACTGTATACCTTAGGCATTCGAATTCTCCAGGTTCATGTAGGGGTCAACCTGACGTAGCAGGTAGTCTCGAAGTCGGGCGTCACCCCAGACTTCCCACAGCTCGTTCGGGTCTTTGACGTACCTATCTACACCGACACGAGCTTTGGGGAAGACGGGAATGTGGACCTCAAGGAAATCTCCGTAAGACTCCTTGAAGTCAGCACAAGCCCGACGGCCATCCTTGTCATTATCATAAGCCAGCCAAACCTGCCTAGCAAAACGTCGAATGAGTCTGGCAAGAGCCTCATTTGTACCCAGGGTGAGGGCTGCAAAGGTGTTCGGGAACACCCTTTGAATAGGGAACACGTCGAACGCTCCCTCCACTACCCAGGCCGTCTCGGTCTCCCAAATCTTGGGAATGGCCTGGCCTAAGCCGAAGTACACGGATTCGTCACGGTCGTGGTAGTACGTCAGATACCCCTTGACCTCAGGGGGCACATGTCTGAACTGGAGGCCCTTGATCTGCCCCAAGATGTTTGTGAGGGGCAGCACAAACACATCGTCTAGACGCTGACCCCCTCGGGAGAATCGAGTGAACTCGTCAGGAACTCCGGTCGGGAGCGGACCTTTCCAATAGCCCAGTTGGAACTGGGTAATCTGGGATTCGGATACACCCCTAGCCCAGAGAGCTTCTAGCTCTCTGGTGCCCAATTGCGATTGGGCGGTTGCCACAAAATCATCGAGCCAGCTCATTGATCAGCACCATAGACTGGTCCACCTTGCGAAGCAGCAACCCTACATGGTCGTCAATCCTCGTGTAGACTCCAACCATCGGAGGGGCAGTCCCCAAGATCATCTGCCCCTCCGGAAGTTCCGAGAACAGAATTTTGATGTCATTCACTTCGGCCACACATCCTTGTGCCACCGTGAGCTTTCGAGCTTCATCAAGGGTGATCTCATGCCCACACAATTGGCGTAGCTTCGGGAAGGGGACAATCAATGACCGAGGTAATAGCCCGTAGCCCTCTAGGGTCTGTTTGGCCGAGGCTATACTTGTACACCGGTTGGTCCACCCAGATTTCTTGGAGATAGCCCACAGGTCCCTGAATAAGCTCTCCAGAAGGCCACCCTCCTCCTCTAGGGGGCACTCTGAGAATCCGTAACGGACAGCATGGTCCCCAAGCCGCATCCCTGGATGTACGAAACCTCTCCTAGCAGTCGTGACGAGAAGAGGCTGGTCCATAGGGTCCATGACCCTCTCCTGGAATGCGGGAATGGCGAACCCCCCATCCCTGGCTGCCTTCCGTCGGGATCTCTCTGGAACTAGAAAGCTCTCAAAGGCCGAGGTTATCATCATTCCTATCCAGCAAGCTGGGGACGTTCTTGAGGGGCTCGATACGGATGCGTAAGGCCCAGAACCAGAGACGCTTCCACCAGGGGAGCTTCACCGGCTCAGACAAAGCCCACATGAGCCCGTACACCTCAGGGAGGTTGTGCTCTAGCCAACCTATGTCGTTCGTTTGTTCCTGAAACTCCCTGCTCAAGTCCTCCTTGGTGGTCTTGCTCTGGAAGTACGGACACCTCTGGGCATCGATGGGATCCTCACAGATGGTCCCGTTCCATTCCTCAGCGGTGTCCTTTCCCAAGGTACAGAGGCCAATGGACTGGTCCTGAACGACGGCCAGAGAAATGCGGTTGTAGTTGGGGTTAAGTTCCCCATCAACCCGTTTCCTCACGTCAACAGGGTGCCGATAGTTGTGGGTACACTGGTGCGGAAGACGCTGAGAAGCCAGCTTCACTCGACGATCTAGTTCCACCGTCAGAAGGTAACGGGCACGATCCCGAAGTTCATCCAGGGGTCTCATGCGCTCCTAAGCTCCAGGTGCCTCGAACCATCGTCCAGGATCACCTCCGAGCAGCGGTATGACCTATCAGCGTGGTCGAGGAACGTGTGCTTGTGGGTAACCAATAGGACATCGAGCCCCATGGACTCCGCGAGCTGCTTGAGAAAGTGCCCTGTGGCGTCCACATACTCCTCTGACACGGAAGCCAAGGTCTCGTCCAGCAATAGCAGGGGCTTCTTCTTCAGACGGAGCACAGCCAGCATCCTAAGGATCAAGTCCGCTACGGCCGAGGGTCCGCCTCCAAAGGCGTCCAGAGGCTTGCCTCGGATAGCTAAGGGGTCGTCAGCCGCTCCCTGCCGAAAAAGGAAGTCCACGGAGACCTTGTTGTACTTGGTGCTCAGGTCTGCCTCGAATCCGAGGTCCAGGTCGTGGAAGATGGTGTTCAACCCCTCTGTCACGACGCCCTCGACTGTCCGTACCTGTTTGGTGACAAGTTGGTCCATGAGAGCACGGAAAAGCTCTCCGACCTTGACTAGCTTGTCTATGCGGTCGGTGAGGCCCACCACCTCAGATCCCTTCGTGGCCAGCTCATCTCGGAGTTGGTCACGAAGGGTGGTGAGCCTAATCGATGAAGCCTCCACAACTCTGAGCCTCTGTGTCAGTCCACTGAGGGGATGAACTTGGTCAACTGGCATTCGGTGATACCCTCCCCTGGACCGGGGAGAACCTTTCCTGACTTGTTGTCCACCCAGAACCGGTCGTTGACCCTGAAGTGGTAGTAGTCCCGCTTCCGCTTCTCATCCTTTGGCGGTGTGATGACCACTTTCAGGAGCACCTGATGGGACTCCATGCCGATGAACAGGTCAAGAAACTGGTGAATCTTGACCATCGCAGCGAAGCTTCTCGTCTTGGCAAGCTCCGTCTCCGGAATCACCGTCACAAGAGGGCTCTTGACGTTGGATTTCTCAGCGAGGATGAACTGTAGCTTGCCCTCCTCCGCTGTATAGACGACCCGGATCGTGTCCACCTTGGCCTTGCTGACCTTGGATGTTGAGGTCACCGCCTCCTGCATGTAGGACAAGACCTGAGTGATGTACGCCTTGTCTACCCGGAGCTGAATGGACTCATCGGGGTAATAGCTGAACTTGGGATGGGTCAGAGCTTGGTGGGTCCATCCGAGGGTCTGACCATCCGAATTGATCAGGAACGACCAGTTGGCTGTCTTGCGTAGGGTCACATCCCCTGTGCAACGCCCGAGGAACGAAGCCACGGCCGGGATGTTCGAGGTGTGGATGCTCAGCCCATGGTCCTTGAACGCCTCACAGAAGAAGTAAGAACCACGTCTACCATCGGACCCAAACAAGTAACCATCACCCTTCTCCCAGTCCTTCTGGCTGGCGTCGAAAAGCTGCATACTGAAATAGAAATCCTTGACTTTCCCTTGCTGCTCGGGGACAGGCATACCGCTCTTCACAAAGTCAACGGCCGTCTTTAGGAAGGTGGAGGAGAACCCCATGTCACTTCCCTGACCGTTGGCATCTGTAACCGGCTTGATACCTCTGGGGTCGAAAGTCGGGTGCTCAGCTTCGGCACCGGAGGTCGTGGAATAGCTCACGTAGAAGTGACCCCCTTCCCGTTCCCCAACCTCGATGCTCAGGGTGTCCCCCTTGGGGAGGTGCTTGAATCCTCCGGAGAACTCAACAGGGTAGATGAATGGTCCCTCACCCTCCACCTCGTCTACAGGTACCTTGGAGGAAGCTTGGTGATTGGGTTCCTGTGAGTAGAGAGTGCATTCCCCTCCAGCCCTCACGACGAACAGGTACCCTCCCTTCTTGTCACCCGCGACAGGGGTAACGACCGAGACTACATCCAGGGCCTTGCAGAGGTCCTCAACCTTGACTTTGAACTTGATCATGGGTGCCTTTCACTTCTTCTCGAACTTCGCCAGGGCCGTTTCGACCTCAGCCAGATCCTTCTCGTAGGAAGCAATGGCCTCCTCGACTTCCGCCTTCTTCTTGTCCCGTTCCTCGGTGAGCTTCTTGGGGTCATAGCCAGCGGCCCGGATTTCCTTGACCAGGCGATCCAGTTCCTCCCGCTTGGCTTCTAACTGCCCCTTTAAGCCAGCCTTCTTGGCGCGAACCACCTGTGTCCGCTTGGCTAAGTCGTCCACCTTCTTCTTCATTTGTTCTGGAGTCATGGCGTTTCACCTCTATACACCGCGCGTTAGGAACTGCCCATCAATTTCCGGCCCTGTGGGCACAGGCTGATAAAGCTGCAAAATCGACAAGCCTGATCACTAGGCTTGGCTTGGAACACTTCCTTCGATTGACCCCCACGCACAATCTTGGTTAGGGAAGTCAATACCTCGTCCTGTAGCTCCTCCAAGTCAGCCTGAGAGAAGTCTACCCAGTCAAGGCTCTCCGGGGGGTCGAACCGCCAGTACACGAAGCCCAGCTTGTCCGGCAGGACGTTCTTGTTCTGGATGCTGTACAGCATGGCGTACCACTTGAGCTGCTTGGGGTCCACGAATGAGCCTCTGTGCTTGGACCCCTTGCCGTCCAGAATCACGAGGTCGTGGTGTGGGCTCGTTCGCTGGATGATGAAGTCAGCACGGCCTCCCAGGCGATGACCCCCAACATCCGAGTCCAGCTTGCTTTCGGCCTCCATACGAGGCCCAGCTAAGCGGTAATGCCGCACAATCCGTATAGCTCTCGCTATCGTGTCCCTCACATCGGCCAGAAGCTCGGCCTGACTCTCGTAGTTGGGCTTCTTGTCGTCGGAGGATTTCCACCGGAGCACCCGTCCCCTACGAAGCTCGTCTGAGACGATCTTCTTGTAGGTGGGGTCGATGCGTTCCTCCAAGACCTTCTGGACGTTCTTCTCACGCCAGAGGCCCTTCATGTAGAAGTCCTCCATCAGGGTTCCGACTACAGAACCGTAGAGGGAGTTGACCGTGTTGTCCGGTTCCGGGGGTACTGTCTTGTCCACGTAGCTGTGCCAGTAAGCCCGTGGGCATGACGAGTAGCTCTTGAACCCTGAGTAGGAGATGTACATCAACCAACCTTATTCAACCTGGCGTTCTCCAGGTAGTGCAGAGCCATCTCTCGAATGTCCGTGGCAAACGTCATGCCAGAGAGAGTGTCCTCGATAGACGCTTCGGGGTCTATCAAGAGGTCGGTTTGGATCCTCTGGACGAACTGGTCGATGTGCCGGGTCTGCTCGTCTTGACGTTCTTTGCGTTCAACGTCGAACACCTCTGAGGCGGGCAGAACGTCCAGGAGCAGGGCCTTGGTGGAGATCCCGTCGGGGGTGATCTCGATGAGGCCCACCTTGGGCTTTCGCTCCAGGTTCTCCTTGATCAGGGCACCTCGACTGACCGCACCTTGATTCATGAAGGTGCGGCCATCCAAGGTCACAATCCCCTGGTCCCGATGCCAATGCCCGAAACAGTTATGGACTAGCAATCCCCCTGCAACGTATTCCCCAGATGAGGTGCGGAAATTATGAACCTGCCCCTCATAGGGTGCCCTGGACACTTCACGTACCCTTGCATAGTACAACCCATCTGCAAAGAACCCAGCGACCTTTGTCTTTTCGCGGTCTGGTGGAGTGACTCCCATCCGACGGGATAAAAGTTCACCGTCATCCCCATAGAAGGAAATGACGTAACAAGGGAGAGCAGCAGAAATTGTGGATGAGCCGTCGGGTCGCTTGAAGTGACAAAGCCTTGCTGGACGAACTGTGAAGTATGGTCGGAGTCCGATAGACAAGGCGAGAAAGTACATTTGATACCCTAAGGTCAGGGAGACAGTTGCCCCCATGACCTCCGGAGTAGTATGTTGCATTTCCTCTGGTCTAGCGTGCCCGTCTCCAAGCAACCAACCGGTGAGTAACTCTAGGCGGTCAATGGCGGATCTATGCCAAATCCAAGAGGAGAGACTTTTATGCTCTGCAAGCTCCCCTCCATGCATTCCGAAGAATTCCGAGACCTCCCGACCGAATGCACATACTTGAGATGCATTCGGACTGCTGGGATAAGTGTACGTGTGAGTGTCCACCCCGAAGTATTCCTTGATCAATGCTCTGACATCCTCATGTAAGGCTACTTCATTGGTGTTGAAGCTCCATCTAACACCGGATACCGCCTCCCCTTGACGGTTCTTGTCAATGCTCCCCTCTGCGACATAGTAACCTAAAAGGCGGGCTAAGCCGGGGGAGGACCCCGCTCCGGAAGGAATCTGAGGTACAGGTATAGCCACATAATCCCCTGCTTCGATTTGTCCTGCTTTTACCCATGTTGCGTTGACATGGGGAGCCTTGGAACAGGAGGAACAGGGGTAGGATGTTTTCAGCTTATCCGGGTGACACCGCCGGTCAGCCCGAGAGGGCAAAACACACTTGAGTCCTTTGGCCACCCAGTAAGGATGCTCATCAGTAACCCCCCCTTGGAGAAGTGGGGGTATCCCCTCTACATTGAGATTTACTAAATCCTCGGACACAAACCTTGGTGGATGGATGGCCTCGACTACTGTAGCCCCACCGCGACACAAGACCGAGGAATTCTCCACCACTTTTTCGATTGGGACAGGTCTGTATAACCAGTCCAACACGGGTGTTCCTGGAGGAAAACAGAAGAGGTCTGGGCCATTCGGGAAAACCAGATCGGAGTACCGGAACACAGGCTCACCGAAGAAGTCCTCCACAGCCGGGGGAGGATTCTCAGCGGCCAGAGCATGCACCACAGCGATGAGAAAGGTGTCGCCTGGCTTCTTCCTGAGCAATCGTAACTCGTTCAGGGTCCGGGTCGAGCTGTACGGGACGCCCACAACCCGGACACGTAAGTCCCCATCCTCGAAAACATGCTCACGTAAATGCTGGAACACCCCAGCGGCATAGAGGACTCCGAGGGGCTGCTTCTCGATGGTCTCCAAGTTGTTGTACTGGACGTCGTGGTTCCCCTCAACACAGTACGTGGGACAGGGATAGCCCTTCTGAATCTCGGCCGACTGGAACACGAGGGAGTGAGAGTTCCGGCTTGCGGCCTTGACGTGGAAGTAGTCTCCACCATCCAAGACTGCCGTGGCCTCGTACTTCTTGGCTAGTTCCCCAATCTGACGCAAGTTTGACCAAATCTCGGCGGGATAATCCCCCTTCCAGGATGCGGGGGATTTGTCCGAGACGTGGACGTCAGTGCGGTATATGAAGGCTAGTCTAGGCATTAGCTATTCATCAGTTCGTCAAACACGTCTTGTTGGTCTTGGTCGAGTACCTCTCGCTCCACGGCCTTGTCCAGCCGACCCTTGGCGATCTTGATGTACTCGGGGTCACGCTCGATCCCGATGAAGCGGAATCCGTTGTTCACGGCAGCCACGAGTGTCGAGCCAGAGCCAGCGAAGGGATCAAGAACCGTTCCACCAGGGGGAGTGATCAGCTTGACCAGAAAGGTCATGAGCTTGACTGACTTCACCGTAGGATGCTTGTTGATCAATCCTTCTTCTTCAAGGTCTTGCTTCCGTTCGCCCGAGGTGATCTTCCCTGTATAGAAGAAAGGGACATCATATTCGGGCTCGAAGTTGTGAAAGAACCGTGAGGCCCCTCCTGTATCCGAGTAGCCACCCTCTGCCCGCTTGAACCGCCAGTTCTGGTCAGGATCTAACGGTTCACCCTCACCTCCTATTCTGACCGCAGACCTAGAAGCACCACTCTGCTCATTCAGAGCCCCCACAGGACAACCTGGAGCACACTCCCAGTCCTCGATGGTCTCCTCTCCGGAATCATCGGAGTACCCTCGCTTGGTGGCCTCGGTTGGACGAAACCTCCAGTTCTCCTTGTCCTCTCGGCCGCCATCTCCTTCGGGTCGAGTGTCAGTGCGGTTGCCTTGGATCTTCCTTGTCCCGATCTTCTTGCACTCAGGTGAATGAGACAGAACTACGTTGGCTGGCCACCTGCCCTTGGTGTTGTCCGCCTTGAACTCTTTCCGCTCATTGTCATTCTGAACGCCACCGGCAAAGGCACCACTCTTCCCCATGGCTTTGCCTTGAGGAATGGCCCCCGCTTGGTCTGTCTCGCTCTGGTACCCAACCCGACTCCCACCGACATTGATCCCGCCCGTGCCGGTCTTGAGAACCTGCTCGGCTACGGTCCTCTCACGAAGGGGCTTCCTGACGAGCCACCATATCTCGACAGCGGGTTTGAGGGCTGTACCCCAGCCCTCCCACTGGGCTGCTTCGGGTGTGGTGATTGGGAGACCACCCGTCGAACCAGACTTCTTGCTCTTGGGGAAAGATGACCAGTGAAGACCGTCCCGATCCCGATCCCCTGAGCCCGTTGCGGTGGAATCAGAACGGCCGACAGTAACTTGTGCTTGGATGGCCTTCCCGATGTTCAGAGACTTCGGGAATCCGCTATTGCCCGTGACGAAGGCTTTGTCAGCTCTACGAGCTACGAAGGCTCCGGTGGGAACTCGAACGCACCAGACGATTCCTTCATAGTGGATAGGCTCAACCCTGACCAGATCGGTGGTGGTGAACCGTGATGCTCGAACAGTTTGTGGTCTCGATTGCAAGCGAAGAGCATCAGGTTCTCTCGAAGGTTGTTCGTAGGGTTGTGATCGATGTGATGCACTGATTCCTTCCGAGTGAGCACTCGCCCCAAAGCTTGTGCCACAACCAATCGATGCTCCCCCACGTAGCCATCCTTGCGAGCCATTGAGAGGAACTCCAGAGGACATCTGAGGTACTTCACCGAACCGTAGTTCCCGTGCTTCGAGAAGTACGTCACTCCTCCCTTCCACGCGGGATTGTTCGGTCCAGTCATCTTCTCTCGGCGGCAAGGGAATGGCCTGGAGCAGACCAGACACGTCTTCCAGAATGGGTACACTCTCCTCGCGTTGAAGTGCTTCGGCGTACTCGAAAACTGTGCTTCCGCTTCGTTCAACGAGGCAACGATGATTTCTGGAGACGACCTGGTCAGTGTGATCTCCGAGAAGACGGTAGGCGGTATCGCAGTAGGGGTAGAGGTAGACCTGCTGGATGGCTTGCCACTGGAAAGTGCCATGCCCAGCATCGTAGCACAGTGCGAGACGACCTTCCACCAGTGTGTGGTATGGTTCCCACCCTCTTTCCGTAAGGATTTCCGTATCCTCGCTCAGACACCCGAAGATGTGGCTGATACAGTCACGGACCTCGAAGCCTGCTCGTTCAAGAGCCATTCCCGTGTGATGACTGGTTCTCGGAATGGACCAGACAAGAGCATGACCTCCAGGCTTCAAGACACGAAGAAGCTCCTCGGCCACCCCTGCAAGGAAGTCCTGGAAGGGTTGCAGACTCGCCTTGGTCTTCCCTTGAAAGCGAGGCGTGGGGATTCTGTCGAAGGGAACATCCCCTCGATTCGACCAGGTATCTGTCTGTGGACCAGAGGGGTTCTCTTCCGCCTCCTCGAAGCGGTCCCACTCCTTCCCCATAAAAGCGATGCCTGCCGGTGGATCAGAAACGACGCTGTCCAATGAATCCGCTGGAAGCTCTCGTAAGACCTCCAGGCAGTCCCCGTGATAGAGCGTTCCGAGGTCGTAATCGTGTTTCTCAGACATGTAGGGTATTAGCTATTCATCAGTTCGTCAAACACGTCTTGTTGGTCTTGGTCGAGTACCTCTCGCTCCACGGCCTTGTCAAGTCGGCCCTTCGCGATCTTGATGTACTCGTCATCCCGTTCAATCCCGATGAACCGGAAGCCGTTGTTGACAGCAGCCACGAGTGTCGAGCCAGAGCCAGCGAAGGGATCAAGAACCGTCCCACCGGGAGGAGTAATCAGCTTGACCAGAAAGGTCATGAGCTTGACTGACTTCACCGTAGGATGCTTGTTGATCAATCCTTCTTCTTCAAGGTCTTGCTTCCGTTCGCCCGAGGTGATCTTCCC
>Ga0315274_10006601_pt1 | contig 16881 bp, 13 predicted proteins | sample YL17G02_20_MG_FD_203700 | JGI IMG/M metagenome (GOLD analysis project Ga0315274, IMG submission 203700) | Sediment microbial communities from Yellowstone Lake, YNP, Wyoming, USA - YL17G02_20 | ecosystem: Environmental > Aquatic > Freshwater > Lake > Sediment | place: USA: Wyoming | collected...
GACCTTGAGTGATCAAATCCAGGACTTGACAAATGCCATACAGGAGCCGACAATGCTATACGTAAGCCAGCGATCTACTCTGCTGGCCCAAAGTACTCGTTGTCCAATTGCCGCTGAACCAACACAATCACGGGAGACATCAACGCAGTACCGGCCCCCGCTGCGATTGTGCTCAGTGCTATCGGTGTGGGCTGTGTTCACCGTCTGCGCAGACGACGAGTGTTCTGAATCGTTTGGGCTCCATGAGGGCAGAGGCATTCGCGTGTGGTCGCTCGATGTGGGTTGGCTCGGTCGGCGGAGTTGTGTTCGACGCCAGCATGGCTTCCGAAGGTAACGAATGCTGACTCGCGCACAGACGCGGAGACGCAGAGAAAAGGGGAAGGCAAGAACATCAGACGGCAAGAAGCACAGGCCCTCCGTCCTCCCTTCTTCCTTCTGACTTTCTGCGTCGTTGCGTCTCTGCGCGAGACGCAATCCACCTGTCTTCGGTCTTCCGTCCTCTGATTCCCCGCTGGTATCCACAAGGCGTCAAACGTGCTGGTCCGCCATTTCCACGTTCGTCTTTCGTCATTGTGAATGGCTTCGAACTTGTCAGCCGAGTCGGTTTGTAGTCTATTGTGCCGCATGGAGAGCCGACTTTTCGATTTGACCGGCAGGACGGCCCTGGTCACGGGGGCCGGCAGGGGCATTGGGTTTGCTCTGGCCCGGGGACTGGCCGAGCATGGGGCCGATGTGGTTCTGGTGGCGAGGACCAGGAAGCAGCTTGAGGCGAGGAAAGGTGATATCGAGGGCCGGACCGGTCGCAAGGCATGGGCCTTCCCGTATGACCTTGCGAATCTCCGGGGCATTGAGGGGCTTTTCGAAGAGGTTGTCATTATCGCTGGTGGCATCGACATCCTCGTGAATTGCGCGGGGACGACGATCCGCGAGCCTACGGAGGAGGCTTCGCTGGAGAGCTTCAATCGGGTGATGGAAGTGAATCTGACGGCTGTCCTGCGGCTGTCTCAGGCTTTCTGCAAGCATCGCAAACAGGTGGGCAAGCCCGGCCGGATCATCAACATCGGTTCCCTGGCCTGTCATGCCGCTCGCCCGACCATTGCCGCTTACGCCTGCAGCAAGATGGGGATACTGGGGCTGACGAAGACCCTGGCGGTCGAATGGGCCAAGTACGGCATCAACGTCAACGCCATCGGGCCCGGCTACATTGCGACCGATCTGACCGCGCCGTTGCAGGGCGATCCGCAGTTCAGCGAGTGGGTGCTCTCCAAGACGCCCCTGGGCCGCTGGGGCCGGCCGGAGGACCTTGTCGGCACCGCTGTTCTGCTCGCCTCCAGAGCCGGCGACTTTATCACGGGACAGATCTTCTATGTGGATGGCGGCTGGACCGCTCTTGTTTAGATGCATTGCACGCAAAGGGTGGCAAAGGGAAATCTCTATGAAGGTAAACACGATCGCTGCGATAGCTCGTAGGGTGTGCTGTGCACACCATCTGTCTCGGGTCGGGTTGAATGAATGGTGTGCACAGCACACCCTACCCCTTGTCGTGGGCATTGCTATCATGGTCGGTCTCTGCGGGCAAGTGATCGCCGATGTGGGCAGGGCCGAGCCTGTGAAGGTGGACGTTCGCAGGCGCGTTGCGACCGCCGAGACTCCCGACCGGTCGTATATCGTCTGCGAGACGCAGCCGTGGAATCCGGCCGAGACCGCCATCATCATCTGTGACATGTGGAATCAGCACTGGTGCAAGGGAGCCACCGAACGTGTTTCCGAGCTGGCGCCGGTCATGAATCGCGTCGTCTCAGCGGCGAGGGACAAAGGGGTCCTCATCATTCACGCTCCCAGTGGGACCATCGATCACTACAAGAGTCACCCGGCACGCCAGTGGGCCCAAGCGGCGCCGAGGGCGGGCAATGTCCCGGCGGGCATCGAGTCGTGGTGCCAGTGGAAGGACGAGACGGAGAAGAAGGTGTATCCCATCGACCAGTCCGACGGCGGCTGTGACTGCCAGCCCCGATGCAAGGAAGGTTCGCCGTGGACCGGGCAGATCGACGCCATCGAGATCAAGGAGGTGGACGCGATCAGCGATTCCGGCGTGGAGGTCTGGAACCTGCTGGAGCAGCGGGGCGTCAAGAACGTGATCTTGATGGGCGTGCACACGAACATGTGCGTGCTCGGACGGCCCTTCGGACTCCGCAACCTGGCCAAAGCCGGCAAGAACGTCGTCCTCATGCGCGACATGACGGACACGATGTACAACTCGCGTCAGCCGCCGCGTGTCAACCACTTCACGGGCACCGATCTCATCGTCGAGCACGTGGAGAGATACGTCTGCCCGACCATCGTATCCACCGCCTTCACCGGCCGGCCGCCGTTTCGATTCAAAGAGGATAAGCGGCCGTCCGTCGTATTCATCTCGGCCGAGAATGAGTACAGCGCCGCCGAGACTCTTCCCGTCTTTGCCCGCGAGATGGAGCTTCACCACGGCCTGCGCTGCGACATTCTCCAGGCGAGCATCGCCAAGCAAGGCGAAGAAATCCACTACATCAGCGGTATGGAGACTCTGGCCGATGCCGATCTGGTTGTAGTCTATGCCCGGCGACGGGCGTTCCAGGCCGACCAGATGAAATACCTGCGGGACTTCCTGGACCGGGGCAAGCCGCTGATCGGCCTTCGCACGGCCAGTCACGCGTTCGATTCGCGCGGCACCGCTCCGAAGGGACACGATGAGTGGGTGACGTTCGATCCCGAGGTGCTCGGCGGCAACTACCGCGGGCACTACGGCGCCGGCCCCGTGGCGACAATCACGCTCGCCGCAGGCGCAGACAGCCATCCCATTCTCAAAGGCATCGAGCTGCCCCTGCGGAGCAACGGCTCGCTCTACAAGGCAAGCCCTCTGGCCGCCGGCACGACCCCATTGCTCATCGGCGAGATTGCGGACCAGAAGCCCGAGCCCGTGGCATGGACGCACCAGTACAAGAACTCCCGCGTCTTCTACACGTCGCTCGGCCATCCCGACGACTTCGAGAACCCCCCGTTCCGCAGACTCCTTATCAACGCCATCTTCTGGGCGATGGACAAGATGCCATAGTACGCGCGTAGGGGCAGGCCCCCGTGCCTGGCCTACATGCACGGCGCCGTCGTTTACACAGAATTTACTTCACCCGTTGTCAACCGTTGGGCTACGATGATCGTCTATGCCGGTAGTTGGAGCCGTAGCTTTGATGGGAAGTAGTGACGAGAGTCTGATAGCCGCCCATCTCGCGGGTGATCAGGCGGCGTTTTGCGAGCTTGTCCGAAGGTATGGGGACGGCGTGCTGGGGTATTTGTTCCACATGACGGGCAATCTGAGCCAGGCCGAAGACCTCTTTCAGGAGACGTTCAAACGTGTCCACGAGAAGGCGCATACCTTCCGCGGGGGACGCTTCAAGAGCTGGCTCTTCACCATCGCCACTCGTGCGGCGATCGACAGCGGCCGGCGGCGCAGACGCCTGAGAGTCGTTTCGTTGGACCAGGGCGACGACTGCGACGAGGGGAATTCTTCGCAAGTAACCACCTTGGCGGACGACAATGCGGCGGACCCGGCCGACGAAATGGTCAAAGAAGAGCAGAAGCAACAGGTGCGGCGGGCCATCGAGGCGCTTCCTGCCAAGCAGCGGGCCACCCTCATTCTCGCCTATTATCAGCAGCTCAGTTACCAGGAGGTCGCCCAGGTGATGGGTTGTTCCATCGGCACGGTGAAGACCCAGATGTCGCGGGCCCTGGCCGCACTGGCGAGGAGACTGCCGGACTCCATCGGCGTGACGAAATGAACAGGCATTTGACAGAACAACAACTGATCGACTACCAGTTCAAGCTGGCCTCCGAGGCCGGCATGGAGGAGGCCCGTGCGCACCTTGACCAGTGCGAGGCGTGCCGGCAGCGACTCGCGGAGTTGAATCGCAAGTTCGCCGCCCTGGACCTGCTCCGCGATGAAGTCAAGCCTTCCGACGCCTTGATTGCCCGAACCGTCGAAAATGCGGCAAGGACTCGCCGCGCCAGAGTACTTCCGTTGCTGTCGCTGCCGTGGCTGGGTGCAACGGCAGCGGCAATCCTTGTCGGCGTCGCCGTGCTCGTGGTGTCGAATCTCGGGCCGCAGGGGCAGCCGGGGGGAGTCCTGGCACCGACAGCCTCTGAGCCAAAGGCCGCCCCGGCCCAGAGAGCGGAAGAAAGAATCGCGCCCACATCCGAGCGATCCGCGGCCTATGGCGGCAAAGCCGGAGCGGACGCCTTCGGGTTCAAGCAGGCTCTTGCCGAATCCGTGGTGGGGGGCCCACTTGCCGCCAAACCCGAAGAGGTCGCCGAGAAGCCGCCGTTCGCGCCGGCCAGTGCCATCGAGCTGGTGGTCCTGCCTCGGCGGGAGAACGTGCAACTGACGATCTACAACGGCGCCGACCTGACATTAGTGCGGGAACGCCGCAATCTGACCTTGAAGCAGGGCTGGAACTGGCTGCAATTCATGTGGGCCAATACACTGATCGACCCGACCTCGCTCACGCTTGAGCCTCTGGAGCACAAAGATCAGGTGCAGGTCCAGCAATTGGTCTTCCCGCCGAGGCTGCGGGAGCTTGGCCGCTGGCTGATCCGTTCCGAGACAAGCGGCCAGGTACCGTTCGAGCTAACCTACCTCACCAGCGGCCTGTCCTGGCGGGCCTTCTACATGGGCACGCTGTCACAGGATGAGAGGACCATGCACCTGGAGGCCTACGTCCGCGTCAGCAACAACAGCGGCGAGGACTACGAGGACGCCCAAACCCGCCTCATCGTCGGCCGGGTCCACCTGCTCGACCAAATCCGTGCGTTGGCCCAGCGGCAGTATCCCTACGGCAGTCCATTATCAGCCGGCACCGGCACGCTTGGCGGCATGGGAGGTTATGGGGCGCTTCGCGACAGGAACTATGGGTTAGAGATGAGGGGGAAGGTTGCCGGGGAATTGGTGGAGTCTCTGGAAGAACGTAAGGAAATCCGGAAGGAGGGGCTCAGCGAGTATTTCCTTTACACGATCGAGGGGACCGAGACGATTCCGAATGAGTGGGGCAAGAGACTGCTCTCGTTGGAGGCTGATGGAATCCCAGTCAAGGCATTGTACAAGTACGATGAGGAGCGGTGGGGGACACAGACGATTCAGTTTGTGTCCTTCGCCAACGACGAGGAGCACAAGCTCGGCGGGACGCCCTTGCCGGATGGGACGGTTCGCGTCTACGGCAGGGCGGATGAGCAGGGACATTTGTCCTATGTCGGCGGCACGGACGTGAAGTACATTCCCGTCGGCGAAGAGATCGAGCTGAATCTTGGACCGGCCCATCTGGTCGAAGTCAAGCCGGTCCTGATGGATTATCGAACAGAGCATCACGTCTTCGATCAGAACGGCAACATCAACGGCTGGGACGAGGTGCGGATCTGGAAGATCGAGGTCACGAACACGCGCACACTGCCGGTGGAGATCGAGATCACTCGCGGCTTCGAGACACCATACTGGACGCTGACGCCGCCGGACTCGGCGGTATCTTACGAGAAGCATGATGTGACCCACGCTCGCTACCGGCTGACCCTTGAGCCGCGACGCAAGCGGGCCTTTGAATACACAGTGACGACCTATCACGGCGTTCGCGAGCAGTCGTTTCCGAACGCTGGGGTGTTGGATAGAAACTGAGGCACGATATGGGGACAATGGAAAAGGTGTGCGCAGCACACCCTACGAATTCAGGAGACCGATTATGAACGTGAAACGCATTGCATTGATGGCCGTTGTGGTTCCACTATGTGCTGTGACGGCTCAGGCGAGGATCAAGCTGGTGGCGCTGCCGGAGCGGGCGGCGACGGTGATTCGACTCGACAACCCCAGCGCTACGCTCATCGAAGAGGAGCGAGTCCTCACGCTCCAGAAGGGGCTCAACAAGGTGGATTTCTCGTGGAAGGGCGTGCAGATCGACGAGGATTCGATCCGCCTGCAGGTCCTCGACCACCCGGCCGATGTCACGCTGCTGAGCGTCAGCTACCCGCCGGGCGAGTCAGCGCTGGTCTGGGAGATCAGCAGCAGCGGCGACTACGCCGAGCCGGTCCGCATCAGCTACCTGCTGAGCAATATCGACCGGCTGATCACCTATAAGGCCGTCGCCAACAAGCCCGAGACCCTGGTCGATCTCAAAAGCTACCTGGTCCTGCGTAACTTCTCCGGCGAGGACTTCGCCCAGGCCCGCGTCCTGCTCGACTACGGCGAGGCCTTCGAGCAGGGCATCGACCACGAGGAGACCAAGCAGATGCTGTTCCTGACCGAGCCGAACGTGCCGATCCGCAAGATCTGGACGTTCGACGCCGCCACGCTGCCCTGGGACCCGGAGAAGCTGGAGAATAAGAACGTAGGCATCCCCGTCAGCTACGAGATCACCAACAGCGAGCAGGGCCGACTGGGCAAGTTCGCCCTCTGGGGCGGCAAGGCCCGCATCTTCCAGGAGGACGGCCACGGCAGCACGATCTTTCTCGGCGAGGACAACGCCTCGCTCGTGCCGGTCGGCGAGAAGATGGAGCTCTACATCGGCGACAGCCGGGACATCGTGGTCACGCAACGAAAGATGAGAGATGCCCAGATCGACATCCAAAAGAATCACTCGGGTCGGGTCGTGCTCTTCAACACCGATGAGATCATCACGGCCAAGATCGAGAACTTCAAGGACAGCCCGGCCGTCCTGACGATGATCCAGCACATCCCCGGCCAGTGGGACATGGAGGAGTGCAACCTGAAGTACGTTAAAAAGGACGCATATACTCTCAAATTCGAGGTCGAGCTGCCCGCGCGAACGCAGGCCGGTCCGGCGGTGAAGGAGTTGACCATGCACTACCACCGCCGCAATGTCCGACCTCGATAGCAACCTCGATTCCGGAAGATTGACAGGAGTAGTCCCATGAAACGTATAAGCGTACTACTGATGGTGCTCGGTGTGACCGGCGCGGAGGCCGTGGCGAAAGTGGACTTGGCCACGCTGCCGTCGCGCGACACCGTGCAGTTGACGATCTACAATTCCGCCGACCTGACCCTCGTCCGCGAGAGCCGGGCCCTGACCCTCAAGCAAGGCACGAACAGCCTGCAGTTCTCCTGGGAGAACACGCTGATCGACCCGACCAGCCTGCAGATGCTGCCCAAGGCCCACGCGAACCAGATTGAGATCGCGGAGCTGGTCTACCCGCCGCGAGTGAATAATCTCGGCCTCTGGGATATCCGCAGCGGGGTGAGCGGCAAGGTGCCGGTGGAGATCACGTACCTGACCAGCGGCCTGACCTGGCGGGCGTTCTACATGGGGACGCTGTCGCAGGACGAAAAGACCATGCGACTGCAGGGTTACGTCCGCGTGACGAACAACAGCGGCGAGGACTATGAGAACGCGCAGACCCGCCTCATCGTGGGTCAGGTGCATCTCATCGACCAGATCGCCGAATTGGCCCGGCGCCAGTATCCCTACGGCCGGCCGGGGGAGGTAGTTCCTCTGGAGCCGATGGCACCCGCTGCGAGGGTAATGCAGGTCCCCGAAAAACGGCGGCTCGCCGTGCTTGAGGTGGCCGCGGACAAGCCCAAGGAGATCGTAAAAGAGGGGCTGAGTGAGTACTTCCTCTACACGATCGAGGGCACGGAGACGATCCCGACCGGCCGGTCGAAGCGGCTCCAGAGCTTCGATGTCGCGGGCGTCCCCGTCGTGAACCTCTACAAGTTCGAGGAGGATCGCTACGGCCCGGAGGTCGTGCGGTTCCTCAGCTTCAAGAACGACGAGGCCCACAAGCTCGGCCAGACCCCGATCCCCGACGGCAACCTCACGGTGTACCGTAGCGTCGATGACCGGCAGCACCTGTCCTACGAGGGCCAGTCCTCGTTCAAGTACATCCCGGTCAATGAGGAGGTGGAGCTGAACCTCGGGGAAGTCGCCGACGTGGTGGTCGAGCCGAAGTTGATGGACAGCAAGACCGAGAACTACCGCTTCGACACGGATGGGGACATCTCCGGCTGGGACGAAATCCAGACGTTCACGGTCGAGGCGAGGAACAGCCGCGATGTGCCCGCAAGAATCGAGATCACGCGCAACTTCGAGACGCCCCAGTGGGACCTCAAGAGGAGCGGCAGCATTGACAGCTTCGAGAAGATCGATCTCGATACGGTCAAGTTCACTCTCGATCTGCCGCCGCACGCGAAAAAGACGTTCGAGTACACGCAGACCACCTACAACGGCGTTCGCGCCGAGGACTGGAGTGCGAGAACGAGACAATGAAGAAGGCCGGGGAATAGAACCCCGGATGTATTCCGGCTGCTGTCTCAGCCGTGGCTGCTGCCGCCACAGGGTAACGAGACGTTGAGCGAGGACGAAAGGAACGCAGTATGCAGAATCTGGTTGCGATTCTGATTGGGTCGTCTGCTTTGGCTCGTGTCGCTCTGTTGGCGGTGCTGCTGGCGTTCTTGGGTTGTTGCAGCCGGAGTCACAAGGCTTCGACCGATGCGCCGGAGGCCGGCCCTACGCGGGCCGAGGCATCGAAAGACCTCACGCTCGACCTCGGCGGTGGGGTGAGAATGGAAACCGTGCCAATCCCTGCGGGCATGTTCACGATGGGGTCCGGAAAGGATCGGTTCGGGGATGAGAGACCCGTGCACGAGGTCACGATCTCACAGCCATTCTATCTGGGAAAGTACCCAGTCACACAGGAACAATGGCAGGTCATCATGGGGAACAACCCCAGCCGCTTCCAAGGGGCGAAACGTCCGGTGGATGGGGTCTCGTGGAATGGTGCTCAGGATTTCTGTCGGGAAATGAGCGCCAAGACCGGCCAGACCGTACGTCTGCCGACGGAAGCCGAATGGGAATTCGCCTGCCGGGCTGGGAGCACGACGGATTACTGCTTTGGCGACAAGGAAGCCGCCTTAACGGAGTATGCCTGGTACGAAGGCAATTCCAGCGGCACGACGCACACCGTCGGCCAGAAGAAGCCCAACGCATGGGGTCTTCACGACATGCACGGGAACGTGTGGGAATGGTGCCAGGATTGGTACGACCGGAGCTACTATGCCAACAGTCCGCGCGTCGATCCGCAGGGGCCTGCGCGGAGCGACCTCGGAGCCCACGTCTTACGCGGCGGGGCGTGGCACGTCGAGGCCCCGTACTGCCGGTCGGCCGGCCGCGGCGGCGACTTCCCTTGCGGCGAGGGCGGTCCCGGCAGTTGGAGCGACGCCGGCCGCAGCGGGTTCCGGGTGGTGGTGTGTGCATCGAAAACTCCGTAGTGTCATGTGTTTGCAGGCGATGGGGCCGACCCAGGTGAAAGGATAACGACCGATGAGACCTCTGCGCATACTGCTGGCAATTGCGTCAACAGTTTCCGTGGCCCACGGGAAGGTCGATCTTGTGACGTTGCCCCCGCGGGACGCCGTGCAGTTGACGATCTACAACTCCGCCGACATGACTTTGGTGCGGGAGAGCCGGGCGCTGACCGTGAAGGAAGGCGCCAACGCCCTGCAGTTCTCGTGGGAGAACACGCTCATCGATCCCACGAGCCTGGAGCTGCGGGCGAAGGGCCGGGCCGATGCGATTGACGTGGCCGAGCTGGTCTACCCGCCCCGGGTGCGCAACCTCGGCTTGTGGAACGTCCGCAGCGAAGTCAAAGGCAAGGTCCCCGTCGAGATCTCGTACCTGACGAGCGGCCTCTCCTGGCGGGCGTTCTATATGGGGACGCTGTCGCCGGACGAGAAGGCGATGCGTTTGCAAGCCTACGTCCGCGTGACGAACAACAGCGGCGAAGATTACGAGAACGCCCAGGTCCGGCTCATCGTCGGACAGGTCCACATCCTCGAGCAGATCGCCGAGCTTGCCCGCCGCGAGTACCCGTACGGCCGTCCGCACCCGCCGGTGCTGCCCACTTCGGTCATGGCCGGTCGTGCGGTCAAGGATGAGTTCATACGCCTGGAGAAGCGCTCCGCCGGTATGTCTACACGGGCGCCGGCTGGCGCCCAGCCCAAGCAGGTCGTCAAGGAGGGGCTCAGCGAATACTTCCTCTATACCATCGAGGGGACCGAGACGATTCCGAACGGCTGGTCGAAACGGCTCCTGAGCTTCGCGGTGGATGACGTGCCCGTGGTCAATCTCTACAAGTACGAGGAGGACCGGTACGGCCCCGGCGTCGTGCGATTCCTCAGCTTCAAGAACGACGAGGAGCACAGGCTCGGCCAGACTCCTGTACCGGGCGGAATGCTCCGGGTGTACCGAACAGCCGACGGCGAGAGGCATCTATCCTATGTGGGCCGGTCGTCGTTCAAATATATCCCGGTCAACGAGGATGTGGAGCTGAACCTTGGGCCGGTTTCGGACATCGTCGTCGAGCCCACGCTGACGGTCTTCAGGACGGACAATTACCGTTTCGACCGGGACGGAGACGTCGCGGGCTGGGATGAGATTCGCACGTTTGAGGTCAAGGTGAAGAACACCCGCGAGATCCCCGTCAAGGTGGAGATCCGCCGCAACTTCGAGACGCCCTACTGGACGATTCAGCACGCCGGCGAGTTCGGCCAGTTCGAGAAGGTCGATATCGATACGGTAAAGTTCACTCTCCTCCTGCCCCCAAGATCGGAGCAGACGTTCCAATACATCCTGACCACCTACCAGGGTACGCGCACAGAGGACTGGACGCGTCTATCCAAATGACCCGTTCGGCGTCTGTCCCGCAGGCGGACCTGCCGGGGGGGCTGCTTCCGGCGCCGGCGCAAACGCGTTGAATTCCTGCCCGTACTGGGCGAGGTAATACAGAGGATAGGACCGCTGGAACACCAGGATCGGCAGAAGGACCACGGTGCCGATCACGGGCACCGCCAGCAGGCAGCACGCGCAACCGCATGTCACGCAGGCCGTTGCTACCACGATGCTGCCAATGGCCATGCCTATCACAATCTGGAACAGGAGATAGAGGAAGAACCGAGCCTTGTTGACCGCGAGGATGTCCAGCAGGATCCGCCACGCCTGGGTGGCGCTGGGGGTCCCCATGTACATGATGGGCACAGCGAAATCCTTGGTGCATTTTCCTATGATCCCGAAAGCGATCATGGAGACAAGGAGAAGCATGCCGCCGACAACTCCCCCCGCGATTGCGAGTGCAATGTTGATTTGCACGACAAAGATGGGTACGACAATCATCGCTGCGAAAAGCACCGTCAGTCCGAAGGCGATGATCCCCACGATGACGCGAAACGCAAACAGGCGATCCCCATGTTCGCCGAACTGGCGCCAGGGGTTTTTGACCTCGGCCTTGTTCCGGGCCACGCAGTAGAGGAACATGAATCGGCCCCGGCTGCTGAGCCATATGACGAGAAGCCACAGCCCGACGACGATGATCAGGGTGATGATGGCCACGGGAAGGAGCCAGTACAGATTGGCGGCCGTGAATTCCCTGGCCTCCTCGGCCATGCCACGAAAGTTGCTGCCGCGGCCAATGTTGCGCTGTGCCCTGCCTCCGCCACCGCCGCCACCTCCCCCGCCTTCTGCCAGGTGGGCCAGCCAGGCGCAGAAGCCGATGACGATCCATCGTTCCAGGCTGAAGGGGCGAAACAGAACCATCTTGACTCTCTCAATGGCCGGGCCGATGGGATCGACCACGCTCACATAGGGCACTCGCGGCGTCATACAATCAATCCTTCAAGGTACAAGAACCAGTGGCCCGCCGTCGCGGCACAGAGAAGCACGACGAGACTGAAATGCGCCTTCATCAGTCTGGAATCGATCGCCCTGGGCTGGATAGCCAGGGCGTACAGCCGATACAGAATCTGGAGGCAGAAGAACGAGAACAGGAAGGGCCCAAGGGGGTGGAATCCAAGGCTCGCCCCGAGGTCGCCGTGCGCAAGCGAGCAGAACGAGCGTGACATCCCGCACAAAGCGCACTGGATGCCGAGGGTCTCATGGAGCCAGCAGTAGAAGGGCCAGCGATAGCCGAAAAGCGAAAGCCCTTCCTCATCCGGCCGGAGGACGAACGAGGCGGCCAGAACGGCCGCGCACGCCAACAATACAGTCAGGTGGTATGCCTTCTCGCCCGCGCGGACATTCCCATCGGTCAAAGCGTCTGAGTGGGCCGCATACCGCCAACAAATTGTATCGCCCGTCTGACGCACCTCAACTCCCACCTATGCCGGCAGTTCGCCGCACCGCTGCCTCAGTTGACGCAATTCCTTGTGGATCGGCCAATCCGCGAACGCCAGGTAGAATGGAACAATAATGTTGGCTATGGGAACCAGCGTCAGCAGGCCCAGAGCCCAACCGTAACCGGCCTTCGCGAAGAGCTTGCACCAGATCAGGATCGTGATCGCGGTGCTGATGAGGACCACAAGGGCAACAAAGACGAACACGGCAATCGCAGCAATGGTGTCAGCCTGGGCTGGAAACGTTGATTCCACTGTCCTGCCTTTCAAAGGAGGTCGATCATTCCCGCGCAACACGCGCCTGTACAAACATAGACGCTTCGGCAGTATATTTCATCATGCGAGCCGCACAAGAAAATTCCCTTCCGGACCCGTGCTATGGAAGCTGACTCAGGGCAGCAATGGCTCGTGCGACGCGGTCGCGACAGGCCTCAATCGGGGCCGGGTCCTTCGTGAAGGTCGTCATGTCCTTCGTGATTTCCGCGGGCACGTCGAGCAACGCGGCGTATTCTCTCTTCTGTGCGGCATTGAGCGAGTTCGTTTTGGCGTCGATCAGCCGCCGCAGTGTCACCAGGTACTCGTAGTCCTCGATGCCATCGCGGAGCATCTCCCAGCGGATGCTGTCCACGGGCCCCTCGAGGACGGGGCCGCTCGGGTGCGCATCGGCCGCCGCGAGAGGCGGGTAGATGAATCGCCCGTCGCCGTTGCCCCACGGCCGCCTGTCGCCGGCGGGCGTGCTGTAGCCGGAAGTCCAGCCCATGGGGTCCTCATACGGGTTCTGCGGATGCTCCGCCTCGGGGTAGGCGGCCGAACTGGTCCAGTAGTTCGTCTCCCACACGAGGATGCCGGCGATCTTTCGCTGCCACGTCTGCCAGAGCCAGACACGCAGCTCCGTCGCCGGGTGGTCGATGAACAACGTGCAATAGGGGGCCTTCGGGCCGGTGCACACATACCACCAGAACCTCTCGCCCTGGGCCCGCCTCTGCTCTGCGGGCTCGGGCCTGTACTGATCGGAGATGGCGCACCAGATGTTCGGCCCGCCGATCAGCGCCGGCTCGACCTGCTCGGTCAGTATGCGGTTGATGTCGGGGGCGGCGGCCTTGAGCTTGGCGAAGCCGTTGCTGACGAACGCATAGTCCTTCGGGTCGGGCTCGTCAAACCAGTAAACGAACGCCTCGTCGAGCCAGCCCTTTGCCCGCAGGTGCTCCTGAACTTGAGAACAATAGCTGTTGAAGAGGGCCTTGTAGTGTGGCGTATTCTCGCCGAAGCCGAGCAGCTCGGGCTCGCGCCGAGCGTGGAAGGTCCCGCCGCCCATGCCGGGGATGTCCAGCCGGAACGAGTTGAAACAGTAATGGTCGATCCCCCGTGCCATGGCCTTGTCCCAGGCGGTAAAGTCGAGCTTCACCTGGAGCTTCTCCCGCTCGACCTGCGGCAGCTCCGGCGGCTCGAACCCGCCGCCCTCGATCAACTCCTTGCCCGTCGCCGCATCCGTCAGGGAGACGTCGTCGAACCAAACGAGACCTGTGTTCTCGCCTTTTTCCGTCCAGCTTGCCGCCCGCAGGCGAAGCTGAACGGACTTCGCGCCTTTGGGAAACTCGCGGATGACACGGTCGAAGTCCTGCCATTGCCCGTTGCCTTCGAGGCCGATGTCGTTGTTGCCGCCGGAGATCCACTTGCCCGAGGCGTCGTGGTGATTCAACGTCACGAGGAATATCTGTCCCGGAATGGCCGTGCGGTACGAGAACCGCAATCGCAGACCGCCCTGCGGGATCTCCACGAGGGGCTCATAGGACGCCTCCACATTCAGGTCGTTACGGTCGTCGAAGACGAGCAGGGCACGCTCACCGCCGTGCTTCTCGTTCGTGACTTCCTGTCCGCCCTGCCACTTGCGTTTCGGCGGTTTGACGTCGGGCCATGTCACGGCGATATCATCGAGCGGCGCGGGATCATAGGGCGAGATATGATGTGCTCCAAAACTTGCCCAGTACTTGTCCAGCACCTCTCGCCTCTGCTGTGGATCGGAGAGCTTCTGGTAACGAAAGACGAGCCCCGGGCTGAAGCCGAACGCCGTCGTGCACGTCATGCGGTCCGGCAGCACGAAGTCGTACACCTCCACCCTGATCGGCACAGCCGCACTGAATCCCTCCGCCGCCAAGCTGATTTTGCCCTCATACACGCCGGCCCGCGCATCACGCGGCGCCTTCACGCGAATCCAGAACGGCTGATTCTTCCCCGCCTCCAGATCGATGGGCTTCGTCATGGACGGCAAAGGATCGGGCCAATACCCTGCCACGGCGCTCCTGTCCGTCGGCCGCGTGACATTGACATACCGCACCTCAAGCACTTCGATATTCTGCGCAGCGATTGTAGCCCCCGCCGGCCCCGCCAAAACGCCCGCCTTGATCGTCAGCCCCTTCAAAGCCGTCGCCGGCCGGATAATCAATTGCGCCGCCTCCACCTCATTCTTCGCCGCCCGCACAACCATCGCCTTGCCCTTCTCGCTCGGCAGCCCCCGCTCCCGCCCCACCTTCCACCCCGACGAAGCCCACCACAAGCCGACTTGCTCACTCGACCCCGGCAGCAATTCGCCATAAGGTTGTGAGAAGTAGTCGTACGCTTGTCCCTGTGCAATGCATGGTATTGCGACTGCGATCAGAAGAAGGGTGTATCTCCACATGATCCGAGCCTTTCACATCCGGTTCCATCACATGCCTGTTCCGTCGGCCAATTGTCAGTCACAAGGGCAGACTCGTCAAGGAATTCATGCGGGCACTTCACCCGATGTGTTTCAGGCTGGGATTGAATCTGGACCGTCACGGATACCGATAGACCTTCCCGATCAGTATTCGCGGCTGGGACCCGAGATTCACCTTCCACCAGGCTTCGTCGCCATTGAGGCGGCGGCCCGGCGTCCACTTGCCGTCGTGGAACGTGCCTTCCTCGATGGACAGCCAAGCCGTGTTGCCCGGCTTGTCCGGGCGTGAAGGAAAGCGGATGCTGTAGTTCATCCCGGCCATCACGAAGGTGTCCGGCGCCGTGGCGATCACGAGGCCGCCGCCGGGTCTGCCTCCGTCCTCCGAGGGGTATTCAATGTCTGCGCGATAGTCACCGATGTCGAATTCCACTCGCTTGTCATCCCGATACTGCATGAAGCCCTTCAATGACTCCTTGCCCTGGTGCTGGGTGATGAGGGGCAGCAGGCTGCCCAGTACGGCGTAATGGTCGCGCAGGACGTTGGTTTCGCTCAGCGAGTCGATGCCGAACGGCGCGAAGCCGAGTGCGTGGTGATGGCCGATGGCGTAGAAGGCGCGCAGACCGGCCTTTTCATCGCGGCTTGCCTCCGGGATCAAGAGCGGATTGCCGCCTTGGGTGTATTCGGCGCAAACCGCTTTGAAATCATCGAGGTAGATGTCCGGCGCGAGCAGATCGATACTCGGCGCCGCCGCCCGCCAGACGTCGAGCATTTTGGCGACCGGTCCCCCGCTGGGGTACTGGCCGGCCTTTTGACCCTTGTGCTGCACGAGCCAGGCGTTGGCGTACATCGGCAGCGGATACTCCGCCTTGCCTGCTGCCGCCACACGCCCGATGTAGCGGCCAATCGTGTAAGCGGAAAAGACCTCGTCGGCGTCGTCCCCGAACACCTCGCTCCACGTGCCCGATTCGCGGAAATCGCTCTTGCTCCAGATTTCCCGGGTGTCGGGGATGAGTGTGTCCCTGTGGGCGATGAGATGGTCCATCAGGTCCCGTGGGACAGGTTTGGCGAAGGCCTCCTCCGCCAGTGGACAATGGTCGCGAGCCACGGGCATGATCCCGGCCTCGTTCTGCACCTGCATCATCACCACGGTATGCTTTCTGCCGTCCACTTGGCGGATGTGCCGCATCACGGCGGCAAATGCCGCGGCGTCCGCCTTCACGTTTTCTTCCGACAGCGCCGTGAGTTGGGAGGTGTTGATGCCGGGCCGGTGGTGACAGCGGGGGAAGCGCATCCAATTCGTCTTGACCCACGCGGGCACGTACGCGCCATCACCGTTCTTCCAGGTGGCAAACCAGATGAAGACCAGCTTCAGGTTGTGCCGGCGCGCGCCTTCGATGAGACCATCGACCAACGAGAAGTCGAAATTGCCTTCGTCCGGCTCGACCAGCTCCCAGGAGATGCTGGCAATGACGGTGTTGAGATTGAGTGAAGCCAGCTTGGGCCAGATCGGCTCCATGTAGTCCAGGCTGGAGGAGCTGGAGTTGTGCAGCTCGCCCGACAACAGGACGAGCGGCCGGCCGTCCACGATGAGCTGAGTGGTGCTGCCTTGTTTGCGGAGCTGGGGCAGACCCCCGTCCGCGCCGCAGGCGATCAGCGGCATCAGGCAAAGGACGGCCGATGTGACAATCCACGAGAGGGGGCGGAAATGTTGTCTCACTTGCTTTGGATGTGTTGTCATTACGGGCATTACCATACGGCATTCTCCGGATCCAATAGAGGACGAGAAATGAATCATCGACCACCACGTTCTCTCCGTCTCAAAGAGCACTATAGCTTCCAGGTCCAGGTTCATCCGTGTTCGTCCGTGGTTTCCTTTGTCTCGGTGGGCGGTTCGAAGCGGGCGAGCAGCGAGGCGAGGAGCATGGTGAACACGGTGCCGAGGACGATGAGCCATGTCCAGCCGAGATGGAGTCTCCCTGTCTGAATCAATATCAACAGC
>Ga0315274_10006604_pt1 | contig 16878 bp, 19 predicted proteins | sample YL17G02_20_MG_FD_203700 | JGI IMG/M metagenome (GOLD analysis project Ga0315274, IMG submission 203700) | Sediment microbial communities from Yellowstone Lake, YNP, Wyoming, USA - YL17G02_20 | ecosystem: Environmental > Aquatic > Freshwater > Lake > Sediment | place: USA: Wyoming | collected...
CGACGTATCGATACCAGGCGAATTCTCCTTCAAGAATTCTCTGATTGTGGCCGTGTCCTTAGCGTGCATTCTTTCGACAAATTTCTCTATCTTATCGGGGCTTTTATCGCCCATCGCGTCAACCATGACCATTCTTAGGTTCTCTTCGATTGTCTTATCAAGTGTTTGCAATTCTTCAACTTGTGGCATCCTCGTTGTGCGAGATCTTACTCTGGCGGTTGGCCTTAGAGTCCTTTTAATTTGCTTCTGATTCATCATCGCATTAAGGTCATATCCCCTAAGCAACCTTATACTAACCCAAAATTCCTGCTTAAGCTGCTCAGATACAAATGGAAGGACGACCTTAAATGGCTCCAAACCAATATCTGGATTTGGCTTAATGATTGTCGACCTCAACGTATTCATATCATATGATTCTGTCCAGGTTTTTCCGCATTCCTCTTTGCTGCATTCAACTAGGAACTCATACATATTGCCGTACGTGATACCCCTCAGATAGTACAGCATGAAAATTCTATCGCCAACCAATAGATTTAAATGATCAAAGTCATTCGGGAGTCTTACGCAGCTCTTCAGGATATAGTCAAACGACTTACCAGTCTGCGCAAGCCTTGGAGTAGCCAGAATCTTATCTGTCTGAATTCCCCATGCACGCACTTCTACTGTGCCGTTAGGTACGGCGCCACCATAATAAACTCCCTCACTCGGAAGCTTAATAGATTCCCAAGGAATTAATTGCTCAGTCGGCCTACTAAGAAAATCATCTAGTAACGATTTCTGCTCGGCTATCGACTGATCTTTGGAGGGTAGTTCGTCGCCTTCATCTTTAGCCTGCGGTCTGGCAATTCTCTTCTCTTTGTCTGGCATATATATTCTCCAATTAGTTAACTCTATTTACTATTGAAACATACAAAACGCGCAAAACATATTAGTTTTGGTTAGTTTCCCCACGACGCTACTCGGCTGGCGGTTGACGCCACCGCTATATCCCCTGTATTCGGATATTCTATCCAGTCATATGATATCGTGACAGTAAGAAGTTTGAATTCACTACTGTCATATAATAATTCGCCATGGTTTATCACTTTAGGCCAGGCATTGATAAATTTCCATGCATTATCGGATTGTTCACCCTTACCATCGGTAAGATATAATATAACAGTATCCTTATAGTCGTTAGCCATCCCAATTCCTTTTTGTGGATCCCATACCTTATTTTGCCAAGATCTGACCTTAGGTTCAAGACCTATCAAATCATAAAATGCAACTACCAAATCGCCGAATGCTGGTCTGGTAGCGAATTTATATGGTATAGAGCCTCCGAGAACATTGTGTTCTTCAAAGGCTATGGTTGGCATAGTAACAGATTTGGCAAATAGCAAGTCATCCGTTCCGATAGCCCCAGCTGGCCCAAACTTAAATATTCTCCAACGATGTGCCCTCTTTATATCCTTATTGATTTTAACTGACTCTTTTTCAGAGCCTTCAATTATAAATCCCGGCATATTAGGTCTTGCTCTCGCGTGTAGCGCGATCATACCTCAGTATGATCTCAACAGTCTGAATCTCAGTGTTTGAGTAGTCAAGATCTTGCCAGTTAGTTGCCTGTGGCCATACATTCAGAAGGGTCCAAGCTTCCTTTATGGTGCCAGCGCCATCGTGCATGTTGATTGTAGCTCTTTTGTTCTTATATTCACTTGGCGGAGCAACTGTGGCTGCTGGGATGTTGACAACCTTCTGCACCCAATCATACACGAATTTGCTGACGTCTGGGCTTTGCTCAGCATCGTAGAATGCAATCGTAAGCGGCTCCCACTCCGTCCTTCCGGCGAAGTAGGCGCGCTCTTGATCATGATGCATTACTGCTTCTTCAAACTTCACACTTGGCCTAGCAGCCTTCTGCAGGTACAGTGTAGCCTGGTTCGATTGATTAACATCGTTAGCGATTACCATCGTCCAACGATGCTTTCTTCTGAGTTCAGTCACTGCGTTGGGGCCATCCTTCGAGCCTTCAATGTTAAATCCTGGCATCTGTGTAGCTCCTAAATCTCCGCGTTATTTTTGACTATTGCGTCTGGGTGACAACTACCCCACCAGCCGCCAGGACTTCTTCTGCAGCGAAACTCTGTTCGGTCCTGAGCACAACCAGATTAAGCACAATGAATTCGGCGGCGCGTGTTGGCTTCAGAAAGACCGATACCCAGAGCTCATTGCGATCAATACGCTCCGGGGTGTTGTTGGTCTCATCGCATACCACCTTGTATGCCGTCAGCCCTCTCCTTGCCATAACGTCGCTCAGCAGCGGGCTGATCGTGTTGGTCACCAGCAGCCTGAGGAACTTATCGTTCGGCTCGAAGAGGAAGAATCTCAGAGTCCTTATCAGGATCTTCTTCAAGTAAATCAGAAGCATCCTGACATTAACCCTGTCAAGCGCCGAATCCTTGCGCTGTAGGGTCCTCTGACCCCACACCGTGATCCCGTCCTGCGGGAAATTCACGATCGGGTTGACGGCGTTATTATATCCGTAGAGAAGATCGCGTTCGCCCTGCGTCGGATTGTACTCAAGGTCAAGCGCCGTCAGCAACCGCCCCCTGTTAAGACCAGCAGGGGCGAACCACATTTCCGCCACTCTAGATGTCCTTGCTATCACTCCCGCAATAAACCCAGATGGCGGAATGAAGATCTCGCCGCTGTTGAACTGGTCAAATATCTTGGTCCAAGACCAGTAGAGAGCGCCGTAGCTTGAATTAAGAGCAGCTGTTAGGTCGCTCAGGAGCATCCCATTGTGCCAGTCCACCACCTGTTGCGGCCTCAATCCGAATGGCGGGTCAATGATGTACAGGCAGTCGCCACGGCCTTCGCACAGCTGCAGACCCTGTGCAATAACTGCGCCGGAGCTATTGCCCGGAACCACTAGAAGCGTAATATCGTACACTTCTGGGTTCTCGAATGCGTACATGCCCGATGCTAGCGACGGGTTGCCAATAATGGCGCTATCAAGGTAGGAGCTAAATGCAGGATCTGCTGGGATGCCATTAGCTCCACCATCGAAAGTCTCAGTATTGAACAACCCAGGCATCCTGAGTTCGAGTGTGGTTGGATCTGTTGGGTCATTGCCGAGGTATGTCGGCCTCTCTTCCCAATTGATCCACTTATTACCATTAATGCCACCAATGGTGGTGCTTGGGTTTATTAGATTGGCGATGTATCTGTCATTAGTTGGATCGAAACTAACATCGTCAATCCGCTCAACCTCAATCCCTGATAGATCTCTGATCTTGATGGTATAAACGCTTGGTTGGTTATTGAACTGCTCGAGCGCCATCACAAAGTTGTTGATCCATGTGCCAGGCGATTGAGCCACAAAGAACCCGACAATATTCTGATAGAACGCAGAGTCCGATGCGCATTCATCGCTACCAGGATCAGTCTCGCACGATAGCGGTGTTGATGGGTCAAGAGCCCCAGGAGTCGGCATAATCACCCTTGGATCGGTAAATGGGCGGTATGGAACCGAGTAGGGGTAAGGAACATCAAGTTCTTCTGAGAGCCTAAGCGTCTTAATGTGGCTATAATCAGCCATCATTCTAAGTTGATCGAACTGATGGCCAACAACCGTAGCGGCCACCACCAAATAATCATCATCAGTGATTTGTATTGCAAACGATTCATAATATCTCTCACCAGCCTTGACCCCACCATTGTTTAGATAATTGGCCATAATAGCTGGTGATATCCCAACCCCAACCGGGATCGAAACGGCGAGATCTACCGTCGCATCCGCGCCGACACACAAGAAGTCAGCTCTATTCTTCTGCGTGTTGATGTTATAAGGTCCAGTATCCTGGCCAACCACGTGACTACGCGGCATATCGTATGCCCACTTCGAGATACCGACCTCAAGGCACCAAGCCTCAGTATCAACAACCTGGATCCTCTCACCGGCAGTATCGGTCCTAATCCAGATGTTGCCAGAAATCGCCACTGCTTTGAAATCTACACCGGCACCAACCAGAAGGTTGATTGCATCGGCGAATAAGCTAGGATCGGTGAACGTGGTGCCGTCTACAAATGCGAATATGCCCTGAGAGACGCCTTCCACCTCAACCTCAAACGACCTATTATCTGGACGGGCCTTCCAGCAGAACGAATCGCTCGCCTCGATTGGAGAGGAACCAGTCACTATGATCTCGCCAATCAGGCAGCTATCATCGTCTCCGGACCCGATAGCGATCGGCATTGACGTGCCAGGATCTACGCTCTCCACGATTGAGCCAGATCCAATCACCTTACCGTCGCTATTTCTGATGATTTCGTATTCTGCACCATCAACCGTTGAGCCAGACGAAACGTCTGGACCCTTGGTGATTAGAATGCAGAACGAGTCATCTATGGCCCCGCAATATGCATCGCTAAGGCCAGTCCCGACAAAATTAATCGTCGCATTCGTCGGGCCGAGTGTCGTACTCTCATCGACATCATTGAATTCGATATCATATACATCGGCTGCATGAAACACGACGGGCGCCAATGTTGTCGGTGACCTGAGCTGAATCTTGCCAAAATCGATTCCGCTAAAGATAGCGATCCTTCCCCAGCCATGACCCTTTGCTCCGCTGGTATCAATGCAAATATCAGCCAATTCTTCTGACTGACCTTCGTCGCATTCAATACCAACTCTCAATATCCAGGCTCCATTCCCTTCCTCAAGGTATGCAAGAGCTGCATACCCGAGATTGGATTCTGGGAATGGATTCCCGAATTGATCGATGAATTGATCGGCATTTGAGACGAATGTGGGGATGTTTATCGGCCCCTTATTCGCCGTGCCGATGAAAGCCGGGATAACATCGCTCACGTTAGCTGGCAGTACGCTGAGGTCGATCTCTCGCGGAAAGACCCCAGGGCTCAGGAAGACCGCCATCTTATCCTCCGTATTTCAATTCTCTGATATACGTTTGATTGAACCATTACAAAGGTCTAGCTAAGTTACTTTTGCCGCAATACATATGCATTATCTATGGTATATGGAAGATCGAGGTTGATAATGGGGCGTGTTATGCTTCTTGGGTCTTAACCTTGCCTTCTGATACCTTGATTCTTCCAGCCTTTTGCAGGTTAACAATTTGCTCTTGGCGTAACCTGTTCTTGGGGAATTGGCTGGATTTCCCACGGAATAGCGGAACAGTTTGTTCGCCAGCAAGGAAGTCTATGCCAACTGGCGACTTTAATTGAATATTAATCGCTTGACGAGATACGTTATGGATCATGGTATATTCTTCTTGATTCTTTTCCTTTTTTAATTGCCTAATCTCGCGCTGAGTTAGCGGCCTGCTCTTCTTAATCATTTCAATCCTCATCAGTTGGATTCACATTATCTACTAACGTGGAAACGTTCAGGCCGCCTCTTTCATTAAAATCTGCAACGTCTAGGATTGCGCCAGATGACTCAACAACAATTCCGACACGACCAAGAATAGTTGGCATAATCTTTTCTGGTAGAGGCAACCATGCTTCCCACGTTGTGGTCATATCGTATCTAACCTTAGCTAATTCTTCAGCACCAATATCAATATCGCTGCTATTTGTGATTTCGCTAATCTTACCTCTTATATTGCCTTTCAGAGTCTCAAATTCAACCATCAATTCGGCAAATGGGTTAAATCTAGTCACGATTTGATATGTTGCGTATTCAACATCTCTCTTCCTTTCAGCCCAAATCGTCATTGCATAATCGACCATACATGGCCATGGCCTAAATACCATCGCAACTCTACTACCATCTCCAGCCACAAACCTTTGTGCCATTGGCCTATATGGCGGTGAATATCTTGTTGGGTCCCATCTAAAGCCAGATCTATTGATCGACATCACCGGTAGCGTTATTCTGTTCGCATGCAGATCTTGCTTCCAAAATAACAACGTTTTATCGCCACCAGCGATTCTTACCGTCATTTCGCGCTGATTATCTTCTGTTGGAATAATTATACCAGTAAAGTATTTCTTGATCCCCTCATCTATGGCATGAAACCCCTTAGGCAATATTGTTCTTACATCAACTGGCGTCACAAGGTTAGTTGGGTCATATGTAATAGTTGTGTCTTTGCTAAGATCGGGATGGCCAGGGATTTGTTGTGGAATAGATGGATTCGGCTCGTATACGGCCCCAGCCGTATCTTGCTTCCTTGGTTTTGATGTAAAATCGTATATTGGCATTATTTATCAATCTTATTCTTAACAATTTGGCCGATCTCAATCTCTAGTGACGATTTTAGCCTAGTCCATGGTTTGCAGCCATACACCTCAATCATCCTGCCAGACCGCTCAATTTTATCTTGGTTAACCGCGCCCTGAGCATCAACCATCACAGTAGCTGTTCTCTTAAATTCATCATCTCTTGTGATTGATTGGCTCAAAAGCTTAGCCAGACTTTCCGGATTTTCCGTCTCAGCAAATTTATCACCAGTAGATGGGTCTATGATCTCTTCACCGTCTGGACCCCTTAGTGGCCATAACGTCATACACTCGCCCATATATGCCTGCTCAACAAATTGCTTAGAATGCTGAGCTAGTATCGATGCGGTATCATCAAGCAGCTTCACAACGCTATTGTGAATGGCTTTCATAACATCTTCAGCACTCATGTCCTTTGGCATCATTCGTGCCTGATTTTGATGGCCTTATCGCCAGTGAGCAATTCGGTCATCGCAGTGTAATACAACCATCTGTACATGAAATTCCCAGAATCATAAGCATTTAGGACTCTGAAAAAGAATTGCCTTGGTTCTTGAGCAAGCATTGAGAATGCTGCGCCATAAGGAACCCTAATAACATCGCCAAGTACAATTAATTTATCGGCAAATTTCCTCAGAATGGCAGCTCTACTAAAGATGATCTTTAATTTTAGTGGATTATCAATTCCCCACCTAGTATATTCATAAGAAACAGTATCTACTTTAATATAGGCTTTAATATCTGATCCGCTTGTGTACAATGGATCAGCATCTTCATCCCAGACTTCTTTGTCCTCATTATCTCCTTTTGGTATCTTCTTGAAGACCGTAACCCAAGCTCCACTAAGATTGATTAACTCCTCGGCCATTGTCTCAGCATATCCAAGATCTGGTTTATCATGATTGAACAACGATAATTGAGAAAACTCTTTTTCAATATCGCTTCTCATGTCTGGCACTGCGCCAGCACTAGATACTTGGACATTCCTTGGATTAAAGTTATATATTGGCATCAAACAGTCCTGCAGCACCACACTTTGTGGCAAGTTCAATAATTTCGTCGTATTTGTCTCGCAACACGGGCCTACCACTAATTATAGCATCCCATATGATTGAAATTGATTCGGCAACAACCTGTTTGTCTTCACCTGACGTCATCATCTTTTGAAGGTGCTCTATTACGGTTGGTGATACTGAATTCATGCGCTCATTAAACGTCTTCCTAATTTTAAGCATGTTCATTTTTATTGTTGGGCTATAGCCACTTAAGGCCGAGTTATCATTAAGCAAAATTGCTGACCAGCAACTATATGATTTTGGATTGAATATGTCTATCGACTCGCTAACTGGCACAACACGCAAAATCTTCGTTATCGGGGCAGATTCACATAGCAGGAGATCAAAAAACTCATCGGCTTTCATAATGTCGCGATTACTAGACGATTCAGTCGTATTGTTCTTAATCATTTTGATACTATGATATGCCCTTTTGGCGTCCGTCGATCCCAAATCAGCAACAATAGAGGCCGCAATATGATCAATCACTTCATTATATCCAAACTTATCTTCACATAGCATCGAGCTAACAAATTGGTGTATACACTCAGATAAATTTATTATGTCTTCTGGATCAAGGCTGTCCAAAATGTCTAATGCCGCTACGGCATCTTTGGAATCCAATCTATCGAAATTAAACGGCACCTTAAATCTACCAAGACTGTCCATATATTTCTGAACCGCCAATTCGGCAGTTGACTCGTCAACACCAACCGCATCAGCATATGACTTTATTGTCTCGTCCCAATATGGATATTTAGACCCAGGATATCGCATCAAATATTTCTCTTCTTCCTTAGCCTTCCTCGCTATATCTTCTCTTCCCTTAATTTTAGCAATGTATTCAGGAGACTCTTTATACTTAGCTGAGGCTTTCTCTGATCTCTCTTTCCTTTTAACAGCAGAAAATCCCTTTACGTGCCCAATGATGTCAGACCACTCTTGTGGTTTGTTCTCCAGCGGCGGCATAGTAGTTTTCATTTTAGATGCAAGTTTGGATTCGCTACCATATTCTTCTTCAGCTTTGGCCAAGAGATCGCCAACCTTCATTCCTTGTGGTAGACCCTCTGGATAATGTGTCTTAACAAACCATTTAATATATCTTGGATCAACAGGGCCTGTCCACTCACCTTGTTCAGTAAACCACCATGGCGCAATGTCCTGAACATTGTCTATCTCGAGCGCGCCAAGCAGAGCTTTAATGTCTGGAGTGCCAGTTAGTTTGTCGGTAACATCATCTATATCGCGTGGATCGGCGTGTGCGATCGGATATGAAATCTCAAACTTGGGAAGACCTAAATGCTCACCGTATCTCTTGTCTTCGACGCGACCAGTAACATAAAACGATCTGTTGCTATCGACCCATCTTCTAAATTTATTATGATTTATCTCTTGTTGCGGCGATATATTTTCAATTCTTGACCATTGAATTTCTTCTCTATCTTCAATACCAAGAGGTGGCCATGCATCTATCTTGAAGTAAGGAAGTGATTGCTTGTTTTTATCGATTATCTTGCGTAATTTTTCAAAAACCTCCCTATTTGTTTTACCAAGTGATTCAACAGAAATGACTATATGTCTTCTAATATCATTCGTCTCCGCATCTTCGTCTTCGGATTTAGCAGGCGTTGGCACGGGCGCTGCGGGAGTGGGGGAGGCGACCTTCTTCGCAAGCGCGTCCCGCTCGCGGGCGGCTCTAGCAACATCGATTCCAAACTTGTCATTTTTATCCCTAAAGCCCGCACCAAGAGGTGTCCTAGCACCATGCTGTGGATTAAATGGTTCTAGAATATTCCATATCCACGTTACAATCAGTTCCCATGGAGATGGCGCTTGCTTGGCAATGCGTTGGTTGTATTTGCCACTTCCAGCTGGCCGAGTATCTTTGTATATTTCGATATCAGCCCAATTCCATCCTTTGCACGATTTTTTACCGGTGGCGGGGCACATCACCAGTTTATCTGCCGTGCCATCGTCGATATGCTTTTTAAGTATTCCTTTGACATATCCAATATCTTCTTCGGCAGTCTCTGATTTTCTCTCTTTAGATAGTGTTGCCTTTTTATCACCACCCCCAGCTCCCAATGCTAAAACTTGTCGTTGGAATTGCAGATCTTTTTCTAATTCTTCAATCCTATCTTTTAAAGCCAATCCGATCGTAACTTTCCCACTACCACCACACAATTTGCAGTCGCGCCTTGGTTCTTCACCTCTGACCGTAGCCTTATCTAGACCATAAACGTTGATGAAAGTCTCACTCTCTCTATTATCCTTGTCTTCCGGTACTCTAGGCTCAATGAACATGACGGTATAGTCATCTACATCTTCGGTCATTAGGGAACCGAATCTCTTTTGAACTTCAAACAGCAATTCTTTTTCCGCATTATTCATTAGAAGATTCCTTTTAGGGGGATTCCTCTACATAATTCTTCAAGTGATTTTTCTTTCCCCTCTTCCTCTGATGGCGTTGGGGCTTTGGCTATATTTCGTAAAACCTGATACCAATCTGGCACCCACAACACGCACGGGTCATCGCAGATACTTGGGTCTGGTGGTGGGCCGCTTGGAAGCACGAAATATACTTCCCTTGGGTTAGTTTGAAACTCTATGGTTGAACCAGGAATGGCATCAAGAGCATCGGCTAGATCAACAATCGAGGAGTTGAATTGCATATTGGCGGCCAAGGTTGGCGATGTGAATGACGATATGGGCTCACATCCTGGGACAATAAGCTTATTGCCCCTTAACACTCTCAGTTTGTTTTTAATGGTGATTGACAACTGAGTCTGCGTGGCTCACCACAGTTCAATTCCGAGTGGCTCTCCCTGATTTATCGCGAATTCTACGACTTTCTCATATTCTTCCTGGCCCTCCTTGGCCATGGCCTCGCCATCGAAGTTAATCGTTCCGCCATCCGGAGCCGGAATACCACCAAATTTCCTGCGGGTATTACCAAGAGCAATCTTTATTTGAGCCAAGACTGCCCTGTAAGTAATTTCTCTAGCCTGAGGCGACCTAAATTCGTCAACAGATGGCACATATTCAATAATCACTGGGTATGTGCTCTTCGGGGCTGGATACAACCTTATTGTATCGCCACCAAGTTCGCCAGTCTTTTTTCTGTAGTCCCACTGACCCTCTGTTCCCAATATGCGTTGTGAGAACTTCCTATAAGAAAGAAGGAGGTGATAGTCAACTAGTAAATTCTGAATTCCAGAAATATTGCCAATATTAAACAAGAAACTTTCCGCACTAAATATTTCATCAATCCTAGTTGTCGAGGGGTCCCAAGACACTGATCTTATCCAATAAGCATCGGGAGGTACTGGATATTCACTCTGAAGAGGAATCGTGTTGAAGAACGCAAAACGCTCTTCGAGGGGTGCATATCTAATAATAAAATCACCGGTCGATCTCAGCACTTGTTCCATTTGCGCTTCGCCAATTTCGACTAGGATCGTTGGGTGTCCTAGTTGCGACAGCACATGGAACTTGAGCGGGTTGCTGTCAACCTTAAGAACTATTGGCAACTGATTTGGTGATAATATCGCCACAGTAACCTCAATTTACTAAATCACATTCATATGGTATTTATATTGAAATTGCTTGTCCACGTTACTATCATTATAAACATCTTCATAATCGACGTTTAATCGATCAACAACCACCGTGGCATCAGAGCCATATTTGGACTTTAGATCATTATGAACTTTATCAGCCGCTTCTTTATTATCAAATCCAACTTCAAATCCAAAATAATTTTCGCCTGTTATTGTACCAAATTCAGACCATGTCAGAAGCGTACCACGCTTCTTAAGCTCATGTCGCTTTACTAAATCCCATCCTATAACCTCAAAATAGTACACCTCAATGCTCTTCAGCATAGCTGGAACCGAGATCTTCAATTGCCATGGGCCATATTCTGCTGATTCTTTAGCCTGCTTTTCAGAATAAAACTTGCATTCGCTATTTGGGCACTCAACGTTAGAGAACCCAATATACGCTCTTTTGTTTCCACATGATGGGCATGCAGCTTCTGCTAGCACATCCGGGTCTTCGGTAATCAATCTAGCTATATCTCTTGGGTCCACAACTATCCTTTATTTAGTCGGGAATGATCTGAACCTTCTCTTGAATATGGCGCCATATTTAACACCATCATATTCTATGAAAAAGATTTCATTTAGCCATGAGCTTGCAGCTTCAAGATGCGTCTTCAACCAATAGACTTCTCTGTCTATCTTATCGAGCACATCCTGCCCCCAGCTCGTTGACCCACCAGTGGGACCAGATCTTACTGCCGTTGGTTCCCCCGGATATGTTCCGCTATGAATGATGTGTGGATATGTGGTAGGATTGACATTTGGACTCTGCAGCCTATCAACTTCTAAGAACCCATATACGGTTACCCTAGCTGGTGATTGCCCAACCTGCACAGTAAAAGCTGTGGGTTTAGCAATATTGAAACCAGCGGTTTCAAGATCGCGCTCGATAAAAGCAGCAACTCTTTCTCCATCGCGCATATAAACGCCCCTAGAGCCATCTATATGCGATGGAACAACACGCGAGTAAATCTTAAACTGAACATGCTTCGTCGGCTGCCCAGAATTGACACCCTGGGCTAGACGATCGGTGGAGTAATGAACTAGAGGCATACTATATCTCCTATGACTTCAGTTTATATTTGAACGACTCGAAGGATTGGGTATTTTATTGGCGGAGGTGCTTATGTTCATCACACAAAAAGATCACAATCAATATCTAAAGAAACTAATCATAGAAAAACCAGATGAAGTAATGATAGCAACATACAATATATATGCTGGAATCCTTCACGACGGGGAAGATGCGCACTCGTGGGGAGAAAAATATCATAGCGACGCTCACGAAATCCTAGATATGCTATGCGACTGCAAGAGGGTCAGAATAATTGTCGGAACGCCACCGCTATCGTTGTGTAAGGCTGGTTGCGAAGACTGCATAGCAAAGCAGTATAAGTCGGCTACAAGGCTGTCCATACATGCGCTAAAATGGCCGAAATATCAATGGAAATATACTGGTGATTTTCATTTGAAATGCTACTTGTTCAAGAAAGATGGTATCATGAAAGGAGTCATTGGTGGTAGAAACCTTTCAGATAGCAACTGGGTTGACGTAACCTTCAATATAGATGACAAACATTGCAAAGTAATCGAATACCTATTTAACCAATCGTGGGATAAGTCAACCGACATTACAATTGAGAATTTAGAGTCAAGTATTATGAAGCAAGTGGAAGAAGCTAGTTGGTCGTCTAACAAATGAATGCTGAGACAACCGAGCACACGCAATGTTCTGCGATATCTCTCTTAGCAGATTATTTATTAACCCGAGGAATTAAGTCATCATATGTTTCTGGATATTTCCCATCAGAATCAATCTGTGATTTTATTAGGGTATATATTTCCGATCAATATATATTATCATTATTCTTAAGCGGCACATATGATAGCGATGCTGTTCCAGACGATAAAGCGATAATTGCTAGAGTTGATTACCAAATTCACAATCAAATAATACATGGAACAATATTGGCGCATATTAATTATCATGATCCAAAATCATTCGAATTAATAGCCGATGCCATAGAGTATGGGAGATTCACACCAGAAGACTAAAATATTTCTTTGGGGCCGCGCATCCCAAATTTGCCTCTACCCTTCGGCGGTGGTCCCAGATGATACTTCTGGTCGTGATGTTCTTTGCATAAGATACCAGGCTTAAGCAGTTTAGCAGCTAAATTCTGCGCAATATTGAGCGGCAGATTTCTATGGGTTAGATCATCAATATATTCCCTTACATAATGATTCCAGTCTAAGTCGCTTGGTGGTATGTCCATTCCACACTTAGAACAATAATATTTAATCTCTGGATCGCCACACAATCCTGGCTTGCCATCAATAACTGTCGGCGCTTTGCATGATAGGACTGGTCCAGTTTTAGTAGTTTCCTGGCCAACTTCAGCTGGTGAAGGAACCACACTCACAAGCGCTGGCAGTGGGGCCATGTTTATGTCATGTTTTTCCTTTAAATGAGATGGTACATCAATACCGGAAATGGCGCACATACTATCGATATTTCCCCTCTGCTGAGAGGTAAGCTTTTGATTTCCTGCCATCTCTCTAGCACAGATGTCGCATACATATTGTGTTGCTTGATAATTAGTTGCGTCAGTTGGGCGTTTTCCTCTTGATCGTCTAATGTGTGGGGCGTAATAATTGGTAACTATATCTTCTGTTATAACCCCATTTAAGATTGTACACTCGTATAAGACTGATAGCTTCATATTATCCTCTACAATCTTTATTTAAATTTGCCACAACAAATACTTGACAGAAAGGCTTCGAGCGTATATAATAACGACGTAAACGAGAGATGTATTTAAAAAGCAGCCAGACGTATTTTACGCAAAGATAGATAAACGACTGAGGCTTCAAATGCGATCCTTACGGTCAATTAGAAAAACATGGCAAGAAGCAACGCCCTCGTGCGTGCGCTTCGACGCCATGTCCCCATTGGCGGGTAAGCATTACAACCAGCTTACCAGCCCGAGGGGATCGGGGCCGTAAGGGAATCCTGGGAATCTGGTAGAAAGAAAACAGGACCCCTTGCGGCTGAAAGGCTTCAAGGGGTCCTGGCGTTTTACAGACAATGCGGCTGTAGTTCAGTGGTAGAATGCGAGGTTTCCAACCTTGTGATGTGGGTCCGATTCCCGCCAGCCGCACCAGGTTAAAGGGCTGCGCTCCGGGGAGCAGATTCGGCTCCAAACCGAGTCTAGCGAGGATCGACACCTCGGCAGCCCGCTGGGCCTGTAGCTCAATTGGGAGAGCGCTGGCTTTGCAAGCCAGAGGTCGCCGGTTCGACCCCGGTCAGGTCCACCAGCTCTTGAACGGGTTCTTTGACAGTTTGCCCACGGCCAAACACGGCATGAGTGCCGTAGGCCATCAGCGTATGAAGACCAAGGGCCGGGCTATCCGGCCCTTTCGGGGCTATAGTGTAGTGGTAGCACGCGAGCCTGTCGAGTTCGTAGTAGGGGATCGTAACCCCTTAGCCCCGCTAAAAATCAAACGTATTATAAATGCAGAGATTAAAGAAAATGAAACTAACAATATTAAGTGAAGACGGTGCTATACAAGCATTGGCCAATAAATATGGAGAATGGATTAAAAACGGTTATGAAGATAGGCAAAGTAGATTAGATGCTCTTCTTAGCAACGCCTCCACACAAATCCGCGAGAAGGTGAAAAGTCTAATAAAACATAGATTCAAAGAATAATGACTTGTGAGACTCGTGAAAATAAATCAAATAGCCAGGCTAATAACTGAAGACCCAAATATATCAGTTAAATATCGTAATTATGATAGATTGTTGGCAGATTTTGGCAGAGAAGCAACAAGATTGGGTCTTGAAACGCTAAATATTGGAAACGTCGATGGCCTTCCTATAATGCTGGCGAAGCCGGTCAAATCAATAAATGGTTTAAACAATTTAATGGTCATAGCTGGGTTCCACGGAGAAGAGCCAGCAGCTGTTCTTGGTGCAGTTAGATTTTTAAAACGTGCGCCGAATAATACATTAAAACACATTAACTTTTCTATTATTCCAACAATCAACCCATACGGATTTATCAACGCTACAAGATATGGTAAGAGCAACAAGTCAACCAACCAAGTATATGATGGTGACAAATCAGACCCATCAGAAAATTGTAAAATATTACTAAAAAACGACAAGTTAATCAAAGAACTATCAAAAAACGGTATGTTGGACTTGCACGAAAATACAGATGTAGGCGATGAATTCTACGTTTATACCAATGCGAGTGAAGATAGAGAAGATCGTTCACCAGCCAGTGATTTGGCTGAGATAGCTAGATTAACGGCTCTACGACATTTCCAGCAAAGACCTGATGGGCACTACAAGGACACTAACCCTGGCAAAGCAGTGTACGACATAAAGGGCGGAATAGTTTGGAACTCCCACGATGGATCATATGACGATTATATTGGTAAGATAAATCCAACGCTTATATTGGAAACACCAGCAAAAGATGATGATAAATTAGAATCTAGAATGGCTGCGCACGAAGATCTAATTAATGCGATCGTTGCGCATCTAAGCACTGACTTGAATGACTCAAGCATAATGATGCTACCAAAATCGCACCAAACAACGAGCAATAGTTGCGGTGGTGCTTGCCTTAGATCTATCATGCGATATTATGGTATTGACATTCCGGAGCACAAAGTTAACGAGTTGGCCAAAATATCGCACGAAGGTATTGACCCAGAAATGATAACGTCAGCAGCCGCAAAGTTTGGTCTAAAATCCAAAATATTCCAAAATTGGAATATTAATGGTATTAAAAAATTCCTAAATAAGAAAATACCAGTTATAGTTGGAATAGTCGCTTGGGGCCATGACGACAAAGATTACTCTAAAGACGATGATGGCCACTATGTTGTGGCAACAGGATATGATAAGTGCCGAATTTACTTTGAAGACCCATCAATTAAAGATAACGACAATAGCAAGGGATTCCTAAGTTGGCTTGAATTTTACTATAGATGGCACGATGTCGATGGAAAAATGATTGGCATTCCAATATGGAGTGACAATAAAATCAATAAAGTTTTATCTAAGAACAAAATAAAGCTTATACGCATTCCATAGTTATTTAGCAGCCGCTCTTAATATCGCATACCAATCTTCAGGCGGAGAAACCTGATAAGCTGGTAGCTCGACGCAATCCGCGTCGTCCTTATGAATACCAATTTTCACCACTTTAGAACCAGGTATGAGACTTATGACCTGGCTCGACGTTAGCTTAGTTGGGTATAAAATCTGCCCGTCTGGTATAGAGACAAATCCGTTAATTATCGGAAGTCTCTGAACAGTAGTCGGATAGGTTGCAGTAGCGATCATAAACACCTCTTAAAACTCATTATATTTTTGTTTTGGGTCGGTAGCTCAGTGGTCGAGCACACGGCTGAAGACCGTGCCACGGGAGTTCGATTCTCCCCCGGCCCATCAAACTGGCTCGTCGTCTAATCGGTAGGACCGCAGATTCTGGATCTGCGTATTGAGGTTCGAACCCTCACGAGCCAACCAGCGAGGGGGTGTGGTGAAGAGGGATCACACGACAATGGCATTGTCGAGTCGAGGGTTCGATTCCCTCCATCTCCATTAGGGTCCGTGGTTCAGCGGGAGAACGCCAGCTCCGCAAGCTGGAGACGCGAGTTCGATTCTCGCCGGGTCCATAATTATTTTGGATAATGAGTGAGTCTTTCGATAAACCTAATGGAGCATCTGTCGCATGTTTTCTTGGCCATGCATTTTGGTATAGTTTCAATTAACTTACCAAAACGCTCAGCATCGTGTATATCAGCAAAAACGCAAGCTTCACGTTGCCGATTTTTGGTTTCTTCCATAAACTCAACTGGTTTTGGATAAAGCTCGACAAAGTGATCATCAACAAAAACATAAACTATCCTCTTATTGCCGATGACTTCAATGATTGCAGATAGTGGATTAGACATCACTCTCGAT
>Ga0315274_10006605_pt1 | contig 16878 bp, 14 predicted proteins | sample YL17G02_20_MG_FD_203700 | JGI IMG/M metagenome (GOLD analysis project Ga0315274, IMG submission 203700) | Sediment microbial communities from Yellowstone Lake, YNP, Wyoming, USA - YL17G02_20 | ecosystem: Environmental > Aquatic > Freshwater > Lake > Sediment | place: USA: Wyoming | collected...
TAATATTACCTACGGTAATATTACTGTTCCCTGTTCCTGTTCCCCAGTTAGTGTTCCCTGCTCCCCATTAATGCAGAGATATTGGTAAAAACGATGCTTTTATTTAAAAGACCCGAATTTATACAACTTCTTTTGAATCTTCCTCGTCTTTCATTCGAGCCTGCATTGGAAGCTCTTTGAAAGGCAATTGCAAAGCCTTCATCATATCAACTGCATTACGCGGTGCGTACCCTCTCCAATGGTTGTTGAACAGAGCGAAGAGCAATCTGGTTTGCCCGGCGGCTGACTTTACTCTCTCAGATAATTCGTTTATTTCCGCAGCTGAATATAAGTATTTATATCGGGTTTCACTATCTCCCCTCCATCACATCTCAGCATTCCGGCCGTGAAAACGGAAATACGCCATGTCTGATGTTATAGGAAGGTCCTCAGTTATGGAGAATTTAAATTTTGGTTCGTCAATTTGTACCCAGGCGACATTGTGCTCATAGTCATGGGCGCAAACAGCCAGCATTTTCTTTATTTCCTCAACAGTATACGGCTTTATCACCTTTGGTATTGGCTTGGAAACTTTTATTTTCACCATAGGGCTTTGGGGCAGGAAACCCTCACCCACTACCCAATTAAAGAAGCAGGACAGCACTACAAAATAATGGTGTACAGTGGCATAGGAAGGTTTACGTTGTGAGGTTTCAGAGCCATTACCTTTGAGTCCCCAGCGGTTTGTTTCTGTTGCTACGTAGTTGAGAAAATCCCTGATGTGCCACTCAGTGATATGCCGAACATCGTCAGTCCACTTTTCCTTTTCAGTATACCAGAGGAAGCGTTTGAGGTTTTCCTGATAGAATTCTACAGTTCTGGGGCTTTTATCCTCTGTTAGTTTGGTGAGAACAAAGCCTTTGATGAGAGACTTGAGAGATGTCCCTAGAGAAGATTGGATGTTTGTAATTGTAGCCATTTCTCATTTGGGACCCACCCTATTTTTACCGGTTTAGGTGGTCTAGACTGAAGACGGCCGCTCTCGACTTTTTTGGCGGATCAGGTGGTCTAGAACCACAAATTTTCCGATACCCCGGCGTTTTTAGCTTCAAAATCGGGGTGAGAGGATTTGAACCTCCGACCACCTGAACCCCATTCAGGTGCGCTACCAGGCTGCGCTACACCCCGACTTTTAATATATTAGCATAATTCGGACTTCATTTGAAGACTCTTGTACCCCCTCTTTTATCTCTATGTTTGAAAAGTGTGTCTCTTTAGGGTATAAATATAGGAGCAAATATTTTAGGAAGGCTTTAAGACAGTAGAATGGCTAAGAAGAAGGAAGAAAAACCAAAGCGCGAAATGACCAAACGCCATCTTTCACTCTGGGAACAGCAGAAAAAAAGGCGGCGGATTGCTTTAGTCGTGGGAATAACCGTTATTGCGGCTGTTCTTGGTATAGTGGTGGCTGGGTGGTATATTAATCAGTATAAGCCGCTTCACCAGAAAGTGATTAAAGTCAACGATACCGAGTTTAATATGGATTATTATATAAAAACACTCAAAATTTATGCCGCAGGTATGTCCAGTAGCTATCTTCCATTTTGGGCTGAACAGGTAGTAGCAATTATTGAGACGGATGAGTTGGTAAAGCAGGAGGCTGCGAAGCTCGGCATTACTGTCAGCGATGAAGCAGTCGATGAGGAGCTAAAAAGCAGTGACCCGCCACTAAATAATGACTACAGAGACCTGGTCGGGGCGGACTTGCTGAGAGAAAAGCTCCTCGCTGAATATTTCGACCCGCAGGTGCCTGTCTCTGATGAGGAGAGGTACGTAATGGCAATGTTCCTTGAAAGTGCGGGGCAGGCAGCAGAGGTTAAAGCTAGACTAGAGGCAGGTGAGGATTTTGCCGAACTGGCTGAGGAGCTTTCGCTGGAAAGTACTTCTAAAGAAAAGAAAGGCGATTTTGGCTGGCGACCGAAGGATGCCTTGGCTGCCTTGCTGGGCACCTCTCTGCTTGATGAATATGCTTTTGGTGCTGGTGTGGGTGAGATAAGTCAGCCAATTTATGATGAAAGCGGGAGTAAACAGGTCGGCTACTGGCTTGCAAAAATATCGGAACGTAAGGAAGACACCGGAGAGATTCATGTTCATGCGATGCTCTTGGGCAGCGCTGAGGAAGCCCAGAGTGTGAAAGCACGTATCGAGGCAGGGGAGGACTTTGCTGAGCTGGCTGTAGAGCTTTCTCAGTACGAGACATCAAAGTCAAATAGGGGAGACCTTGGCTTGTTGCCCGAAGATATGATTCCGGCTATTGACGAGTTTGTCCGCGGCCCAGAGCTAGAGTTGGAAAAGTTGAGTGAGCCAATCCGCGATGATACTATGGTTACCACTGGTGGTTACTGGCTGGTGAAAGTTACGGATATAGAAGAAAATAGGACTATTGAAGAAGAGAATAGAGATTTGCTGAAGGCTAAACTTCTGGATGAGTGGATGGCTTCATTATCTGAGAATCCCAAAAATACAATTGACCACAGTTACCTGACTGATGATTTGAAAATGCGGGCAATGCAGAAGGCTGTGGAGGTTACAAGTGACTAAGAGAGATAGCATCGGAATCGGGTTAATGGGGTTGGGAGTAATAGCCGGACAAGTAGCCAAGGTCTTAGCTGGTAAGAAAGAGATGCTGTCTGAGCAGGTCGGCTGTCCTTTAGTTTTGCGAAAGATAAAGGTGCTGGCATCGGACTTGGAAAGACCTGTGGCTAAAGAACTTAATCGCAGGCTCTTTACTCTTGATGAAGATGAATTTTTTGCTGAGCCCGGCATAGATATAGTCGTGGAAGCTATTGGCGGAGAAAATCCTGCTACACATTATCAGGAAAGAGCGCTGTCTGGTGGCAAGTATGTTGTTACCTCCAATAAGGAGGTTATAGCCAAGCATGGGGCAAAGCTGTTGGCTCTGGCTCAGCAGAATAAAGTAGGGCTGCGCTATGAAGCCAGTGTTGGCGGTGGCATTCCCATAATTGCGCCTTTACAACACGACCTTGTGGCTAACAAAATCAGCGGCATTTACGCCATAATAAACGGGACCACTAACTATATTCTCACCATGATGGCAAAGCAGGGTGTAGATTTTTCCTTGGCTCTTAAGCGGGCTCAGGAGCTGGGTTATGCCGAAGCCAATCCCACCAATGATATTGAGGGGATAGACGCTACCTATAAGCTTGCTATCCTTGCCTCTCTGGCTTTTCACAGTCAGGTTCGGCCCCAGGATGTCTACTGCGAAGGTATATCCCGTCTGGAGAGTCGCGACTTCCGTTATGCGCAGGAGTTCGGCTATGCCGTAAAGCTTCTGGCGATAGCAAAGCAGGACGATAAATGGATTGAGGGGCGGGTGCACCCTGTTTTCATTCCTGAAGATTCCTTTCTGGCTAAGGTTGATGGTGTCTATAATGCAATTCAGATTGAAGGCGACCTTGTCGGAAAGGTGCTTTTCTTTGGCGAGGGCGCAGGTGCCTTCCCAACCAGTAGCGCCGTTATTGCTGATGTTGTCTCAGCGGCGCAGGACATCCTTCTCGGTGCTGGTAGCAGAATCAAATGGCAGTTGAAGACGGGCAAGGTCATCAAGCCTATGGCTGAGGTTGAAACCCGCTATTATCTCAGGCTGACCGTTGCTGACAGTCCCGGAGTTCTATCCCAGATTTCTAAAGTTTTGGGCGACAACTCTATCAGCATCGCCTCAGCTATACAAAAAGAGAGCGACAAAGTGGCTCAGACGGCTGAGCTTGTCCTGATGATGCACCCGGCAAAGGAAGCGGCAATGCAGAAGGCTCTGAAGGAGTTGGAGCAGCTACCCGTGGTTAAAAAGATAGATAACTTCATACGGGTTGAAGATTGAGGGAGTTGATGAAAGCTGGAGTTTTAGCTAGGTATAAAGAATTCCTTCCGATTACATCTGGTACCCCATTATTTTCATTGGGAGAAGGAGATACTCCTCTTGTCAGGTGTCCTGAATTGGAGAAGGAGATTGGCTGCAGGGAACTTTACTTCAAACTGGAAGGGTGTAATCCTACCGGTTCTTTCAAAGACCGGGGTATGGTGGTGGCTGTAGCCAAAGCGATAGAAGGCGGTAGCAAGGCGATAATGTGTGCCTCAACCGGCAATACCAGCGCCTCAGCCGCTGCCTATGCCGCCTATACCGGGCTTACTGCCATTATCGTTGTGCCTAAGGGTAGGATTGCACTGGGTAAGCTGGCGCAAGCAATTGTCTATGGTGCTAAGATTGTTGCCATTGACGGTAGTTTTGACCAGGCTCTGAGTATAGTGAGGAAGCTAACGCAGAAGCACCCCGTAGCTCTGGTAAATTCAGTCAATCCCAATCGTATAGAGGGACAGAAAACTGCATCCTTTGAGATTATTGATGTCTTGGGTGAGGCTCCAGACTATTTATTTATTCCTGTAGGTAATGCCGGCAATATAACTGCTTACTGGAAGGGTTTTGTGGAATATTACCAGATGGGCAAATCCAAAATTAAGCCGAAGATGATGGGTTTTCAGGCTGAAGGTGCTGCACCCATTGTTCGGGGACATATTATCACTAGCCCGGAGACAGTTGCTACAGCTATACGGATAGGTAATCCGGCTAGCTGGCAGAAAGCAGTGGCAGCCCGCGATGAGTCCGGCGGCATTATAGATATGGTCAGTGATGAGGAAATCCTGGCTGCCCAGAAGCTTATGGCAACCAAAGGAGGAGTCTTCGGCGAGCCAGCTTCAGCGGCATCATTAGCTGGGCTTTTGAAGCTTTCCCGCAAAGGTATGAATTTCTCGAAGAAGAAAATAGTCTGCATAGTAACCGGCACCGGGCTCAAGGATACCGAGACCGCTCTGAAAAATGCCGAGCCCTTTCTCGAACTCCAGGCTGACTTAGCTGCCGTGGAGCAAGCTTTAGGCTGGGCTTGAGGAGGTTAACCATGGCTAAGGTAATAACCGAGGACATAGGCAAGTTTTATCATCATTATCCGAGAACTGCGGCAATAGTTACGGCACAATTTGACGGCAAGATGAATGCTATGGCAGTAGCCTGGCACTCCTCCCTATCCTTCAACCCACCTCTTTTCGGGGTTTCTATCGTGCCGAAAAGATATACCTATGAGCTTATCGCTGAAAGCAAGGAGTTCGGGGTTAATTTTCTGCCCTTTGAAGCGGCAGAGCTGGTGGCATCAGTGGGTGGTAGTGGTGGTAAACGGGTAGACAAGTTTCATAAGTTTAACATTGCCACGGAAAAGCCGATAAAGACCTCAGTTCCAATCTTGAAAGCTGCCTACGCTGCGTATGAGTGCCATCTGGTTGACGATAGGAAGTACGGCGACCACAGGTGGCTGGTTGGTGAGGTTGTAGCGGTGCACTTACTGAAGGATTCTTTTACTGCTGAAGATGTGATGAACCTGGTTAAGGTTAGCCCTGCTCTTTATCTGGGAAATGAGCAATACGTCACTATCTCAAAGGATACGGTGAAGCGCCTTGACCGCGAGGTCTACGGCAGGCGTTGAAGGAGACTGAAGTGTTTGATGAGGAAAAGATTAAGGCAGCAGTAGTCGCAATCATCAAAGCTATCGGTGAAGACCCCAAACGAGAGGGCTTAGCCGATACCCCCAGGCGCGTGGCTGAGATGTACTCTGAGCTTTTTATGGGGCTTGGCGTTGACCCCAAGGAAGAGTTGAAGGTGGGTTATGAGCTAGGGCATCGTGAAATGGTAATCGTGAGGGATATCCCCTTTTATTCCATGTGCGAGCATCATCTTCTGCCCTTCTACGGCACAGTTCACATCGGCTATCTTCCCAATGCAGACGGACGCGTGGTGGGTTTGAGTAAGTTAGCCCGCGTGGCGGAAATAATTGCCAGCCGCCCTCAGATTCAGGAAAGAATGACTACTCAGATTGCTGATTCTATTATGGAAGGGCTTAAGCCATCCGGGGTGGCGGTAGTTGTACAAGCGGTACACCTCTGTATGGTTATGCGTGGCGTCAAAAAACCGGGCAGTAATATTGTTACCTCGGCTATCAGGGGTGCCTTTATCGGGCACCCGGAAATCAGAATGGAATTTCTTTCTCTCCTGCACGGAAAATAGTTTTAATAGCTGTTTGCAGGCTCGGTTTGTTCCGCCTTGAAATTTTCGCTTTTAATCCGAGGAAGGAAGTGGTCTGGGCTCCTGGAGCTGCATTTCCTTCCCGCAGCACGTGAGGGTGCCTTCTCCAGCTTTAGTGCTTAATGCTTCGGTTCCACAAACTTGGCAGCGATATCTCTTACCCAATTGACTTGCCATTTAAATAAATACCTCCGCTAATCTCTACCTTACTGCTTCAATTCCATGGGTTGATTGCAGCATTTAATAGTGCCTTGGCCGCCTTTGGTAATGATAACCTCGGCGCCGCATTTTGAACAGCGATACCTTTTGCCTATCTGATTTGCCACTGTATAACCACCTCTTTCTATTCAAATTCTCTTCGTCTTATCGCCAGTAATATTATAGCATAGTGTTTCTGGCTGTCAAAGAGCTATAAGATAGGGGGTGACATTATAAATAACTGTTTTTTGGGAAACGAATCGAGCGTGAGTAGCTTCAAGTATTCGTTTTTAGAGTTATGTTAAGTAGGGGGGTTGTTGAGTTTATATTTCTTAACGGGTATTGAATTTGTGACCCTATCTACTTTATCCCCTTCCCCTAGGTAATTTGATAAGGGGAAGGGGAGGCTAAATAACTAATTCCTCCCATAGGACATCGTCCAAGTCAAATACGGGACCATCCTTGCATGCCTGTCTCAGTCCCTCTTTAGTCTTAACCGTGCAGCCGTAGCAAACTCCGAGTCCGCATCCCATCCTCACTTCCAGGGAAACCTGAACCGGCTTTCCGTCAAGCTTCAGTTCCCCCTTTTTTAGCGACATATCACGGTACATCGCCATTTGTCCGCAGGCAAAAATCTGGTCTGCTCCGTCTGCTAAGTGTGGCAGGAGGTCGGTTACCAATCCCTTTTTGCCGACTGCCCCGTCTTCAGTAGCTGAAATCAACTCGACCCCACGAGGCATGTCTTTTTCGGGGTAGCGGTTTATGTTTGCTGTGCCGTAGAGTAATCTAACTTTACATCCATCTTTCATTGCATGTTCAGCTAAGAAGTATAAGGGGGCGATACCAAGTCCCCCAGCCACCAGCAGAAGGTTCTTTGCGGCAGGATTAATAGAGAAGCCGTTACCCAGCGGACCAAACAAATGTACCGCTTCGCCTCTGGTGCGCTGCGAGAGCCAGTTTGTGCCTATGCCATCTTCCCAAACGGCAAAGAAAAGGGCAATATTCTCGTCGTTTACCTGATGTATGCTGAAGGGGCGTGGCAGTGTGCATTTTGCCGGAGACGCGCAAACCATAACGAATTGTCCCGGCCTGGCTTCCCTGGCTATTTCGGGGCAGTGTAGCCAGAGGATATTGCTGTGCAGCATGGTCCGGGCATGAGGTCGTGAAAATTCCGACAGGAGCTGACGATTTTCAATGACTCTGGCTGGTATCTGTCTCACGCTGCCTCCTTTCTGCGGTATTCCGGCAGGGGTTGAGCGCTGTAAATCTGGTTGCCGTTGGCAAGCGCTTCTGCTGCAGCTCGAGCGGTATCAAGAGAGGTAAAGCAGGGGATGCGCCTCTCGGTGGCTGCTCGGCGAATTTGAAAACCATCCCTTAGCGGGATACGCCCGCCGGTAACGGTGTTGACCACGCCGCTTACCGTGCCATCGTTAATGACATCAATGACGTTAGGATGACCCTCGCTCAGCTTTTTAGTAATCACTGTTACGGGCATTCCGGCTGTTTCAATTATAGCTGCGGTGCCTTCAGTGGCGTAGAGTTTGCAGCCTAGCTGACAGAACCTTTTGATTATGGGCATCGCCTCTGGCTTATCCCTGTCGGCAATGCTGAAGAGTATAGCTGCTTGAGGTGAAAGCATCAGTCCTGCAGCTAAAAGTGCCTTGGCTAGAGCTGCATTGAAGTTGTAGTCAATGCCCATTACTTCACCGGTCGACTTCATTTCTGGCCCCAGGTAGGTATCGACGCCGGTCAGTTTTGACATCGAGAATACCGGTGCTTTAATACCCACGAGATTTTGTTTTGGCCATAACCCGCTGTAATAGCCCTGCTCTTTGAGACTCTTATCCAGCATGACATTGACCGCTACCTTTACCAGTGGCACACCGGTAACTTTGGAAATGAAGGGGACGGTGCGGCTCGCCCGCGGGTTCACCTCTATTATATATACCTTTGATTTCTGCGTGTCAGTGGGTGGCGCTATGACGAACTGGACGTTCATTAAGCCCTTGACTTTAAGCCCTCTCCCAATGCGAATTGTATAGTTGACCATAGTCTCCATCTCGGATTCGGTAAGGTTGACTGGTGGATAGACCGCCATTGAGTCTCCGCTGTGCACTCCCGCCCGTTCAATTTGCTGCATTATTCCCGGGATGAACACATCTTCGCCGTCGCCTATTGCATCTACCTCCGCTTCTTTTCCCATTATATATTTATCGATGAGAATAGGGTGCTTGGTATCCAGTTCTATAGCCAGACTCATGTAGCGTACCAGCTCATCGGCATTATGCACTATTTCCATAGCCCTGCCGCCGAGAACATAGCTCGGTCGAACCAGTACTGGGTAGCCGATGAGCTTGGCGATATTGAGGGCTTCATCTACCGAAGTAATCCCGGCCCCCGGTGGCTGGGGTATGCCCAGGTTGCTCAGGAAGTTTTCAAATCTTTTTCGGTCACTTGCTAGGTCAATGGCATTTGCACTTGAGCCAAGAATGGGCATGCCGACATGCGAAAGAGGCTGCGATAGGTTTATCGCTGTCTGCCCGCCGAACTGGACTATGGAAGGCGGAGGACAATTTCCATTTTGGCCGTTTTCGTTCTCCAGTATATCCCGCACGCTTTCTTCATCAAGCGCTTCAAAGTAAAGGCGGCTGCTGGTATCGAAGTCGGTGGACACCGTCTCCGGGTTGGAGTTAATCATTATGCTCTTGTAGCCGGCTCTCTGGAGCGCCCAGGCGGCGTGAACGCTGCAATAGTCAAATTCGATTCCCTGACCGATGCGGATGGGACCGCTGCCGATGACCACTGCCTTATTTCCTGATATTGCCTCAGCCTCATTCTCCTGTTCATAGGCGCTGTAGAAGTAAGGCGTGGCGGCGTCAAATTCCGCAGCGCAGGTATCCACCATTTTATATACCGGGCGTATATTCCAGCTCTTCCGTAGCTCTCTCACCTGCTCGGGAAGCCTGTCTGCCAATGTTCCGATTTGCTCATCGGAGAAGCCGAGCCGCTTTGCATCCCACATAAGCTCCGGCGTCAGCGGCTCGGAGAGGAGTCTTTTTTCCATATTGGCGATGTTCTGGAGCTTGTCAATAAACCAGAGGTCAATATTGGTGTGTTTGGCTATTGCTTCAGGGCTTATCCTTCTTCTTAAGGCAGCCATAATCGCCCACAGTCTCAGGTCATTCGGGTGTAGTGGAAAAGAATTAAGGTCTTTTCCTGTCTCCCAGCTTTTGGCTTGCCATAGCAACGACTTTTTCCCGAACTCCAGGGAGCGCACCGCCTTCTGGAAGGCAGCCTCAAAGCAGCGGTCAATCGCCATTACCTCGCCGGTGGCTTTCATCTGTGTGCCGATAACCCTGTCGCCTGAGGCAAACTTATCAAAGGGCCAGCGTGGAATTTTGACCACCACATAGTCCAGCGCCGGCTCGAAGGAAGCCATTGTTTTTCCCGTTACCGCATTGGGGATTTCGTCCAGCCTCTTGCCCACGGCTATCCTGGCAGCCACGCGGGCGATGGGATAGCCGGTGGCTTTGCTGGCGAGGGCGGAGCTGCGGCTGACGCGGGGATTGACCTCGATGACAAAATATTGTGTGCTTTTCGGGTCGAGGGCAAACTGGATATTGCAGCCCCCTTCGATACCTAGCGCGCGTATAATCTTGAGGCTGGCTGTCCGCAGCATCTGGTACTCTTTATTGGTCAGGGTCTGGCTGGGCGCAACCACGATGCTATCTCCGGTGTGCACCCCCATCGGGTCGAAGTTCTCCATGTTACAAACGGTAATGCAGGTGTCGGCGCTGTCCCGCATTACCTCGTATTCGATTTCTTTCCAGCCGCCTACCCAGCGCTCCAGCAGCACCTGATGAATAGGGCTGGCAGCTAAGCCGGTAGCTGCCCCTGTTTCCAGCTCCTCCCAGGTGCTCGCCATACCGCCGCCAGTGCCCCCCAGGGTAAAGGATGGGCGGATGATGAGCGGCAGACCAATTTCTTTAGCTTTTTTCATTGCCTCATCCAGAGTATCGGCGCTGGCACTTTCCAGCACCGGCTCGCCGATGCTCATCAGAAGCTGTTTGAAAAGCTCCCGGTTGGAGGCGGTGCGGATGGTCTGGACAGGCGTTCCCAGGCTTCTGACGTTGTATTTATCCAGAACGCCGGCATCTGCCAGTTGATGCGCCAGCGTAAGCCCGGTCTGCCCGCCGAGTGTAGGCAAAAGTCCATCGGGGCGCTCACGCTCGATAATGCGGGTGAGCATCTCCACGGTCAGCGGCTCGATATAGACTACATCGGCGATGTCCTCATCGGTCATTATGGTGGCCGGATTGGAGTTCACCAGCACCGAAATTACGCCCTCCTCCCGCAGCCCCTTGCATGCCTGCGTGCCGGAGTAGTCAAACTCCGCCGCCTGCCCGATGATGATGGGTCCTGAGCCGATGATTAAGACTTTAGAGGGTTTTGTCACTGCAGATGTCCTTTATGTTTCCTTATCTTTTTTAGATACGATTCTAATTTCATTATCCTCTTTTCTTGTTCTGCTTCTGCTAACCTAATGCCGTTGGCTAAGCCTTTCAAATAGGTCTTGGCTATTGGTGAATTTGGATTTCGCTTACTGAAATAATAACCTTTAATGTCGTCGTAGAGCCGTTGAAGCCATTCCTCTTGAGGAAGTTCATGTTGAAACTGTTCTCGAAATCTATCCCTGATTGAGGAAATCAGCTTCTTCAGAGCATCATAGCTTAATCCGCCAATAATACCAGCAAAAATAAGTGCTGTTATATATGTTAGCCATCCATCTGGAGGTAATAGAATATATTCTCTCTGTATTCCTTTCTTGGCATCTTCCTCATGTATTCGTTTGTACTCCCATTTACTGGCAAATTCAAAGGAGATGTCTCTTAGTATCTCAACCATTCGAGTATCCAATATAGCTCCACAGTTGTGGCATTGTGAACGATATAATAATCTTGACCATTTTCCTCTAGTCCCTTCAACAGGTGAGAAACAGTAGGGACACGGTATCGGAGCGCGTATACGGCTCTCAGCTCGAGTCATCTACCTCACCTCCTTAATCCCCCTAGGGAAATCTCTCTAAATCTCCCTTTAAAAAGGTTCAGGCGTTTATCCTGCCAGTCTCTTTAAAGTATTGCCTGATGATTTCTACTAGCGCCTCAAAATATTGCATATAGGTGCTTTTTACTTGCGTTTCCTTTTCATCATCCTGCCGGCGCTGGTGTACATAATCGCTAAGCTTATCCCAGCAGCGTAGAATCGGGAGACCGACAAAATCTGCAATGTAGTTTGTCGGATAGAACCTTTTTAACACCAAAAAGCCTATGCGGTCAAAGGCACCGAGCACATTCTCTACTTTGATACGCTCATTATCAGGCAGGTCTCCCAAGGTCTTTTTACCCTTCGGGAATTGCATGTAAACATATCTTCTTGCTTCTCTTTCTTGCTCGTCCCCCAGCTGTTCCAGAACCAGAGCGTAGGCTTGCATGTTTCTTACATGGTCAGCCTTTCCCATTTCCTTTTTTGCTACTGCTGCTAGCGTAATAAGTCCACTGGCACTAACCGCGCTAATTACTATTGGCAAAATATCCCAGCCCATGTTTTTTTACCTCCTTATTTTCCTTTCTTTATCATTTCCATAAAATTCTCAAATAAATAGATATTATCCCAGGGTCCGGGGGAGGCTTCGGAGTGATACTGGATAGAGAAAACGGGTAGCTCCTTATGCTGCAAGCCCTCCACCGTGTCGTCATTCAAATTTATATGGCTGACCTTCAGCCCGTCTTTAAGGTTATCGGGGTCAACGGCATAGCCGTGGTTCTGGGCGGTGATATAGACCCGTCCGGTTGTTAAATCCCGCACCGGATGATTTGCTCCCCTGTGCCCGAACTTTAGCTTGAAGGTCCTGGCGCCGAAGGCTCTGCCGATAAGCTGGCAGCCGAGACAGATGCCCATAATCGGCTTCTTATCGATGAGCTTTCTTACCGTCTCCACGGCATAGTCCAGCAGTTCGGGGTCGCCGGGGCCAGGAGACAGGAGAATGCCATCCGGCTTCATATTAAGGATTTCTTGGGCAGTCGTGGTGCAGGGGACTGCTGTTACCCTGCAGCCCATGCGGCGCAGTATGCGGAGAATATTGAATTTTAAGCCGCAGTCCAGCGCAACGATATGGTATGCTGTGTCTGAGCCAGCCAGTCTCGGTTCCCACTCGTAGGGGGCTTCCGTGCTTACCTCTTTGACGAAGTCAATGGAGCCGTAGCTGGGCATCCGCTTCAAATCATTCAGTGCTTCCTGCGGCGTCTTATCACTGGTAATCATACCCATCATCACCCCGACAGAGCGCAGTTTGCGGGTAATCGAACGGGTATCTACCCCGCTTATACCGGGTATTCTGCTTGCGGCAAGGTATTCGTGGAGGGTCTTGCTGTTCATATAGTGGTTGGGCTGGTAGCATTCTTCCCTGACCACAAAGCCCCTCACCTGAATTCTCCTCGATTCGAAGTCCTGCTCATTGGTGCCGTAGTTGCCGATGAGTGGGTAGGTAGGGACAACAATCTGCCCGGCATAGGATGGGTCGGTCAGCATTTCCTGATATCCCACCATGCTGGTATTGAAGACCACCTCGCCGTATCCCGTAACTTCAGCTCCGAAGGCGAAGCCTTCATATACCGAGCCGTCTTCCAGCACTAATATTGCTCTTTTAGTCATTATTGTTTTCTTGCCTTCTCGTTTAGCGGTGCTTTTTCCAGTTTTATGCGGTCGTCTTTATAAACGAGCTTTCCCTGATATATCGTTGCCGTCACCTTGCCCTTTAGCTTTGCGCCAGCTAGAGGTGTATTCTTTCCTTTGGAAGCAAAATTCTCAGGCTCGACAGTCCACTCTGCATCCGGGTCGAAAATGGTTATATCCGCTGGAGCGCCAGTAGCTAGTGTGCCCAGTTTTCCATATTTATCTCCGATAATCCTGGCTGGTTCAGAGGTGAGTTTGGAGATGAGGGCCGGCAAGGCTAAGTGCCCATCGTGCACCAGGCTCATTACGCTGCCCAGTGCTGTTTCCAGTCCGCTTATGCCAAAGGCGGCTCCGGCAAAATCGCAGAGCTTATCGGCTTTGGTATGCGGAGCATGGTCGGTGGCGATAATATCAATCACATTTTCCCTCAGCCCATCAATTAAGGCTTGAATGTCTTTTTGGGTTCTCAGCGGCGGATTTACCTTGGCATTGGTGTTATAGTCCAAGACTTTCTCTTCGGTCAGGGTGAGGTGGTGTGGAGTCGCCTCAGCAGTAACCTTGATGCCCTTCTCTTTTGCCCGGCGGATAAGCTCAACCGACCCCGCGGTGCTGACATGAGCAATGTGGATATGCCCGCCGGTGAGTTCGGCGAGTGCAAGGTTGCGGGCAACCATAGTCTCCTCAGCCGCCGCTGGCATTCCTTTGAGTCCTAACTTTGCCGATATTGTGCCTGCATTAATAAATCCGCCTTCGGTGATGGAAGTGTCCTCGCAGTGCTCGATAATCGGCAAGCCGAGAGTGCGGCTCTGCTCGAGGGCCTTCCGCATTAAATTCTGGTCTAAGACCGGGTTGCCATCGTCGCTGAAGCCAATCGCACCGGCTTCAGCTATTTCATTCATATCAGCTAGCTCCTGCCCCTTTCTGCTCTTGGTGATGCAGCCTATGGGCAGAACACGGACCGCTCCTTCCTTCGCCGCCTTTGACTTTACATAATCAATTACAGTTTTATTATCTAGTGGCGGGTTGGTATTTGGCATGCAGCAGACAGTAGTGAAGCCGCCCCGCGCCGCAGCCAGCGTCCCGCTCGACATCGTTTCCTTCTCATCGAAGCCGGGCTGTCTGAGGTGGCAGTGGAGGTCGATGAACCCCGGGCAAACTATCAAGCCTTCGGCGTGAAGGACGTCATAATCTGCTTGGGGTGGGGGCGTCTTACCTTTCCCCACCCATGAAATCTTGCCGTTGCTGATGAGCAGGCTGCCAATCTCATCTATCCCCTGGCTCGGGTCGATTATACGCCCACCCTGAATGAGCAAGGGCTTTGTTATTTTTCTCTCGCCTTTATTCATAATGTTCTAATGTTTCTCTCTAACAAAATGGCTTGGTTTGAAACCTTGAGCCTCGGCTTCGCTTTCCGAATTGAAGATAATCAGGTTCTCCGGCTTAATTGTTTTCGCCCAGTGGCTGTCCGCGCTGTGATATTTCTTGCTTTCGATTGTCCCCTCATGCCATTCCGTGCTGGCGATGTATTTGGGCTCGAATCCGTGTTCACAGTAGATGCACCGCAGGGTTAGCGGATTCTGGTTTACTATTTTGAACTCGGGCTTGATATAATTTACCTCTGTCTTCTGAATTGATACGCATCTTGGATTAGGGCACCTGACTCTGGAATCACGGCTGTAAATGGCGTAGTCTATTTTCCGTGCGGGCTCAGCCTTCTTAGATATTTGTACCTCTTTTGCTCCCAGCAGCAGTGTGATTAGTGCCATTCTGATGGGCACTCCCCACGCTGCCTGTTTGAAATACATACTGCGCGGGTCGGTATCCAGTTCATACGCCAGTTCATCGACACGTGGCAACGGATGCATAATTAGTGTCTTCTTGAACTCCTTCTCCTTGAGCAGCTTCTTATCCACGACCGGATATTGCTTTAAGCCTTCTTCTTCGGCGGAAAATCTTTCCTTTTGCGGGCGGGTAACGTAAATAGCGTCAACGCCGGTCTTGAGTTCGACCTGCATGCTGACGTCGGCTATCATTGCCAGTTGGTGCGGTCTGCTGGGCGTTATGTATATGGCATCCAGAGGAAAATGTCTGCCGTCATCTGTCTGGGCCGAAGCCTCATGTCTCTTTATTTCACCGCCATATTCTGTAATTAGCTTATCCATAACGTGTTTCGGTACCTCTAGCCCCGGTGCCGGCCGGAAGAGGATGTTAGCCCCGAATCGCGCAAGGGCGAAGATGAGTGAGTGTATCGTGCGCCCGTACTTGAGGTCTCCCCAGAGCGCAATCCTCAGCCCTTCGAGCGTTCCCCTTTCCTTTCTTATGGTATAAAGGTCGCACAGTGTTTGGGTGGGATGTTGGTGTCCGCCGTCGCCGGCATTTATAATTGGTATGCCGGAATAATCGGCAACTATTTTGGCGGCCCCTTCCCATGGGTGGCGGATGACGACTATATCGGCATAGCTTCCGATTACCCTCGCCATATCCGCCAGGCTTTCTCCTTTCGCCAGCGAGGTTGCCCCGATATCAACTGTGGTAATTACATTGCCGCCAAGGCGGTGCATTGCCGTCTCGAAGGACAACCTTGTCCGTGTGCTTGGCTCGAAAAACAGGCTTGCCATGACCTTGCCCCGGCATAAACCGAATTGCTTTTCCATGCTTCCTGACATCTCATCCGCCAGGGTGAATAGAGCCTCTGTCTCGCCGTTGGACAAGTCATCTATGGTCACCAGACTTCTATTCGTCAGAGCCATGGTTATTCCTCCTTGCCTCCTCGGCTTTCCCGGTTTCATTGTTGAGATGCTTGTTTGTTGCGTTCGTTATGACCACCTCATCCTTGCCGTCTACTTCAGCGAGTCGAACCTGTATTTCCTCTTCCCTTGCACTCGGCACGTTTTTCCCGACGAAGTCCGCTCTTATCGGCATTTCCCGATGCCCCCGGTCAATGAACACTGCCAATTGAATTGATTGAGGTCGTCCATGGTCGATGAGGGCATCCATAGCCGCCCGGATGCTGCGCCCGGTGTAAAGCACATCATCAACTAAAACTACAGACTTACCGTCAACCTTGGCGGGAATGTAAGTATGCCGGACAGTAGGTTGGGGGTTCAGTGTATAAAGGTCATCCCGGTAGGGGCTGATGTCCAGAGAGCCAACCGGTATTTCTATTTGCTCGATTTGCTCTATTTTGGCGGCGATTCGCTTGGCAAGGGGAACACCGCGGGTATGCATGCCGACCAGAATCAGGTTCTCGGGAGCCTTGTTCCGTTCGATAATTTCGTGGGCGATGCGCGCCAGAGTCCGCCGGATATCCTCGGCGGTCATTATTATTTTTTCTGGCATTAAAAAACCTCCTGCCGGCTGGCAAGAGGTCTTGTGGTTTAACCTGGTCTCATTCCCTTGCCAGCCTCTCTGGACTGGCTTAAAGGTGTTAAATTTTATTGCTAGAATTTTAACATATTATATAGGTTATTGCAATAGGTTTGTATAAGTTATTTATGCTCTGCTGGCATTGTGAGTCCCGATGAAAGCGGGACGAAGCAATCTCAAAATATTCTGTAATAAAAACCGATAAACAAAACGCTATCCTGTTTACCTCTGGAGGAACAAAACGAGGCTGAGGACTTGGGTCCTCAGCCTCGTGCTCTGCTGTAATTTATTCGATTATCCCGAACATTTTCTGTGCTTCGGCATGACTGGGAATCGTTTGAAACTCCACAATTAGACCGATGGGCAGTTGCACAATTGTTCAAAATGAAGACCTTTGGTAGCCTTAGATTGCCATCGGATATGACTACCTTGTGCGGCACAGTGTATATGACTCCACC
>Ga0315274_10006606_pt1 | contig 16875 bp, 19 predicted proteins | sample YL17G02_20_MG_FD_203700 | JGI IMG/M metagenome (GOLD analysis project Ga0315274, IMG submission 203700) | Sediment microbial communities from Yellowstone Lake, YNP, Wyoming, USA - YL17G02_20 | ecosystem: Environmental > Aquatic > Freshwater > Lake > Sediment | place: USA: Wyoming | collected...
TCTGGATTGACCTTGCCAGCTGTCCGCCGATTGATCCAGAAATGCTTGATGTTGTATAGAGGCATATGTCCGATCTGCAACACAATCATCTTTGATGACTCATAATACTTAACGTAGTAGTATTAGGATGTTATCTGCTTGCTCGTTTTCATTACTTTCTATACACATAGATGGGATTTGTCAAGAACTTTTTTGGCAAGGGCTAAATGGTGTAAATATCTGTAAAATCATGAAAACCGGATTGGGAGTTCATTAAACCTCGATGGTTTCCCCATCTCTCAATAACCGGAGGTTTTTGATCCCAAGCTCTTGGAGTTCGGTTTTGACGGCCTTTAAAAAATGAGGTTTTAGGTGTGTGATATAGATTCTTTCAGGAGGATATTTCATTTTTAGGAGTTCTTTTTTTATTAACAGAGGCGTTAAATGTCCTGTCTTTATTGCGAATTCTTCCATTCGGTTGGGAAAGGAAACCTCTATGATCAATAATTGAAGCTTCTTATCTCCAACTTTTCTCCATGTGTCATCGGATGGCCCTGTATCGCCTGTATAAAAGAATCGTCTCTTTCTTTTATCTTCAACAAGATATCCTACTGCGGGAACACTATGATTGACCTTATAGGGAGTGATGGTGTAGTCGTTGACCTTCATTGACTGGCCTGCTTTCAACCCACGAAGGTTCAAAATGCCATGATGACTATCCGGAATCACAGTAAAATCAGGCCAAACAGACCCATTTAGGAGATGCCTTTTGATAATCTTAATCGCATGAGGGATGCCGATAATATTAACCCTGCGCCTCATGTTTAAAAAGACGATGTTCTCCGCAAGATACGGAATTCCCGTTATATGATCGAGGTGGGCATGGGTAATGAAGATATGTTCTACCTTCAACTGATTTTTCTCATCAAGAATGTTGGTCAGGCTCCCCGCATCAAATAAGATTCGATCGTCTAACAGAAAGCTGGAAGGATTGTGTCCAGGAAACTCTGCACCGGAACAACCGAGGACCTTGATTTTCATATCAAACTCTCAATCTAAAGAGAACTCTGAAAAACGACTACATGCTCTCTTGATTACACAGATTTCAAAAGAGGATTACACAGATTTAGAGATTTCTGGACTTTTTCAGAAATCTGCGAAATTATACTTGCCACAGCTCTTTCACACTTATTTGATATGAGCCGTTTTTTCGTCGAAATCCTTCCAAAACTTCGCCTCTGACTTCTGCCAATATTCCCCCCAACGGGCATTGAAAACACCTCCTAATTTTTCCAAGAGGCGTTTCCACCCGGGCAAATATTCATACCTCAGTAAATCTTCCAGGAAGGGAACGACTTCCCCAAGTTTTTCTTTGGGGAGATAGGCCCGGGCTCCCATTTCCATTGAACGTTTCAGGGATTCGGGGGACAGGGCATGGGCTGTGAGCATCGCCACCGGGAAGTTGCGATTCACTGCCAGGTCCAGTAGGTCAAAGCCTCGAACACCCATGATGTCGAGAATGACAACATCATAGGTCCAAGAGGCCATCCTCTCAACCGCTTCTTCGTAGTGAGTGGCCTTATCGACCTTTGAGTTCGGGCAGGCGCTCAGAATCTCTTCTTCCAGGACAGCCAAAACATCCGGTTCGTCGTCCACAGCCAGAATCCTCTTGCCGTTGAGAATAGACTCTGTCATCGTGTATCCTCCTTTTGCCAGTCGGATTTAAGGGCGTTCAACTCACTCACCTTCTTATTCGAGCCATTTTTTCATCGAACTCCTTCCAGAATTTGGATTCGGACTTTTGCCAATGTTCCCCCCAGCGGGCATCGAAATATCCTTCCAATTTGTTCATGAGGTGTGCCCACCCAGACATAAATTCAGTTTCCTCAAGCACGCCCTCCAGAAGAGGAACAATCTCCCCAAGTTTATCCTTAGGAAGGTAAGCCCGGGCCTTCAATTCGATGGACCGTTTCAACGCCTCTGGATTTAGGGCATGGGCCGTGAGCATTGCAGCTGGAAACTTGCGACTCTCAGCCAAAGCCAAAAGATCGAAGCCACGAACCCCCATAATATCCAGGATGACCAGATCGTAATTCTGGGAATTTAACATTTTGACCGCTGTCTCGTAGGAGGTTGACTTCTCGAATTGACAGTTTGGGCAAGCCTCCAGAATCTCCTCTTCCAGAACGTCCAAAACATCCGGTTCGTCGTCTACGGCTAAAATCCTCTTCCCGTCAAGAACGGATTCTTTCATATGGTGTCCTCCTTTTGACCCTTCCTAATGGGTTCCTTCATATCGTGCCCTCCTCCTCTTCCCCACGGTGGTGCAAAGGGTAAACCGCTCAGCGCATAGCAATTGGACTTAGCTCCGCAATTCCTTCCCCCCTATATTCCATCATCCCGTAAATGTCCATTAAGCCGAATTTCGCAATCCGGATTCCGAATTTCGAAATCTCCGCTTCGGTTATTCCCACTTGTGCCATTCCCTCCACTCCAATCCAGTCTTCTTTTCCCAGTCAGATTCAAATTTGGCGTCAAAGAAATCTTTTAATTTCTCCAAGAGATGCTTCCAGCCGGATAAATACTCATATTTCAATACATCTTCCAAAAAAGGGACAACCTCTCCCAGCTTCTCTTTGGGAAGGTAAGCCCGGGCCTTCATTTCGAAAGACCGTTTCAATGCATCTGCAGTGAGGGCATGAGCAGTGAGCATCGCTACACGAAAATTGCGTTTTACGGCCAACTCCAATAAATCAAAACCCCGGACCCCCATGATATCCAGAATGACCACATCGTAAGACTTGGATTCTAACAATTTGGCTGCCGTCTCGTAAGTGGTTGCCTTTTCGAACTGGCAGTTCGGGCAGGTTCCCAAGATTTCTTCTTCGAGAACTGACAACACATCTGGTTCGTCGTCCACAGCAAGAATTTTCTTCCCGTTTAGAATCGAATCTTTCATCGTCTATCCTCCTTTAACTATTGAAGCGGAGGGATCCGTACTGTAAAACGTGTCCCCATCCCTTCCCGGCTCTTTAGGATGATCTCACCTCTCATTGCTTCGACCAAGGTTTTCACACCTGTAAGGCCCAGTCCAAGCCCTGGCACATCGTCACGTTTCTTATCTTTGAGGCGAACGAAACGGTCAAAAATGATCTCCTGTCCCGCCAGAGGGATCCCCCTCCCATCATCTTCTACGGAAATGAGAAGATCCGAATCCCCACCGATCGATACAGCCATACGTTCACGGCGGTACTTTAGGGCGTTGCTCACAAGATTCCGAAGGATCTGTTGGACCTTCTTCTGATCATGGCAGAAAGGTGACTTACAATATTCCCCGGTCATTTCAACAAAAATTCCGTGGAGCTCAAGACACTGTTGGATCTCTTCCTCATTCTTAGCGTGGGAGAGCTTTTCTGCAACGTTGGGGGCACCAATCTCAAGCACATCCAGAAGCGATTCTTTCAGGACCTTTTCGACGGAAAAATATTCTTTCTGAAACAACCCTTCCTCAGAACGAAAGATCTCTATCATCTCCTGAAGGAGGGTTTGGGCTTTGTGGATATTCCTCAAGATGCGCTCTACGATTCGTTTTTGTTGATCTGTGAGAGGACCATATCGATCTACTTTATGTAGGAGGTTGGTCGTGCTGGTTGAAATAATAGACAAAGGTCCTGTCAGGTCATGGATAAGGAGATCGAACAACCGCCCTTTCTCATCCATTCCCCTCACATCGACAGGTTTCTCTTTCTCCATAATGTTCCCCGCAAGATTCAATTTTTTTAAAGTTTTTTCTCCCCTGCCGCTGAAAAAGATACGAAAAAGGTGCTACCCCCGGAGGTGAAACAATCCTCAAGCTTTCGACAATGAAGGCAGTTCGAGATCCTGCCCGGACAAAGATCTCGATCCGATGGAAGATAGATACATCGTCGACTTTCCACCGAGAGATCATAGCCAAACCGCTGCCCATAGACTTTCATCCGAAGAAGGTCAAGCCCCTTCCCCCCTGCATTAAAGTCATAAGGTTTCTTCGAAGTATACAGGTCTGTCTCCTGAGTATGAAAAAGCCCATCGAAGAGATACCTCTGATTCTCCTCGGTAATTCCAATGCCAAAATCCTGAACTTTGAGAAGAGGCGTCCCATCTTTCCTCTCTAAAAGAATCCGGATGACCCCTTCATCCGGAGTGTTCTCAATGGCATTCTTCAAGAGGCCCTCCAAAATACCTTCAAGAATTCTGATATCCATAAGCACAGAAAGGTCTCTCGCCCCCTCCAGTTGGAGATGGATGTCTCGATGGGCAGCTTGCTGCCTCACTTTTTCCAAGGTTCGTTCTGCGAAAGAGAACAAGAGGACGGGTTTAAAGGATGCAGAAGGATATCGATCGAGTTCGTCAAGGGAAAAACTTCCTTCTAATTCTTGATAGGATCGAATAATCTTATCCGTCTCTTGATGGATATCAAGAAGGCGATTCAGATGTTTCTCCAGAGTTTTGAAGAATTCCTCCCCTACAATGGGAGGAGAAGAGGTTTGTACCTGAAGCTTGCGCCTCAAAATCCAGATGTTTCCTTTGATCACGGCCAAAGGTGTCCGAAGCTCATGGGAGAGGTGGTCGAGGGCCTTGCTCTTCACTCTATTCAGTCGTTCGAGCTCCTTCCGTGATTGCGTCAGGGCATCGATGCGAGCCTTCTGGAGTTGGGCCATCTCGATAAAAACCGAGGCATGATTTCCGAAGGTCTCAAGAAAGGTCTCGTCTTCTTCCGTGAAAATCCCATCCTTTTTATTGAGGAGTTGGATGATTCCTGATCTCAGTCCGGCCCGATTGTAGAGGGGCACACAAACCAAGCTTTGGGTCCGGTATCCAGTATGTGCATCCACCTCCTTGTTGAACCGGGGGTCTCTGTAAGCATCCTCCAGATTAACAATTTCGCCACTCTGGAAGCAATGTCCAGCCACCCCGACCCCAGAGGGGATTCGAATCACCTGTTCCCCCATCCCAAGGGCCACTGTGGACCAAAGCTCATCGGTCTTTGAATCATGAATAAACAAGCTACAACGGTCTGCTCCCATCACCTCGCAGGCTTTCTGGGCAATCTGTAAAAGCATTTCATTCAGTTGAAGGTCCAGGCCGATCAGATGGCCAAGTTCGAGCAAAGAAAGGAGTTTGCGAACCTTTTCGTTAAGGGCTTGCTCGCGGGCCCTATCTTCTTCCCTGCGAATAGTTTTCCTTCGATCGCCTCTCCGCCGGTTTTCGCAAGTGATTTTATCCTCGGTGGATATCTCTATAACCATAGTTTTTTTAATTACGTATAGGAGAAACGCATGGGTCTGTCAAGTAAAAAAATGAAAAGGGGTTACGACCGAATCGCAACCCCTTGAGATAATTTGGTAGCGGGGTCAGGATTTGAACCTGAGACCTTCGGGTTATGAGCCCGACGAGCTACCGGACTGCTCCACCCCGCGATTTACTTAATCATACTCTAAAAAACAAAATTTTGTCAAGTTTTCCTGGCATCTTATTTTACACCCTCTTCCCAACACCTGCCTACCTGGTCCTCCGCCGATGAGTTGAAGAGTTGACATCCCCCTATCTCTCCCTTAGAATATCCTAAAAATGAAGAAAACCGCTTATTTCTATATTCTCAAAGAAATCCTTCCCATCTTTATCCTCGGCCTGATGACCCTCACTATCATCCTCCTGATGGATAAAATCCTCAAATTGATCGAACTGATTGTGACCCGAGGGGTCAGCCTCACTCAGATTTTAAAACTCCTTCTGTTTATCTCCCCCTCCTTCCTCATCTTCACCATCCCGATGGCTGTTCTTTTGGGAACGCTCCTCAGTTTCGGTAGGCTATCGGGCGATAGTGAAATTACTGCCTTCAAGACCTCTGGAATAAGTCTTTATCAGCTCTTTCTTCCTATTTCCGTTTTCTCTATCCTCGCCTACCTCCTCACCACCTTTTTGGTTCTTTATGGGCTCCCTTGGGGAAACCGGGGATTTATTTCAACACTCTATCTGATCGCCCAATCCAAGGCTGACATCGATATTAAGGAACGGGTCTTTAATGATTCTTTCGATGGCATCGTCGTCTATGTGGATAAGGTTCCAATTCGAGAAAAGAAGATGGAGGGAATTTTGATCCATGATGAGAGAAACCCCGCAAGGGTCGGTACGATCTTCGCCAAAGAGGGTTTTTTGATCAGCAATCCCAAATCTCAGGAAGTCATTTTGAGGCTCTTCAACGGAGATATCCACCGGTTTGAACCTCGAACCAATGTGTATCAAAAAGTTCGATTTGATGCTTATGATCTCAGGCTTGAATTGACCCAGGCGTTCACGGCGATAGGAAAGAAACTCAAAGACAAGGAAATGTCGATCGATGAGATCAAAGAAAATATGAAGAGAAAGGAAAAAAAGGGGGAGGACACGACCTCGCTCAAGGTTGAAATCCATAAGCGATACGCCTTCCCTGTTGCCTGTATCGTCTTCGGATTGATCGGAGTTCCCCTGGGCATTCAACAGCGTCGCTCGGGAAAATCTTACGGCTTTGTTTTTTGCATTCTCATTATCCTAACGTATTATATTTCGCTCATGGCCTCTGAAATGCTCGCAGTACGTCGTACCATCCCAGCATTCTTAGCGGGGTGGGCACCCAACTTCCTCTTCGGGGGCCTGGGCATCTTCCTGCTGATCAAAGCGGCAAACGAATCCCCTTCCAAACTGTCGGTCTGGCTGACCGAAGCCATCGATGCCATTCAACGGAAGTGGAAAGGACTCTTCAAAAATGTTTGAAAATCACCGAATTCTCCACCGGTATGTCATTCGAGAATTTCTGAAGGTCTTCAGCTTGTGCCTGAGCAGCCTGATCTTCATTTATATCGTCGTTCTCTTTTTCCAAAAGATGAATATCTTCATCAAATATCAAGCCCCCTTCTATCTCATCTTTGAATACATCCCCTATAAGATACCCGAAGTCATCTTTGAATGGACCCTGCCCTATGCGGTTTTGCTTGCCACCCTTCTCACCCTGGGCAACCTTTCCCGACATAGTGAGATCACGGCCATGAAAGCAGGTGGAGTCAGCCTTTATCGAATCACCTTCCCATTGCTTTTTATTGCCCTTCTCATTAGTTTATCTTCTTTTCTGGGCAATGAATACCTCGTTCCATATTCCAATCAAAGAACCCAATATCTTCTGGATGTTAAAGTGCGAAAAGAAAAGCCTTCTGGTTTCTTCAGGGACTACAAGATCTGGTATCGCAGCGATCACCGTATCTTCAACATTCAACTCCTCGACCCGCAGAGAAAAATCTTAAAGGGCCTCACCCTTTATGAATTTGACAACGATTTCCGATGTACTCAACGAATTGAAGCTCGGGAGGCAAGATGGATCAACGGGAAATGGCGATTCTATGATGGAGTGATGAGAAATTTTAATGAGAATAGGTCCATTCAGATGATTCCTTTCGAGGAATTAGAATTCCCTTTACAGGAGAATTGGGAGTCTTTCGGAAAAATTGCGCGACATTCAGACGAGATGAGTTATACAGAACTCCGAACCTATATCCAAAAGATTCAATCCGCGGGTTACGATGCAACCCGGTATTTGGTTGATCTCTACTCCAAATATTCCTATCCTCTCCTGAACTTGATCATGGTTTTAATCGGCATCCCCTTCGCCCTGAAGACTGGCCGGTCAGGGGGAGTGGCGCTGAGCATCGGAGTCAGCGTGATGATCGGCTTTGCTTACGGCGTGACCTTTTATATCTTTCTCTCCTTTGGAAAGTCAGGGATCCTCTCTCCTTTCCTCTCTTCTTGGATTCCAACATTTTTCTTCGGCCTAGCGGGGATTTTTACCTTGATGAGCGTCAGACAATAAATAATAAGCACCAAATTCCAAAGTTATTGTGTCATTAGGTCAATCAGTCATTTGTCATTGAATGACTTAATTACATGGTGACTTACTAATGAGTCCATAATTGAGAAGACACATTCATCCGAAAATCTCCCCTAACCCCTCTTTTCCAAAGAGGGGAATTCCTCCCTTTTGTAAAGGGAGGGAAGGAGGGATTTGATCCTTAGTGTATATACAATTATGGACTGATTAATAATGACGAGAAAGTATTTGTGATTTGGGATTTGGAAGTTGAAGTCAAAGAACCTGGCTGGTTCCCTAACAGCGTCGGGGGCTATGGATTGGTCAGCATGTTCAGGTAGCTATTGATCTCTTGGAAGGTGTCGGTCAGATAGAGAATCCCAATGCCGATCAGAAAAAGGCCACTCACGAGGGTGATCACCCTCATATATCGTTTTATTCTCTCAAAAGCAGAAAGGAATGAATTAAAAGCCAATGAAGAGAGAAAGAATGGGACTCCCAGGCCCAGAGAATAGATGGTGAGAAGCAGAATACCCGTCGTAAAACTCTGGGATGCACTGGCATGGATGAGAATCGTAGAGAGGATCGGTCCAATACAGGGTGTCCATCCTGCGGCAAAAACGATCCCAACCAAAAACGAGCCCACATAACCCAAGGGTTTCTTTCTCAATTCAAATCTTCTCTCCATTTGCAGAAAAGGAAGGTTAATGACTCCAGTGAATTGGATCCCGAGAAGGATGATCAAAACTCCTCCCACTTTCATGATCCAGGATTGATGCCGGACCAATAATTGGCCCACGTAAGAGGCGGAAGCACCCATCAGTATGAAGATCATTGAAAACCCAATGATGAAGAGCAAGGAGTGGGAGACAGTGACCCACCTCAGCTTCGCCGTGGCCTTCACATCAGTGAGTTCCTTGAAAGAAACCCCCGTGATGTAAGTAAGATAAGAAGGAACCAGTGGTAGGACACAAGGGGAGACAAAGGAGAGAAGTCCTGCAGAGAAAGCAATCAACACTGAAATTTCTTGAGGTTGCTTCATATCGTCTTAAATATATATACACCAGTTCGTCAAAAAAATAAAGACTTTTATCCATAATGCCTCAGTTACGGTCGGAGATCCTATGCCAGGATCGAGGTGGTCTCTCCAGAGAAAACTTGAAGCGGCACATTTGAGCGGTGAGTCAAAGGCTAGATACCTTTAAAAGGGTCCCTTTAGCACTACCCGCCGGTTGCCCTCTCTCTAACGATCCGCTTTTCAAGGTTTCGGAGGGGAGACCACCCCGATCCAATCGCATCCGAGACGGAGGGGTTACCTTTTATCCATACCAAATCGTTGACAATTCATCGACTCAATGATATTTTTTAGGTAAGCAAAAAATCGTGGTGGAACACGACAGAACGAACCGATTTCGAAATTCGGATTTCTAAATTCGGATTTCGAATTTGAACCCTTAACGGAGGTGGCTTATGGCGATTTTGGAAATCAGCGTCGTACCGATCGGTACGAAAGATACGAGCCTCAGCTTTTATGTTGCCGATTGCATCCGCATTTTAAAAGGAGAAAAAGTTCGTTACGAATTCACCTCCATGGGAACCAACATCGAGGGAGATCTAAAAGATCTCATTCAAGTAGCCCTCAAGATGCACGAATCACCATTTAGGAAAGGGGCTCGCCGGGTACTGACCACCCTGAAAATTGATGACCGGAGAGATAAGAAGGGAACTTTATCCGGGAAAAAGAGAGCGGTCCAAAAAAAGTTAGGGGTTCAGTAGGGAACGGTTTGAAACCGTTCCCTACAGGAGTTCGGAGATTCAATCAAATTTGGGTTGACATTTCCACTCACCTCATTATACTGAGAACACATTATAAACAGAGGAGGTTCTCATGAAGATCAAATGGTATGGTCACGCAGCCTTTTTAATCACCGCCGATCAGGGGGTGAAGATCATTACAGACCCTTACGAATCCGGAGCGTATGGCGGCCAGCTTGCTTATGGAAAGATTAAAGACCAGTCTGACATTGCCCTGACCAGTCATGATCACGCGGACCATAATGATACAAAAAGCCTTCCCGGGTCCCCCCAGATCGTGAAGAACAGCGGTTCCAAAACGGTGAAAGGGATCTCTTTTAAAGGGATCCCCACTTATCACGATTCCTCCAAAGGGAGCGAACGGGGGACGAACACGATCTTCACCTTCTCTGTCGATGGAATTCGAGTCTGTCACTTAGGAGACCTGGGTCATATCCTGAGCGAAAAAGAATTGGCCGAAATCGGTCCAGTGGACATTCTCCTCATCCCTGTGGGTGGGTACTTCACCATCGACTCCAAAGAGGCTACCCGCGTGGCAGAGCAACTCAAGGCAAAAGTTCTCATCCCCATGCATTTCAAGACGGAGAAGTGCGGATTTCCTATCGCACCAGTGGAGGATTTTCTGAAAGGAAAGCCGAATTCAAGACGACCTGGAACCAGCGAAGTGGCTTTTGACAAAACGACCCTTCCCCATCAAATGGAGATTGTGGTCTTAGAGCACGCCCTGTAAACCCCGTTAGCAAGGATGGGGTTTAAACCCTACCCTTTCTTGAGATAAGGATAGGGATTTATTAAGGGGAGCATTATATTGTTTGCGTTTCTCAATAACTATTTTTAAATTCAGTATGAACGATCCCCCTTTGGCAAAGGGGGACATAGGGGGATTTTCTAAACATTTAAATCCCCCCTTACTCCCCTTTTCTAAAGGGGGGGGATGCAAACAAATATATGCTCCGGGTAATATGTTCAGCTTCCCTAAGGGCTATGGTTTTCTAACGGGGTAAACCTATGGAGGGATATCGTCTCAATCCGTTACTCTCTCAAAAACAGATCGCTTCCATCGTCAAAGGTTTGGCGGACCAAATTTCGAAAGACTACAGCGGGAGAGAATTGGTGTTGGTCTGTATCCTGAAAGGGGCCTTTATGTTTCTCTCCGACTTGATCCGCCATATCCAGACCTCTGTCCAAATCGATTTTGTCCGCTTGGCCAGTTATGGGGCCGGAATGAAGACCTCCGGCAGGATTGAAATCACCAAAGATATTGAGACTCTCATTGAAGGAAAGGATGTGCTCGTCATTGAGGATATGATCGATAGCGGCCGAACGCTCCAGTTTTTGAAGGATAGATTATCCCAATCGAACCCTCGCTCTGTAAAGATCTGTGCCCTCCTGGACAAGAAGGCTCGGAGAGAAGTAGAGATCGAGGCGGACTATCTCGGAAAAGAGGTCGATGATGTCTTTGTTGTAGGATATGGGATTGACTTCAATGAGACCTATCGTAACCTTCCTGAAATTTATTATGTGACCCCCGTTGATCACCAAAAAGAATAAACCCCGTTAGAAGTGACGGGGCTTTGGCCTCGCCCTCAATATGGAACTGAGAAGGTGTGAAAAAATCCAAAGACTCACAGAGCGGACAGGGGGATGTCGGAAAAACTGTAGAGCGGCTACCTCTTTCAGGCTTAATGATAGGGATTGAAAACCATGTAAGATTGATAAGTTAAACTGACTCATGACCCATACATTTTCAAAGTCCGCATTCTACAGTTTTGGAGATATCCCTCTGGCCGGTCCACTGCCCCTAATTTTTTCACAGCTTCGGAGGCTTCACATTTTTAGCATCTCTGGCATGAATGCCGGGCTTTCTAACGGGGTAAAGGGTTAAAACAAAAATTGTTTTGCCGTTCCCATATCTTCAAATCTGTAATTCACCTGCGGGCCGCGGTCTCCCGCCTGTTCGAAGCCTGGTTCGTTGAACGAAGGCAGCTCGGCGGGGGATTACGAAATCGACAGTCAAAAACTGGATGGAAACTGGCCTTCTGTATTCTTCTTCTGCTCTTCCTCCAGGATCTTGTCCTGGCCCAACCCCAGCCTGAGGATACTCTCCTCTTTAGGGAAGGAGAGATTCTTCTTTCAAAGGGCGAAACAGAAAAGGCCCTCTGGCGTTTCAAGAGGCTGCTCACCGATTTCCCAAAGAGTCCCCTTTCCAATGAGGCCAAATTCAGGATGGGGATTTGTTACACTCAACTCAAGAAAGCGAAGGATGCCCTCCGCATTCTGAACGAACTTCTTCCCACCTTCCTTTCTCCATCGCGGATGGTTCAGGTTTTTACTCTGTTGGGGGATAACCATCTCGAATTAAAGGACCTTCACAACGCTCTCCAATGGTATGGAAAAGGCATTCTTATTCCAGGTCAACCCAACGAGGAACTGAAGAGGAAGGTAAGGTTGATCATTGACACTTATGATACAGAGGAGGAGTTAAGCCAGGTCGAATCTCTTTACCGAGGGGCCTATGGAGGAGGTTACGCCAAATTAAGATGGGCCCAGTTGGCCAAGCAGCGAGGAAATGAGAGCCTTGCAAAGAAGATTCTCACCGAATTGGAAAAAGAATATCGGACGGTGGACTACTGGCCTCAAATCAAAGAGCTCTCCGAATCGATTTATCCCTCTGGAAAATCTAAATATACGGTAGGTGTCATCCTCCCCCTGAGTGGAATTCATCAACCTTTTGGTGAAAGAGCACTGCAAGGGATTCAATTGGCTTTGAAAGAGACGGAGTCTCATGGAAAAACCCCTTTGATCTCATTGGCCATCCGTGACTCGAAGGGAAATCCGAGGGAGGCAGAAAAAGCGGTTGAGGAGTTGGTGATCAAAGAAAAGGCCATCGCCATCCTTGGTCCCCTCCTTAGTGCCACAGTTGATAAGGCAGCGAAGAAAGCCCAACAGTTGAAAGTCCCCCTCCTCACCTTCTCCCAAAAGGAACCTCTCTACGGAAAGGAGGATTTCATTTTCCAGAATTCACTCACCCCTTCAGACCAGACCCAGAGACTTGTATCTTTTGCCATCCAAGAGCTGGAACTCCGTACCTTCGCGGTCTTTTATCCGAACTCACCCTACGGGCTCCATTTCAAGAATCTCTTCACCCAAGAGGTTGTTCGGAGAGGCGGAAAGGTCCTGGGTGTTGTCGCCTATCAAGAGGACCAGACAGATTTTGGCCAAGAAATCAAAGGATTTTTCAAGATCGAGACCATCCAGACACATGATACCCGAAAGAAGAAGAATGAGGAATTTAAGTCAAGTGTTTCTGTGGATGGCCTTTTTATCCCAGACACGGATGATCGTGTGGGCCTGATCCTCTCGCAGATGGCTTATTACGATATAAAAGGCTTGACCTTCATCGGGACGAATGCGTGGAATGACCCGGGACTTATATCGATCGCTGGAAAATCAGCGGAAGGGACGATCTTTGTGGACGCATTTTTTAAAGGAGACCCCTCACCAACAGTCGCTCGTTTCGTTGAAGAATTTCGAAAGGCATACCAGCAGGAACCCGAAACCCTCCAAGCCCTCAGTTACGATGGAGCTAAACTTTTGAAAGAAATCCTTAGTTCCAAAGCGGTCTCCTCCCCTCTTCAATTGAAAGAAGAACTCCGTCAGGTTCAAGATTTTCAAGGAGTCTCCGGCTTGAAAGGTTTTGGGGAAGGTGGAAAAACGATTCGAACTCTCTCCATCCTGAGGGTAAATAAGGGCCAAATTGAACAGGTTCCGTAACGATAAGATATCAATGCAAATTGGAAAAATAACCACGCCTTGGCGGGGCAAAATTAGCACTGTGTTGAATTGCTAATTGACCATTGCTAATTGACCATTGCTAATTGACCATTGCTAATTGACCATTGCTAATTGACCATTTTGCAATGATCCTTTTTAAGGATTACTTATGAACCCTCTCCATTCTTGGAAGGTGGATGTGCAGGAAGCGATTCGACTCCAGGAAGATTTGAGAGACAATCTCATTCTGAAGAAGACCTTTTCAGAGGTAAGGACGATCGGAGGAGGGGATGTTACCTATTCAAAAAACAGGAACCTTCTTCTTGGTGCGATCGTTGTCCTTTCGTATCCAAGGATGGAGACATTCGATATCTCCACGGCCTATGGAAAGATTCCCTTCCCATATATCCCTGGCCTCTTGAGTTTTCGGGAAGGTCCGATTCTGATTCAAATCTTTGAGAAGTTGAAAGTTAAACCCGATGTCATGGTCTATGACGGTCAGGGCATCGCCCATCCAAGAAGATTTGGTTTAGCATCCCATTTGGGTCTTTGGTTCGATCTTCCATCGATCGGTTGCGCCAAGACCCCCTTGTTAGAGGGGTTCATCTCTCCAGGAGCTTCAAAAGGAAGTTTTGAATTGATTCGAAGGGAAGAAAAAGAGGTAGGTGCAGTCCTTAGAACGAAGGACAACGTGAAGCCTCTATTTATCTCTCCAGGTCACCGAATTGACCTCCTAACAAGCATCCAACTTATCCTTGAAAGCTGTCAGGGATTCCGTTTCCCAGAGCCTTTACGAAAAGCCCACCAGGCCACTCGAAACATGCTGCATAGCGCAAATTAAAATTTATCGTGTAGCTTTACGGCTACCATATCTTCCGAAGTGATTTCATTCCTTTCAGATAATCTTCATATTCCAGATTCGCCTCCACGCCGTGCTCTTTGAAGATATCCATCATCTTTGAGATGGAAACACCGGCTATTTTCGCAGCCCTCTCTATGGAAGTTTCCGATCTCTTATATTTTTCTATGGCGAGCATAACCCTGCCAAGATCCACCAATTCCCTCACTTTCTTTGAAACATCCTCTTTTTCTTCTTTGGCAAGGACAGATAGAAAACGATAATCCTCATCATTTATGCGAATGCTTAAAGTCTTTTTCCCCATATGAACCGCCTCCTTCAATACGCTTTATTGCATCTTCGATGATTGTCCGGCTATACCTGGCAATCGACCCCAATTTTTGCATCTTAATAAGGGTTTCATCTTGATCAAGCAGGTTCTTTTCGAAAGTCCTTATTAAAATAGCAATAGCCGTTGTAAAATCTATTTTCAAAATCTTACAAGCTCTAATCGCATTCTTGTCATCTGTAGCGACCATTGAGGCTTTTTCCTGTAATGCAAGGGTTACTGCTTCTGCTTCTCCTCCATTAATATGAAAATCCTCCATGAGCCTATTTATTAATTTCGTGTTCTTGGCTCTTACGACATGTATTCTATTACTACGAATCAACTTTTCAATCAAAGCAGCCTCTTCCGTCTTTTTTAAACAGGCTTCCTCTCGGACTTTCTCAGGCATTAAAACTTTCTCGGGATAATTCAAAACGAATGTTTCCAGAATCTCAATCTTCGCAAGTAAAATTAGGGTTGAAGCATCAAGAATCATCATATGACAAATATATGACAACTGAAATACATCTGTCAAGAAGTTTTGCAATCATTTTTTGAAATCTGTGGAATCAAGAGAGCGTAGAGTAGTTTTCCAGAGCTCTTCTTAAAAATCAATTGACATATCTTACAGATATGATAATTTACAGACAGAAATATACGGTCCCCTCTTCCTTCCCTTAACTCTAACAAAGGACTGGGTTGCGTGATGGCCAGAATCCAAATCTCAAGTGATCCATCCGGTCGCATAATTGCTTCCTTCCCTTATGACCCCCTCCTCGTTGAAAAGATCAAATCCATTGATGGCCGCAGATGGCATCCTGTTGAAAAACATTGGAGTTTCCCCAATACCGACGGAACCCTGGAGAGGATACTGGAAGTCTTCCATGGCCGTGAAATTCATATAGACCCCCCACTCCAAGATACTGTTCCTGATTCACGAACGGAGCATAACGGCGTTGCAGAATCCGCACCCTCCCCGCCCCCACCCGAAAGTATAACATCACACCCCAAAAGTGGGAGAAATGGTGTAACCATCGATAAGGAGGCTCCGGGCACTCTCAAGATAACCTTCGCGTATACTCCTCTGCTTGCTGAGAAGGTGAGGACCATCAAAGGTAGAAAGTGGCATTCTGAAGAAAAATATTGGAGCGTCCCCTATTCGGAGGGGACTGTCGAGAAGATACTGAAGGTATTTGAGGGGGTAGAGTTGCATTTAGACCCTGCGCTCAAAGCCGTGACGTCTGTTTCGTCGTCAGGGAAGGACCCCTCTTTGGCAAAGTCATCATCAGGATTCCCCACTTTGGAAAAGGGGGGCAAGGGGGGATTTTCCGGCAAGAACAAAACGCCTGTACCTCCGGAACTCCAGCTTGAAGACCTTCGACGTGAGCTTGTCACGAGGAAATACAGCTATAAGACGGTAAAGGGTTATCTGTATTTCAACCGCGACTTCCTGAAGTTTTCAGGAAAAGCCGCGTCCGAAATCAACGACGGCGGCATAAAGGATTACCTTCTTTACCTTGCCGAAGAAAAAGAATCCGCCACAGCCACAATAAATCAGGCCATTAATGCCCTGAAATTCTATTATGGAACGATACTCAAGAAGAAGTTTATTTACGAAGTCAAAAGACCCCGCAAAGACAAAAAACTTCCTACAGTCTTAAGCAAAGAGGATGTTACAAAAATCATCAATTCAGTAGATAATCTGAAGCATAAAGCACTTTTGATGCTTGTATATTCAGCAGGCCTACGAGTAGGAGAGGTCGTAAGACTTAAACCTGAGGACATAGATAGCGATAGAATGCTCATTCATATCAAAGGAGGAAAGGGGAGGAAAGACAGATATACAATGCTTTCAGAGATAGCCCTCGCAGTTATCAGAGAATATTGGAGTCAATACAAGCCTGAAAAATGGCTTTTTGAGGGGGCAAGAGCAGGCAGGTATCTGTCGACAAGAACGGTTGAGAAGGTTTTAGAACATGCATGTAAGAAAGCCGCCATAAGAAAAGATGTTTCAGTCCATACATTGAGACACTATGCCGAGTTCCGGATTATGCCGAGTACGTACTTCAAATCCACGGTAAATTAACGTTTTTCCACTTGTAAACTCGGCATAATCCTTTATGTCTTCTCTTGACATTTCAACTGAAAGGAGGAGACATGAATCCATTCTATCCCTATACTCAAACCCATCAACACATCGATAACGGTCCGTTGGCTCCCATCATTGATGCCTATGCCGCTCTCTTGCATCAACGAGGCTACAAA
>Ga0315274_10006607_pt1 | contig 16874 bp, 13 predicted proteins | sample YL17G02_20_MG_FD_203700 | JGI IMG/M metagenome (GOLD analysis project Ga0315274, IMG submission 203700) | Sediment microbial communities from Yellowstone Lake, YNP, Wyoming, USA - YL17G02_20 | ecosystem: Environmental > Aquatic > Freshwater > Lake > Sediment | place: USA: Wyoming | collected...
ATGAGCGTGCGCACCTTTTGGGCCCGCAGGTAGTAGGCGTCGTAGTAGCCGCTGCTGAGCACATAGGTGCCCAGGATAATCCGCCGTTTGACTTCCGCGCCAAAGCCCTGGCCGCGCGTGTTGGCGTACAGCTCAATCGGGTCCGCGCCAGCCACGCGCAGACCGTAGCGGATCCCGTCGAAACGGGCGAGGTTGGCGCTCGCCTCGGCGGTGGCGATGATGTAGTAGGCGGCAATCGCATAGTCCGTGTGCGGAAGAGAGATCTCCGCCACTTCGGCGCCGAGCTGCGCCAGCGTTTGCACGGCGGACTCGGTCGCCTGTTTCACCTCCGGATCCAAGCCGCCCACCAGGTATTCCCTGGGCACACCCAGCCGCAGCCCGTGGAGGTCGCCCACGAGGCTGGCGCCGTAGTGTGGCACCGGCTGCGCCACGCTTGTGGAGTCGCGCGGGTCCTGGCCGCTGATGACTTCGAGCAAAATCGCGGCGTCGCGAACGTCTTTGGTGAGAGTACCGATCTGGTCGAGCGAGGAAGCATAGGCGACCAGCCCGTAGCGTGAGACCCGGCCATAGGTGGGCTTGAGTCCAACCACGCCGCATAACGACGCCGGCTGTCGCACCGAGCCGCCCGTGTCGGACCCCAGCGCGGCGACACACTCATCGGCTGCGACGGCGGCGGCAGCGCCTCCGGAGGAACCGCCGGGAATGCGCGTCAGGTCCCACGGATTTCGTGTCGGGCCGTAACCGGAGTTCTCGGTGGAACTGCCCATGGCGAACTCGTCCATGTTCAAGCGCCCGAATACCACCGCGCCGGAGGCCTTTAGTTTCTCGATCACGGTCGCGTCGTACGGGGAGATGAAGCCTTCGAGCACCCGCGAAGCGCAGCTCAATGGCTGGTTGCGCACGGCGATGAGATCCTTTACCGCCACCGGCACGCCCAGCAATGGCTTCGCGTCGTGCCCCTGGCCGCCCGCGAGTTCGCGGTCCGCGGCGTCTGCCTGCGCAAACGCGTCCGCCATGTCCAGGCCCAGGAAGGCCCGGACGCCTTTGTCCACCCGGCTGATCTGGTCGAGGCAGGCCGCCAGGGCTTCGTGGGCCGAGACCTCGCGCCGGGCCAACCGCCCGGCCAGCTCCGAGATTGTCAACCGGTTCAACCCCGGAACCGCGATGCCAGGGCCGCTCACGACTTGCGCTGGTTGAAGGCAATCTCTTTGATCATAGGGCGATGGGCTTATTCGACGATTTTGGGCACAATGAAGAGTCCGTCGGCCTGGGCGGGCGCGTTGCGGAGCGCGTCTTCGTGAGAGAGGCCAGGGCGCGTCTCATCGGGGCGGGTCACGTTGACCAGGGGGATGGCATGGGCGGTGGGCTCGACCTGGCTCACATCCACTTCCTGGAGTTTCCCGATGTAAGCGAGGATCTGGCCGAGTTGCGCGCCCAGTCGCTCCTCCTCTTCCGGCGACAACCGCAGCCGGGCCAGGTGGGCGATGTACTTGAGGTCGAATTCAGTCGAGGCCACGCGGGGCGATGCGAATTGTAAGTTGCGCGTTAAGGGTCAGCCGGCCACGGCCATGGGATATGCGAAACGGGTCGTTCCCCAGGGGTCAATCCTCGCCAAACTTGCCTTTGATCAGGTCTTCCAGTTCGTGCAGGGCTTGCGCGGCGTCGCCCCCATGAGCCTCGACGGTTACCTTGCTGCCGGGACCTGCGGCCAGCATCAGCAGGCCCATGATACTCTTGCCGTTGATCTTCTCGCCATCTTTCTCGACGAAGATTTCGCTGGCGAACCGGTTGGCGATTTTCACGAACTGGGCAGCAGGCCGGGCGTGAATACCCAGCTTGTTGACCACCATGACTTCTTTGGTCAGCGTCTGATCGTGTCCGGTTAACTTCTTTGCACTGCTCATCGGTCGTGAGGGATCATTGGCCAACCGGGGGCATTTTGAAACGATAATTTCACAGCCGCGGGGTGCCGGTCATGGTAGCGATCAACCGTTCGTTCAATTCTGAGGCGGCGTTGTAGCCTGAGTCCTTGAGTTTGGCCTGGAAGGCGGCCACCTCAATCAGACACGGAAGATCACGACCGGGCCGGACCGGAAGCGTGATGTGCGGAATGTCGATCCCCAGGATCTTGGTGGTCTGTTGTTCCATACCCAGCCGATCGACGTCCTGGACCTCGCTCCAGGGCTTGAGTGTGACCACCAGATCCACGCGTTTTTCATTGCGGATGCTTTTGACGCCGAACATCGCCGCCACGTTGATGATGCCAATGCCGCGAACCTCCATGTGCCCCCGGGTGATGTCGGCGCTGGTCCCGATCACCTCCCGGCCGTCGAGCAGCGTGACCTTGGTGACGTCATCGGACACCAGGCTGTAACCCCGTTCGATCAGCGCGAGCACCGACTCGCTCTTGCCGATGCCGCTTTCGCCGCGGATGACGACGCCGACGCCCAGGATGTCCACCATGCTGCCCAACTCGGTGCCATGCGGCGCGAAGAGCATCTCCAGGACCAAGGTCGCCCGGTTGATGAACTTCATGGTGATCAGGGGCGATTGGAAGATCGGCACGCTGGCCTGCTCGGCTGCTCTCAACAACAGATGGTCCGGATGCAGATTGCGGCAATGCACGATGCAGGGGAGCTTATACTCGAGCAAACGGTCACAACGCCGCTGGCGCTCCGCCGGCGGCAGCGATTTGAGGAAGTGGCACTCGGCGTTGCCAAATACCTGAACCCGCTTGAATGCGAAGTATTTGGTGAAGCCGGCCAGCGCCAGCCCGGGACGGTTCACCGTGGGTTCACGAATGATCCGGTTCAGCCCATGGGCGCCAGCTACGAGCTTGAGCCCCAGGTCCGTCCCGCGTTCCGTGTAGAAGCGCTGCACGGTGACGATGTCGCGTTGCATAGGACAAGCTTAAGCCGTGCTGCGTGATCCGTGAAGCCCAATCGGCACCTTAAGCCACCCTCACGCCGCCAGTCTCACGACGTCACAGGTTGAACTCTGGCCCCAGGTAGATCTCCCGCGCCTTGGGATCGTTCGTCAGGAATTCGGCGGTGCCTTCGACCAGCACCTCGCCCTTGTGGATGATGTAGCCGCGGTCGATCAATTTCAGCGTTTCCCGGACGTTATGGTCGGTAACCAGGATGCCCAAGCCGCGCTCTTTGAGCCTGCGGACGATCTTCTGGACTTCATAGACGGCGATCGGATCGATCCCGCTGAACGGTTCGTCCAGCAGCAGGAGCTTGGGGCTGGTCACCAGCGCCCGGGTGACTTCCAGGCGCCGCTTTTCGCCGCCGCTCAAGGTGTAGGCCATGCTCCGGGCCAGCGGCGCGAGGTCCAACTCGTCCAGCAAATACTTCAGGCGCACCCGCCGTTCGACGTTGTCCATCCGGCACGTTTCCAGGATGGCCAGGATGTTCTGTTCGACGGTCAGTTTACGGAAGACCGATGGTTCCTGGGTCAGGTAGCCGATGCCCAGCCGCGCGCGCCGGTGCATGGGCAACGCGGTGACGCCGCGGTCCTCAAACGCCACCCGCCCGCTGTCGGGCCGCACCAGGCCCACTACCATGTTGAACGTGGTCGTTTTGCCGGCGCCGTTGGGCCCCAGCAGACCGACGATTTCACCCGCGCTCACATTGATGGACACGCCGTTGACCACCCGCCGGTGGCGGTACGCTTTGACCAGGCCTTCGGTCCGCAACAGGCTCATATCAGTCCCGCTGAGCGGTCTGGTTCTTCCGGCGCTGGAACGGCCCCGGCTGGTCGCGCGCCTCGGGAAATAGCTTCATCTTGAAGTTGCCCCGGGCCGAGTACTCGTCGCGCACCAAGTCCCATACCAGGGCCTCCGCCTCCGTGATCACAAGCTGCGGGGTCGTGAGGTCGGGCTTGCCAGTCAGTTCGAGCGTTCCTTTGGCCGCGGCATAAAACGCCTCACTCCCGGTGGCACGCATCAGGTCCCGCTCAATCACCACCCCGCCCCGGGCCGTCGCCGTGTCCAAGAGCCCCGCCGCCGGCCCCACGCGGGCGGTAAGCGTGTCGCACGAGAACTTCTGCCAGGCAGCCGCCGCGTTAGTGGCGCCCCGGGCGCCTTGCTCGATCGTCACGCCAAGCCGGGCCTCGATCTGTTCAATCTGATTACTGGGCGCGGTGAACTTGATCGTCATTACGCCGCAAGCCAAGCGCTGCTGGGCGTCGCCGGCCGGCAGTTCATTCGCGCGCACGTGCCCGGTAAACGTGGCCACCGAGGCACGGATCTCCAGGTCGTCGGCAAAGATCTCGATGGCTTGCGCGCCACCGGTCTCCGGGCTCGCCTTGGTCCCTGGGCGCGGCAGGAGGTCCAAGCGTTGGCCACCCACCCCGAGCGGAATCTTCACATACGCCGCATTGACGGCGCGGGCGACGTTCTCCTTCAGGTTGAGGACCAGTCTTTCCGACCTGCCTTCACGCTGATCAATGCTCCAGCGGGGGTTTCCCGTGAAGACCACGGTCTGGGCGCTTTTGGTATGCACCGCCCGATCCGCCCAGACCCGACGGTTCCCCTGCTCCACCGCCACGTTCTCCTCGGCCGTTGCCGTCTCCTCCGGGTCATCGGCGGCCGCGGATTTCAGCGTCAGCAGGCCGCACGTCAGCCGATTGGTCGAGTCCACGAGGCGGACGTTTCCCCGCAGCACGGTCAGGTTCGAGCGCGAACTGATGCTGTCCGCAAAGGCTTCGACCAAACCGGCGGGGCTGGGGGCCGCATTGGTGGCCGCCAATGGCGTGAGCAGCAGCCCCATCCGGGACACCGCCTCGCGCGGGAACTCGACCACCGCCCGCCCTTCGGCGCTGAAGGCTCCGTCACGGCGGTTGAAGACGAGCCGGTCCCCTCTCCCCGTCCGCGTACCTTGTTGGAAAGACGCGTTGCCTGAAAGCTCAACTTGATCCGTGGCCTCCGTGTACACGGCCTCGTCGGCCATCGCCTCGCTGCCGTTCTGTTTGCCGCGGACCTTCACGTCACGCCGGGCGCTGATGCTGTCCACGGCGTGTCTGGCCGGCGTGCTCTCTGTGCCGCCGGTCGGCCGCAGCTTGACTGTCAACAGGCCGCAGGCCAACTCCATCTCCGGATCATCAACGCGCACGTTGTCCTGGTACACGACGACCTTCGCCTGAATGTCGAACTGGGCCTGGCGCGACGTGATTGTGGTCGGGGCGTTGGTGTCAGGAGCGCGCGCCGCTCGCGTGGCTGATTCTCCCGGGGCATTGGTGGCACCACGTCGAATGACGGTTTCCACCCGGTTGGAGATGACCAGGGCCGCGTTGGTCACTCGCCACAGAAAGCCCTCACCGGCGATGCGGAGTTGGCCGTCGGCCGACTGGACCTGGATTGGGCCGGGCGACCAGGCCGACTGGCCGTCAATGTCAACCAGGCATTCCGATGCGGAAATAGTCAGCTCCAGCACTTTGTTTGTGCGGTAGCTCTCCAGGCGGAACTGGGTGATCTGCAAGGGGCCTCGGACCGAGAGCGCCTTGGCCGTTTCCCCATTGATGAGGTACTTGGGAATGCCATTCTCGAATACCGGCATACTGAAGCCGCCTTCGACGCGGATGCCGGACGCCTGCTGCGCCCACACCGGCGCCGCGAGCAGCCACAGGGCCACGATCGCATACCCTGGCCAGCACGTGCTCCGTTCACACACCGGCGACGCCCTCGGGTGGTGCTTCGTCAGACCTCTCATACTAGTTGAAATGCTCCACAACCAGTCGTCGCCATTTGTGCTGCGCCTTGAGAATTAACTCCACCACCTCGCGCACAGCGCCGTGACCGCCACTGGCGCTGGTCACGTAGTCGGCCATCGCCTTTACCTCGGCGACGGCGTTGGCCACGGCCACAGCCACGCCGGCTCTTTTCAGAGCGCCAAGGTCCACGATGTCGTCGCCGATATAGCAGGCGTCGGCCCAGGTCAATCCGGCGTGAGCGAGGATCGTTTCCACTGCGGCCACCTTGCTCCCCTCACGCTGGTGGAGGAAGTCGATCTTCAGGTCCCTGGCCCGCTGGGTGGTCGCCGCCGAGGCCCGGGCCGAGACCCAACCCACGCGCACGCCGGCCCGCTGGAGCAGCAACAAACCCAGGCCATCCAGGATGCTGAACCGCTTCAGTTCGTGCGCACCGCCCATCCAAACCGATGCATCCGTCAACACGCCATCGACATCGCACAGGAGAATCCTCACCTGCGCCAAGGCGCGAGCCAGCCTGGAGGCCACAAGCGAAGGTCCGCGGCGAACACCCTGCGCGGCGTGTTGGCCTTTGGCTTGAGACCGCGATCTTCGACTTTTGATGTTCCTCGCCCTCATCCGCACCTCGACGCCGCTTTAATCTTCAGGAGACACTTCAGCAGCTTTGGCATGTCCGCCAGCGGAATCATGTTCGGCCCATCGCTGAGCGCGCGATCCGGATCCGGATGAGTCTCGACAAAGAGCCCATCAGCCCCGGCGGCCACGGCGCTGCGAGCCAGCGCGGGCGCAAACTCCCGCTGGCCACCGGACTTGTCCCCGCCCCCGCCCGGCAACTGCACCGAATGCGTGGCGTCGAACACGACCGGGAAGCCAATCCGGCGCAAGATCGGGATCGACCGCATGTCCGCAACGAGGTTGTGATAGCCAAAGGTCGTCCCCCGTTCGGTCACCAGAACCCTCCGGGCGCCGGCGCCGGTCGCTTTCCGGACTACCTGGCCCATTTCTCGCGGGGACAAAAACTGGCCTTTCTTGAGATTGAGGATCTTTCCCGTCCGCACGGCGGCGATGATGAGATCGGTTTGCCGACAGAGGAACGCGGGGATTTGCAGCACATCCACGACCTTGGCGGCCGCTTCCGCCTGGGCCGCGGTGTGCACGTCGGTCAGGATCGGAACGCCTGCCTGGGCGCGAACCCTGTCAAGGATTTCGAGCCCTTGTTCCAGGCCCGGCCCGCGGAACGAACGAGCCGAAGTCCGATTGGCCTTGTCATAGCTCGCTTTGAAGACATAAGAGATTCCCAACTGCTTGCAGGTCCTCGCCAAAGTGGACGCCACCCGCAGGCACAGCCCCTCGCTTTCGATCACGCACGGCCCGGCAATCAGGAAGAGGTGACGCGCCCGCGTCAGCGCTCTCCAGAGTAGCTCCGTTCTGTTCGGCACGCCGCACTTCTAACAGCGGGGCAGGACAAAGCAAAGCGCGAATGCGCCTTGCGCTCCCGGCTAGATCACCGTCCCGTTCGGGATAATCCCCGCTTTCGGGATCACGACGATCCCGTCGCGAATGAAGTAAAGGGCGTGATCGGCGTTTTCCGGCTTGCCAGCGGGGGTGATGACACAATTCTCACCGATGCGGGCGTTCTTGTCGATGATGGCGTTCTCGAGGCGCGTGTTGCGGCCGATGCCCACGGCGGGCTTACCCTCGGCCCGATGCTGAGCAATGGACGCCGCCGATTCGTAGAAATCGCAACCCAGCGCCACCGTCCGCGTCAACTCACAGCCCGGGTTTATTACGGTGCGGACGCCGACGACGCTATGGTGAATCCTGGCATCCGTGATGATGCAGCCATCCGAGATGATCGCGTGATCGAGTTCGCCGCCGTTGATCTTGGACGCCGGCAGGAAGCGGGGGCGGGTAAAGATGGGCGCCCCCATGTCGAAGAAGTTGAATTTCGGCAGGTCGGAGGTCTGGTCCAGGTTGGCTTCAAAAAACGAGCGGATGTTCCCGATGTCTTCCCAGTAGCCCTGGAACACATAGGAGAACACGCGATGGCTGTCGATGGCGGAGGGGATCACGTGTTTGCCGAAATCCGCCAAGGTGTTGTTCATCAGCTCCAACAAGACATCCCGGTTGAAGACGTAAATGCCCATCGAGGCCAGGAACAACTCTTCCTGGCTCGCGATGCCCAGTTTCGCGTAGGCCTCGCGGTCCAGGCGCAGCGAATCCAGCACGGCGGGCTCCTGGGGTTTCTCGACGAAACGCACAATGCGACCCTCAGTGTCGATCTGCATGATGCCCAGGCTCTGCGCATCCTTGCGGACCACGGGAATGGTTGCGACGGTGATGTCGGCCGCCATCTCGAGGTGTTGACCGATCATCAGGCGATAGTCCATCCGATACAACTGGTCGCCGCTCAGGATCAGCGCGTAATCGAAGTCATGGTTGAAAAAGTGGCCGATGTTCTTGCGCACCGCGTCGGCAGTGCCTTCGTACCACGAACTGTCGGTGTAAGTTCGCTGGGCGGCCAGCAGTTCGACAAAGCCGCCCGTGAAGTGGTCAAACTTGTAGGACTGGGAGATGTGGCGATGCAGCGAGACGGAGTTGAACATGGTGAGCAGGTACATGCGCTTGATGCCCGAGTTGATGCAGTTGGAGATCGGGATGTCCACCAACCGGTACTTGCCCGCCAGCGGCACCGCCGGTTTGGAGCGCTGCATGGTCAAGGGAAACAGACGGCTCCCCTGCCCGCCTCCCATGATGATGGCCAACACGTTGCCCGCGGCGGCCGGGCTGAATTTCGAAGGCACCATAAAAGCTTGCTTGTGAGTTCCTCCCCCTTATAGCTTCACGCGCCGTAAACGCAAGCGACAACGCCGCGGCGGAAGACTTCTTCTTCCTCGGCCGGCAATATACGTTTCCGGTGTACTCACGGAATGAAGTTGGAAACCAGGTAATAAACATGGAAACCGTGGAATGAAGATGGAAACTCAAGGCGTATGGTCAAAATGCTCATGCGGCCTCTCGGTAGTAGAACCGCAGCAACCCTCCCAGGCGTTCACGGGTGCGGATCTCGCCAGACGACTCGCCTATTCGGTCCGCCGGGGCCGGAAATAGAATGACGTTGCCCTGCCCTTGGTGGTTTCTTCCGGGCGGACGAGTTGAAGGAGGAACTGCCGGGGTTGGCGTCGGAGCGGGTGGGGGCGCAACATTACGGCGCAGAACGGCAGGAGAGCGGGGAGGCGAAGGCGGAGCGGGTGGGGCGGGAGGGAAAGGAGCGAATTCGGCAAGGAATCCCAGTGAGTGTCAAAGGTGAGGACCCCTACGGCGCTGCCGGGTCCACGCCGCCTTGGCGTTCCTCCCGGCGAAAGGCCTCGAGCTCCCGCCGCAAGGGCTCCCAATAGGCGCGATCTTTCGCCTGCTCCGCCCGGACCTCGGCGTCCAAGTCCGCGCGGAGAGTATCCAGGTCGCCCTGGATCGCGTGGGCCAGGAGCGGACGCTCGCGCAGCAGGGCATCGGCTTCCTTCGGGAAACGCCGGATGAGCTGCTGAATGAGTTCGGCCGTTCGGGCCTCGCGAAGCCAGAACGTCACCCAATCCGGGCGTGGGGCGGACTCGTTTTCCCGGTGGTGGATGGTGACGAGCAACTCGATCACGGGCCAATCTCTGTTTCGCTGCGTTTTCTTGGCCTGCACCAACTCTGGGATGCTGAGCAGATGGAACTCCGTGCCATCCTGATCCTGAAAAGTGGTGCGTCGGTCCCAGAGGATCGAAAACTCCGGAAGATCACGGAGGCGAGTCATGAGATCCACGCGGAGATCCTCAACACCTGGCGCCGAGCAGCGGAAATGCACCGCGTGGCCTCGGGCGAGCAAGTCCGGGTCAAACCGGGGCACCGCAATGCGGCGCGCGCCCAGGACTTCGAGCGCTGCTCTCAGGCGGTCGTAATTCTCGCGCTCTGCCAGCAGGATCAAATCAACGTCCTTGCTAACCTGCGCCGCGCCGTAGAATACGCAGGCCTGCCCGCCCATGAGCAGCGCCTGGACGCCATTCTTCTGGAAAGTCAAAAGGACTTGTCGGATCGGGGTCGGGATCAAGGCTGCCTCCCATCGCTAAGTATTGGGCGAAAATCTCCTCGCTGCGCCGGAAGCGCTCCAGTGGAGTGAGGTCAAGCCATTCCTGCCACTCTTCTGGCATCTGCTCGTAAGTCATCGCGGAAGCGACTGTAGCCTTCCCCGGTGACGGCGGCAACTTTCTTTGGGGGGACGCCAACGGGTCAGTTCCTCGTTTTGACACCCTTCGCCGGGTCCGCCCCCTGGACGACTTGAAGTTGAGTTGGGTGGAACCTGCCTTACAAAGACACCGAACAGTTGCTCCTGCGCAGGCGTCATGGCTCCCTTTGAAACCGCCCGTATTTCAGCGCCAGCGTCGGCAGGACGAGGAGGTTGAGCAGCGTGGACGTGATCAGCCCGCCCAGGATCACGATGGCCATCGGTCCTTCGATTTCGCGTCCGGCCTCGCCGGTGCCGAGCGCCAGCGGCAGCAACGCCAGCGAGGTGACGGTGGCCGTCATCAAGATGGGCATCAGGCGTTCGGACGCGCCGCGGAGGGCCGCTTCGGGTCCCCAGGTCATGCCTTCCTCCTGCACCAGGTGTTCGAAGTGTGAAATCATCATGATGGAATTGCGCATCGTGATGCCGAAAAGCGTCACGAAGCCGACGAGCGAGCCAATGGTCAGCGAGCTCGTGCCCGGCTGAAGCACGCTGGTCAGCCACACCGCCAGCACGCCGCCGACGAGCGCAAACGGCACGTTGGCGAGCAGCAAGAGCAGGTTTCGCCAGTTGTGGAACACGATGGTCAACAGCAGCAGAATGCCCACGACGGCGATCGCGGAGTGGAGCAGCAGCTCCCGCTGCGCCTGCTCCTTCGCTTGGGCCGCGCCGCTGAACACCGCGTAAGTGCTGCCGAAGTTGATCTTGGCCGCGACCTGGGTCTTCACTTCCTCCACGAACGATGTCACGTCGCGCCCCGTTACGGCACAGGTCACCGTCTGGCGACGGCGCGCGCCTTCGTGCATGATCGAGAAGCGTCCACTCGTCGGATAAATCTCCGCCAGTTCGCGCAGCGGCATGACGGTGCCTTGCAGGCCGCGCAGCAGGAGCGAGCCGATGGCCTCCGGGTCCTGGCGGTCCTTCTCGTTCAGGATCACCGCCACGTCGGCGACCTGGTTGCCGCGATGCGTCTGCGCGACGATGGTTCCCTGATAGGCCGTTTCCATCGCTTCCAGCACTTCCACGGGGCGAAAACCGAATTGGGTCAGCCGCTCCGGCCGCAGGCGCACGGCGATGCGCGGCCCGCCCGGCGGTGATTTCACCTGCACGTCCGCCGCGCCAGGCACCAGGTTGACCACCTTGGCCACTTCCCGCGCCTTGGCGTCAAGCACGTCGAGGTCGTCGCCGAAAATATTTACCACCACCGGCGCGGTTTCGCCGGTGAGGGTTTCGCCAATGCGGTCGCCGAGGAAGGTCAGCACTTCCGACTGGATGCCGGGGAACTTTTTCAGAATGTCGCGCACCTTATCGGCCATGGTCTCCTCTTGCGCGCCGGGCATGGGTTTCAGGTCCACGTGGAACTCGCTGCGGTGCGGGCCCCACGGGTCTTCCCCCAGCTCGGCGCGGCCCACCTGTTGTTCCACAGTGGCGATGTGGTTGGTGTCTTTGAGCAGTTCGTGGGAAATCTGCGTCCCAATCCGCAACATTTCCGGCAAAGACGTGCCCGGCGCGGCAAAAACCTGGAGCACGAAATGCCCCTCGCGAAAATCGGGCAGAAAGGCGCCCCCGAAGAACGGCAGCCGCGTGGCCGCGAGGACGCAAATCAGGGCCACGACGGCGATGATGGCGCGCGGCCAACGAGCGATAACACCGAGCACGCGGCGATAGCCCGATTTGAACCAGCGTTGCAGGCGCGGGTCTTCGGTCTTCCGCACGCCCTGATCGAAGAACAGGTACGCCAGCGCCGGGGTGAGCGTGAGCGCCACCAGCAGCGACGCCATGATGGCCAGGATGTAGCTCAACGCCAACGGAGCGAAGAAACTGCCTTGCAGCCCGGTAAGCGTCAGCACCGGCAGGAAAATCAGCGCCACGATGAACGTGGCATAGACGATCGCACGCCGCACTTCGAGCGACGCCGCCAGGACCACATTGAAAACCGGACGGGGTTGCGCGAGGGTCTTGTTTTCGCGGAGCCGTCGGAAGATGTTCTCCACGTCGATGATGGAATCATCCACAACTGAGCCCAGCGCGATGGCCAAACCGCCGAGCGTGATGGTGTTGATCGTAACCCCGCACTTTTCGAGCACCAGGACGGCGCTGAGCAGCGACATCGGAATGGCGGTCAGCGATATGCACGCCGTGCGCGCGCTGCCCAGCAACAAAAACAGCACCACGGCCACCAACACGCCGCCCAGCGCCAGCGAGTGCTTCATGTTCCGCAGTGCGTTCTCGATGAACGTGGCCGGCCGATGCAACCGCGGATAAAGCTGGATGCCTTCCTTCGCAAAGACCGGTTTCATCTCCGCGAGCGCCGCTTCCAGCGCCTGGGTGACTTCCATCGTGTTTGCGCCGAACTGGCTGGACATCGTCATCAGCACCCCCCAACGGCCCATGACCACGGTGTCGCCGAATTTCGGTTCCGGGCCTTCCAACACACGGGCCACGTCTTTGAGCCGCACGCTGAAATTGTTGGTGTGAGCGACCACGACTTCTCCGAGCATCTCCGGTGTGAGGGCCTGACCTTCGGTTTGAATCGTGATGCGCTGGTTGCTGGTCTCGACAAAGCCCGCGCCCATCACTGCGGTCGAAACCCGCGCCACGGCCAGAACGTCGGAGACCGCCAGGCCGTAGGCCAGCAGGCGGTCGGGCAAAACCTGAATCTGCAATTGCCGCACTTCGCCGCCAAAAATGCTGCACTTGGCCACGCCCGGCACCGAGAGCAGACGCGGTTTCAGTGTCCAGTCGGCGAACGTCCGCAGTTCCATCGGCGTCAGCTTGTCCGTCACCAGGCCGATCTTGAGCAAGTCCATCGTGGACGACGTGAGCGGCGTCATCCGGGGCGTCTTGACGCTCGCGGGCAATTCGCCCGCCGTCTCGGCCAGCTTCTCCCCGAGCATCTGGCGCGCGCGGAATACGTCGGTCCCTTCCTTGAACACCGCGGTGATGATGGACAGGCCCTGGATGGATTCCGAGCGCAGCGACTCCATGTCGCCCAGGCCGTTAACCATCGATTCGATGGGAAGGGTGACGAGCAGTTCGACCTGCTCGGGCGAAAGACCGGGGCACTCGGTCTGGATCACCACCTGCGGCTGGACGAAGTCCGGGAACACATCCAGCTTGGCGTGGCTGGCCACATACAGGCCGTAACCGAGCAGGACGCACGCCAGGGCAACGACCACGCCGCGGAACTTCAGCGAAAAATGGACGAGAGCTTGGAGCATTTAGGGGCCTACCCTCACGCGAAGCGGCAGACGGCAAGCCCCCCTACCCCAACGCCGTCGGTTCTGGTTTCGGCCTTCGGACTTCGGCCTTCGGACTTCCTTCGGGTTTCGGGTGTCGCGCCTTGTCATTCGCCCCCTTGTCCTTTCAGTTCCTCCGAGAGCAACTGTTGGCCGCCGACGACGACCACCTTGTCCTGCGGTTTCAGGCCTTCGCGCACGAACCAGCCGTTGTCCATCGGACGCTCCAGTCCGATTGCCTTGCGCTGAAAGGTGTCCGCGCCGGTCTGGGCATAGACGAACACCTCGCCTTCGTACCGCAGCAGCGCTTCGCGCGGCACCGCCACGCCGGATTGCGCCTCACCCGGCACCGTCAGCCAGGCGACCATCGCCGCGCCCGGGGGCGGCGGATTGGATGGCTGGAGAAACAGAAATCCCTGGCCCTGCATCTGCGGGTCGGTGCTGGGCGCGGGACCGAGATACTGCGCTTCGGCAAGCTGGTCCGGCGACGCCACCGGGGCGAGGCGCCCGCTGACCGGCGGAGCCTTAAGGGACTCGCTGAGCGGCAAGTCCACGCGGACCAGCGCCGCTTCCCGCACGCTAAGCGAGCGAACCAAGGCCGCCAGGTCCGGCAGAGAGGCGATCGCTCTGCCCCAACCCAGCAAGAGGCGCGGCTGCACGGAGTCGAGCGCGATCTGGTCTTTTTTCATCGCGGCCTCGGCGGCTTCGACGGCGCGTGTGGAGGCGTTCTGGCTTTCCGCATGCAGGGCTTTCAGGCGCTCGAACTCCCTGGTCGAGGCGGCGAGCGCGGCTTTCGTCGTGGCGCCTTCTGCCAGCAGGGCGGCCAGCGGGGCGGGGTCCAGGACGCGGCCGTAGCCTTTCACTTCGGGCTGCAACTGGGCAGCGGCGAGCGGCGCGGTTTTCAGGCCCATGCGCGCCTGCGTGTCCGGGTTGAGCTGGAGAAACGTCTCGCCGTTGGTGCCGTGGTGGACGAAGGACTCGGCTTTTTTCTCTTCCTCCCTGGGCGCTTCCTTGCCTGCCTCGACGCCGGCCGGCTTGAGCATGGTCCACACCGCCGCCGCGCCCACGGCGAGGCCAACGAGGATTCCGAGCAGTACCCTTTTCACGGTTTGTCCTTATGGAGATTGGTCTGGTCCGCGCAGCTTCGAGCTGCGCAGCGCGCGGCCCGGCTCGAGCGCAGGCCAGGGCTCGATTGGGCGTTGGATGGCCTCCTCGAGTTGGCCCAGGGCCTGTTGCGCCTTGAGTTGGGCGTCCAGATAGGCCAGGTCGTTGACACCGGCTTCCAGTTGCGCACTGGCGAGCTCCAACCGGTCAGTTGCGCCAGCCTGGAACAGCGCTTCGGCCGCCGTCGATTGCTCACGCGCCAACTGCGTGAGCTGGCGCTGCCGGGTCACCTGCTCCATCGCCGAGGCGCGCACCGCCAGCGCGCGATCGATGTCGGCCAGGATCCTGGCCTGGAGGGCCACGAACCGGTTGGCGGATTCTTCGCGCCGGGCTTGCGCCTCGGCGGTGGGGCCTTGGTTCCGGTTGAGCACGGGGAGTTCGGCGGCCAGACCGAGCGACCACTTGTGCTCACCCTGGTCGAATTGATAGCCGGTGCCCAGGTGGATGTCGGGATACTGTTTGGCGATTTCAAGCTGCAGGGCGGACTGGCTGGCGGCGTATTCGGCGAGCGCGGAAAGGAGGTCAGGCCGGCTGAGGAGGGCCTGCTGGCGCGCTTCGTCGGAAGTGAGTTCACTCCCGAACCCGGCGGGTATGGACAACGGAAAGTCAAAACCCGCTCCGGCGATGGCCTTCACGGACAATCCCAGGGCATCGGCGATGCGCACACGGCCTTCGGCGGTTTGGCGTTCGGCGGCCGCAAGATCGGCGGCGGTCCGGGCCAGGGCGATGCGCGGGAGCGTCAGGTCCGTGCGTGCGACCGCGCCGGCCTCCAGGCGCTGTTCCAGCAGGCTGACGATCTGCTGCTCGAGGTGAAGCTGGCGTCGCAGCAGTTCGGCGCGCTGTTTGGCCGCCGCGCAATCCAAGAGGCTCGCGCGGAGATTGCCCCGCACCTGCCACGCGGTCGTGACGATGTTCAGCCGCGCAGCCTCCGAAAGGTGCTGCGCCTGGGCGATGCGCTGGCCACGCTTGCCCGCGGTCTCGATCGGCACATCCAGGTTGGCCAGCGGGAACCATGGCGAAACGCCGCTGGCGGGATTGAAGCTGTAGCCAGGCACGACGCTCAGGACCGGATTGGGTCGGCCCCCAGCCGTTTGCACGCCCGCCTGGGTGACGCGCCAATGAGCGCGGACCACGTCCAGACCCGGATGAAAGTAGAAGGCGACCAGGGTTAGCGTCGGAAAATCCCAGGTCCCGGGCGGCCAGGGGGAAACCTGGCGGTTGAGCGTCTTCTCCAGAAAGGCTCTGAGGCCGGGCTCGGCCAGCGTGCGGGCATTGAAATCCGCAAGGCTCTTGGCAGGCGAGATGGGCGCGGGCTGGTAGTGGGCACACCCGGCCAGGAGCAGCGCCATCGCGACGGGTGGTTGTGTGTGTCTCGCCGCGCTGGCCAGTACTCGGCTAAGCCACATGCGGGTCTGTCAGGCGGTTTCCAACACGGCCTTGCGCTTGCGAGGTTTCGCGGGCGCCTTGGCCGGCTCGGCGGGTTTGTCTTCGGTCTTGGGGGCGAGTTGGGCGGCGCGTTCCTCGGGGGCCAACAGGAGGTAGCGGCCACAGATGTCACAGATCCTTATGTCTTCCGCATGAAACAATTCCGCGCACAGGCCAGTTGCCAGTTTCATGTGGCAGGTCGTGCAAACACCGTGCCGCACGAGCGCCACGCCGGCCTTCCCGCGTGCCAAGAGCCGGTCGTAATGAGCCAGAATCGGATCGGGAATGCTCTTGCGCAGGCGCTGGATCGTCTTTTCGTTTTCCGGGGAATCCGGGGAAGGTCCCATCTCGATTTGCTGAAGACTGAACAACTGCTCAATGATCGTTTTCATTTTCAAAACTCGAATCGCCGCCCGGCAAGCTGCCTTGCCTGCCACAGCCTTTACGCGGCACGCCTAAATGTCAATAGAACGGTTGCGCACGCCAGTTTGGTTAATTCCGGGCATCAGCGATCCTGTCAGCCCAACCCGCCGCTGGTCCCGCCGATGGACAACCGTTTTGGCGAAAAGATCTTGCGTGCGCGGGTCAGCGCTCGAACCGGCTCCGATGCGCCGGCGGCGGCAGACTGGCGCGCTGCGGGTCGCGCAAAGACATCCTTGACAATTGCGCCAGGAGCAGGAAGAAAGTCCGCCTTTGTCCATCCCGGAGCGGAGATGGCCAAGTGACTGGAATATGCAACTGACTGTGAGAAATGTGTCCGAACTGTTGAATGTTTCGGAAAAGACCGTTTACCGATGGATCAGCGAGCGTCATTTGCCTGGCTACCGGCTGAGCGGCCAGTACCGGTTTAACCGTGCCGAGTTACTGGAATGGGCCACGGGTAACAAGGTCAACGTATCGCCGCGGATCTTTCACGAGGATGCAGCGGAAGTGGCGGCGCTGCCGGAACTGTCTGAAGCCCTTCACTCCGGGGGTGTGTTTTACCGTCTAAGCGGCACGGACAAGGTCTCAGTCCTGCGGAGCGTGGTCGAACACTTGCGTCTGCCTGAGGAGGTGGACCGCGAGTTTCTGCT
>Ga0315274_10006612_pt1 | contig 16866 bp, 15 predicted proteins | sample YL17G02_20_MG_FD_203700 | JGI IMG/M metagenome (GOLD analysis project Ga0315274, IMG submission 203700) | Sediment microbial communities from Yellowstone Lake, YNP, Wyoming, USA - YL17G02_20 | ecosystem: Environmental > Aquatic > Freshwater > Lake > Sediment | place: USA: Wyoming | collected...
CCTGATTTTAAAGCAATTGCGCAAGAAAGTGACTGAGGTCCAGGCAGAACTGATAGAAAGGCAAGACAAGGGCTTAATCCGCGACCCAATCCTGGAAACCGCTTTCCAGGACTTGGAAATTTTAAGGGATGGTTTGCAAACAGACCAAGAAAAGATGTTTCGCTTCGGCCTCTATATCACTGTTTATGCTGACACCGACAAGGAGCTGCGCGACATAGAACTGACATTAAGGTCTATTTTGGAGGGACGCCTGATTTACGTCAAGCCGGCATTTTTCCAGCAAAAAGAGGGGTTCATTTCTTCTTCGCCTTACGGCATGGACCTGCTCCAGGTCCACACGCCCATGAACACGAGCCCCTTGTCTTCGGTTTTTCCCTTCATATCCTTTGACTTGAGTTCTAACGAAGGCGTGCTTTACGGCGTCAACAGGCACAATAATTCTTTGATACTTTTTGACCGCTTCAGTTTAGAGAATGCGAATATGCTCGTTTTCGCCAAGTCGGGCGCGGGTAAGTCGTATTTTTGCAAAATTGAAATTCTGCGCTCCCTTATGACCGGAGTAGACAGCATCATTGTTGACCCGGAAAACGAATACAAATTTCTAGCTGACGCGGTCGGAGGTTCTTTCTTTAATATCTCTTTGGGCTCGGAAAATCATATCAACCCCTTTGAATTGCCCTTGCCCAGGGAAGATGAAGACCCCGAAGACGTTCTCCGCAGCAATGTTATCAATTTAGTGGGATTAATAAGAATTATGTTGGGCGGCCTGACCGCGGAAGAAGACGCCATTATGGACCGGGCCCTAACAGAAACTTATGCCTCCAAAGACATTACCACAGAGACAGACCCTTCAAAATGGCAGCAAAACATTCCTTTGATGTCTGACTTGGAGGAGGTCTTGGAAACCATGGAGGGCGCTGACTCTTTGGTGAGAAGGATACGGAAATTCACCCAAGGAACTTTTTCCAACTTTTTCAACCAGCCGAGCAATATCTCGCTTGATAAAAGCTTGGTGGTCTTCGGCATCAGGGACATGGAAGATGAATTGCGGCCCATGGCCATGTATGTCGTGATGAGATACATCTGGAACAAAATCCGCTCGGAAATGAAAAAACGGATGCTTTTGATTGACGAGGCTTGGTGGATGATGCAGTCTCAAGACGGCGCCTCTTTTCTTTTTGGCGTCGCCAAAAGGGCGAGGAAATACTGGCTGGGGGTAACGACTATTACCCAGGATGTCGGCGATTTTTTGAAGTCTGAATACGGCATAGCCATAGTCGCCAATTCTTCTTTGCAACTGCTAATGAAACAAAGCCCGACCGTGCTTGACCAGATAAAAAAGACATTCGTTTTAACCGACGAGGAGAAAATGCTCTTGATGGAAGCGGGCATTGGCGAAGGGATTTTTATTGCCGGCCAGAAACATGTGGCTATCAGGATCGTCGCTTCTTACGCCGAAGACCAAATCATCACCACTTCGCCAGAAGAAGTTTTAAAGATCAAAGCGGCGAAACAAGAAACTGACTATTAAATCGTGATCTATGCCAGATAACGATAATCAAAACTCAATACCCCAAACAGAATTAATGGAAGAAACCTCTGCGCAAACAGAAGAGGTAAAAGAGGATTATGGCGCGACGGCAACAGAAAGCACGGAAGAAGAAATAGCGACAGAAGAAGAGATAGAAAGTGCGCAAATGCAAACCGGAGGCGGTTTGGGCAATCTTCTCACCCCTGAAGGTATTATTATGATGGGGTTAGCAGTCACCCTTGACGTCGTCGGGCTAGTCATTAACCTCTGCGCCCTGGACGACTGCGGCATCCTTGACATTGTCGGCATTGTCATCATTTGCGGCTGGATGCTTTTCAGGTCACAGGGCAAAAGCGTGACCGCCACCGGAAAAACGAAAAAACAAGCGGAAAACTTCCTGAAAAAGATCTTCACCGGCAAAAACTCAAAATTTATCACTCCGATTGTCGGCGAAATTATTCCTTATGTTGGTGCCTTACCTTGTTGGACTCTAGCTGTCTTTTTTGAAGTAACAGAAATTGAGGTACCAGGCCTTACTTCCGACACAAAGCAACAAGGTTCGGCCGCGCCAACCGCAAATTTAAATGCCTAAACTCCTACCTAAAATTATTTTGTTTTGTTTTTTTGTGGTTGCTTTGTTTTTAAAGCCGGCAACGAGTTTGGCTTTGGAAATTACCTATCCTAATATCCCAGGCATTGCCCAGCCCACAGACGTGCCAACTATGGCGATTTATCTCTACGCCCTTTCCCTTATCGTTGGAGTGATGATTTGCACGCTCTCTCTGATTTTCGCTGGAATATCCTGGCTGCTTTCCCGCGGAAATCCCGGCAAACTTGTCTTTGCTAAAGGACAAATTAATGCGGCTTTTCTGGGGCTGGCAATCCTTTTGCTTTCATTCGTCTTCCTAAAAGTCATCAACCCCAACTTGGTAATTATAAACCTCCCGGGAATTACCAGCCCGGTCATCGTTCCGCCAGAACCGATGCCCAGTCCAACGATCGTTAAAAACAAGTTTTGGGAACTGCCTTTTGGTTTTTTAGAAAAGGATGTTTTAGACAAGGCCCTGGCAGTTACCTCGCCCATCAATTACCCTGATTTGGTCCAGCAGGCCGTCCAAACCCTAGAAGATAGAGCCAGAGAACTGCAAGTCCTTGTCAACCAATGCCGATGCTCAAACCTAAGGCCGAATTGCGACAACAACTGTTCGGCTTTAGACTGCACTGCCACCACGGGCGGGGAAGCAAGCCAACTAGATCTTTGCCCGAATTGGACTGCTATTCAAAATAAAATAAATGAAATACAAACTGCCCGCGACAACGTCAAAGCAAAACGCCAAGCACTTTTAGTAGCACAGGTAAATCTCCAAATAGCCGAGGCAAGACTTATTGCTGCCAAGGGCCTGCTAACGAGCTGCCCTGGGCCCCTGGATCTTAAATCGTTCCTCGGCATCCAAGACTGGCCGAACGTCGAAAAGAAAATATTCTTTACCGATATTATGGACGGAAGCAGCTCCTTAGTTTGTTCTAGTTCTCCAAGTCCGATCTATCTCCCTTCCGCAAGCGGATCTTGTAAACTCTCGAATACTGGCTCGACATTCAGGTCAATACCGAAATTAAGCGATTTGCCCAGTTTTGTTGCAATAGTGGAAGGGGCCGCCGAAACCTTCCATGTTCCTCCTTCGCTTCTCTTAGGGGTAATGTACGGAGAAGGCGCGTTCAATCCCGGAAGATACGATTGGACTAACGAAAACGTAGAAAATTGGAGCTGCGAGGGAGGGGGAATGCCTAACTGTAATCCTACCTCTTTTCCTTCAACGGGAATTGTTCCTTTTTATGGAGATATGTGGGACAATCTCAAAGACGCCGTAAATACGGTCGCGCCCGGCAGAGTGTCAAATCCATGTAATCTTACGGATGCAACTTTTGCTTTGGCTAAAGATCTAAGCCATGGGACATTGGGTTACTCAAATTTTGTAGGAACAAGCTGTTTTGGAATATCGCTTAATGCGGGACATAGCGTCCACACCAGCGATTGTTCGTGGGAACAAAGCGACATAGAAACCGCAATTAAGGTCTGGGAAAACGGATATATAGTCGACCAGTGCTATACTGCAGTCGGAGGCGGCACCGCAGGAGGAGATGCGGCAAGGTGCAAAGATATTAGCGGCCTTAACAACGACGATCATTGCGAACATTATCAAGATTGTTTCGGCGGAGGGGGCGGCTGCAGCAGCCACACATACTACCTTTGGGACGTAACTAATCACTATAAATGAAAAAGTTCATAAAAATAATAATCATTTTTGTCTTAGGCGGCTTGGTTTTTGCCGCGATCTCTTTGATTAAAATAAAAAATGTGGCTGCGCAGCGAGGCCCGGATCCGTTAACTTTTTACTGTCAGTTAGATGAAGAGTTTGTTCAAATTGCATTTGAGAAGCTTGCTGAAAGCATCGCAGGAATTTCTGCACAACTATATGTACCAATAGATGACGGTGGCGGTGGCGGTGGCGATGGCGATGGCACTCCGCCACCGCCCAATCCCGGCGCTCTAGCTTGGCCCGTAAGCAATCCAGTTGTTGGTCAACCTTTCTGCCAATACTGCGGCGGCGGCTGGCACGGAGGCATAGATCTAAACTTCGGCAACTCTGAAGGAACTCCTATTTACGCCGCTGCCGATGGCATTGTTACTAGAGCCAACTATCTCTGTAGCGATCCATATGGCCACCTAGGGAATTATGTTAGCATCCAGCACGAAATCCAGGGACAAACGTATACGACTGATTATTTTCATCTTTCATCAATTAGCGTCAGTGTTAAGGATATAGTTACCCAGGGAAAACAAATCGGCACCATGGGGAATACCTGCACTGGATGGGTTCATCTCCACTTCGCCTTAAGACAAGGCACTGGTTATGCATATGTGAATCCTTGTTTATTCCTGCCTGCAGGCGCAGAAGGAAGCCAGTGTCTCGCAGGGATAGGATGCCAGACAGAACCCGCAACCTGTTCCGGCCCATAAAATATTTCTAAGAAAATATGGGTATTTTAACGAAATTTTACAAAAAACTGCCGGTGATCTTGTTTTTGATGTTCATTGTTATCATGTCCTTTTTTATTGACAACGCTCGAGACAAAGCATATGCCCAAGAGCAAATCATGAGCTGCCCGATTTCAAAAAGAGTGCCTATTGGCAGCACTATTGACCAAATGACCTATAGTATAGACGCTTTTGTGGCCAACACCCAGTCAATCATAGATCACGCGGCCATGGCATACCGGTCAGCCGGAGCCCTGATTAATGCTGTCAACACCGGCTGCAAGCCCGCAAACTGCCAATCTTCGTGCAATCAACACACCGAGTGGGAACTCTGCGATCCTTCTTGCGTTGGCGTCACCTGCGACCTTTGCCCTGTATCAGTCTGCGACACACTAAATTGTGGTGGCGAGGCCTGCCCCTTTAGCCTCATTAGCCAGCTCGTCAACGCCATCAGCGCCGATAAAACCGCGATTGTTAATGCCAATATTAAAATACATGACTTTTTTAACAAAAAGGTTTTGGAGTTTCCCATACCCAGCGGGGACAGCAGCCTTTTTGGGAAATTTTGCGACAACGAATTATTTTCCATGCCTGTCTGCCTGACTTCTTGCAAAGCAACAGAATACCACGCTCTCGAGTGTTTAGTTATCAAGAGTATTAACAATATCGCTTTGTGCGATATAATAAAACCGAACGATATCCTGAGCGGCAGAAAAGGGGAAACGCTCTGGAGATGCAAAGACATAGAACCGCCTCCAGTTCCTAATTGTGTACCTGATTTGTATAACGACTTTTTCTGCTGTTCAATGGAGTTATAATGAAACCGACCCTGCGCCAAAAGCGCAGGGCATCTGGGCGGTTTCGTTATCCAACGAGTCGGCTCCGCCGACATATTCATAATCCGCCTTCATTCCCTTCGACAAACTCAGGGTATTTGGCGGAACATAATAAAAATACGAATTTATGAAACAAAAAACTTTAGTTATTATTCTCGTCGCTGTTTTTCTCGTTATGGCTGCTTTAGAAACAATCCCTGTCCGCGTTTCCGCTGTGCAACAGCCCTTGGAAATCACTTATCCGGACTTGCCCTTGGTTCAAGCGCCCACCACTGTCCGCACCGCCCTGCCCGACTATGTCAAATATATCTTTACTCTGGCAATGGTCATTAGCGGCCTGGTAGTTTTAGGCGTGTTCGTGGCGGCCGGCCTGCGTTATTTAACCTCTGCCGGTAATCCGGGCGCAGTCAACGAAAGCAAAAGCCGGATGATTTCCGCTTTTTTGGGCGCCATCATTATCCTTTCCTCTTACTTGATTTTGAATGCCGTCAATCCGCAAATTAGCATGATACAAATTAATGATATGAGCCCGGCTGGCGGGGTCACGTTTACAGATGCTGACGGCACTACTTTTACCACCAGCGCCAGCGTGCCTAATCTTGAATTGGTCGGCATTCCTACGCCGGTCTCTGTAACTTTTTTGTCGTCAGAAGTTGAGGTGACTCCTTGCCTTGCTATAAATGACTATAGTACGAACAACTGCGAAAACATATACCCTAAAATTACTACTAGTGGCTCTTTTCCAAGCGCGGCCAAAGCAGCCAAGCTTTTTTGGCACACGTATGGTATTTATGCCTTTGCTGACGCGTTCTTCAAGGGCGACCTAAGAATATATAACGGCCGGTACGCCACCTTGGGCGATTTTAACGATAAAATCAGTTCCGTTGCGCCGCGCAATACGATGTCGCCTGTTATGCCCCAATTAGTTTATGAAACCGTCTTGCACAAAGACGAAGGATTTAAGGGCGATTGCGAATTTATCTTCAGTCCCCAAGACCTAAATAGCGCTTGGGACGATGAAGTTAGCTCTATCACTACATTTAAATATATGCTGGACCCAGAGGGTCACCTTCCTCCTCCTAGTGGAGGCGTCAACTTCTATAAAAACGTTGATTATCAAGATGTCCATGGTTTCTACCAAGATATAGGATGGACAGATTTCACCCTAATAGATGACGAGGGTATTTACTCCCTTAAAATTGAGGGAGATTATCTTGTCGCCATTGCCGAAAAAAACGCCACCAATGCCAATGGGGGAAACACCGGCAGATGCGAAGTTTTCTTTTCCAGCGACTCAAACCTCAACGACAATCATATCGGCCAGTGCACCGTCGTGGGAGGCTGTAACCCAACTACTGGTTGTTTTGCTATCGGTAGCTGGTGCCCCATCTGCACGGTTTCTTGCGCCAAGTCATTCATAGTTATTCCCATAGTTAGATAAACTTAAACCCCGCTTAGGGGGACGGGGTTTAATAGTCGTTGCACTCCAAGACCACATCAAGGATGTGGTCTTATAGTCGTTACACTTCAAAACCGCGCCCTTAGCGCGGTTTTATTGCCACTCTTCTTTCCGGCTCTTCGCCCCGGCTTTCAGTTATAACATCGCTCCGATTGGCTAAAGCCATATGAATAATCCGTCTCTCGTAAGCTGTCATCACTGGCAGCTCTTTTTCTATTCTTAACAAGGCGACCTCATTGGCAACAGAACTCGCCATTTCTTGCAAATAATCTTTTTTCTTTTTTTTGTAATTATTGATGTCTATCTCTATAAAAAACGGCGCGGGTTCGCTGGCCATCTTCCGCCTTAAAATCAGGCCCAGAATCCGCTGGATGTCGGCTAAGGTCTGGCCCTGTTCGCCAATTAATATCTCCGGCGTTTCGCTTTCCAAATTCAACTTAAAAACGCCCTCGCTCTCTTCAAACGTTTTTATTTCCGCCGGAAAAGTCATCTTCTCAAAAAACTCTTGGACCGTTTGTTTGATTGTTTCTTGCAGCTCTTTTTTGGTGTTTATTTTAAAAAACATATTTTAATGTGTGGCTTGGCTAAACTTTTTATTCAAGATAAATTGCTGCCACGCTCCTAAAAGCGAACTGACGAGCCAATACAGGCCCAGAACCGACGACAATTTCAAAAGGGTAACCGTAATAAAAACGGGGAGAAAAAACATCATTTGCTTTTGCATCATCTTGCTCATTTTATACTTAGGGTCGTTCTTGTCTCCCTGGACAGCAGCCACAGGTATTACCAAAGACTGTAAGAGCTGGGCTAAGCCTGCCAAAATCGCCAGAACAACATTGGGCTTGGAAAGGTCAATTATCCCGAAAAACAGAGGGCTTAATTCTCCAGGCTTAACAACAAAATTATACAATTGACCATTGCCCAACCAAAGGCCTTTTAAGAAAAGCTGGTAAAGAGCGACCATTATCGGCAGCTGGATTATTAAGGGCAGCATATTGGCCAGGGGATTGACCTTTTCTCTTTTAAAGATTTCGGAAACTGCCTTGGTCTGCTCCTGCGGGTTATTGGCATAACGTTTCTGGGCCTCTTTGATCTGCGGCTGAACCCTGGTCATGGCTTGCTGGGCTTGGGCGGATTTTATATTCAAGGGAAAGGTTAAAAGCTTAATCACTGCCGTCAAAATGATCACTGATAAACCCAAATCATGCCCCGGCAAAAAATTGTAAATCAAGATCAATCCGTTGAAAAGCGGCTGGTATATAAAAGTTTGATAAAAAATGGATATTAAATGTCCCATCTTGTGTTGCGCTACGAAGAATCTTTGGCCGGTTTCAAAAGACGAATTCGGCTCAAGCTAGAAAGAACCATGGCCGTAATTTCGCTCACACTATTTTTTTCTATTCCTGGCCTGGCAATTAAAAGAATGTCCTTGCCCGACTGGACTAAGCTTAAAACCTGCCTTGTTGCCTCGCGCATCTTACGCCTAATTTGATTTCGCAATGACGCCTTTCTAAAAACCTTGCTGGCTACCAGAAAACCGAAGCGGGCCAATGGCAATTGATTATTTGTGAATTTTAATCCTAAATTTCCAGTGCTAACCGACTTCCCTTGGCGCAAGGCATAATTAAAATCGCTTGTTTTCCTTAAGCGATGCTGTTTTGCCAACATCTTAAACTGTTAGTTTGGTTCTCTTTTTCCGTCGCCGTCTCTGCAAGACACGCCTGCCTGTTCTGGTTTGGCTTCTATGTAAAAACCCGTGTTTTCTTTTTCGTTTTCTTTTTTTTGGCTGGTAGGTGATGGACATGTATGTAGTTAATAGTCAGTAGTTAAATAATAAGGGATATTAATTAGTTTAGCAAAAAATTTCTTAAAAAACAACTAACTAATGTGATAATCTCACTATGATGGCGACTTGACAACATTGACTATTAATTATGCACTATTTCACTCTTTATCCACACTTTATCCAGCACAAAAAAGATTTTACTCACAACTTTGCCATCTGATTTAGTAAGAGATATAATGTACTATCTTAATAATAAAAAATGACTAACGAAGAACTCTGGCAAACGGTCCTCGCCCAAATACAGTTGACGATTTCGCCGGCGAATTTTGCTACCTGGTTTAGGCAAACAGCGATTATTTCACAACAAAATGAAGAGATTATTGTTTCCGTACCCAATTCTTTTTCAAAAGAATGGCTCAAAAACAAATACCATAAATTAATCAGCAAAATTATCTGCGAACAGGGCAGCACTGTCAGGGAAATTAAATATGTCATCAGCGCCACCCGCCAGATTACGGCTGAAAAAAAGCCTACTTTATCTGCACCATCAGCCCAACTTGATTTCCAAGAACTGAAAATTGACCGCGAGACAAACCTCAATCCGAGATACTTATTTGATAATTTCATTGTGGGGTCTTTCAACGAATTAGCCCATGCCGCCGCCACTGCCGTCGCCAAAACCCCCGGCGAAGTCTATAATCCCTTATTCGTTTATGGGGGAGTGGGATTAGGCAAAACCCATCTCTTGCAGGCTATTGGCAACGAAATAAATAAAAACTTTGATAAAAAAATTATCAAATATATGCCGGCCGAAAGGTTCACCTCGGAAATCGTCAGCGCCATCAGAAATCACCAAATAGAAAACCTCAAAGCCAAGCTCCAAAAAACCGATGTCTTAATTTTAGACGATGTCCAATTCCTGGCCGGCAAGGAAAAAACGCAAGAAGAATTCTTTCATCTTTTTAACGCCTTATACGAAAAAAACAGACAGATAATCATATCTTCGGATCGTCCCCCGAAAGCGATCGCCTCGTTGACCGAACGCTTGAAGTCCCGTTTTGAAGGAGGCATGTTGGTTGATATCAGCCTTCCGGATTTAGAAACAAGGATAGCTATTTTAAAAACAAAAGCGGCGGAGAAAAAAGTTGAATTTTCAGAAGAAATACTCAACTATATCGCCGACAATATCCAAAGAAACATTCGCGAACTTGAAGGAGCGCTCAACCGCCTCATAACTCAACAAAAAGTTTATAACAAACCAATAACTATAGAAACTATCCAGGGACAATTAGAAAGCTTTGTTGCCAACCCTTTCAAAACCTCTTCACCGAAAAAAATCGTCCAGATCGTCAGCGGTTTTTACGACCTCAAAGAAAAAGAGGTTTTTGACGTTACCAGAAGAAAGGAGATTGTCAAGCCGCGGCAAATTATTATGTATTTTTTGAGGGAAGAGCTAAAATATTCTTTCCCGGCCATTGGTAGAATATTCAAAGGCAAAGATCACACAACCGCTATTCATGCTTTCAAAAAAATTAAAAAAGAGGCGGAAACTAGCCAGGATTTTAACGAAGAGCTCGGCTTGATCAGAAGAAAACTTTACGAGTTTTAACTTTTTTGTCCCGGTAAAACCTGTGAATTCAGCCATGTATAAGTAGTGCAAAAACTGTTTGAATTATTTGCCGCAATTTAAGCCCACACAGGATCTACCATCCCTTCTACCAAAGAAACAACCAGGTTATTCTATCACGCATCCGAATAAAAAGATTAAAAAAAACAAAACTTAATAACAACAAAACGTTTTATATATTAATAGAATACTACTACCATGAAAACCACTATTCTTAAAGAAAATCTAAAAGAAGGACTCAATATTGTTTCGCGGATCGCGCAAAAAAATCTCACTTTGCCGATTTTAGGATCGGTTCTTTTGTCTTGCGAAAAAAATTTCACCTGTCTCAAAGCGACTGATTTAGAAATGGGCGTCAAATATTGGTTTTTGTCAAAAGTGGAAAAGGAAGGACAAGTCGCTTGTTCTCTTAAGGTTTTGCAAGGATTATTTGACACTTTGCCGGCAGATAAAATCGTGGTCAGGATCGAAGATAAGAAATTATTGTTAGAAAGCGAGGGTTTCCAGGTACAGCTAAATACCCTAGACCCTGAAGAGTTCCCGATTATCCCGGAGCCCGAAACAAAAGCAAGCTTTGCCATTGAGATAAGGCAGATTATAGAAGGGTTATCCCAAGTAGTGGATATGACTGCAACTTCTATGATTAAACCGGAGATTTCTGGCGTTTATTTTCGCTTTAACAACAATATTTTAAAGATGGTCGCTACCGACAGTTTCCGGCTGGCGGAAAAAACTGTTTACCTTAATAAAAAAGTTGAGCAGGATGTTGCTTTTATTCTGCCCCAGAGGGCTTGCCGAGAAATAATTAATGCTTTTGGCGATAAAAGCGGAGACCTGTGGTTTTACTTTTCCCCGAACCAGCTGCTTTTAGAAATGATGATGGCCGAAACCAACCATCCGAAGATTCAATTTTTTTCTAGAATTTTAGAGGGAGAGTATCCTAATTATCAAGAGATTATTCCCAGCGAATTTCGTTTTAAGATTTATCTTCAGAAAGACGAATTTTTGCGGCACCTAAAAACAGCCAGTTTATTCAGCAATAAAATCAGCGAGGTTAAAATAAAAATAAAACCAGATAAACAAGAAATCGAATTGGAGGGAGAAAATCCGGAAGTCGGTCATTCAAACAGCGTCTTGCCAGCTAAGATTGAAGGCAAAGACAAAGCAGAGATTTCTTTCAATTGGCGGTTTTTAGCCGACGGTTTAAGCCAAATCAAAGATAAAGAGCTATCTTTTTCTCTAAGCAAAGACGACGGTCCGGCTGTTCTTCAGGCGCGAGGCGATGCCGATTATTTTTATCTCTTAATGCCCCTCAGGGTTTAACCTTGATAGCGGCTCTGGCAAAGAGTCAGAAAGAGTTTTAGACATTAACTCGTGAAAAATCGGCCCGGCAAAAACAATGCCCGGCTCTCTCCCCATGGGTGAATTATCGTTATTGCCAGTCCAGACGCCGATAACTATTGAGGAGGTGTAACCGATTGTCCAACCGTCGCGGTAGTCTTGAGTCGTGCCGGTTTTGACGGCTACCTGGTAATTATCAAAATAGAGGAGCGAATGAGAGCCGAAAATCGGCGCCCTGGCCGCATCGTCAGTCAAGATATCGTTAATCAGGGACGTTATCTTTGTTTCTAAAACCCTTTTGGGCGTGGGTAGGTTTTCTTCAATAATATTACCCCGTTCGTCCTCTATTTTTAAAATCGGCGTTGGGCGGACCCAGAGTCCGTTGTTGGCAAAACCTCCGTAGGCAGAAACCATTTCTAAAAGTTTCACCTCGTATCCCCCCAGAACTATAGACGGGCCTATCGGGGGCTTTAATGTGCTAATGCCCAAATCTTGGGCGGTTTGAACGCTATCATCCAAGCCAGCCAGCTGTAATAAAACCTTAATTGAAGGAATATTCAAAGATTGAGCCAGTCCTTGTCTGAGATTGACAGGGCCCCTAAACAAGCCGTCATAGTTTTTAGGAATATAGTCTTTGCCTCCCCACTCGCCAAAATTTGTCGGTTCATCAACAACGACTGTTTTGTCGTCAAAACCTTTTTTAAAAGCAGTAGCATAAACAAAGGGCTTAAAAGACGATCCTGGTTGGCGTAAGGCCAGGGTAGCGTTGAATTGCGGTTCAAAAACACAGGTTTTGCCTGTCTGGCAATCTTTAGGATAGGGATCGGCAAAGAAATCCTTAGATCCCACCATGGCTAAAATCTCACCGGTTTTCGGGTCAATCGCCACCACCGCGGCATTGTAAGAACGGGAGGATTGGTTTAATTTAACCCTTTCCTGGACGATTTTTTCCGCTTCTTCCTGAAGCTTCCAATCCAAGGTCGTATAAATTTTCAAGCCGCGGCCCTCTAAAAAATTAGCGCCATATTTGTCTTCCAAAAGGCCTTTTAGCCACAAAACAAAATGAGGAGCTTTGATGGGCTGGCTGATTTTGGCGAATGTTAGGGTTTCGTCCTTAGCATTGTTAGCTTCTTCTTTGGTTATGAAGCCCAGCTCGGCCATTCTGGCGAGAACATAGTTCTTTCTCGCCAATAGTTCGTCTTTATAAGGCCCGTAGGGCGATAACCGGCTTGGAGCCTTGACCAAAGAAGCCAGTAAAGCGGCCTGAGCCAAAGACAGGTCTTTGGCGTCTTTCTGAAAATAGGATTGACTGGCGGCCTGAATGCCATAAGCATTCTGCCCGAAGGGGATTTGGTTCAGGTAAAATTCCAAGATTTGATCTTTGGAATACCGTCTTTCAAGCTCTAAGGTGAGGATTATTTCTCTGGTTTTGCGGATACCTGTTTTTTCTGGTCCCAGGTACGAAGAACGAATTAGTTGTTGAGAGATGGTGGAGGCGCCCTGCGCCGGTTGAAAAATCTTCAGATCGGCCAGGATAGCGCGGATGATCCCTCTAAAGCTGACCCCATGATGGCGGAAGAACTCTGCGTCTTCAGCGGCTACCACGGCATTTTTTAAATAATCGGAGATTTGGCTTAAAGGGACAACCGTCCTTTTTTCTTCGCCATAAACTTCATAGAGCAAGGTTTGGCCATCTCTGGCGAAGATTTTGGTTGATTGAGCAATTTCTTTTTCGGTAAAATCCTCGGGCCTGGGAAAATCTTTGGTGTAGCTGATAAATAAAATTAGGACAGCGGCGATGCCTAATAAAAGACCAGCGCCGCCAATTTTAAAAAATAAAAGCAGTCGTTTTTCCTTTTTACTTCTTCGATAGATTCGGCGATAAAATTTTCTTTTGGCCATATTGTTACCTACCTAATAGTATCTTAGTTGATTATTTAGCCCAAGGCAAAACAAAACCGGATATGCGCCTAAAAGACGCACCCGGTTTATCTGTGAAGCAAAGCAAAATAAAATGAGAATGAAAATAACTATTCAAACTCGTCTTCCATCTCTTCCTCGTCATCTTCTTTTTTCGGCTCTTCTTCGGGCTGGCTTTCGTCGGGATTTGCATCCTCTTCCGGAGCTGCCTCTGTCGCATCAGCCTGGTTAAGAATCAGAGAAATTTCTTTGTCCAACATGTTAATTCGTTATTTTATTTTGTAATTTCTAATGAATCTACCCACAGCAAGCTGTGGGTAGATTCTCTCCCATAGTACTTGCTGCGGATTTTATCGCGCGATTTTGAGATAAACTAACGTCTAATAGCAATTGTAGTTTTCCAAACAGAGTTGTCAAGCCCTTTTAACAATAGTGCTTATTGGCGGGGAGAGGGCGCCACACAAGGCAACTCCTAGGGCGTCAGTAATATCGTCGGGCTTAGGAATTGTTTTTAATCTCAGGATTTTGACGATTTGCCTTTGGACCTCTTCTTTTTCGGCTCGGCCGTAGTTTGCCACACGGGCTTTCACCTGCAAAGGAGTGAATTCTTTAACCGGGACATTGTTTTTAGCAGCTCCAAGGATGATAACGCCTTCGGCGCGGCTGACAGGAATAAATGTTTTTAAGTTTCTAAAGAAAAAGACGCTTTCTATAGCTACCAGGTCTGGTTGGTATTTTCTGATTAGCTGATTAAATTCGCGGCTGATTTTTTCCAACCGTTTAGGAAATGAATGATCGGGGCTCGTTTCAATCAGGCCATAGCCCAGACAACGAATCTTGGTTTTTGCCTTAGTTAGCTTGCTTGATTTGCCGGATTCTAAAACGCCATAACCAATCGTGGCCGTGCCCGGGTCAATACCGAGAATAATCATAAAGTTAATTAGTCTTTGAGGTTAGAATAAACATCCTGAACATCTGCGTTTTCGTCTAGAGCGAGAAATAATTTTTCCGCTTTTTCTTTATCTTCCGGAGTAATGCTTATTTCTTCTTTTGCCAGCCAGTCAGCTGTAGCGGAATTAATTTTTAACCCATCTTTTTCCAGACCAGATTTAGTCGATTGCAGGACGTCCACGGGTAAATAGAGTTCCAGAAATTCATCTCGCCAAGCGAAATCCTGGGCGCCCGCCTCAATCGCCTTTAGTTCCAAAGATTCTTTATTTTGCCACTCCCCCGACTGTTCTTTTAGGGAAATAGCAATCGTTCCCACTCTCTGGAACATCCATCTAACAGAGCCTTCTTGGGCGAGTTTGCCTCCGTATTGAGACAGAATCTGTTTTATTTCTCCCAGGGCGCGGTTTTTATTGTCGGTGATGCCCTCAATAATTATGGCAATGCCGGCCGGGCCGTAAGCGTCAAAAATAAACTCGTTAAGATCTTTGCCTTCCGCTCCCCCCGACGCCTGCTTGATTGCCCGTTCAATATTATCATTCGGCGTGTTGAGAGATTTTGCTCTTTCAATCGCCACTTTTAGTTTTGAGTTGTTTTCAGGATTCGCGCCGCCGTCTTTGACAGCAATAGTAATTAATCTAACCATTTTCGAAAAAACTTGGCCCCGTTTCTGGTCGGTGATATTTTTTTCGTGAGCTATGGTTTTGGCGTGAGAGTGTCCGGACATAGGTTTTTAAATACGAGGCGTTTTTTCTTGAAACAAAACCAAGATACTGGCTCCGCAAATAGAGGCAACGAATATTGCCAAGGCTACGATCAAGGTTGGCGATAAAGAATCGCGCTTTAGCGGTTCCTGGACATTCTGTTTAGTAATTTCAGCCGTGAGATTTTGGTCAATGTCTTTGGTGGCTGTTACGTTGACGGTAATTGAGCTTGTTTCTTTTGAGTTATCTTTCTGGTTTACGTCCCCGGGGGTAATAATCATTGTCCATTGCCACTCCCCGCCAAATCTGGAAAACGACTGATTGCGCGGGGCCGTTAGATATTGGGCAATATCAATTACCCGGCCTGTCTCATCTATTAAAGAAAGCTTGTCTTCCTGATTATTCAGCGTAATGCCAGATTCTGGGCGAGCGACGACCAGATACCCTAAGCCATTAATTGTTGTCCCATCGGGGAAAGAGTACTTCTTTGTTTTACCAAAAAAATCAGTGATTTGCCAGTGACTAAGGGAAACAGAGAAACTGTTTTGGTTGAAAAGTTCAATCCACTCCTCAGTTTCGTCGGGCCCGGCCGGAGACGGCAATAATTCGTTAAAAACAACCCCTGAACTGGTTGTTGCTGGCAAAGTTATTTGGGGAGTTGGGGGATTCGTGGGCGCGCTGGTCAAGGGCGAGGGCGACGCTATTGCTGGGGATGCTGTTACTGTCGGAGAATAAAGATTGGTATTTTCTTTTCCGGGCGTTCCGCCAGGGCTTTGGCTAGTCTGCCAAGCCAAAGGAGTTTCTCCGTTAATTATGGCATCTTTTCTTACCATTGTTTGTTTGGTGGAATTATCTCCAGCCAGCCAGCCGCTGTCCAAGCCCGCCCGGTCAATAAGTTTATTGCTTGTATCCAGGAGAAAAAGCGTTTCGCCAGTGTTCTCCAAGGCGCCAGTGTAAATTTGTTGGGCCGTAATATCAGGCAGCGTGTTGTCATCGGTTCTCTCTAATAAGTAAAAGCCGTGGCCCGGAATTTCTCCTCTGAGAACGATTTTAGGAGTACCATCTTGGGCCGCGATGCCCCAGTTATCGAGAGGAATGGTTGCGTCTGTGCTGTTATAAAGTTCTAGCCATTCGTTATTTGCAGAGCTTATTGTCCCCATCCAGGCAATTTCATTGAAAACAACATCAAAAGCATTGGCTGCTAAGCACATTTGGGGCAGACAAAGCAAGAGGAGGCCTGTCAGCTTGCGCTTGACAGATAAGGAATAGTCTGTTATCATATAGCTATTATCTCTTCGGGTAGGGGCACCCCTCCCTAATCTCGCTATAATAATATCTTGCGAAGCGCGCCTGCCGAATAGGCAGATCCCCGTAAATAGGCGCAGCGCTTCGCCCCAACTCGGGATGCAGCTATTCGCTGCTCGCACTGCGCTATCTAATTCTATGGCGAAATTAGGGAGGGGGAGAATTTTTTACGAAGGAGATTCCGGTATTCTTACTAGAATCTTCCTTAGAAAAATTTGAGACTCGTGACTGGCGTCCGTGTATGCCCCTACCCGAGGAGTTAATCCGGTTCAACTACCCTTTCTAATTCGTCAAGAGTAGTTACCTTATTAAGGACTTTGATTAAGCCGTCTTGATACATTGTGATTAATCCTTTTTTGATTGCCAATTCCT